>Ga0315286_10002937_pt1 | contig 15978 bp, 22 predicted proteins | sample YL17G10_0_MG_FD_205038 | JGI IMG/M metagenome (GOLD analysis project Ga0315286, IMG submission 205038) | Sediment microbial communities from Yellowstone Lake, YNP, Wyoming, USA - YL17G10_0 | ecosystem: Environmental > Aquatic > Freshwater > Lake > Sediment | place: USA: Wyoming | collected...
CAGATACAAGCTGACGCCCATCATCACCACCGAGCCCAGGATGGTGATGTTCACCGGGTTGTGCCCGGCCAGGATCAGCGGCACGATCAACGCACCGATGACCACCAGGCTGACCCCCATGCCGACCAGGGAGCGCAAGCCCTGCCAGCCGCTCAGCAGCAGCGTCACGGCCACGAACAGCAGCGTCAGCCACAGCAGCGGCCCCGTGCGTATGTAATCGGTGACGGCAAACAGGTCTTCGCCGTCGGGCGTACGGTTGTGCTCCACCAGCACCCGGTCGCCGGCGCGGAATATCCGGCTCTGGTTGGTCAAGCCCAGCAGACCGTGCTCGACCTCCACCTCCTGTCCGCCCAACGCCCCACCGGTGAGGCGCAGCCGGAAGCGCTGATAGGGCTGCTCGAACTCGCCCTGGGTGACGGTCCCCTCCTCGAGCACCTCGAGTACGCGAGCGCGGAGCATCTCGGTCTCTCCCGGGGCCAGGTCCCGGCGCTGCTCGGCCGGCGTGTCTCGCATGATAATAGCGGACAGCAGCACAAGGATGGCCACGACGATCGATCCACCGACGATCCACCCGGTTCGACGAGAAGCCGACATGAGGACTTGCTCGTTCCGTTACGTGCCGACGGTTTCTGTACTTACCGTCAGTCGCGGCGGCAAGTGCCGCTACCGGAGCAGGGAGGCGTATCACATCGTTCCTCCCGCCCGCAACAGGTGTGTCCCGCCGGGCGGCGCGACTCGCTGCTCAACAGATAGGATGGAGAAAAGAGCCTGTCTGTCAGCGGGCTGCCGCAATCAGGGCAGACGGGCGCAGCCGTGCCGGAACGGATCAGGGCCTCAACCCGTCCTCCGCAGGCAGTGCAGCGGTACTCATAGATCGGCATAAAACCTCCTCATTCTCTCTCAGGCCGGATCGCCCTACTACCTGCGCCTGGCAGGGAATCCTCTGCCATAGAACCGGTGCCCCCGATACTCCAATGGGAAGAGTAGGCCCTCCTGATCCAGCCGCTGTACCAGGGACCAGTCTGCCCCCGCCCGCGCCAGCAACTGCCTCACCACACTGCCCATCAGGCTAAAGCCTGCAATCCACGACCGTCGCATCTTCAGAACTCCAGGACGGCGCCGGCCGGGCAGGGGCGTACCTGCTCGCCAAAGGCCAGGGCCAAAGCCAGATAGGCTGCCAGGCCGGTGCAGTGATTGAGGTACAGGGCCGGCGCACCCAGGCGGCCAAGCTCCTTCATCAGGCGGTGCAGATGGTCCGCATCCGCGCTAACCAGGTGTGTCCCCCCAACCACCGCGACCGGGTCTTGTCCGAAGGCGCGGCGCACGTGGGCCAGGGTGTTGAGCAGTCCAGCGTGGCAGCAGCCGCAAACCAGCACCAACCCCGCCGGGTTCTCCAGCACCAACGCCATGTCGTCCTGGTAGGGGTCTGGAGCCCAAACCTCCCCCTGCCGAACCACGTGATAAGGGCTACGTCCTTCCGGCTGCGGCCGCTGTGCGATCTCGCCGGTGGTCCACACACCGGTCAGGATCTCCTGGGGTTCGGTGCTTAGCCGCAGGTCGGCCCGCGGCTGCAGTTCGGCCGGCGTGTGGGGCAACCCGCGGGATTCGATGCGCCCATTCCGCCGCGCGAACCGCTCCCGCAGCAGGTCGGCGTTGGCATAGAGCGGCAGGCCAGGCCGCAGTTCCAGGATGGCAGGCAGCCCGCCGGTGTGATCATAGTGAGCATGGCTGATGGCCAGCGCCGAGACGCTCTGTGGATCGATCCCGGCCGACTGCATGTTGTGAAGCAGCACGGTGCCGCTGGCGCCAGTGTCAAACAGCAGCCGTCCGTCTTTCGACTCGATCAGAAAGGCAAGCCCATGTTCGCCCCAGAACAGAGAGCCAGGCTCAACGGCGTTGTCTACCAGGCACGTGATCTTTATCACTTGACCGCACCTCCTCGCCTGCGCCGACGGCGCTGTCGCCCTTTGGCGTCCTGGCGGCGGCTCAGAGCAGCTCGGCCCTCTGTCACAGGTGCATGCTCCTTGCCTACCTGGCGACCCAGGCTTTCCAGGAATCGATCGGCCAGCCAGGGCACGATGTCGCGGCCGGCCCAGGCCAGCGCTGCGCCGATGGCCGGCAACACCCTGGCGTGCAATAGCACCGGCAGTGGTGCACCCTCGACCTGGATGACGGCCGGATCAGTGCGGCGGGCCAGCCTTCGGGTGGCACCGGGGGCCAGCGTGTGGACCGGCTCGTCTGCGTACTCGGATCGCTGCTCGCAGATGGTGATGGCATGCGTAGGGCAAGAGGGAATGCACGCTTCGCACTCGCGGCATAGGCTCGCTTCTACGGCAGCCTTACCATCGACGAGGTAAAGGGCTCGGGTCGGGCATACCTCCACGCAGGCGCCGCAGCCGTCGCAAAACTCTGAACGTATGGCGATCACTCGAGCTCACCCCCTTCGTTTTGTCGCCAGTAGGAAGTGCTGCATCCCTTTGCCTCTTCCCTGGATCTGCTCGAAGCCGGTCTTTCTTGCCATGGAAGCGACCTCGTCGAAGCCAAACTTGAACATGTCCAGACTGTAGAGTGACCCGAGCAGCTTCCTCTTCCAGGCGGAGAGCCACGCCAGATTGTAATCCTTGAGGATCAGGCAGCCTCCGGGTCTCGGAACCCGATAGATCTCGGCCAGACCGCTGTGCGGATCCTCCCACTCGTGAAACGACGACTGGCTGACCAAGAGATCGACACAGCCTGACTCCAGCGGTATCTCCTCGTCTGTTCCCTGCCTGGCCTCGTAGTTCGACACACCAGCCTTGGAGGCGTTCCCCCTGGCGATTTGGAGCATCTCGCCGGACGGGTCCATGCCGATGATCCTGGCGCGAGGTCGCAGCCTGCCCAGCTCGATGGCCAGGAAACCCGGGCCGGCGCCTAGATCCACGACGGTGGGGCTTTCGACCGAGGGATCGAGACAGGCCACAGCCTGCCTGGCGAACAGAGCATAGACCAACTTCGAGGCTAGGCCCGTCTGTTTGGCGTACTTGCGTGCCCGTTTCTTGTCCTGCCATGGTTCCCGCTGCGCAGTCATCTCCCTTCTCCTTTTTTGCTGCTGCGGAAGCCAGCAGACACCGATCAACACAGAGAATCAGGCTCACGCCAGTCCGCCCAGCTTTAAGAGCGCTGTGCTCAGGGCCTCGTTGACCCACCCCAATCTCTCTGGACTCGTGCCCATACCTCCCGCAGCGCCTTGGCTACCGCCCCCTCCGGCTGGTAGGCAGTCACCGGCTGGCCCTGGACCATCGCCTCCGTGACGACGGTGTCGTAGGGCAGTCGGCCCACGAGTTGGATCCGGTTTTCCTGGCAGTAGGCTTCGATGCGTGCGGTTTGCACGCAGTTCAGGTCGGCTTTGTTGACAACGACTAGCGCCGGCACTCGAAAGTGGTTGACTGTGGCCAGGATGCGTTCCAGGTCGTGGATGCCTGAGACTGTAGGTTCAGCCACCAGCAGGGCCAGATCGGCTCCCGCGCAGGCCGAGATGACCGGGCAGCCGATGCCCGGCGGCCCATCCACGATCAGGAGTTCCCTCCGAGCATCTTGAGCGAGCAGCCGGCCCTGCTGCTTGACCATCGTCACCAGCTTGCCCGAGTTCTCCTGCCCCGCCCACAGCTCCGCATGGAACAGCGGCCCAAAGCGCGTCTCCGAGCGAAACCAGAGCCCGGCCTGCGGCTCCTGGGTGCGGATGGCCGCCTCAGGGCATTGGTGGACACAGGACGCGCAGCCCTCACAGGCCAGAGGATCGACCCGGTATGTTTGCTCGCCGGGTAGGATCGCGTCGAAGCGGCACACGTCGAGGCAGCGGGCACAGGGCCGGCACAGGTCTGGATCGATGATCGCCACCTGGCCGCCCATGAAGGCGTGTTCTTCCAGCCGGACCGGCCCCAGGACCAGCTCAAGGTTGGCTGCGTCGACGTCGGCGTCGACCAGGACGATGGGCAGTTCCTGCGAGGCCAAGTGGGACAACGCCGCCGCCACCGAGGTCTTGCCCGTGCCGCCCTTGCCGCTGAGGATGACCAGTTGTTTCATCGGGCCACCTCCTGCGCAGTACCGCCGCCGTCCCGGTGAACGATGCGCTGGTAGAGCTCGATGAAGCCTGGGCGATATTCGGGCAGCGCCTCCACCAATGCCTTTCCCTCCGAGATGGCTTCGGCGATGCGCCGATCGTGCGGGATGCGCATCAGGATAGGGAGGCCCGCGGCGGCGCAATAGCCGTCCACGCCCGCGTCCCCGACACCGTCGCGGTTGACCACCACGCCCACCGGCAAGCCCAGCTCATCGCGGGCGACTCGCACTGTCAGCCGCAGGTCGTGTAGCCCAAAAGGCGTCGGCTCTGTGACCAGGAGGACAAAATCGGCGCCGCGCATGGTCTCGACCACGGGGCAGGAGGTGCCGGGTGGCGAGTCGAGGATGACCACGGCACCGTCTGCCTCAACCAGGTGCTTTTTCTTCAATTGGCGGATGACCGGCACGGCCATGGCCTGGCCTACATCCAGGGTACCCTGACCAAATAGGATGGGGCCAGCCCGCCCCGACTCCAGGCTGCCCATGACATGAAGCACCTCACGGATGGCGCCCTCGGGGCAGGCGAGGGTACAACTGCCGCAGCCGTGGCATAGCTCGGGGAAGATGAGCACCTGGCGACCTACCACGGCGATGGCGTGCCACATGCAAACCTGCGCGCATCGGCCGCAAAACGTGCATTCGTTCCAGTCTACCTCGGGGATCAGAACGCCGACCCGCTCACGTTGGGTCAAGGCTGGCTTCAAGAAGAGAGCGGCGTTGGGCTCTTCCACATCGCAGTCCAGGAAAAGCGGCGCCTTGTCGGCGACGGACAGCGCCAGGCTCGTTGCGACAGTTGTCTTGCCCGTACCTCCCTTACCACTGGCCACAGCGATGATCATCGACTCATGCCCTCCGTTCCGCTGCTTACGTCCGTCTCCCCTCAGAAGCCATCGACGCTCACCGGCGCAAGGTGGCGACAAGCCTTTGCGGGAACAGCAATAGGTCCAGCGCGTCTTCGATCCGGCACACCACCACGTCGGCGGCGCGCAAAGCATCGACCGCCAATCCCTCCGGCCCCAGGACGGCGATGCCCAGCGCAGCCGTGGACAGCATCCGGGTGTCGTTGGCCCCGTTGCCTATGGCGACCACGTTCGCGGCTCCCAGTCGCTCCACCAGTGCCTGTTTCTGGCTCGCCTCGGCCCTGGGCTCGATACGGCTTAGCAGGGCGCCCAGCCGGCTGCGGGCCTCTTCAGCCTGACCACGGGTGTCAGCCGTCGCCAGGTGGATGGTCAGATGCTCCGCAAGAGCGGGCAGCCGCTCCGTTGCGCCCAGGTGCAGTTCGCCATCCACTGCCGCGGTGCCGTTGAGGTCCAGAACCAGATGTTCCAGCTCCAATGTGTTCCAGCCAGGGATCTCCACCTGGATCATTGCCGGCACCCCCAATCAGCTTTCCGTGGCCCGTCCGCCGTCACCCGGAGCGGCTCGAGAACTGAACTACCACGTCCGGTGAGTGAACCAGCGTGTTCAGGAGCGTAGCATGCATGGCCACTCCCAGCAGCCTCGACCTGACATTCTCAGGCGGCTCCGGCTCGATGTGGATCGTCGCCTGGATGGCAGCGATGCGACGGGGTTGCACCGCCTCCTCGCACGCCATCTCCAGGCTCAAACGCTCAATGAGCAGTCCGTTCAACCGGCAGGAGTTAGCCACGAACTCAAGGATGCAAGCGCCGACTGCCCCCGCAAAGAGTTGGGGGGCGCTCAGCGCCGTGCCGGCGCCTCCATCCTGCAGTGCAGCATCCACCCCGATGGCATGCTCTCCCGAGATGACCTGAAAGCGCAACCCATCGAGGTGGCGCACGAGGAGTTTCATGTCACACCTCCGGAATCGGATTCGTCCGGCTGCTCTGCCAGGGCCTGGGCCAGGTTCGCCGCCTCGGTCAGCCGTGTTTCCACGCCTGCGTCGGCGAATACGTAGGCCGGCCCTTTGCCCCTAACGTCCTCGCGCAGCAGCACTACGTCGGCCTTGAGACCCACCAGCCATTCGGCCACGCGGATGCCCTTGGCCTTTTCTACGTCCTGGTGCGGGTTGGTCAGCATCTCACGGCGCTCGGCCTGCGGAGTACCCCGTGCCTGCGCACTGGGCAGGCCGCTTCCTTGGCGGTGGCCTTCGGCTGTGCGTACCGTCACCAGGGCAAAGTAGGGCGCCTCGCCAAAGTGCTGGCTGACCGTACCAGCCACGTCCGCCAGCGGCACAGCGTACCGCAGGTGCGTGCGTATTTGGGGTTCGTAGCGGATCCGGACACGCTCCACGTGGGGCACGTGAGCACGGATGGCCTTCTCCAGGCGTAGGCTGGCGGTGTGGGCCTTTTCCAGGTTGTCCACCCTCAGGGCTACCTCCCCCTCCAAGAAACGGTAGCGGCCGGCACTACGGCCGACTAACGACCTCACCTCCGTCACCGCCGGATCGGCCAGGATGATGGCCTTTACCTCACCGAGCGTTCCGGCGTCGAGCGACGCATCGAGCAAGACCCGCATCCCATCTGCCAGCAGTTGCCAGCCGGTTCTGGCGATGAGCACAACAATGACCAGGGCCGCGTAGCGGTCCAACGGGAACCCAAGCACCTGAGCCAGCAGTGCCAGCAAGACCGTGCCTGACGAAAAGATGTGAACGCGGTACTCCTGGGCTTCAGCCATCAGGCTGGGCGAGTTCAGCCTGCGCCCGGCTCGCATCTCATAGCGGCTGAAAAGCAGCGGGATGATCGCGGACAGCGCCACGCCGACCAGCATCCAGCCATTCACGCTCACCGGCCCTGCGCGGGTGCGGAGTGCCGCCCGGGCGATCTCGTAGCCGGTGAAAAAGACCGAGATGGCGACGACGACGGCTACGACGTTCTCCACTTTGTAGAGACCATAGGGAAACGCCCGGCTCTTGCGCTCCGAGATCTTGACGCCCGCCAGGACCGCCGTCGAGGCCAGCAGATCTACCAGGTTGTGGACCATCTCGGCCGCTACTGCCAGGCTACCCGACGCGGTGGCGATGGCCAGGTTCAGCAGGCTGAGAAAGACGTTGACTGCGACAGACGCCCAGGCAACTCGCGAAGCCGGGGGTTGCCCTGTCGGACTCGGGTCGGGAGCAGCCATCTATTCAGATCCTGTCTCGCCTTTCTTGCGATGATGCGCGATTGCCTCGCGCAGTGTGTTCACCGCCATCGTGGCGCAGTGCACGTGTTCCGCGGGCAGGCCGTCCAGCGCGATGATCAGGTCGCCCGCATCGATCGCTGCTGCCTGATCCAGGGTCATCCCCCCCACCATTGTGGTGAGCATGCTGCCGCAGGCCACGGTCGGCCCGCAGCCATCGGTCATGAACGCGGCCATCTCGATCCGCGATCCGCTTAGCCGCAAAAAGATCTCCATCGTGTCGCCGCACGGGCCGCGCACGACCGCATGCCCATCCGGCTCGAGCATTGCTCCCAGGTTCCTGGGATGACGGGCCTCCTCCAGGACCCGGGCCGAGTAGAGCGCCTCTTCTTGCTCGGTGATCTGTCTCTGTAACCCGGTCACCATACGATCAAAGCCAGCCACTTCTCCTCTCGCCACATCAACCTCCATCACATTCTTCGATCAAGACAATCACGCGCGCCGGTTGAGTTCCAGATGAGGGCCGGGGTTGGTTCCCCGGCCCTCGCTGCCGGGGGCAGGGATCGGATCGCCGACAGGCTGCCTAGGGCTTCCACTCTTTCCAAACTTTGCCCACCAGCTCGGGGCCCGGCTTGAGTGTCTTGTCTCCCGGCTGCCAGCCGGAGGGCGTGACCTCGCCCGTGGCGCGATTGTGCTGGAAGGCCTTGACCTGGCGGAGCAGCTCGTCGGGGTTGCGGCCGACTTCGGGCGTCAGTACCTCGGCGGCACGGATGATGAAATCGGGGTCGATGATGAAGCGCCCCCGGATGTCCACACCCGCTGCCTCCTCGTACACCCCATACACCGTGCCGATCCGTCCACCACCGTCGGAGAGCATGGGGAAGGGGACGCCCCCGTCTACCATCTTGGACAGCTCTTCCTCCTGCCAGATCTTGTGCACAAAGCGGCTGTCGGTGCTGACCGAGAGGATCTCGACGCCCAGTGCCTTGAACTGATCGTACCTGGCGGCGACCGCCGCCAGCTCCGTCGGTCAAACAAAGGTAAAGCCGCCTGGGTAGAAGCATAGCACCACCCATTGGCCCCGATAGTCCGACAGCTTGACGTTCTTGAAGCCTTTGCCCACCGTGTAGGCCGTGGCCTCAAAATCTGGGGCCTCTTTGCCCGTCCGTGCGATCGTCATTTGAACCTCCTCCTTCGCTGATGCTCTTGCTGCAGGGGTTGCTGCGGCAACTAACGGCCCCGCTGCTGGTTTGACACACCCATCTACTTCCTTAGCCATGCTCAGATCTCCTTTCCATCGTCAGCATTCTATCCGATTAGCCCCTGGCTCCGGGCGATCCGCCCTGCTCCCTCCTGGATCAACTGCTTCATCCTTCGATCAGATACGCTTCAATCGACACCCCTCGGCGATCGAAGGACGCCTGTTCTTTACTCCCGTATCATGGCCACGCCGCACTTGGGGCACTTGACGCTGGAGCATGGCTGCCCAACCTGGTGCGGCTCCTTGTGCCCACACTTGGGGCAGACGCACTGGCCGTCCGGTCCGGCGGCCTTTGGCCCGCCCATGCGGCCTGGCCCCTGGCCCTGGCCACGGCCGCCGCCCCGTCCCTGTCCTCGTCCTTTTCCTTTGCCCATGATTTCCTCCTATCCCAACTCCTCTAACTGCCTGGTCGCTGCGTCCAACTGCCGGCGCAGCATCTCGGCCTCTTCGCGCAGCCGGCCCAGCTCATCCTTTTCGTACGCGCCGTCGGCCGGGAGGTCCCCATGCCCGTGCTCCTGGCTTTCCTTGCACGGCGCCGCGCCGCGGAGCTGGCCGCCCAGGTACCCCTCTAGCGACTGGCGCACCGTGCCGTAGGCCCCGGTCACCCCCTCGATGCCATACTGCTGGAAGAACATGATCGCCCGGCCGCCCATGCCGCCGGTGAGCATCACGTTCGCCCCCAGGCTGGAGATCAGGGCGGGGACCTGTCCCGGCTGGTGGTCGCCGTAGTAGGGGTTGTCCACCTCGCGGACCCCCGTGACTTGTTGGCCTTCCAGGTCCACCAGGACAAAATGAGGGCAGCGTCCAAAATGAGGGCTGACCACACTGTCCAGGCCATTCTTGTTGTCGGCAGAAACAGCGATGCGCATTGGTTTACTCCTCTCTTTCAAGTTGTTCGATCCTAGTCATCGTCTCGGCCAGTTGTTGGCGCAGGCTCCTGAGAGACTCTCGCAGACTGACCAATTCGGCTTCCTTCTTCTGAGGCACAGGTTCAGGCGGTGGGCCGGCTTGCCCACCCCAACCCATCCCCCGCAGGGGTCCCCTGCCGCGGCCTCCTCCCATGCGGGCATGGGCCACGACGTTGGCCCCGTCCATTGGCTCCAGGTGGCCGGCTTTGAAGGTTTCTACGGCCTGGCGCACCGTTCCCTCCGGCACCAGATACCTCGCCACCCCCGCCGCAGCAAACACGTCGAATGCGTTCGGTCCCAGGTTTCCTGTGAGCACCACTTGAGCGCCTCGGTTGACGACGAATTGGGCGGCCTGAATGCCGGCGCCGCCGCCCTGGCTCATCGCCGGGTTGGGCGCCGCTTCAAAGCTCATCGTCTCGCTGTCCACGAACACGTAGCTTGTGCACCGGCCAAAGACCGGGCTGGTGGGTGATTCCAGGCTATCACCCTGCGCCGATACTGCAATCCTCATTTGCTCAGTCTCCTGTTCTTGGGTACAATGCCTATGAACCACCCGGTTGGCCTTGCAGATAACTGACGCACCCGCCAAGGGCCTTCCGGGCATGGCCCGCCATCTACCCCGGTAGGTGGGGAGAGCGGGGGCGGACTACGAACTGCCACGTTTGTGTGCCCGCCCCTGCTCCGTTTGTGATCAGCTCGCTCACTCCTGGCTTAGCTCGTCCATCCGCTTGCCGATGGCCTCGAGTTGGTCTTTCAGCCAGTGCGTCTCATCCTTGAGCATTTCGATCTCCTGCTCGCGGGATGGTCCGGTGGGGGGTGTGCCAAGCGCCCCGGCCGGAGAAACGCCCCGGCCTGAAGGCCACAGGCAGCGAGCCCAGCGCGGCACGGTCGGAGACCGCGTGGCATAGTACCAGTGACGCCATCCCCGGCCACCACCGCCCAAGCCCGGCCCGCCCGATCGGCCTGCGCGGAAGGTTCCGCGGCCCCAGAAAGCGCGGCCCGACCCGGGTCCCACCCGGCCAGGGGCGGTGTACCCAGCGCAGGTGCCCCTGCCCCCGCCCGTCATGGAACCCATGCCCAACGGCCCAGTTCCATCTCCTGCTGGCATGTTGTTCACCTCCTTTCTTCTTGGGATTGGATCCGTCCATCTCCCCCGCAGTTGCCCAGTGAGTCCTCAGCCGAAGGACGGTCGCCGCGCCTCGGGGAGTCCCATCGCCAGATCCCGGGCGATGGGTGCAAAGCCCTCAGCCGCATACTCCTCGATCCGCCCCGCGTCGCACAGCCGCGCGATCTCCGGATCGATGGGCAGACGTCCCAGGAACGGCACTCCGATGCGGCGCGCCGTCTCTTCGGCGTGGCTGGGGCCAAAGAGCTCATAGCGTTTGCCCGTATCGGGGCACTCGAAGTAACTCATGTTCTCGATGAGCCCCAGGATGGGCGTGCCCAACTGCCGGGCCATGTTGGCTGCCTTGCGCACGACCATACCGGCCAGGTCCTGGGGTGAGCTGACCAGCACAATGCCTGACATCGGCAGCGATTGCATCACTGTCAGCGAAGCATCCGAGGTGCCGGGGGGCAGGTCCACAACGAGATAGTCGAGGGTCCCCCAGAACATGTCACCCCAGAATTGCTTTATGGCTCCGCTGACCAGTGGCCCGCGCCAGATGACGGCCACGTCCTCCTGCTCCAGCAGCAGGTTGATGGACATGATCCGGATGCCTGTCTGGCTCTGCGGGGGCACAGGACCCATCGGACTGTAGCCCAGGTGGGCTCCATCGGGGAAAAACATCTTGGGGATGCTCGGCCCGGTGATGTCGGCGTCCAGGATGCCGACCTGGTGGCCCTGGCGGCGCAGGGCGATGGCCAACAGCCCGCTGACCAGCGACTTGCCGACGCCGCCCTTGCCGCTCATCACGGCGATCACGCGGCGGATGTCATTTAAATCCTCGGCTGAGCCTTTTTCCGGCACGCCGATGCCGATGCGGCGCTTTTCCTCCTCGGTCATCTCGGCCAGGGCAACCTCAACCCTCTTGACGCCCTCCAGTGCGCCGACCGTTCGCTTCACGTCTTCCACGATCTGCTCCCGGAGCGGGCAGCCCAGCGTGGTCAGCGCCAACGTCATCTCCACCCGATCCTTCTTGATCCCCACCTGCCGGACCATGCCCAGCTCGATCAGGCTCTTGTGCAGCTCGGGGTCCATGACCCTTTCCAGTGCTTTGCGTACGTTCGCTTCAGTAATCACCTCTCATGCCCTTCTTCGCAGTTGGATTCTTGATATTCGCTTTGTCTATGGGCTCTTGGTCATTGTGACCAGCCGCACACCGCGCATCTGGCGAAAAATAGCACCCTGGCTGGCCGAAGCCAGGGCCTGGACCGGATCGATCACCTGTGTGCCAGCAATCAGGTCTACACCGTAGTCGAACAGCAGCGGCGAGAGCGGTGTCGTCGGCCCCAACACCAGCACGAACGCCTCCGGCCGGCAGAGCTCGATCAGGCCGTCGAACGTCCGGTTCAAGAGCGATGTGCCCGTGATAGCCACAACATCCGCTTCTGGGATCACCCGGCCGGCTGCCTGCGAAGGCAGTTCGGCGGTGCCGGGGTCCAGCTCCAGCACATCCAGGTGGCCTACTGCTTGCCGCACCGCCGGGACAAAAGGAAAGTGCCCCACGATGACTACCCGCTTCCCCTCGCCCCGGCGGATGATCTCCTCCGAGGCGTTGCGGTCGGTCAGCCTGCTGTCGTCTACCTCCAACAGCGCGTTAACGGCGGCCATTCCCAGGGCGGATTCCATCGGGTTTGGCGACCGCAGCAATTCGGCCAGCTCTTGGGCGGTGTGTTCGAGCAGATCGCCTGCCCAGCGGACCGTGCTTTGACCGTGAGGCGTGTGTGCGTCACGCTGGGTCGATGCCAGCCCCGCCGCGTGCTCGGTCCAGACGACCGTCCAGAAGGCTCCTACGCGCACATCACGCACGACCACCGGTTCGACTGGCAGCGCTGCCAGCAAATCGTCAACGATGCTCACTGATGCACCTCCATGTGCGACTTGTACGTGTCCAGAAAACAATGCAACGCCCGGTCGGTCTCGCGCAGATCCTCGACCCACCAGGCCAGGTAGCGATCGCCCTCCTCCGTCAATTGATACTGGCGGCGCGCCGGGCCGGCGTTGCTGGTGTCCCAACACGAAAGGACGAGCCCTCGCTCCTCAAGGTTGCGCAGGATGCGGTATATCGTGCTCGAATCCGCTGGATTCTGCTCGAAACCGAAAGGTCTCAGGCCGTGTAGGAGTTCATAGCCATGAACCTTGTTGCAGTGCAGCAGCAACAGCAAGCACGGCTCCAGGAAGCGTTGTATGCGCCGAGGACAGGCTTCGTCCGGCTGCCCGCCCCACCAACGGTGACGACCATCGCTCATTGCTCCAGGCTCCTTTCCGGCTCCCCATATGTGTTGACGGCATATATCCTAGCACACCTTGGGGCTGCTGTCAAGTATTTAGGACGCCATTGCAGACAGCAGGTTTGATAGACACGGATTTGCAGGTTACGTCACTACGAATTGTCATTCGACCGAGCTCCAAGCCGTTTCCACACCAATTTCACCAAACCTCCAGCAAGGCTCCATCAAATCTGCACAGGTTTCTGCTACAATGAGTCTATAAGCCGGCTCCAAGGGGCGGCAAATACAGCAGGAGGGTGACTATGAAGAAAGCCTGGAAAATCGCGGGGATCGCCATGTTGGTGGCGATCCTGGGGGGTGTGGGCGTCGGGGCAGTGTCCCTGGCACAAGACTCGGCAAGCGCGACGGACGGGTCGTTCAACTTTGCCGACAAGTTCCGTGAGGCCATCGCCGGTGTTCTGGGCATCACGGTCGAAAAGTACGACGAGGCCGTCAAGACGGCTCAAGCCAAGGTCGTCGACGACGCCGTGTCCGAGGGGTGGTTGACCAAGGACCAGGCCGAAATGCTCCAATGGAAAATGAACCAGGCCCCCGATTCCGGGATGCGGGTCATGGGCAAGGGCTTTGGCATGGGCATGGCCGGACGGGGGATGATGGGCGGGGGAGACAATCTGCTCTCCGTGGCGGCAAAGCAGTTGGACATGTCGCTCACTGACCTGCTCACCGAGCTACAGGGCGGCAAGAGCATCGCCGGCGTGGCCAAGGACAAGGGCGTGGACACGCAGACCATCGTCGATGCCTACGTTAGCCAGGTCAAGGAAACTCTGGACAAGGCCGTGACCGACGGTCGCATCACCCAAAAGCAGGCTGACTACCAGTTGGAGCAGATGAAAACCCGGCTGACCAACCAGTTGGACAAGATAGGGATTGACCTGGGGCGCGGCGGTTTCCCGGGCGGCGGACATCGGGGCGGAGGGACGGGCTTCCCAGGCATGGGCGGATTCTAACTGCTGAGAACTCCGTCCGAGCGAAGCATGCGGCCTCTGCGCGTGGCAGAGGGAGGTGGTTTCGGCCGATAGATGTGAGACTGTAACTGTAGAAGAATCATAGGCATGGGCGAGGGAGTATCTCTCGCCCATGCTTGCTGAGTACCGCTTCCTGTGCGGTGCTGTCTAGCTCCTGAAAACTCCTCTCGACCTCCATAGCATCTCCACACGATCTCCACAACCTGCTGCTATAATGAACAACGGTGACGGTGGGTCGCCCAAAGGAGTATAGGCTCATCAGCGAGCGGGCCATTTCCTGGACGCGGTGAAGCTCCCTTTTCTCCATCACGGACTCAAGGAGTAGGAATGACAAGAAACCCTAGAACGCAGTGGACCTGGATCGTGGGTATGTGTATGTTATTGCTCGTTGGAGCCGGGCAGGGGTGGCATGAGACTGCTGCACAGGATCGAGCAGCGACCACGACATCCGGCCCATTGGCGACGACCATGTCCGCACACGGTTCAGTCGCGGTGCAGGCGACGGAGCCCGATTCAGGCGCTCTCATCGCTGATGAGCAGGAAGCCGCCAACGCCATGGAGGTGCAGGTCATCGCCGTCTACGACGAGGCCAGCCCGTCGGTGGTGAACATCACCAACCGCAGCACCGTCTACAGCCGCTGGATGGGCACCTCGCCCCAGGAGGGAACCGGCTCCGGCTTCGTGTACGACGCCGAGGGCCACATTCTGACCAACTACCACGTCATAGAAAACGCCGACGAACTGCTGGTCACCCTGGCTGACGGCCAGATCTACACCGCAGAGGTCGTGGGCTCGGATCCGACCAACGATCTGGCCGTGTTGCGCCTGACCACCGACGCCGACCTGCCGCCGCCGCTCGTCCTGGGCGATTCGAACAAGCTGCGCGTCGGGCAGTCGGTCGTGGCCATCGGCAACCCTTACGGCCTACAGCGGACGCTGACCACCGGCGTGGTGAGCGCTTTGGGGAGGGTGATCGAAAGCCCGGAGAACAACCAGTTCATCGGCGAGTCGATCCAGACTGACGCGGCGATCAACCCCGGCAACTCGGGCGGCCCAATGCTGGACCTGCGTGGTCGCGTCATCGGCATCAACTCGCAGATAATCAGCCCTAGCGGCGCGTCGGCGGGCATCGGCTTTGCCGTGTCGGCTAACACAGTGCAACGGGTGGTGCCCAAGCTGATCGAGCAAGGATACTACCCCCATCCCTGGCTGGGTGCGGATTTCCTGCCCCTGACCTCGTCTACTGTCAGGGTGCTGCGCGATGCCCAGATAGACGTCCCCGTAGATTCGGGCCTGTTGGTGCTCGATACGGCAACCGGCGGCCCTGCCGACCTTGCCGGGATACGTGGAGGGGACCGGTTGGTGCGCCTGGGGCGCTACCGGCTCGCGGTGGGTGGCGACATCATAGTCGCCATCGACGGCAAGCCGGTCAACGACCTTCAGACCCTGACGGTCTACCTGGAGACAGAAACGACCATCGGGAGTGCGGTAGAACTGACCATCCGCCGTGACGCCCAGGAACTGACCTTGCCGGTGACCCTCGGCGAACAACCACAGGGATGATGCCGGTGGATGGCTCTGTGGGCACGGGACACCGCACACGAAGCTATCCCTCTCCGCTGCGTTGCGGGGATTGCCATACTGCGCAGGCTGCTGCAGGCAAACGATGCCGGCTGCGTTCGCTGGCACTGCCTGCCCTGGCGGGGTAGGCCAGGGGGCACCTTTCGCCTGGAAGGTACGACAAACGTCAGTGCTTCTGAGCAGCCAAGGCACTGCTGCGCTGTGGGGGGCAATCGTGTGCGGGACACGGAAGGGCACCGGGGAGACGAACGCTGTGGTGGAACAAATGACACGGCAGACAGTGGAGTAACAGATGCGTGGTCTGTCCCCTATCTTGTCTCTGCTTTCGCTGGCTGCCCGGCGGCTGTGGCATCAGCGCCTGCTGATGCTCTGCCTGCTGTTGGGCTTGGTGGCAGCCGTTGGCCTGCTGTCCAGCATCCCCCTGTATGCCGACGCCGCGCAGAACCGGCTCCTCCAGGGAGAGTTGCAAAACCCCGACACGGCTTCGGGGACGGAGGCGGCGACGGTTCGCCCGCCCTTCTCCTTCCTGTGGCGCTACATCGGCGCCTGGCACGGCAACGTCACCTGGGAAGAGTACGGTCCCATCGATGCCTACCTGTCAGAGCAGGCACCGGACGTCGTCGACCTCCCCGTC
>Ga0315286_10002938_pt1 | contig 15975 bp, 14 predicted proteins | sample YL17G10_0_MG_FD_205038 | JGI IMG/M metagenome (GOLD analysis project Ga0315286, IMG submission 205038) | Sediment microbial communities from Yellowstone Lake, YNP, Wyoming, USA - YL17G10_0 | ecosystem: Environmental > Aquatic > Freshwater > Lake > Sediment | place: USA: Wyoming | collected...
ACCGACGTCAGCGTCACCGGAAGTGGCGACAACATGATGGGCGCCATCGGCACCGGGAACGTGCGCGAAGGCATCATCACCGCCAGTCTTGGCACGTCGGGCACCATCTACGCGTGCTCCGAGAAACCGATCGTCGATCCGCGGCGCGACATCGCAACGTTTTGTGACGCGACCGGGCGCTGGCTGCTGCTCGCCTGCACGATGAACGTGACCGTGGCGACCGAGATGGTGCGCAGGCTCTTCGGCTGGACGCACGATGAGCTGTCGGCGGCGGCAGCGTCGGTGCAGCCGGGGTCGGATGGCCTGCTGCTGTTGCCGTTCTTTGAAGGGGAGCGGACACCGAATGTGCCGGATGGCACAGGCGTCTGGATCGGTATCCGTGATCGCACGTGTGATGCGCCGCATATGGCGCGTGCGGCGATGGAGGGCGTCACGCTGGGATTGAACTACGGGTTGAACCGCCTCCGCGAGCTGGGCCTGGCCCCGACCGAAATCCGGCTGACCGGCGGCGGCGCCCACAGCGCTGTGTGGCGTCAGATCGCCGCCGACATCTTCGGGTGTCCTGTCGTGTGCCTGTCGCAGGACGAAGGCGCCGCGTATGGCGCGGCGCTTCACGCGATGTGGGTGTGGTCGCACCAACGCGATGAACCGACGTCGGTCGAGGGGTTGACGGATCGATTCGTGACCACCGACGAATCGACGCGGGCCCTGCCCAATCCTGCGACCGCTGGCATCTATCGGGAACTGCAGGCCCTGTTCGAGCGTGCGTCAAGCGACCTGGCGCCGTCGTTTCTTCACCACCGCCGCCTCATCGCTGAATAGCCAGCGCCTGATCCAGTTTCTCACCCGGGGATGTCACGCCGGCTTCGCTGAGCGCCGGGTCTGAAGCCCCGGCCTCCAGTCAGACAGACACCGTCCCTTCACGCGGACCGTCACTCCGCCACCTGTCCGATCCGCATCGAGCCTGGGATCGCCACGCTCCCCGGCCTGAGCTTGTCGAAGGCCAGCGTGGCCTGATCCGGAGCCGGGCTGTCCGCCTCCGCGCCAGAGCACCACGCGAGACCTCGACGAAGCTCAACGAGCGAAGTCGGGGAGCCCGTCCTTCGGCGTTGCTCAGGACGCCCCGAGCAAGGTCGAGGGGCGGCGATCCCAGGTGGATCACGCTGCAAACCACTCGGGCGCGATGCGGAAAAGGGGCCTGGCCTCTTTTCTCATGTTAGTCTCATTTTCCCGCGGCAAGCTCTCCGACGGCCGCGATCAGGCGGTCGACCTGGGATTCGTCGTTGCACGCATGGAAAGAGGTGCGCACGGCATCGAGTCCACTCTCCGTCACGCTCCGCACGCGGAGCCGCCGCCCCACCAGTGCCGAGGCGACCTGGCGGTTGTCGCGTCCTGTGATGCGGAAGGTGAAGATCGCGGTGCGGCTGGCCGGGTCGGCCGGAGACAGGATCTTTACGCCTGCGATGCGCTGCAGTCCTCCGCGGCAGCGCTCGGCGAGAGCCGTGTTGCGCCGCCACAGCGTCTCGAGTCCGATCCCCGACACGTAGTCCACGGCCGCCTCGATTCCGTAAATGAGGGCGTTGTTCTGCGTCCCGTACTCAAAGCGTTCGGCGCCGGGTCTGAGCGTGAGCGTTCGCGCGAGCAGATTGCTGGACGCATCTGAGTAGGCACCGACAACGGTTGGCACGGCTGTCGCCTGCCGGTCGGGATGGACGTAGAGCAGGCCCGTCCGCTTCGGCCCCATCACCCACTTGTGGCAGCTCGCGGCGTAGTAGTGGGCGAGGGTGGCACTGATGTCGAACGGCACGTGGCCAAGGGACTGCGCGCCATCAAGCGCGAAGATCATGCGCCGGTCGCGTGCGAACCGCCCAATCTCGGCGGCGGGCATCAGCTGGCCCGTCGTACACGTGACGTGGCTGATGAAGATCAGGCGCGTGCGAGCATTCGTGACAGCGGCAATGCGGTCGAGGTTGCCCCGCGCCCGAACCAGATCCGGTTCAAACGTCCGAATGACGCAGCCTGTGGTCTGCATCTTGTGCAGCAACGGGATGACCAGCCCCGCGTGTTCGTGCGTGGACGTGACGATTTCGTCGCCGCGTCCGAGCGGAATCGTGTTGAGGATGGCATTGATGCCTTCGGTGGCCGTCGACACAAACGCGACGTCCTGCGCGCGGCACGCCGGGCCCAGCAGCGCCGCACACTTGCCTCTGATGCGCCGCCAGTCGTCTTCGTTGTGGCCGGGTGCTGGATTCTCCTCCTCGCGGTCCATGCGCGCCTTCACCGTGTCGGTCACGACCACCGGCGATGCGCCGAGCCCGGCCGTATTCAAGTAGGCGAAACCGCTTGGCAGGCGGAATTGCGAACCGATCACTGACCAGTCGGGCGTCTGGCCGGCCTGCGCCGAGGCCGCTGCCGTGAGCGTCGTCAAGTCCGCGACCATCGGCCGCAGCACCAGCGCACCCGCTGCCCCGCCCAGTCCTCCGAGAAACAATCGACGTTTCACAATGTCCACCTCTGTCAAGAATGATGTGGCCTCAACCCGGGCGCGACGGCTTGATTCTGTCGGACCCCTCGATCGGCGTCAACCAGATGCTGCTCCTCCACGGTGTCGGCTTCCATGCCGCGGGCCGCTCGCTTGCTGCGGCCGTTGCCGAGGCGGCGACGGGGGGCTTGCGCGCGCTCAGCGTGCTGCCGCTCATCGAGGGAGCGGTGGCGTCGATCCACGGCCATCGCCTCGTCCGCTTCATGCTGCGCGACCGCGGCCTGGTGGCACACGTGTATCTGTGCGCGTGTTTCGTCGACTATCTATGATGCAGGATCAGGTGGTTGCCGCGCGATTGAAACTCAGGGGCGAAGGGGCTTGCGGCCGGCTCTGGTCTCACCGGCCCCACGGCGGTATAGTGGCTCGCATGGGAAGGTCACTGCTCATTGTCGCCTCCGGAATCGTGCTGGGGTTGGCGATTGTGTGGCTGGTCATGAGCCAGGTGTCCGATGGCAATCAGGGTTCTATTCAACCCGCCAACACCCCATACGGCGGTGCGAGGCCTATTCAAGAACCCGGCCCTGACCCACAGCATCCTGCGCGGTAGGATGCCGGACGGGGGATTGCGCTGTCCCCCGGTCCCCCGAACGTCGCACACGTCACCTCGGGCTGTCCGTTGAAGGCCTGCGCGTTGATGTTGCGCGTCAGCACGGTCATCTCGCGCGCGGTCTTCTTGTTGGTCCGATCGTCTTTCTCGAACGAAAACTCGCCAGCCTCATTGCGGGAGCGGGCGCAAGGGCGCGATTCAGCCGCCTTCGCGTGACGCTTCGGCGGACCGCCGTAACCTTGGCGGAGGTGGTCGCGCTCGGACACGTGAATCACTCCCGCACGAGGTGCGTCGCGTACCCGCGGGCGACCAACTCCTCCCATGCCGCCCAGATCGCAGCAGGCATTGGTTGAGCGATCTGGAATCCGCGATCCGCGTAGACGCGCATCCGCTGCACGTCGCCCACCAGGATATTGATCACCAGATCTTTAGGAAGCTCCGAAGTGGGGTAGTCGTCGAAGTCGATTGGCGGCGATGTCACGCGAACGTCTCTGCCCGGCCATCGCTGCATGAACGTCGCGTATGCGCGCCGCTCCATGTACGGCTTCTGGACGAGGATGACGCGCTGGGGATCGATGCCGCGCCCCTCGAGCAGTTCGCGCGAAAACGAGACGTTGTCGCCCGTATTGGTCGATCGTGCTTCGAGCAGAATGGCTTCGCGCGGGACGCCCCTGGCTGCCGCGACGTCGGCGAACATCTCGGCTTCGCTCTTGTGGAACCGATCGGCCGTGAGTCGACCGACGTGCCCCGAGCAGACGAGCAATGGCGCCAGCCCGCGCAGGAAGAGGTCGGCCGCGTGCGCCGCGACACGCAGGTCGTTGCTGCCGAGCGCCAGGATCACATCGCTTTCGACCAGCGAGTGGCCCAGAAGCATGTAGTCCCACAGCGTGCGGGCGAGCGCGTCGGTTGGAGCCACTTCGCTCATGGGGTGGGTGACATTGTACGTCGCCACCGGCAGGCGCCCCACGACTGCCGATCTCATAACTCGCCGCGCGTGAGTCGGCCGCCCGGCTCCCGCGCGAGGCCGCGCGCAATTGCCATTCTGTCATCCAGATTGAGTCCCGAAGACAAGGACCCCCAACCCCTTTGTCCACCCTGGCCGCCCGAGCACGAATCCCGACCGCGCGGTTCGCCTGATCGTCTTATACTCTTGGGAAGAGAGGGGGGAGCGACATGGTCACTTTCGTGCTGGCTGGCGTGCTCGGGTCCGTGCTGGCAGTCGGGGAAGTCGCATCGGGGTCAGACCAGGCCAAAGCGTTGCCCTCCGGGGGATCGGGCGCCGCCGTGGCCGAGCGAGTGCTCGCCCATCAGCCGGCACGAGCAAACACGCCCTACGATCGTCTCTTCACCGTTCTGGCGGATGCGGGCGAGGCCGTCGGGCCACACCGGGTGATCCGTTTCGGGCAAACGAAGACTCCAGACGTCGCGCCTGACCCTGCCGAGGGCGGTCCCTGCCGTCTGGTTGCGCCGTCCGATCAGAAGGACATCGATCCCGGCATCTTCGCGCCGCTCCGCGATACCAACATCAACTTCACAATCAGGCGCATCGTGCCCAAGGGCTGCATCGACCCTGGCATCTTCATCCCGAAGCGACAGAAGTAGCGTGACGGCCCTGACTGACGAGGGAGCCTGATATGTCGCAAGACGCCTTCGTGCTGGGCGTGGATCTGGACGGCACCTGCGCCGACTTCTACCGCGGCATCCGGCCTATCGCGGCCGAGTGGCTCGGCGTTCCGCTGGAGTCGCTGCCTGTCGAGGTGAGCTGGGACTTTCCGGAATGGGGTATCGACAAGGCGCCGGGCGGCTACGAGGATCTGCATCGCTTCGCCGTCACGCAGCGCGAACTGTTCCGCAACTTGCAGCCGATGCCGCGGGCGCCGATGACGCTGCGCCGCCTCTCGAAGGCTGGAGTGCGCATCCGCATCATCACCCACCGGCTCATCATCAAGAACTTCCACCAGACCGCCGCGCGGCAGACCATCGAATGGCTCGACTCCCACGACATCCCGTACTGGGACCTCTGCTTCATGGGCGACAAGGGTGCGGTCGGCGCCGACCTCTACATCGAGGACGCGCCAGCCAATGTCGAGAAACTCCGCCGCGACGGCCACGCGACCATCGTCTTCACCAACTCGACCAACCGTCATCTGGCCGGCCCGCGAGCCGACACGTGGGACCAGGTGTACGACATGGTGATGCGCGAGATCGAGCGCTGGCGAACGAACGGCAGGTAGGACGAAAGTCGCCTGGCGGCCGCCGACGAACCACCAGCCGTTTTTCGCCGGGTAGATCGGGTCTTTTTCGTCCCCGATGCTCACCCCCAATGACAGTCACGAAGTCTCGATCGTCATCTCGAGACCACCGGGGCCGGGCCGGACCTTGAGTTCTTTCTTCCTGAGCCACGCGCTCACTGCCCGGTGAGGGCCGCGCTTGCCTTCTACCTCCACCGTTGAGAGTGCCTCCAGGTCAAACCACGGCTGGAACAGGTCGCGCATCTCCTGTTCGGACGAGAGGTACAGCAGAGTGCCGAGGGGAGTCTGCCGGTACTTTCCCTCGCCCGCCAGACCTGGGTCATCTTCGCTGAAGCACACCGACAGATAGCGCCCGCCGACGCGGAGCATGCGGTGGACGTTGGCGACGTAGCCCGGGCGGTTCTCCGGAAGGACATGATGAAGAACCTCCCAGTCGTAGGCGAAGTCGAACGACGCATCGAACACGGTCGTTGCTCCCAGGACGTCCGCCACGACGAACTCGCAGGACACACCCTTCCGGCGGGCCAGTTCTCGGGCCAGTGCGACGGCCGCAGCCGAGAGGTCGAGCCCGGTCACCTCGAATCCCTGCGTCGCCAGCCACACGGCGTAGTTGCCGGCCCCGCACCCCAAATCGACGGCCCGGCACGGCGGAACCCGCCCGGATTGAACCAGATCGACGAGTACGCGGGGCGGATGCCCGATGTTCCAGGGAATCTGGTCGAGGGTCAGGTCCCGGTAGATACGCTCCATCTGCGCTTTGACGTCCATGAACGGATCTCCCGGATCAGGGAAAGGGCGACAATTTCCTGCGGAACTGGATCTCACCGGCGGTGGCGTTCCCCAGCGGAAGCGGTTCTGCTACGCTCAGTCGCTGCGTGATGCACCAGTGAAGCTTCGCCTCAAACCGCCGAGTGCGGACGGATCCTTTCTCTGTCGTCATTCCGGCGTACGCCGGAATCCAGTCGTGTCCCTCTCTGGACCCCGTATGCCACCCCAATGCGGCTGCCGCCTTGGGGACCCCGGCTTGCGCCGGGGTGACGAACACTTGCTTCAATCGGTGAGATGACGCCGATAGAAGGTGTCTAGTCCTGTGCAGGCACGTTGTAGGCGGCCCATTCCTCGCGGGCGGGGCCGTACACACCGGGCACCTTCAGCCCGGCCTGGCGCATCAAGACGGTCATCTGTCCGCGGTGGTGCGCCTCATGCGAAATCAGGGCGGCCAGCGATTGCCCGCGCGTCCACTTCTCGCCGTACATGTCGATTTCGGTTGAGAAGTCCGCGTCGATCCAGGCAGCTTTCACCGCGGTTTCGACCGCCGCCGATCCCGCCTTGTAGGCATCGGCGATCGCCTTCGCGGTGGCCGGCTGTGGCGTGTGCTCGTTGGGCGCGTCAACCACCAGTCCCGCGTGTCCGCCCATCTCACCAAGCGTCTGGACGATGTGCCAGGCGAGGCGGCCAAGGGTGCGCCCTTCGGGGGAGACCTTCTGGGAGAGTGATGGGTCGGTGAGGGTCCGCATGATCTTGAGCGTGCTTTCGCGCTCGCCCTGCCACGCGCGGGAGAAATCAGAGAGACTTCGAAACATGTCGTCCTCCGGGTGTGTCGTTTGGGCACTGTACTCGCGGTCGGCCCGGCGGGCAAGCCGCGTCCACAGGTGTTGCGGCGGAACGACACCGTCGATGAAATCGCCCGGCCTGAAACTCCGGTCCGCCGTCGATATAATGGCGACGACGAGCGGGGGAGAGGGCGATGCGCGATCCGTATGCCGGTCTGGCGGCACTCTACGATGGGATGACCCGCGATCCGGGCATCCGACGGTTCTACCGCGAATGGCGAACCGCGCTCCTCGAGGCCGCGAAACAACACCACGTGCGAGGGCGCGTGCTCGTCGACCTGGCCTGCGGCACCGGGAACTCGACCATTCCGTGGAGCCGGAGGCGGGGCTGGACCATCACCGGGGTAGATCGGTCCGCCGCCATGCTCCGCGAGGCGCGCCGGAAATCGAGCAACGTGCGCTGGATTCGCCAGGAACTCACCGATTTCGCCCTGGATGAGCAAGTCGATTTCGTGACGTGTCACTTCGACTCGCTCAACCACGTGCTGGAGTCCCGCGATCTTCAGCGCGTGTTCGGCCGGATCGCGGGAGTGCTGCGCCCCGGCGGGCTTTTTCAGTTCGACCTCAACACGATGCACATGCTCCGCTGGTTGGGCGGGCGGGAGAAGCTCTTCCGCGTCGGTCCTCACAGTTTCACTGCTTACAACGAATTCGATGAGGCGAGCGGCATCGCGACGTTCCATCAGTTGTGGTTCGTGAGAGAGGGACGGCTCTACCAGCGACGCCACATCTCTGTGCGCGAGCGGTCGTTCACGGATGCCGAGATCAGGACGCGGCTGCGCCGGGCCGGCCTGAGTCTGCGAAAGGTGGTCATCCAGCTCAGGCTCGACGGAAAGCCGGTCCGGAAGCTCTATCTCGCCGCGCGGGACTAGTGGTCGGGACAGGTTGCCTACAGCAAACCGCCAGAACCAGCGGTCATTGCCGATGGCCGCCTGCATTTGGACAATCCAAACGAGAATCTGTACTCAACCAGCCCCGCGGGATCAGCCTCGCGCCCCCGCCCTGCGCCACAAGCTAGGGCGAGATGATGGGCAACGCGGGGAAGTACGTGCGGTAACGTCTGGGATCCCGGGTCAGCAACGTCAGACCCTGGATGGTGGCGTGCGCACCGATGTAGAAGTCGGGCATCGGCGATCGTCTCGATCCACCTCGACGCCGGTACTTCACGAAGCACTGTCCGGCCAGAAATGCCGCCTCCCACGGGAGCGCGAGCCGCTGGTAGTAGTCAGACGGCAGCGCGTCCTCCAGCTCTTCAATCCGCGCGAACCGCGCGGCCACCTCCGCGTACACGACGGGGTTGATGGCGAGCGTCGACACGTTCGCCGCCCTGCCCAGGGCGGTGGCCGACCAGTCCATCCATTCGTCGTCTTCGGTGATGACGTCGAGCAGGACGTTGCTATCGACCAGCGTGGTTGCCACGTCAGTGACCACGGGTCAGGGCGAGGATCTGGTCGGTCGACAGGCGCGGCCCGGACGCCCGTCTGCCCACCGCCCTCATGTGGGCAACGAGGGCGTCGCCGCGGGCCTGTTGCCTGGCGCGCCGGATCCGAACGCTGTCCCCGTCGACGTCGAAGACGACGCGGGTGCCGGGGAGCAGGCCCAGGCGATTGCGAATCTCCTGGGGGATCGTCACTTGTCCCTTGGTCGTCAGCGTCATAGTCTTACCACTACTAGTAAGAGTATTACCTTCTGCACGGGACGTCAACCAGCGCGTCGGATGCCTTCCAGCACGGCCGACCCTACACCCGCCTAGCGTCGTGACCTCATCTCTCACTCGCGAGGGGGTCGATAAAGGCGCCGCTTCGCCTCCTGCACCGGGATGAAAATCTTGGTGTCCGACGGCAGGACCCGACCAGATTGAACCAGATCGACGAGCACGCGGCGATACAGCATTTGCCGATATAGCACTCGCCGTTGACAACTCGACCGCAGCGGCCATAATCAGCCCTGTGCCTGGACGGGGGACCGTCCCTGGGGTCGCCGGCGGCGTGAAAGATGGAACGTCATGTTCAACGGCCGGTGCGCGCGCCGCTGCTACCCGCTATCGTCGGTGCCCGTTCGTCAGGAGGTGCCATGCGCTGTGGCGTGCTCGCTTCTGTGCTGCTAGTCATCCTCGCCGTCCAAGGCGCACCCGCCAATGCGGCAGTGGAGTGGACGCGCCTGCGCTCCCAGAATTTCACGTTCGAGGGCGACGTATCCGAGGGAGAACTGCGCGCGGTGGCGCGTCGGTTCGAGCAGTTCCGCGAGGTACTAGGGCGGCTCCTGCCAAAGGCGAGGCTCGTCACGCCAACGCCGCTGACCGTTCTCGTGTTCTCCCACGATCGCGGTTTCAAGGCCGTCCGGCCGCTCTTCGAGGGGAAAGCGGTCGAGGCGACCGGATACGCCGTCGTTACGTCTGTCGGGACGTCAGTTGCGATATCTTTGGAGGGCGGCGAAAACGCCTACCGGGTCATCTACCACGAGTACGCGCACCTGTTGGTCTCCAACGCGCTGCCACGTCTGCCGCTGTGGCTGGAGGAGGGCCTGGCCGAGTACTTCAGCACCTTCGAGCTGTCGTCCAACTCCCGACGCGCCATCGTCGGTCGCCCCGTCTCTCTTCAAGAAGTGAGGCTCCTGCGCGGGCGCGACTTGCTGCCGATGTCCGAACTCTTGGCGGCCGACCACAACTCGCGGTTGTACAACGTCAGCGCCGATCGAAGTCGCTTCTATGTGCAGAGCTGGGCGCTGGTGCATTACCTGCTTCTCGGGAGTCCCGGTCGCGCAGGGCAGTTCGGGGACTTCGTCAACCGGGTGGCCAGCGGAGCGACGGCCGATGCGGCGTTTGCCGCCGCGTTCCCGAGCGCCGACAAGCTCCCGGCCGAACTGTCGGAGTACGTGAACCAGTTTGCGTTCTCCGCCATCGAGTTCCGATTCCCGGACGAGGTGTCCTCCGACGTGCGCTACGTTCTGAGCAGGATGTCGCCGGCCGAGAGCGAAGCGAGCATTGGCCACCAGTTGTTGAGGCAGCGGCGATTCTCCGAGGCGGAGTCACGCTTCAGGGCCGCCATGAAGCTGGATCCGAGCACTCCGTCGGCGCACACCGGCGTGGGACTCCTCGAACTGCTGCAGGATCGGCCACTCGAGGCACTCGCTCCGCTGAGGAAGGGGGCCGAGTTGGCTGACAATGACGCGATGGCGCACTTCGCACTGGGCCTCGCCGCCCTTCGCTGCAGCTCCGCCGAATGCGGGAAGCAGCAGGGCGGCATCGATACGGCCAGAAAGGAGTTCCTCCGCGCCGTCGAGATCCTCCCAGGATTCCCGGACGCACTCTCCTACCTAGGCTACGCCGAGGCGGCCACGGGTGCAGGCCTGGCCGATGCTGAACGGCACGTGCTGTCGGCGATCTCCCTTCTTCCGGGCCGCGAGGACTACCGCCTCCATCTCGCGCAAATCTACATGCAGCAGGAGAACGTCGCGAAGGCGCAGGCCGTACTCGGCCCAATTGCTGCCGCGTCTCCCAGCGTCGGGAACAAGACGCTCGCGAGGCAGTTGCTCGGCCAGATGGCGGATATGCAGAACGCAAAGGCCGCACGCGAGACCGCCGCAGCGGGCTCCGCGCCGTCGTCAGCGGACGGCAGAAGCGTGGCGGCCAACGATGGGCCACCCCCCGGCGGTGGCCGCCAGGCACTTTACCGAACGGTCGGTGACGGTGAACGCCGTCTTGATGGCATGCTCGAGGCGATCGAGTGCACGCCCGGAGAAATCGTGATCGTGGTCCGCGACGCGTCCGGGCCCCATCGGTTCTCGGCCCCGAAGTTCGAGGCGATCGAGTTCATTACCTACCGCGATGACATGAAGGGGACGGTCACATGCGGACCGCAGGGCCGCGCCATGCGCGTCTACCTGACGTCGCGCCAGCCGGCCAAGGATGAGGCGAAGCTGGCCACAGGGCTGGAAGGCGTCGCCGTGGCGGTCGAATACCTGCCGGTGCAGAAATAGTCCGTCCGCTGCGCCTCGCCGTGTTCGGGCAGGCGGGGCGCAAAGACGATGTGTCGTTTGTCTCGCCTGACGGCCGCACACTCTACATTGTGTCGGGCCGTCCGTCACCCAGAGGCGGTGCCCCGGCGGGCACGAAGACCATCAGGGTGATGAACAAAACTGGCGAAGCGTGGTCAGAGGCGCGGCCGCTGCCCGCGGTCATCAACTCCGTTTCTCGTCACTGGCAGGTCTCAATCGATCAGCAATGGACGCGCTACTCCGGCGCAGGCGGCGATCTCTACTGGGTGAGCACGTCGATCATCGACGAACTGCGGCCGACAGGTACTCGGGCGGCAGGTCGATGACCGTCCCTTCGCGTTAGAAAGTGAGACCGGCGCGACGCTGATCCTCACGTCACGGGTCCGCGTACGCCAGTTGTTCGCGTCTCGGTGCGTGCCAGCGGTCGGCGTCAACCTCGACTTCGTGATCCACCTGGTTCATTCGGTGCCATTGCCCTTACAATTCAGTATCCGAACGCCGACACATCCGATGTTTGCTCAGCCCGATGGAGTGATATGAAGCGCACGAGCCTCTCTCTTCTACTCATCTCGACTCTGTTCACCGTCATCGCCGCAGCGCGGCCGTCGGCTCTGACGACGCCGGATGGGCTGCCAGCTCAACCCGGAAGCACGCCGCAGGCCGCGCAGAGCACTCAAGCCGCCCAGGCCGCTCAGACGACACGAAGCCTTGCCGCCGAGCGCGCGCTTGCCGCAACAGTCTCAGAGCAGCGGATGGTGGAGACGGTGAGGCGCCTCGTGGGATTCGGCACGCGGATGTACGGCACGCCGTCCAACCACGCGTCGGCCGAATGGCTGGCGGCCGAGTTCAAGCTTGCCGGACTCGACGTGTTGATTCGCCAGGACACTCCGCGCGACTGGTATCAGCCGGTGTCGTGGGAGATTCGCGCGACGAGCGATACACCTCCCGCAGGCAAGCCGGCCACGGCTCCGCTCGTGCTGAAGACGACGTGGCCCAACTCGGGAGCGCCTTCAGGAATAGGTGAGGGGCTGTTGTCGGTCGAGGCCGCGCCCGGAGCCGTCTGCCTGGTCTCACGCAGTCCCACCCCTGAGACCACCACGGGCTGCGTGGCCGTGCTCTTCGATGGTCGCGTCTCGTCGTCTGGCTGGCCGAACGTCGGCAGGTCGCGTGGCACGTGGACGATTCCGGTCTTCGTGCTGTCGCCCCGCGAGGCAAATCCGCTGCGCGAGCGGCTGACCGCAGGTGAGAAGGTCCGGATCGCATTCACGCTCGACGCGAAGTCCGGCAACGCACCCGGCGAGACGGTCGTCGCCACGCTGCCAGGCAAGGATCATTCGAAGTACATCCTCTTCTGTGCGCACGGTGATTCGGATTCTGGCGGTCCGGGCGCCGATGACAACGCGTCGGGCGTCGCCACCGTGCTCGAGATTGCGAGGACTGCGGCAGCGGCGATCAAGGCGGGCAAGCTCGCGCAGCCGGCGTGGGACATGCGCTTCGCCGCGTGGGGCGGCGAGATGTCGTCGACTCGCGAGTACTACGCGGCCCTCGACAAGGACGCTTCAAAGCTGCAGGCCGTCTTCAACTACGACCAGGCGGGATTCGGCTCGACAAAGGACGCGCTCTACGTGGAGCCAGACGATATCGCGGTCAACAAGGACGTCATCACGCTGGTGCGCGCGGTGATGAAGGACCATCTCAGCACGCGCGGCTTCCCGGAGCATGCCGCCAGCATCAAGAACCAGGGCGGCACCGATTCTTACGTGTTCCAGAACACCCGGACGCCGGGCGCGACACTCTATCCTTCGGTCACGCTTTACACCTCGGCGTGGGACAAGCCGAACGAAGTGCCGCTCACCGAGGGCTTTCCGCCGCTCAACTGGTATCCGGGCGAGAAGCCCGGAAAGATCACCGTGGACGGCGATCCGTTCTATCACTCGGTCGGGGACACGCCGGCCAACACCACCGACACGGAGCCATCGAACATGGGCTGGTGCGCGCGCGTCGGGCTGCTGAGCGCGTGGCGTCTGATGGGCGGGAAATAGCGTCGGGCTGGTGAGCGCGTTGCGGCTGATGGGCGGGAAATAGCGTCGGGCTGGTGAGCGCGTTGCGGCTGATGGGGGGCAGTGGCGTCGGGCTGGTGAGCGCGTTGCGGCTGATGGGGGGCAGTGGCGTCGGGCCATTTGCTCTGGCGGAATTCGCGACGAGGGCTGGCGCATTCAGACCGCTCGCGCCTGAGTGCATGGCCACGCTGGCCTTCGACAAGCTCAGGCCGGGGAGCGTGGCGATCCCAGGCTCGATGCCGATCGGACAGAAGTACCGTGACGCCCTTGGAGTTGTCGCGCCCGAGGACTCGGCGGCGTGATAGCCCTGGGATCGCCGGGCTCCAGCCCGGCCTGCGGTCCGGTCGGCGAAACACGTGATTGCTGGTCCGATATTCCCGACAACCACGAGAGATTCCCTGTAGAATCCGGGTCTGTCGGCCGCCCGACCGTTCGCCTTCACAGAGGAGACCGCACGTGATCCAGAACGCCATGAGATCAAGCATGTCCCGACGTCCCGTCATTCTTGTGCTCGCGCTCGTCATGGCGCTGGGCCTTGTCTATGCCTGGCCGGCCGCCCAGGCGCAGGCTCCGGCGAAAGTACAGGCTGCAGCCCAGCAGCCGGGCCAGGCCCAGGCGGCGGCCCCGGCTCCGGCAGCTGCCAGGAAGGCCCTCACCGTCGACGACTACACGAAGTGGCGCAGCATCGCGGGCCAGGAGATCTCGGGTGATGGCAACTGGGTGACGTACGGGCTCTCGTTCACCAACACGGCGACGGCGGACGCGAAGCCGGTTCAGCACCTGCTGAATCTCGCGACAAATCAGGACATCGAGATCCCGAACGCCACCGGCGCGAAGTTCTCGGCCGATTCCAAGTGGGTGGCGTACTCGGTAGATCCGAGTGGCGGTCGCGGCGGCCGCGGCGGGAGGGGTGGCCGGGGTGGGGCGACGGGCACGACACCGGTTGGAGGCGCTGCGCCCGCAGGCGCTGCCGCGCCGGGTGGTGGTGGCGCTGCCCCGGGTGGGGTTACGCCAACTGGCGGTGATGCCCAGGAGCCCGGACAGGGCGCTCAGGCCGGTCGTGGCGCTGCGGCACCACCGCCCACGCCCCCGCAGCATGTCGACCTCCGCAACCTCGCCACGGGCGCGATTGCGTCGTGGCAGGAGGTCGAGTCGTTCACCTTCTCTGCCAACTCGAACTACCTGGTGCTGCGGCGTCGCGCGGCGGGCACGGGTGGCGCGGCGAGCGGCCGTGGCGGCGCGGGCAGCGACACGAGCGTTGCCCCTGGTGGCGCTCCCGCTGCGGCAGCCGGCGCGGCGACGAGCGAGACAGCCACGGGACCGCGTGGCGTCGATGTGACGCTCTACAACCTCAAGACCGGGCGTGGCCAGCACCTCGGCAGCGTGGGCGACATGAGCTTCAACAAGGAGGGCGATCTGTTCGCCTACACGGTGGACGCTGCCCAGAAAGACGGCAACGGTCTCTTCGTCATCGACCTGCGAAACGGACGTGTGCACGCGCTCGACAACGCCGCCCGCAACTACAACCGCCTCACGTGGAGCGAGGACGGCAAGGCGCTCGCCGTGCTCAAGGGCGCCGACGTCGACAAGATGCGCGAGCGCGACAACATCCTCGTCGCGTTCTCGAACGTACAGGCGGCACTCGATGCCGAACCGGCCCCTGTGGTGCTCGATCCCGCCAAGGCGGACGGATTCCCGAAAGGCTGGGTGGTGAGCGACCGCGCGTCGCTCTCGTGGAGCGATGACAAGAAGCGCGTCTTCTTCGGCATGAAAGAGCAAGTCGCAGCGCCCGACACCACCAGGCGTCGCGGCACAGACGAACTCGCCGACGTGGACGTCTGGAACACGGGCGACGAGCGCATCCAGTCGATGCAGATGATTCGCGCCGAGCAGGATCGCAACTTTACGTTCCGTCAGGTGTTCGACGTGTCCGCCGCGAAGTTCGTCAAACTCGCCGACGCCACCATGCGCGACCTCGATGTCGCGCCGGACGGCCGCTGGGCGGTTGGCCGCGACACGCGCGGCTACATCTCGGACTACAAGCGGGCCGCCGCCGACATCTATCGCGTCAATACGACGACGGGCGAGCGAACGTTGATGTTGAAGAACCAGATGATCAATACGTCAACGGGCAACCACACGTACGGCATCTCGCCCGATGGCCACTACTTCCTGTACTGGAAGGACACCAAGTTCCAGGCCTACGATCTCGACGCGGGCGCCTCTCGCACGCTCGGCGGCACGACGGCGTTGAGCTTCGCCGACATGGAGTTCGACCACCCCGGCCCACGGCCGTCCTACGGCAACGCCGGGTACACCAGCGACGGCAAGTCCGTCATCGTCCAACATCGGTACGACCTGTGGCAGCTGCCGCTTGACGGATCGGCTGCGCGCAATCTCACGAATGGCGTGGGCAGCAAGCAGGAGATCCGGTTCCGCTACGTGCGCACCGAGCCGCTCGACCAGCCAGGTGGCGCGCCAGGCCCGGGCGGCCCCGGCGGCGGACGCGGAGGCGGCGGCGCCGCCGCGCGCGCCACGATCGATCTGACCAAGCCGGTGACGCTCGCGGCGTACGGCGAATACACGAAGAAGGCGGGCTTCTACGAACTGGCGGGCGGCCAGCTAAAGGAGATCGCGTACGAGGACGCGTCGTTCAGCAATCCGGTGAAGGCCGCCAAGGCGGACAAGTTTCTGTTCACGCGCCAGACGTTTATCGAGTTTCCCGACCTGCGCGTGTCGGGCCCGGACTTCAAGGAGTCGAAGAAGATCACGAATACGAACCCGCAGCAGGCAGAGTATCTGTGGGGTCATCGCATCCTGTTCGACTTCAAGAACAAGGACGGCCTGCGGCTGCAGGGGATTCTCGCGATTCCCGACGACTACAAGCCTGGCGAGAAGCGGCCGATGCTGGTGAGTTTCTACGAGGCCAACTCGCAGAACCTGCACCGATACTCGGCGCCGAGTT
>Ga0315286_10002939_pt1 | contig 15973 bp, 15 predicted proteins | sample YL17G10_0_MG_FD_205038 | JGI IMG/M metagenome (GOLD analysis project Ga0315286, IMG submission 205038) | Sediment microbial communities from Yellowstone Lake, YNP, Wyoming, USA - YL17G10_0 | ecosystem: Environmental > Aquatic > Freshwater > Lake > Sediment | place: USA: Wyoming | collected...
GAAAACACCCACGAGCTGCGGGGGCTGCACATCGGGTACGCTGGCTACGAGCACACCCCTCCCCGCCTGGAGACCTGCGTGGACCTCACCGGCCGGCTGGTGGCCGACGTGCGGGCTGCGGCGGTGCAGGTGGTCATGTTCCACCCCCTGACGCGACAGACCGCCGTCCACGCTTTACGTGACGTGAACGTGGGCGATGTCCTCCAGTTCCCGGGTGATGCTCGACGCCGGCGATGCCCTGTTCCTGCCCGCCTTCCGCCACGTGACGGGCAAGCTGGTGGACGGCATGCTGTACTCCACGGCCGACACCCGCGCGCTGGTGGAGCTGTTGGCAGGCTTGGTCTTCCGCGGCAGCGACACGGTGCGCATCGACGGCCTGGAGGTCTCGCTGCGCGAGGTCGCGGTGGGCAAGGAGGGGACGGCCCTGACCGACAACCTCATTGTGCGCGTGGACGAGCAGATCGAGATCAACCACCTGGAGCCGCGCGCCGACTTTCGCTTCGCTGTCTGGCCAAGCAAGAACGTGCTGCGGTTGGGCGAGCGCATCCAGATCGCGGTCCCGCCCAGGGAGAGCAGCATTGCCCCGCTGGTACGGCTGTACCTGCCAGGCTGCCTGGCCCTGCTCTAAGGCGGGGCCAACGCCCAGACGGCCCACCTGCCCACCGAGACGGACACGCTGGTGGTAGATGTGGTGGCGGTGCTGGCCGGCCGGGGTAAGCTGTATGTGACCGTGCACGACATGTACGACGGAGAAGGTGGGGACGGTGCCGGGGATCGAGATTCAGGTGAAGGGATGACCAGGACTTGAGGGGATTCTCAAAACAAGCTGCGCTGGCCTCTTGACACGGAGTAGCATCCATGGTATAATGACTCTCGGTCAGTGAGTGACTGGCAGTTCGGTTGCGGCAAGGAAGGAGAGGGATCGCGTGAGCACGGCCGAACGACGGGCGCGAGAAAAGGCCCAACGCCGCCGGGAGATCCTGGACGCAGCCCGGCAGGAGTTCCTCGAGCGCGGGTTCCATCGGCCCACAGTCGACGAAGTTGCGGCACGCGCCGAGGTCAGCAAGGGCACAATCTACCTGTACTTTGAGAGCAAGGAGGAAATCCTTGCTCATTTGCTTTTAGAGGGGCTGGATCAACTCCTGGCCGAGTTGGAGGCGGTCTGTGAGGCGCAGCCCCGACTCCAGACAGAAGCCGCACTGCGCGCCCTGGCCAACGCGTATCTGAACTTTTGTGAATGCAATCCCCTCTATTTCCGGTTGATCATGGCCTTTGACCGTGGTCGCTTCGAAGAGTCCATCCCCCATCGTCTCTTCCAACGAGTGCTGTACAAGAGCTTGCGAGGGTTGAACCTGGTTGCGGAGACCATCGAGACCGGCAAGAAAGAGGGTGTGTTCCGCGTGGACGACTCGTGGCAGGCCGCCGGCTCAGTATGGGCTGCACTGAACGGAGTCCTGGTACTCATGGCGCACCCCCTTCGCCAGCGTATGTTGCGCACCGACACGGGGGGAATCTTTGAGGCGACCTTCGAACTGGTACTCCGTGGTTTGAAAGTTGCCAGTTGAGGTAGGGGCGTAAGGTGACAATCTCCGCAGCAAAGCGGAGAGGGACTTGCCCAGTAGATTGCCAGAACGGAAAAACGGAACGACGAGGAGGTAGGCGCATGAAGGAAATCGTGGTCGTCGGAGGGGTGCGAACCCCCATTGGCAGCCATGGTGGAGCGTTCCGAACGCTCACATCGCAGCACCTGGCGGCCCTGGTTTTCAAGGAGGTCATCCAGCGCACAGGGATCGATGCCAATCTGTTTGACGACGTGATCCTGGGCTGCATCAGCCAGCAGAGCGATGCACCGAACATCGGGCACGTGGCTGCACTGTTGGCGGGGGTGCCGGTGCACGTGCCCGGCTTTACCGTTCAGCGCAACTGCGTATCGGGCATGGTGGCCATCACCTCCGCCTGCCAGGCCATGCAGGCCGAGGATGGGGAGGTATATCTGGTCGGTGGCACGGAGAGCATGAGCACGGCGCCCTACGTGGTGCGCGGAGCGCGGTGGGGCCTAAAGCTGCGCCACGATACCTTCGTCGATACCCTGTGGGAAGGGCTGACCGATCCGGTGTGCGGCCAGATCATGGGCTACACCGCCGAGAACCTGGCCATGATGTACGGCATCAGCCAAGAGGAGCAGGACAAGTTCGCGGTGAAGAGCCACCAGAAAGCTTTTCGCGCCACGCGCATGGGTCGCTTCCGTGACGAGATCGTGCCGGTGCGCGTCAGCAAGAAGGTGGCCGGGCATGAGGTCGCCTACGAGGACATTGTCCAGGACGAGTGCATCAACGCCACTTTGACGGTGCAGAAAGCAGCCATGTACCCTACCGTATTCAAGAAGGGCGGCACGGTGACTCCGGCCAACTCCTGCCCCATCAGCGACGGGGCCTCGGCCGCCATCGTCATGACCGCGGACAAGGCCAGGGAGCTCGGGATCAAGCCGTGGGCCACCATCCGCGGCTACGCCTACGCTGCCATTCCGCCCGACATCATGGGGCTAGGACCGGCATATGCCGTGCCCAAGGCGCTCAAGAAAGCCGGCCTGAAGCTGACCGACATCGACTTGATCGAGCTCAACGAGGCATTTGCCGCCCAGAGCATGGCCGTGGGCATGGAATTGGAGGACCAGGGCTGGAACTGGGACAAGGTCAACGTCAACGGCGGCGCCATCGCCCTGGGCCATCCGGTCGGCTCCACCGGATGCCGCATGCTGGTGACGTTGGTCCACGAGATGATAAAGCGCGACGTGTCCCTGGGCCTGTTCACCGCGTGCGTGGGTGGCGGCATGGGTGGCGCCGTCGTCATAGAGCGCAAGTAGGAGGCAAACCATGGCAGACGTAGCGATGTGGCAGAACAAACAGGTCCGGGCGGCGTTCGAGGCCAAGGCCAAAGCACGATTCCACGAGCTGCAGGCCCAGTTGCAGGGCCAGGCGGGCGTGGTGGCCATTGAGCCCCAAAGCGGTGAGTATTTCGTTGGAGCCACGCTCGGCAAGGCCGACGCGGCCGCCTTCGCCAGGTGCCCCGACCAGTGGGTGTATTTTGTCCGGCTGGATGACCCGCAGGCAGCCGTCGCACTGCCGACGTGGTGACCAGTTTCCGCAGGTACCACCGAGCCTGTAGGGACGCAAGGGCTTGCGCCCTCAGGGACTGTCGGCGAACTTGATTACGAGAGGAGGAAACGATGTGGATCTTTAAGGTGGGCGTGGTTGGCGCTGGGGCCATGGGCGGGGGCATCGCGCAGGTGGTTACCTACTCCGGCCTGCCGGTGATAGTCAAGGACATCGACCAGAAGCAGCTCGATCTGGCGCGCAAGACTGTGGAAGGTATCTACCAGGGCCGCGTCGAAAAGGGCAAGATGACGGCCGGCCAGATGCAGGAGAAGCTGGACCTCATCGAGTATACGCTGAATTACGACAGTTTTGGCGACGTAGACATCGTCATCGAAGCCGTGCCAGAGGTGATGAAGATCAAGCAGCAGGTCCTGCGCGAGTTGGACCAGGTCTGCCCTCCCGACACCATTTTTGCGTCCAACACCTCGGCCCTGGCGATTACCGAGATGGCCTCGGCAACCAACCGCCCGCACCGGGTGATCGGCATGCACTTTTTCAACCCAGCGCACGTGATGAAGCTGGTGGAGATCATCCCCGGGGCCCAGACCGACCAGGATGCTATCGACACCGTGGAGCAGTTCACCCAGGAACTGCGCAAGATCCCGGTGATCGTCAAAGAGTGCCCTGGCTTTCTGGTGAACCGGCTGTTGATGCCCTACCTGAACGAGGCGGTCTTGGCCGTGGAAGAGGGCGCTGCGTGGGCCTCGCCCACACAGCAGGTGGACGAGGCGTTGGGGAGCGGAGGTTTTGGCTGGCCGATGGGCCCCTTCTTCCTGATGGACATGTTGGGCATCGACGTGTGTGCCCACGTGGGCGAGTACCTCTATTCGCAATACGGCGACCGGGTCAAACCCGCCAAGCTGTTCCACAAGCTGGTGGAGGCCAGGCGTTTCGGCGAAAAGACGGGCGCGGGCTTTTATATCTACACTGCGGCCGACGCAGAACCCCTGGAGGCCATCATCAAACGCATGCAAGATTCCGGTGAGGTCCAGACGGGCAGCAAGTTCAGCGTGGACCGGCTCATCCTGCCCTTTCTCAACGAGGCCGCCATGTGCGTGGCCGAGGGGATCGCCAACGTCAACGATGTGGACATGGCGTGCATTGCCGGCATCGGCATGCAGGTGAACGTGGGCGGCGAGACCGTGCGCATGGGCCCGCTGGAGTACATGGACGAGTTGGGGCTGGACGTAGTCGTCCAGAAACTGGAGGCGCTGGAGAAGGAACTGGGGCCGCGCTTCCACCCGGTGGACATCCTGTACCAGAAGGTACGCATGGGCCACCTGGGCAAAGCGAAGGGGCTAGGATTCAAGGAGTACTCAGCATAAAGGAGCGAACCATGGGAGAATATCAGTTCGTCAAAGTGAGTATTGAGGACCGCGCCGCGATCCTGACCATCGACCATCCGCCAGCCAACGCCTTTGACCCGCAGACCGTGATGGATCTGAATGGGGCATTCGACGAGGTGACGGCGAATCCAGACGTCAAGGTGATCATCATCACCGGAGCCGGGCAGTTCTTTGTGGCCGGGGCCGACATCAACGTGATCCACCAGATCAAGGGCTACGACCAGGCCTACGAGATGGTGCGTGCGGGCCAAATCCTGTTCAGCAAGATTGAGAACTCGAAGAAGCTGGTCATCGCCGCCATCAACGGCCGGGCCTGCCTCGGCGGTGGCAACGAGTTGGCCATGGCCTGCCACATCCGCCTGGCCGAGGACAGCGTCCAGTTTGGGCAGCCCGAGATCAAGCTGGGCATCATGCCCGGCTGGGGAGGCACGCAGCGGCTGCCACGCTTGGTGGGCAAGGGCAATGCACTGGAGATCATCCTGGGCGGCGGCAACATCAAGGCTCAGGAAGCGTACCGCATCGGCCTGGTGAACAAGGTGGTTCCGGTGGGCACGGTGGTGCGCGAGGCCAAACGCTGGGCCAAGGCCCTGTCCATGTGGGGCGCGGTGGCCGTGGCCTCCATCCTACAGGCGGTCAGCGAGGGTCTGGACATGTCGCTGGAAGATGGCCTCAAGCACGAGGCGGACCTGTTTGCCAGGCTCACCGCCACCGAAGACATGCACGAGGGGGTCAGCGCCTTCCTGGAGAAGCGAAAGCCGAGCTTTAAGGACAGATAGTAAGGACGCGCCAGGGGACGGCGGATGAGGCCGAGCAGATCCCGCCTTGCCTCCCCCTGCACTCGAGCCCGAATCGCAGGGGTGGATCGTGGCCGGTTGGAATCTTGCCTGCCCCGGGGGCCTGACGGCCGCCTTCTGCGGTGACAATCTTGCATCTTCCGACCCTGCGGAGCACGCTGTGCCTGCGCACTGCGGAGTACCGCTTCCTTTGCGGTGGGCAGGCCGCTTCCTTTGCGGTGGTCATCCGTCAACCATGAGGAGGAAACCCTATGGACTTGACAATTAGCGAAGACCAATTGATGTTCAAGAAGATGTTCGCCGACTTTTGCACGAAAGAGATCCGGCCAAAGGGCGAACACATTGACCAGGCAGAAGAGCCCCCCGTCGAGTTGCTGCAAAAGGCAGTAGACCAGGGGTTCTGGGCAGCGCTGGTGCCTGAGGAAGCCGACGGTGCGGGGATGGACGTGTATACCTACATGTTGATGCTCGAAGAACTGGCCCGCGCCGACATGTCCACCGCCCTGACTCTGAGCGTGCATAACAGCCTGGTGGTGAAGCCGCTGCTGGACCACGGCACGGATGAGCAGAAAGAAGCTTATCTCCCGGGTTTGGCCTGTGGCGAGATGTTGGGCGCCTTTGCCCTATCGGAAGCCGGGGCGGGCTCGGATGCGGCCGCCCTGCGGAGTACCGCTTCTGCGGTGAAGACAACGGCCAAACAACGCAGCAGCGGTACTCCGCAAGATGACGGCGACTATCTGCTCAACGGTACAAAAGCCTGGGTATGTAATGGCTCATTGGCCGGCCTGACCCTCATCTTCGCCCGGGCCGCAGGGGGTATCACCGCCTTTCTGGTAGAAAAAGAGACCCCGGGCCTGAAGATCGGCTACCGGGAAAAGACCCTGGGCCTGCGGGGCGTCGCGTGCAATACTCTCTACCTCGACAACGTTCGGGTGCCATCCTGCAATCGCCTGGGGGATGAGGGCCAGGGGCTCAAGATCGCATTGGAGGCGCTCGACCTGAGCCGGCTGGGGATGGGGGCCATGGCCTTGGGCGGCATGGAGCGAGCCCTGGAAGAAGCGGTCAAGTTCTCCCTCGAGCACATCCAGTTCGGCGTCCCCATCGCGCAGAAGCAAACCATCCAGAACTATATCGCCAACGCCAAGGCGGAGATCGAGGCCCTGCGCTCGCTGGTCACCTACACCGCGTGGCTGGCAGATACCGGCCACCGCAGAAACGGCCTGCCCAGTGCGCAGGCACTGGGTACTCCGCAGGACCTGAGCACCCAGGCATCCATCGTCAAGCTTTTTGGAGGCCGAGCGGCCTACGAAGTCACCCACAAGATGCTCCAGGTTCACGGTGGCTATGGCTACATGAAGGAGTATGCCATCGAGCGTTACTACCGCGACTGCCGCGCCCTGGAGATCATCGAAGGGACGAGCCAGATCCAGCAATTCCTCATCGCCCGCGACATCTACAAGGCTGAGGGCCTGGAGATCCGGCCATGATACCGCAGAAGCGCTACCCCGCAAGGAGATGGGATGATGGACTTTAGCTTTGCCAAGGAATATCAGCTTTTCCGCCGCATGGTGCGCGAGTTCTGCGAGAGCGAAGTCAGACCACTGGCCAAGGCGATCGACCGGGAGCATCGCGTACCCCACGAGACGATCAGCAAAGCGGCCAAACTTGGGTTGATGGGCGTACCCTTCCCCCAGGAATACGGCGGCATGGGCGGTGGGGAGATCGGCTACTGCATTCTCGCCGAGGAACTGGGCCGCGTGTGCAGCAGTACGGCCACTGTCATCGGTGCCCACATCGGCATTGCTGCGATGTCCATCCACCTGGATGGGACCGAAGCTCAGAAACGGAAGTACCTGGTTCCCCTCGCCCAAGGCACGGCCATCGGTGCTTTCGGCCTGACCGAAGCGCAGGCCGGCTCCGATGCGGCCGCCATCAAGACGACCGCCGTGCGCGATGGCAACCAGTTTGTGCTCAACGGGGCCAAGGTTTTCATCACTAACGGCGACATCGCTGACGTCATCGTCGTGATGGCCGTGACCGACCCATCGCTGGGCGCCTACGGCGGCATTACGGCGTTCATTGTCGAGACCGGCACGCCCGGGTTTAGCATCGGCAGCCTGGAGAACAAGATGGGTATCCGCGGGAGTTCGACGGCCGAGTGCGTCCTCCAGGATGTCCGTGTGCCCAGGGAGAACGTGCTGGGACAGTTTGGCGCCGGATTCTTGACCTTCATGAAATCCCTGGATATCGGCCGCGCCAGCCTTGGTGCCGCTTGCCTGGGCGGGGCTCAGGCTGCACTGGAGGCTTCTATACAGTGGGCCAAAGCCCGCGAGCAGTTCGGCGTGCCCATCGCCACCAAACAGTCGGTCTACTTTATGGTGGCCGACATGGCGGTCGAAATCGAGGCCCTGCGTTCGCTCGTATATCGGACCGCGTGGCTGATCGACACCCACCAACCCCACGTCATGGAAGCGGCCTACTGCAAGCTCTTCGGCTCTGAGGCGGCAGGGCGGTGCATCAACAAGGCGATGCTGATCCATGGAGCGCTGGGCTACAGCCGCGACTATGAGATCGAACGGGGTTGGCGTGACCAGCGCATCGCCGAGATTTACGAGGGTACCAGCGAAATCCAGCGCATCGTCATCGCCTCCAATCTCTTCCGGCCGTACGGCGTGCGGATTCCCACGTAACAGGGATGGCGGAGCCAGGAAGCAGGGGAGCAGTCGAGAAAAGGTGTGTCTTGAGCGCATGCTCTGCGCCTCGCGAGGTACGGCCTTGCGACCTGCGCCCTGCGACGTGTAAAGGAGAATGAGCCTATGAGGATCATCGTACCGATCAAGCAGATCCTGGATCCGCAGGGCATCTCTGTCCGGCGGGACAAGGAACGGATCTTTATCAATCGCGAGGAGTATATCCTCGATCCGGCGAGCAAAGCGGCCATCGAGGCTGCGTTGCGGCTCACCGCAGAAGCGGCCTGCCCAGTGCGCAGGCACGGGGTACTCCGCAAGGAGGCAAGTGGCGCTGAGGTGATCGCCCTGTGCATGGGCAGGCCTCAGGCCGACGACGCTCTGCGCGAAGCCCTGGCCATGGGCTGTGATTCTGCTTACCTGCTGAGCGACAAAGCCTTCGAAGATGCCGACATCTCGGTCACCGCCCGCATTCTCGCGGCAGCGATTGCGAAACTCGGGGGCGCGGATTTGATCGTCGCCGGGCGACAATCTGGAGACACGGGTGCGGGGCAGATGGGCCCGCGGCTGGCCGAAGCCCTCGACTATGCCCAGGTGACCGACGTCTACGCCATGGCCGTGCCCGACGGCGCCTTGCAGGCAACGCGCGGCTGGGGGGACGGGTTCGCCGCGGTCGAAGCGCGGCTGCCGATCGTGGCGTCGGTCGCGCCGCAGGCCTTTCCGCCGCGCTACCCTCATGGCGCACGAATCATGAGTGCCTACCGGGAGTGGACAGTGACGGTATGGACGGCCAGTGATCTGGACCTGGATGAGGCCGCACTATCACCGTCCCTCAGCTTCCGGGGTGAGAGCTTCCCGCCCCCGCTAGAAGTGGGCGAAGTGTTCCGTGGCGACCCCGCCGATGTAGCGCAGGATGTGGTGACGGCGCTAAAGATGCGCAAGCTGATCGCATAGGCAGGAGGCACATATGGACTTTGGCTTTTTCGAAGACCTGCTAGAAGAAAAGGGCGCCGACAAGGTCGAGGTGATCGGCGAAGGGTACCGCAACATCTGGGTCGTCGCCGAGACCATGGCAGGTAAGCTGCTCCCGGCCACTCTGGAAGCGATGGGGCAGGCTCGCGAACTGGCAGACCAGATCGGCGTCTATGTCTATGGCGTGCTGCTGCGCGGGGAGGGGGAGGAACTGGGCCAGGAACTCGTCTCCTATGGAGCGGACCGGGTACTGGTGGTCTCGGATCCGGCCTTGGCCGACTATCAGCCGGAGGTGTGCGTCCGAGCGTTGGCCGACCTGGTTGGACGGTACCGCCCCGAGATCGTGCTGATGCCCGCCACAGCACTGGGCAACGACCTGGCACCCCGGCTGGCACAGCATCTCAACACCGGCTTGATCAGCCATTGTGTCAAGCTGGAGATGGACATGTCCGAGCGACTGCTGCTGGGTACCTTCAGCGTCCTGGATGGCGAGGTGTACCACACGGTGGCCTGTCCTGAAGCTCGTCCTCAAATGGCCACGCTGCAGCCGGGCTACTTCCGTCTGCCCTACGCCGACTCGTACCGAAGCGGGAGCGTCCAAGGGATCGATGTGGATCTGGCCGATGTGACGGGCCGCCTGGGGTGGGGGAACCTGTCCGTGGCCGTGGAGCTGCCGCCGCTTCCACTGTCGAAAGCCAGGGTGCTGGTCTCGGCTGGGCGGGGCATGGGCGATGCCAGCGGCTTTGCCCTCGTTACGCGACTGGCTGAGGCACTGGGCGGCACGGTGGCGGGTTCGCGAGGCGCCTTCGACGAAGGCTGGATCACCGAGGACCAGATCGTGGGCATCGGCGGCCAGCTCGTCGCCCCCGACTTGTACATCGCCTGCGGCATCTCGGGCGACGTGTATCACTACTTTGGCCTGCAGAACGCCAAGTTCGTGGTGGCCATCAACCGTGACCCGGAAGCACCGATCATGAAGGTCGCGAACATGGCCGTGGTTGGGGAAGCCCGGCAGGTGCTGCCGGCCATGCTGAAAGCACTGGGCCACTAACGTGCCAGGGGGGCATGCCTGTGTGGGTGCCCAAATCCGTTGGCCTGCACAGTGTGGGGCGAAAAGCCAGACCCAATGGCGTCGCTGGTGTCTCGCCCCCTTGTTTGCCAAAGCGCCGCACCTGTGCTATGATCGTGTCAGGGATCAATGCCTTGGTAGAGCACAAGCCGGATACTGCGTACGATATGCGCCCGGGTGGCCGGGGCGTGGCTACCCTGCGGAGTACCCCGTGCCTGCGCACTGGGCAGGCCGCTTCTGCGGTGTGCAGGGCCGCAGCCAACGGCGCAGTTGTTGTCGAGGCCCCATGAGCCTGGTTACCGTGGCAGACATCCTGGCAGCCCACCAGGTGACCCGGCCGCACGTGTGGCATACGCCCCTTGCGCAGTCGGCGGAGCTGAGCCAAATCGCCGGCGGGGAGGTTTACCTCAAGCTGGAGTGCTGGCAACGGACCGGCTCATTCAAGGTGCGCGGGGCACTGAACAGGATCGCGGCGCTCTCGCCAGTGGAGCGGGCGCGCGGGGTTGTGACCGCTTCGGCGGGGAATCATGGGCTGGGGGTGGCCTATGCAGGCCGGGTGTTCGGGCTGGCCGACGTTGTCGTTTTTGTGCCCGAGAACGCGGCAACCGCCAAGGTCAACCGGCTGGAGGCCACTGGCTGCCAGGTGCATCGTGCCGGCGCCGATTATGACGCGGCGCACAGACTGGCTGAGACGTACGCACGCGAACAGGGAGCGGTCTATGTCTCAGCATACGACGACCCGTTCGTGATTGCGGGTCAGGGGACGGTGGGCCTGGAAATCCTGGCCGACCTGGCGCACGCCGACGTGATCCTGGTGCCGGTGGGCGGTGGCGGGCTCATCGCCGGGATCGCCGTCGTCGCCAAAGCGCTTCATCCTTCCATGCGCGTGCTGGGCGTCCAGCCCGTGGCCTCGCCAGCCGCCTACCTTTCGCTGCGCGACGGACGAGCCTACGAGAGCTACCCGGCGGCGCCGACCGTCTGCGACGGGTTGGCAGGTGGTTTTGGGCGCGTGCCCTTTGCGATAGCCAAGAACACAATCGACGACGTGTTGCTGGTGCCAGAGGCGGACATCCGCCGGGCCATGGGCTGGCTGCTGGACCGCGAGCAATTGCTGGTGGAAGGCTCGGGAGCCATCGCTATTGCGCCGCTGCTTAGCGGCCAACTGTCGGCAGTCGGCCAGCGTGTCGTCACCATCCTTACCGGGCGCAATCTGGACGCCAGCCTGTTACGAACTATCCTGGCAGAAGGCGCACAACCATGATCCGTGTCCTCCTTTTTGATCTGGATGAGACCCTGTACCCACCCGAAGCAGGCATCATGCCCGAGATCCGCAAGCTGATGCTCCACTACCTGCGCACACGGCTCCACCTCACGCCAGAGGAAGCGGAGGCCCTGCGGCGGCACTACTTCCAGACGTATGGGACCACCATGCGCGGCTTGCAGATCAACCATCACGTCGATCCTGACGAGTTTCTGCGCATCGTTCATGACATTCCTCTGGAAAAGTTCATCCACCCGAACCCTGAATTGGACGGCGTACTGGCTGGTATTGCCCAGGACAAGGTGGTGTTCACCAACTCATCTCGTGAACACGCCGAACGAGTGCTGGATCTGCTGGGCATCCGACGCCATTTTTCCCGGATCATCGATGTCCGCGACGTGGGATACGAGAGCAAGCCCCAACCGGCCGCGTATCAAAGCGTCTGCAACTTGTTGAAGGTCCGGCCCGAGGACTGTTTGATCGTCGAAGACAACGCGCGCAACCTGCGCCCGGCCAAGGCGCTGGGCATGACCACCGTGCTGGTCCACCGCGAAGGAAGCGGCCTGCCCAGTGCGCAGGCACAGGGTACTCCGCAGGACGGCAGCGTGGACTCTGACGGAGAGGCGGATGTGCACGTGCGTCGTATCGAAGAGATCGGCGTGGTCGTGGCTCGGATCATGTCAGGGATCGCCTGACCGCCCGGTGCCCAAGCAGGCCAGGCAACAGCCGTAACGCAGCAGCGCGATGGTTGTAGGGAAACGCGTATCGGTGGTTAGTTGGGTCAAGCCTTTTTGCTTTTTGGAACAGACCACATCAGTCTGGAAAACAAGGAGGTTTTCAAATGGTGAAGCAAAGCGAGTTGGAAGGCCAGTTCACGACCGACTGGGACAGAGCTCTTGCCAGACGCGCGACCTGGATGAAAAGCTCGATCATTCGCGAGTTGCTCAAGTTCACCATGCAGCCCGACATGATCTCGTTCGCTGGCGGCCTGCCCGCACCCGATGCATTTCCGGTGCGCGACTTTCACGATGCATGCTGCTGGGTGCTGGCTCACCAGGCGGAGCAGGCCCTTCAATATGGAACCACCGAGGGGTACCCACCGCTCAAGGACTATCTGATCGAATCCATGGCCAAGTACAACTTGCCGGCGGTACAAGGAAACATCTTGTTCACCAATGGCTCGCAGCAGGCCCTGGATCTGATCGGGCGAGTCTTCATCGACGAGGGGGACAAGATCATCGTTGGGCTGCCCACCTACCTGGGTGCGATCCAGGCGTGGAACGTCTACGGTCCGGAATACGTCACGGTGCACGAGGACGACAGCGGGATGTGCATGGATGACCTGGAGAAGGTACTGAAAGCCAACCCGGGCGTCAAGTTCATCTATGTCTTGCCCAACTTTCACAACCCGGCTGGGACCACCCTCCCCCTGGAACGCCGCCAGCGGCTCGTGGAATTGGCAGCGCAGCACGGCGCCTTTATCATCGAGGATGATCCGTATGGCGAACTGCGCTACGAGGGTGAAGACATCACTCCCATCTTCACCCTACACAAAGAGAACACCCTCTACCTCAGCACCTTTTCCAAAACCCTGGCACCGGGGCTCAGGTTGGGCTGGATCGTTGCCCCGGAGCGGGTCATCGCCAAACTGATCCAGGCCAAACAGGGAGCCGATCTGAACACGAGCACTCTGGTGCAACTGCTGACCCACGACATCTGCCAGCGCGGCCTCATCCGAACGCACGTCCGAAAGATCCGCACTCTCTACGGCGAGCGCCGGAACGCGATGCTCAAGTCGATGGAAGAGCATTTCCCGACAGGGGTGAGCTGGACCCGACCGCAGGGGGGGTTGTTTGTTTGGGCGCGCATGCCGGAGTCTATCGACTCGGAAGAGCTGCTCAAAGTGGCAGTGGAAGAAAAAGTTGCCTTTGTGCCGGGTCGAGCTTTCTACCCGGACGGCGAAGGGGGGCGGAGCTGCATGAGGCTCAACTTTTCCTACTGCGCACCGGCCATGATCGAAGAAGGGATCAAGCGGCTGGGCCGCGCCATGAAGCGGCAGATGGAACAAGCATGAGTCAGGGCCAGGTCGTCGAAACGACCCTGCGCGTTCGCTACGCAGAGACCGATGCCATGGGTGTAGTGTATCACGCCAACTACCTCGTCTGGTTCGAGGTGGGGCGGGGTGATTACTTCCGGGCCATGAGCCAGGATTATAGCGAATGGGAGACACAGGGAATTCTGCTGCCCGTGTCGGAGGTCTCAGCTAGGTACCATGCCCCCGCCCACTATGGCGAACTGATCCTGGTGCGCACTTGGGTGGAGGAGGTGCGCAGCCGCAGCGTGACCCTGGGCTACGAAGTGCGAAACAGCAGCACCCAACAGCGCCTGGTGAACGGCTGGACCCGGCACGTATGTGTGGACCGGCAGGGCCAGGTACGTCGCCTCCCGCAGGAGATGCTTCAAGCCCTGGAGGCATCATGATCGAGGTTGGACGCGTGCCCGAAGCGGGCGCGGTGATCAAGTTCCGCATGGCTCGAAACGTGCCGGTCTTGCAGCCCTACCACACCGCTGCGTACTGGGTAGATGGGTTGCTGATTGACACCGGCTGCGCCCACGTGGCCCCTCGCCTCGTGACCCTACTCAAGAGCTGGCAGGTTGCACAGGTGGTCAATACCCACAGCCACGAAGACCACATCGGTGCCAATGCCGAGATCCAGGCCATGTTCGGCTGTCCCATCCGCGCCCATCCCGATGCCTTGCCGATCTTGCAGCAGCCAAGGCTCCAGCCACTCCAACCGTATCGCCGCCTGTTCTGGGGCTGGCCAAGGCCCTCCCATGCAGAAGCGATTGCCGACTGGGTGGCGACAGAGCGTTTCCACTTCCAGGTCGTCCCGTCGCCAGGCCACAGCCCCGATTCCATCTCGCTCTTCGAGCCCGACCAGGGGTGGTTGTTCACTGGCGACGCCTACGTTGGAGGCAAAGATCGGGCACTGCGCCAAGGCTACGACGTGCATGGCATCATTGCCACGCTGAAGCGATTGGCCGATCTGCCCGTGCGCATTGTCTTTTCTGGGAGCGGGTCTGTACGGGCCAACGGCGACCAACCGCTCCGGGAAAAGATCGCCTACCTGGAGGAATTGGGGGATCGCGTCCGTTCGCTACGGAATCAAGGGCTATCACTTAGCCGGATGCGACGAAGGCTCTTTGGCCGGGAGCTGTTCATAGCCTATGTCACCCTGGGCCACTTTTCGGGGATGCATCTGGTGCGATCGTACCTGGCTGAGCCCAAGGCTACCAAAGTCGCACCTACGATATCCAGCGACTGAAGTTGGGTGTCGCGCGTACCGCAGCGATATTACGTCAACTTGGGTCAAAGGGGGATCTTGACAAAGAAACCGAAATCTTGTATACTTGTGTTACCGTAAGAAGAGCGCGTGCTTGCCGATTGCCTGTCCAACGTGTTGGCCTCAATGAAAGGAGGAGGAAATGGAGAAACCATGGCTGAAGGAGTACGACTCGGGCGTACCGGCTTCGATTGACTACCCTCAAGTGCCGGTACATCAATTCCTGGTGGACACCGCCACCAAGCGTCCCAACAAGCCAGCCCTCGTGTTCGGCAACGTGGTGGAACCTCTGGGCAACCGCCTGATGGACGCTCCCATGACCTACGGGCGGCTGCTGGAATTGACCCAGCGCTTTGCTGCAGCGCTGCAAGAGCTAGGCGTCCGGAAGGGTGACCGGGTGGCGCTCTACCTGCCCAATTGCCCCCAGTTCATCATTGCGTACTATGGCACGCTGATGGTTGGGGGCATTGTCGTCCCATGCAACCCCCAGTACACGCCCCGTGAGCTCAAGCATCAGATCACCGACGCTGGGGCAAAGCTGGCCGTGACCCTGAGCCTGATGTATCCCATCGTGAAGCAGATTCGGGGCGAGACCCAATTGGAGCACGTTGTCGTCACCAACATCAAGGAGTACTTTCCCGGCCTGCTCAGGTTCTTGTTCCAGGTGGCCAAGGAGAAGAAGGAGGGCCACTTCCAGGATGTCTCTGGAGACGCCAATACCTACTGGTTTCAAGACCTCCTGGCGCAGGCTCCCCCCAAGCCACAGCCGGTGCAAGTCACACCCGACGACACTGGCGTGCTCATGTACACGGGAGGCACCACAGGTGTGTCCAAAGGGGCGCAACTGACGCACCGCAACCTGGTGGCCAACGCCCTCCAGGTCCGGTGGTGGATGTTCGACTCCAAAGAGGGCCAGGAAGTCCTGATGACCGCTCTCCCCTTGTTTCACAGCTATTCGATGACGTGCTGCATGAACCACGGGATCTACCTCGGTGCGATGATGATCCTGATCGCCAATCCCCGGGTGCTGGATCACGTGCTCAAATCGGTCAACAAGCACAAGCCGACCATGTTCCCCGGGGTGCCGGCCATGTACGTGGCAATCACCAACCACCCGGAGAGCGGCAAGTACAACTTTTCGTCCATCCGAGCCTGCGTCAGTGGCGCCGCCGGTCTGCCTCCGGAGGTGCAACAGGGGTTCGAGAAACTCACCGGTGGCAAACTGGTAGAAGGGTATGGCCTGAGCGAATCCACGCCGGTGACCCACGTTAACCCGATGTACGGCAAACGAAAGGAGGGGAGCTGGATAGGGTTGCCCGTGTCCGATACCGAGGCGATCGTCGTG
>Ga0315286_10002940_pt1 | contig 15971 bp, 13 predicted proteins | sample YL17G10_0_MG_FD_205038 | JGI IMG/M metagenome (GOLD analysis project Ga0315286, IMG submission 205038) | Sediment microbial communities from Yellowstone Lake, YNP, Wyoming, USA - YL17G10_0 | ecosystem: Environmental > Aquatic > Freshwater > Lake > Sediment | place: USA: Wyoming | collected...
CCATCACGCTCAGCAAGACCGACCACTACACACTCCAGTCTGGCCCCATGGAGCACGTGGTCGTGCTCCCCAACGGTAGGGGCAAGTGGGAGTACTTCGGCCCCGTGTACAACTTCGAGTAGTGGGAAGGGATAGGGTTCCTTGAGCAGGAAAGCCGCCGAGCGTCTGCTGCCAAAGGCTGTGAGCATTGGCGTCTTGCTGGGTGTCATCTTCTTCGCGGTGGCCTGCGGCGAGTCGGAAGAGGGTGGTCCGACCCCTACCGCGACGACCACCACGCCCACGGCCGCCACGCCGGCGGGCGAGGTGCCGGGCGTGAGCGATACGGAGATCCTCCTCGGAGCCGACTGCCCCCTGGCGGGCGCCTATGGGGCCGTCTACTCGATGATCCCCAAGGCCTCGGAAGCCTATTTCAAGTACGTCAACGAGACCCAAGGAGGCGTCTGCGGCCGAAAGATCGTGTACAAGGTGGAGGACAACGGGTCTGACCCGGCCAAGGCGTTGGAGGCGGCCCGCAAGCTGGTAGAGCAGGACAAAGTATTCGCGATGGTGGGCTCGGTGGACGACCTGCCTCATGCCGGCAACTGGGACTACCTCAACGAAAAGGGAGTGCCGGACCTGCTGGTCTCCGCCGGAGGGAACAGATTCGGCACCGACCCGCAGGGGCACCCCTGGACGGTCCAGATGATCCCCAGCTACACCATCGAGGGCACCTTCTTCGGCCGCTACATATCGGAGAACCTGCCAGGCAAGAAGGTAGGAGTGCTCTATGAGAACAGCGACCAGGGGATCGATGAGCTGGCCGGACTGAAGAATGGCCTCGATTCCCAGAAGAACGAGATCGTATCCGAGCAGGCCTACGAGACCAGTGATATCAGCGTCACCTCTCAGATGGTGAATCTACAGAACGCGGGCGCCGAGGTGGTCATGCTGGGAAGCACGCCCGGTTTCACCGCTCAGGCGATCAAGGAGGCCGACCGCCGCGGCTGGCGCCCGGCCTGGTTCATGAGCTACGTCAACGCCGACGACATGCTGTTCCAGTTCGTCTCACCGGAGCTGCTGGAGGGAGCAATCAGCTTCCAGGCCTTTAAGCTGGCGGATTGGAAGGACGATCCCGCTGTGGCCAGACACTACGAGCTCATGCGCGAGTACGGCGGACCCGCTCCCGCCAACTTCACCCTCTACGGCCAGCTCCTGGCGGAGGTAGCGGTGGAGGCGCTGAGCCGGGCCTGCGACAACCTGACCCGCGAGGGGCTGATGGATGCGGTGGCGTCCATCAAGGGCTTCCACAGCGACCTGCTCCTGGACGGAGTCGACATCTCCTTCTCCGACAGCGACCGCATTGCCCTTCAGAACGGCAGAATGCTGAAGATTACGCTGCAGGACAAGAAGGGCAAGTTCGAGTACTTCGGGCCGCTGTTCGTGTTCGAGTAGGTCCGCCGGTCTGCCGGCGGCTACTCCTGCTGCCAGGTCAGGCCGAAGGACGCGCTCTCGCCGGGGGCGAGGCGCAAGGGCCAGAGGAGCATGAGGCATACGCCCTGGTAGGTCCGCTCGAAGCCGCCTTCGGAGTTGGAGACGGCCTCGATGGGGTAAGACCACAGGGCGCTGGGCTGCGCCAACTCGGCGCGCAGGCGCAGAGGCGGGTAGTGACCCTCAAGGGTGAAGGCGCGCACGGAATCGACGGCCTGAGGCTCGCCCAGCGACCGCCCGGTCTCGTCGCTCGCCGCGATCGTATCGGCGGCGGCGAAGGCCAGGTTCCACTCGGAGGCGAAGAGGCAATCGATGGGCGAGTCGCCGCTGTTGGTCAGGCGCCAGGTGACGCTGACCTGCGAGCCGCCCGCCGCTAGGACGACCTCCTTCTGCAGCCGGCAGGGCACGCCGCCCACCTGACCGGCCCGCTCCAGAGTCACCACCACTCGCTCGCCGTCCTCGCGCGCCTGGACGGCGTAGGGCGCATCGGCGAAGTCGCCGAGTTCCTCGTAGAACGAGCGGACTAGATCGTCGAGGATGGTCTCCAGCGGCAGGAAGTGGTCGCGCAGCGAGGAGCGGAGGTGGCGGTCGTAATGCAGGCGCTCGTGGAGGCCGGGCTCCTTCATGCGGACGCCCTCGTGGATTGTCTTGACCTCCCCTTCACCCTCCTGGGGTGGCGCCTGCGCGGCCTCCAGCAGCGTCTGGTGATAGGCCTCGGGCCGGCGGCCCAGGACGGCCGCAAGGTTGAGGGCCGGCTTCCTGACATCCCACTCGAAGAGGGTGCCGCCGTCGGCGGGGGCGAAGTAAAGATTGGCGCTGCTTCCATCCACCAACAGCTCGTCGCGGCCGTCGAGGTCGAAGTCGGTGGTCTCCCAGGCCAGCCAGGGGCCATCGCCGCGGAGGGCGGCGTCGGCGGCGGTTTCGGCGCGGACGAGGTGATGATAGTTGGCGAGGCGGATGCCCATGAGATAGATGCCGCCGAAGACGCCGTGCCAGTAGGGGCAGTTGCACTGGCCGCGCCAGAGATCGGCCAGCATCTCGCCGTCCGCGCCCTGCTGGCGCGCCCGATAGACCTTGCGGTGGACGCGCAGCATCTTCTTGTGGAGATTGTTGACCTCGGGATACTTGACCAGGAAGTGGCGCCAGAAGCCGCCGCGCACCAGGTCCATTACGTCCTGGCGGCCCTCGTCCTCCAACTGGTGCTTGATCTGTTCGAACCGGTGCGACGGGCCGGCGGGCAGAGCCCAGGCCATCATCTCCTCATAGGAGGCGGTGGGCAGGTAGATTCGGCCGCGAGGGGGGAAGCGGGAGGCGTATTCGCCCACCGGCGTGGTGATGAGCCAGGACGAATTCTCTCGCAGGGCGGCAAAGAAGCGGTTCATCCAACCGTCGCGGCCCCAGCAGTGGCGATAGGTCTCGGGCCAGCTGCCGAACTTCTCGCCGTCGTCGCCCATGACCGCGATCCCGTCCGGGCACTCGTCGGCCCAGGCCCGAATGGTCTCGATGACTTCGTCCACGTCGCGCCAGGGGATGATGTAGCGCAGCAGCTTGAGGGAGGGGAAGATGCTGACGGCCTGGCCTTCCTCCTCGCTGAGGTAGTAGCCGCGCAGATCCTGATCTGCGAGGCCCACCATCTTGAAGTGGCTATCGTCCACCACCGTCCACCTGACGCCGGCCTGGGCCAGGAACCGCGGCAGGTGGGGTTCCCACACCCGCTCCGCCACCCAGGCGCCGCTGGGCGAGACGCCCAGTTCGTCGCGGATGACGGTGGACATGTGGGCGATCTGTCCCAGCTTATCGGCGTCGGGGATGGCGGGAAGGATGGGCTCGTAGTAGCCGCCGGTCATGATCTCAACCTGACCGCGGGCAGCCAGCGTCTTCAAGCGAGACAGAAATTCCGGGCGATGCTCCCGCAGCCAGTCCAAGAGGCAGCCGCTGTAGTGCAGTGAGACTCGGATGCGCCGGTGGCGCTCCAGCGCCATCAGCAGCGGCAGGTAGGACTGCCGGTAGACGGACTCGAAGACGTGGTGGGCGTTGCCAACCGGCTGATGGTTGTGGATGGCCAAACCGAGGTAGAAGCGGGCCATGAATCGAGACGCCGCTACTGGAGAAACAGCTTGTCGACGATCTTCTCCCGCAGATCGCGGCCCACCACCACCCGATAGTAGAACTCGCGCTTCTCGTCCTGGCTGGCGCTGCTGATGTTGATGGCCTTGTAGGCGTTGACCAGCGCCGACGACTGTGTCAGTAGGCCGCGATGGATCATGTTGATGTCCCACATGGGCCGCCGGCTGGCCCACCAGTACTGATCGCTGTGGAGGGCGCGGTCCAGGAGGCCGCGGGCGATGTCGGCGTAGCGGCGGCTCTCGTCGTTGTCGGATCGCTCCTTGGCCCGGTGCGCCAGTTCGATGCAGAGGTTGGTGTGTTCCCACTGGAGGCGGTGGATCTCGTTGCCCTTGTCCAGCCACAAGGGATAGGGGTTGCCGGCGGCGATGTCGTCGTCGCTGGTGCTCCAAGAAGACGCCTTGGGCTCGATAGTCTGGCCTTTGGGGAAGAGGTCCAGGAGCTCGCTGATGGTCACCATCTGGACTTCGCGCGAGAGCTCCACCGCCTCCAAGATATCGCGGTGCTCGGGAGCCAGTTCCTTGGTCTGGTGGATGTGCTCGTAGCTCTCACGGCGAGGGGCAAGCTCCTCGTAGACCCCAGCCAGGAAGAGGGTCTCCCAATCGCGCAGATGGTGGCCGAAGGTCTCGGCGTCCATAGCGGTGATGATGTAGGTGTCTTTGCGACCGTGGCGGCTCTTGTCCAGGTGGTCGAGGAAGCCTTCGGGGCCGAGGGTCTGGAAGGCGATCTTGTTGCTCAGTATGTCGTCGCGGAAGAAGACAGCCAGCCGCTCCTGGTTGGCGGCGATCTCGTGGGCGACGTCGACGGGCCACTCGACGGGGCAGGCGACGCCGCTGAGGATGACCCAGCGGTGGCCAGTCTTGGCGATGGACTCGACGATGTCGCGGCTGTAGCACATTTCGGGCGGGAAGAACCCCTGCGGCCGGTAGGCCGGGCCGAAGAAGTAGCGGTTGGCCTTGCGGTTCTGGCTGATCTGACGCTCCATCTCGCGGTGGGGAATGAGAGGCAGGATGGGGTGATACTTGCCACTACCGGTGAACTCGATCTGGCCGCGGTCCGCCAGCTCGCGCATCCCCTCGATGAAACGCCAGTAGCCGTGCTGGGCCAGCATCTCGGTCAGACAGGCGTTGATGTTGACGGTGACCTTGGCGTGGGGATGCTTCTCGAAGACCTCCAGCAACGGGAGGTAGGACTCCTCGTAGACCTTGGCCAGGACGCCGTGGAGCTGTAGCGGCGGCTGGTATGCGTGGAGGAGTTGAGCCCAGTAGAGCACGATCAGTTGGCCTTCGCGCAAGACATGTCTGGTTCCCCATTATACATAGGGGCCGAGCGGTAGGCTACGCTGAGCCGCGGCCGGCCAGGGCCTGGCGATAGGCGGCCTCGTACCGTTCGGCGGAGCGCTCCCAGGAGAAGTCCAGCTCCATGCCCCGCGCTTGGAGGCGGCGCCACTCGTCCGGGTGCTGGAAAACCGCCAGGGCGCGGACGAGGGCGGCCATCAAGGCCCCAGTGCTGTACTCGTGGAAGACGAAGCCGTTGCCCTCGCTGTCCGGCCCGGTGTAGTCGCGGACGGTGTCGGCCAGGCCGCCGGTGCGGCGCACCACGGGGATGGCGCCGTAACGCAGGGCGATAAGCTGGCCCAGGCCGCAGGGCTCGAAGCGCGAGGGCATGAGGAACAGGTCACAGCCGCCGTAGATGAGCTGGGCCAGGGGATGATCGAAGGCGATGGCGACAGAGGCGCGGCCGGGATGCCGCTGGGCCAGGTCGCGAAAAGCGCGATGGTAGGCCTCATCGCCGGTGCCCAGCAAGACGAGTTGGACAGCCTCTTCGTTCAGAAGCGTCTCCATGGCTTCCAGCGTCAAGTCCATCCCCTTCTGCTCTGTCAGACGAGAGACCATGCCCACCAGGGGCACATCGGCGTCCTGGGCGAGGCCCGTTCGCTGCTGGAGCGCGTCCTTGTTGGCGGCTCGTCGCTCCAGGCTGGCGACATCGAAGTTGGCCGGCAGTTGAGGGTCGCGGGCCGGGTCGTACTCGCCGTAGTCGAGGCCGTTGAGGATGCCGAACAGTCGGTCCTGGCGCTCCTGGAGGAGAGGGTGAAGGCCCTCGCCGTATTCCGGTGTCAGGATCTCGCGAGCATAGGTCTCGCTGACCGTAGTGACGGCGTTGGCATAGTAGATGCCCTGGCAGAGGAAGTCGGCCAGTTCGTCGGGGCCGCGATAGCGCAGGTTGTGGATGGTGAGAACGCAGGCGGCGCCGCGATAGAAGGCATCGCCCCAGGCCCGGTTGCGCACCCCGAAGGCGATGGGCGCCGTGTGCCAGTCGTTGCAGTGAAAGATATCGGGCGACCAGCCCAGCTGCTTGGGCAGCTCCAGGGCGGCCTGACAGAAAGCCAAGTAGCGCTCCAGGTCATTCGCCTCGCCGTAGACGCGGTCGCAGGGGAAAAGCCCCTCGCTCTCCACGAGATAGACGGGCACGCCGTCGCCGCCGGAGGTGGTGCTGCGGGCGGTTGCCTGGCGCCCCGCGCTCAGGGGGATGGAGGCGGCGATCTCGCCGATGGCCTCCGGCGAGTGGCGAGGCGTCACCACCCGCACGTCGTGGCCGAGGGCAGCCAGGGCGCGCGGCAGGGCGGCCGCCACGTCGGCCAGGCCGCCCACCTTGGCGAAAGGCCCCACCTCTGCCGCGACAAAGAGGATCTTCAGGGAGCGGTTCATGGTTGGGAGGCTGCGAGCCCCTCCCGCGGCCGGAAGAGGCGGTAGTCGATGTGAGGGAAGACCTTGTCCCGCTCGAACAGGTCGCGGCAGAAGCCGACGTCGCCCTCGCTGGCCTGACCGGCGCGGGCGATTTCGGCCAGGCGCTGGAACCGGTCGAGGTGCTCCTGGAAGCGGAGAACGGCGTACTCGCGCGCCTGGCCGGTGGTGACGAGGAAGGGCCAGTCGCTGGACTGAAGGAGGAGGAGTTCGCGGGCGGCCTGGGCCAGGACTTCGCCTAGGCCCGCGTCGGCCGCAGGGTGCTGGCGGGCCAGTTCCTCCATCTGGCGTTCGGTGTCGTGGATGATCGACCACATCCAGCTGGTGTCCACGTTGTCCCAGGTGAAGTGGCCGCCGCCCACTCCCCAAGAGCCCTCCGGAAGCGCTAGGACATCCTCGGGCGGGTGGCGGGCGACGAAATCGCTGGCGGTGGTGAGCTCCACAATGTCGCCGCGGCAGAGCTCCCGCAGGACACCCTGAATCCAGGCGATGCCCTCGAACCACCAGTGCCCGAAGAGCTCGGTGTCATAGGCGGCGACGATGATGCCGGGTCTGCCGCTGCGCTGGTAGTAGTCGGACACGAGGCCCTGCACGAGCCCCACGTAGTGGGCCACATGCTCCTGGCATCGCGTCTCGGCCCAGGATGGTTCGTAAGGCTCCTTCGACCCCAGGTCGGTCTTGGCGCCCGTGATCCGCCAGTATTGGAGGCCGGAGACGCCGTCCTTCTTGTGGAACTCGCGGTACCAGAAGTCGCCGGGGTAGCCCCAGTCGGCGGACCAGACCTGCATGCCGGTGGCGTTGTTGCGCCCGAGGACAGCTACCCGCGGCGATTGCACCCAGTAGGGCTGGAAGGTGGTCTTCTCGGTCGGTTCGGTGTAGCCGGTGATGGGCACAAGGTAGCGACGAGGGATGTCGCCGTAGGGGCCGATGGCCTCGCCGCGGGCCTTGCCCACGGGCAAGCCGCCCTCCAGGGTGTGGGTCTCGGCGAAGAAGCAGGTGAGGCCCAGCTCGGCCAGGAACTCCTCGAGCCCCGGCTTGAGATAGGCACCGCCCTCTCCCTCGGCCACGTAGGGCGGCCGGTAGGCACACTCGGGGAGCCAGGCGCCTCGCGGCTTCTGGCCGAAGTGACGGCGGCTGGCGTCGGCACCCACAGCAAGCTGGCCGTGGATGGACGAATCGCGGCTGAGAAGGGGCAAGTAGCCGTGAGTGGCAGCGCTGGTGAGGATCTCGACGTGTCCCTGGTCCTGGAGCCTCCGAAAGGCGCCGACGATGTCGCGGGAGAAGCGCTGGCGGAAGGCGGCCATCAGGCTGCCGTACCAGTCGCGATAGTAACCGGCCACGTAGGCGCGATGGTCGTCGCCCTCCTGCTGGAAGCGGCCGATGTCGGCTTCGGCCCGATGCTCCTTTTCTTCCAGAAACTCTTCCAAGTGAGCCAGCACCAGCCCATCGGCGAGCTGTTCGGCCAGGACAGGGGTGATGCCCAGGGTGAGGCGGAACGGGCAGCCCTCCTGGTGCAGGTCGTCGAGGGCCATGATCAGAGGAAGATAGGTCTCAGAGATGGCTTCGTGGAGCCACTCCTCGCCGTGGGGCCAGCGTCCGGCCTGGCGGCAGTACGGAAGGTGGCTATGAAGGACGAAAGTGAAGGCTCCTTGTGTCATGTTCACCTCACGCTCATGGCGATCCGGGGATGGGGCCTGTCGCGGAAATGGAGCTGCCGCTGGCTACGTAGTCGGCGGGGAAGTCCTCTTCCCTGGCACCGGACCCGATGATGCAGTTCCGTCCGATACGGATGCCGGCGGGGATGCGCGCCCGCTTCCCCACGATAGCGATGCCGCTGTGGAGAACCTCCGGCTCCTCCTGATTCGGGGTGTAGTCGTCACCCCAACCCAGGTAGCTGTGGGCGCCTACGAAAGCCATCTTGTCCAGGATGGAGCGCTCCACAACGGCGCCGGTGGAGATGTGGCAGTCGTCGAAGAGGATGGAATCAACCACCGTGGCCCCCTCTTCTACGAACACGCCGGGCGAAAGCACCGAGTTGTGGACGTAGCCGTTGATGATGCAACCGCTGGAGAGCATGCTACGCGTGATGCGGGAGTTGGGGCCGGCCTTCATGGGCGGCCGCTGCTGGTCCTGGGTGCGGACGATGTTATCGGGATCGTAGAGGTTGAGTTCGGGCAGGTCGGCCAGGAGGTCCATATTGGCCTGCCAGTAGGCGTCGATGGTGCCGATGTCGCGCCAGTAGCCGTTAAAGCGGTAGCCGAAGACGCGATCGCGGCCCAAGCGAGCAGGGATGACGTCGTGGCCGAAGTCGTGGCCAGAGCGGCGTCGGGTATCCTCTTCCAGGGCCTTCATCAGGCACTCTCTCTTGAAGACGTAAATGCCCATGGAGGCCAGGTTGCTCTGGGGGCGAGACGGCTTCTCCTGGAAATCAACGATTCGGTCGTTCTTGTCCAGGCTCAGGACGCCATAGCGGCGCGCCTCTTCGAGGGGGACCTCCACCACGCCCACGGTAACGTCTGCCTTGTGGCTGCGGTGAAATTCCAGCATGTCCTCGTAGCGCATCTTGTAGATATGGTCGCCGGCCAGGATGAGCACCTGGTCGGCCTGCGATTCCTCGACGAAGTAGAGGTTCTGGTACACAGCGTCGGCAGTGCCCTTGTACCAGTCGGAGGCCTTCCGGCCGATGTAGGGCTGGAGCAGAGATACGCCACCGGTGGAGCGGTCGAGGTCCCAAGGCCGGCCGATGCCGATGTGATTGTTGAGGGAGCGAGGCCGATACTGCGTGAGGATGCCCACACGGAAGAGGCCGGAGTTGATGCAGTTGCTGAGGGCAAAATCAATGATGCGGTACTTCCCTCCGAAGACGACCGCCGGCTTGGCGCGCTCCTCGGCCAGGATGCTCAGCCGCTCGCCCCGTCCACCCGCCAGGATGAGGGCCAGCACTCGGTTCATGCACTCACCTCGATTCCGCCGCGTCGCCGCGTCCGGCCAGTCGAGAGGCCTCTAGCGTCGGGCTCGTCGCTGTGGTCGTTTCACCGCTGGTCAGGGCGGTGAACATCTTCAGATGATCGCATAGATAGCGTGTGATGAGGAAGTTGGCCCGTACGTGCTCGCGGCCGGCGGCGCCCATGCTGTCGGCTTCCTTGGGGTGCCTCAGCAGGTGGAGGATGCGCTCGGCGCATTCGGCGGGGCTGTTGGCCAGATAGCCGGTCCGCCCATCGAGCACCTGCAGGGGAATGCCGCCGACGTTTCCGGCCACCACCGGCCGGCCCTTCCACAGCGCTTCGGAGACCACCAGGCCGAAGCCCTCGCGCAGCGACTTCTGCACCACCACCCGCGCCGCCGTTTGGACGGCGTTGACCTCCACATTGCCCGCGCCGGTGAGGTTGGTGAGGATCTGGATGTCCATGTCCTCGCCGGCGCGGCGCGCGGTCCGCTCGTAGTAGGACCAACCCTCCGGGTCGTCGTGGGCCATGGAGGCGACGAGCACCAGTTGGATCTCGGGTATCTCCCGTTTGACCAGGCGGTAGGCATCGATGACGCCCACGGGGTCCTTCCAGGGGTCGAAGCGCGAGACCTGGGCCAGGAGGGGGCGATGAGGGTCGATGGCATAGCGGCTAAGGATAGCCTCCACCGTATCCGGCGCCAGCCGCACGTTCTTCGGGCTGAGAGGGTCGATGGCGGGCGGGAAGAAAAAGACCCGCGGGGTGGGGACGTCCTCCTTAGCGTAGTCCTTCAGGGTGAAGATGGCGGCGTCGTAGGGGGCAAGGCAGGGGCGGAGGAAGTCCCACAGGTCCGGCTGCGCGGCTGTGAGGTCGATGTGGCAGCGCCAGACCCACTTCCCTACCTTCGGTCGCCCGCGCTCGATGGCTAAGCCGAGCACGCCTGCAGGCTGGGGGTCATGGATCACCGCGAAGTCGTACTCGCCGTCCAGCAGGTCGGCGTTGAGGCGGTTGTAGTGGAGCCAGGTGTCGCGCATGGCCGGCGTCCAGGGAACGAACATGCCCTGGAGGCCATTGTGGATGGCCTTGGTGACAGCGAAGAACTCGTCGGCGCCGCTGATGATCTGCCAGTCGGCTTTCAGGCCCAGGTCGTTCAGGAGAGGGATCAGGGCCGACAGGATCTCGGCGACGCCGCCGCCGAAGGCGGTGGCGTTAAGATGCAGGACACGGGCGCCGCGAAGCGGCTCCGCCAGACGCTGGATCTCATCGACGGCAGCGTCGCCGACGATGGGGCGATAGCTGGCCAGCGCTTTGGGGGTGACAGGGACGGAAGTGAGCATCGGCAGCGTTTCGACTAGGCTGCAGGCGGAGCAACCATCCGCTGAAAGAGGCGCAGGTAGTCCCGCAGGTAGCGGGTGACGAGGAAGTTGGCCCGTACGTGCTGGCGGCCGGCGCGGCCCAGGCGCGCCGCCAGCTCGGGCTGCTGGTGCAGCTCGACGATGCGCTGGGCGAACTGCTCAGTGGTGCGAGCCAGGTATCCCGTCTCGCCGTCGATGACCTGGCGGGGGATGCCACCCAGGGGGCTGGCCACTACCGGCCGCTTCTTCCAGAGGACATCGGAGGCCGCTACCCAAAAGCCCTTGCGAATCGACTTTTGGGCGGTGGCCAGAGCCGCCCGCTGGAAGGCGTTGAGCTCGACGTTGCCCAGGCCTCGGAGGCTGGAGTGGCTGGAAAGGATGAAAACATCGGGATGCGCCTCGGCGCGGCGGGCCACCTTCTCGTAGTAGGCGCGCATCTCCGGTTCCTCGGCCAGGTAGGCGGCGACCAGCACCAACTGGAGGCCGGGCACCTGCTTCTCCGCGCTCGCATAGGCCTCGATCAGGCCCAGGGGATCGTGCCAGCGGTCGAAGGGGGAGATCTGGCAGACGATGGGGCGGGCGGGGTCGACGCCATAGCGCTCGAGCATGGCCGTCACGGTCTCCGGCGGCAGGTCCATGTTCTTAGGGCCCAGGGGGTCGATGGCCGGCTCGATGACGGTGATGATGGGCGCCTCGATGTCTTTCGGCACGTACTCCGCCAGGTCGAAGGCCAGGGCGTCGTAGGCGTGGCAGTAGCGCTGCATCAGGCGCCAGACATCGGGCTGGGCTTCGCTCAGGTCGAGGTGGCAGTGCCAGACCCAGCGGCCCGACGGCCGCCGCCCGTGCCGGTCCGTAAAGACGGAGAGGATGCCCCCTGGCTGGGGGTCGTGCACGACCACGATGTCGAACTCCTCGGCGAAGAGTTCGGCGTTCATGGCGGTGTACTCGTGCCAGACCGCCTCCATCTCCGCATTCCAGCGGGCACCGACGCCGGCCAGGGCGTCGTACATAGCCTTGTTGGCGGCGAAGAACTCCTGGGCCGGTCGCAGGACCTGCCATTGGCTGGGCAGCCCCAGGTCGCTCATGAGAGGCACCAGGGAAGAGAGCGTGTCGGCAACGGCGGTGCCGAAGGCGGCGACGCTAAGGTGGAGGACGCGCACGCCCTGCAGAGGCCGGGCGAGGCGATGAAGCTCCGCCAGTGCCTCCTCGCCGACGATGGGCTCGTAGTCCGCGAGGGCTTTCGACGATAAGGCGATGGTACCGAACATGGACGTGGTGCGCTCTGAGGCCAGAGGTGCTATCGAGGATCAGGCCACAGGTTAGTTTAGCAGCTTGGGCGAGGGTTTGGAAGAGAGGGCTTGCGTCCATTGCAGCGGCTTGCCGGCCCGCTTATAATTTCGGAATCCATGTAGGATTAGTACTGGAGGGGGAGAATGAAGATCCTGAACGACTTCAGGCAATTCCTGCTTAGAGGGAACGTGGTCGATCTAGCGGTCGCGGTCGTGATCGGTGCCGCATTCGGCGCTGTGATCACGGCGCTGGTCCAAGACCTTCTGACGCCACTAATCGCCGCCATTGGAGGGCAGCAGGATTTCTCCGCACTGGACTTCACGATCAACGACAGCACCTTCAGATACGGCGATTTCATCAACAAGCTGTTTACGTTCGTCACCATTGCCGCGGCCGTCTTTTTCTTCGTCGTTGTCCCGATCAATGCGCTGATCGCACGGTCTCGCAAGGAACCCCCAGCCGACCCGACGACGCGCAAATGCCCGGAGTGCCTGAGCGAAATCCCCATCGACGCCCGCCGCTGCGCGTTCTGCGCGTCAGCAGTGTCGTCGGCCTAGCATAGTCGCTGGACGCGCCGGCAAGACCTCTCTCGCAGCCTTGTGGCGTGTGGCCTGATGCCGCCTGGTTGGCTGCAGGCGGGCGGTCGCCTGCAGCGTGTCACGGGCAGGTCATCGCTTCGTTGCAGCTAGCACCGGCTCTGCACCATCATGGATAGTGCGACATGCCACGCTGGATCATCCACGCCGATCTCGACGCCTTCTTCGCCTCGGTGGAGCAACTGGACAACCCCGAGCTGCGGGGGCGGCCGGTGGTGGTCGGTGGGCCTCCCCAGTCGCGGGGGGTAGTGGCCGCCGCCTCCTACGAAGCGCGCGCCTTCGGCATTCGCTCCGCTCTGCCCATGGCCACGGCGCTGCGCCTCTGCCCGGAGGCGGTCCAAGTGCCGCCCCGTTTCGAGCGCTACGCCGAGATATCGCGCCGGGTGATGGACATCTTCCGCCGGTTCACGCCTCTGGTAGAGCCGATGTCGCTGGACGAGGCGTTCCTGGACGTGACGGAGGCAGTGGCGAAGGGCCGCCCCGTCGAAGAACCCGGCCTGAGTAGGGCCGAAGGGATCGCCAGTGCCATCAGGGAGAGGGTACGGCAGGAGGTGGGCCTGACGGTCTCCGTTGGTCTGGCGGCGTCGCGCTCGGTGGCGAAGATCGCCTCGGACATGGGCAAGCCCGACGGGCTCGTAGTGGTGCCGCCGGGGACGGAGCGCCAGTTCCTGGCGCCGCTGCCGGTGCGCAGTCTATGGGGGGTGGGCCCCAAGACCGCCGAGCGCCTGGCAGCCGAGTCCATCACCACCATCGGCGAACTGGCGGAACGCTCCGAGGAGTGGGCGCGGGCAATGTTGGGCGAACGGGGCGTCTACCTCTTGCAGTTGGCTAGCGGCATCGACGACAGCCTCGTCGTTGTGGAGCACGAGACGAAGTCCGTGAGCTCGGAGACCACTTTCGCCCGCGATATAGGCGACCTGCCGGTGCTGGAGGGCAGCCTACGCGACCTGGTGCGAGAGACGGCCGAGCGGCTTCAGCGCCACGGCCTTAAGGGGCGCACGGTAAGGGTCAAGCTGCGCCTGGCCGATTTCACCACTTTCACCCGCCAGGCGACCCTCGCTCACCCCACCGACACCTTCGATACCATCCACCGGCAGGCGGCCCGCCTCCTGGCACGCGAGGTGACCGACGGCCGCCGCTTCCGCCTCCTGGGGCTGGGCGTCTCCAACTTCCGTCCTTCTGCGGAAGGGCAGCAGCAGCCGGCCCTCTTCTCGCTGGACGAGCCGTCTCCCCCCTAAGGGTCGCAGTGGGGCGGCGGCAGGTCCGGCCGCGGCGCCGGCGTCTCCGCGTGGGGGATGCAGCAGATGAAGCGCAGCGCCTCGGAGCCAGTGTTGACGAAGCAATGCTGCTCGTCACCGGGGACATAGACGGCGTCGTTGGGGGCGAGCTCGCGCTGGCTGTCGGCTCCGCGCAAGACGGCCTGGCCAGACAGGATGAACACCTCGTGCTCCCACCAGTGGGTGTGGAAGGGGGTGGAGGCTCCGGGCGCCACCTCGAATACGCGCATCGAGAAGCGGGGGGCGCCGTCGTTCGGGCCGATGACCAAGTGGAGAGCAACGCCCGGGTTCTCCCGATTCGGCTGAACGTCTCGATAGTTGCGTACGTTTGCCATGATGGACATCTCCTTGACTGGGCAGGTTGGTCCGCTATCCATGCTAACGGCCGTGCGGGCTCTGTCAAGGGCGGGCACGCCGTTAGGACTGCGGCTGTGTATAATGGGCGCAAACTAGCTGCGACCGGAGCATCACAGCATGTCAGAGCTGCGCCGCGATCCCACCACTCTGGAGTGGGTGATCATCGCCGACGAAAGGGCCATGCGCCCCCACGACCTGGTGCGGAAGGGGTCCGACCCGCCCGCCGTCGAGTTCGATGAGCGCTGTCCCTTCTGCCCCGGCCACGAGCAGATGACACCGCCGGAGGTGCTGGCCCAGACCCTGCCCGGCAGCGAGCACTCCTGGGACGTGCGCGTTGTGCCCAACCGTTATCCCGCCCTGCGGCCGGACGCCCCTTTCGAGGAGGGAGGCGACGATTTCTTCTCCCGCTTCGGCGGCACCGGCGCCCATGAGGTTGTGATCGACACGCCCTTCCACAACCGCGAGATGGCCGGCATGGGCGACAGCGAGGTGGAGGGTGTGCTTCGCGTCTACCAGCAGCGCTACAGAGCCCTCAAGGCCGACCGCCACGTCAAGCTCATCATCATCTTCAAGAACAAGGGAACCGTGGCGGGGACCTCGCTGGCGCACCCGCACTCCCAGATCGTGGCCACGCCGGTGGAGCCGCCCCTGGCCCGACGGCGTTACAACGTGGCCCGGACGTACTACGCCGGCTGCGGTCGTTGCCTGTACTGCGACATCCTGGAAAAGGAGCGCAGCGCCGGCCACCGTGTGGTCATGGAAACAGAGCGCTTCCTGGCCTTCCATCCGTTCGCCTCACGCTGGCCATTCGAGACGTGGATCATGCCCAAGAAGCATCGTTCTTCCTTCGGCGATGCGTCGGCGGAGGAGCTGGAGGACCTGGCGCCGGTGCTGGGTTCGGTGCTCAGGGCACTACAGCGGAAGCTCGGCGATCCGGACTACAATTTCGTGGTGCATTCGGCGCCCACCGCGAACTCGGTGAAGCCCTACTTCCAGTGGCACGTGCAGATCGTGCCGCGCCTGACCACCGCCGCCGGCTTCGAGATCGGCTCGGGGATGTACATCAACACCGCCCTCCCGGAAGAGACGGCGGCCTTCATCCGCGACGACGGCTAGCGGGCGACGTCCAGCCGAGCCCGCACTTCAGCCTCGTCCAGCCCCTGGATGGCGACCACCTTCTGGCGGGACGTTTGCCCCCGCACGATGCGCAGGCGCTCCCGCGGTAGGCCGAGGGCGGCGGCCAGCAGGCGCAGCGCCGCCTCGTTGGCCTTGCCGCGTTCCGCGGGGGCGGCCACACTCAGGCGCAGTACGTCGCCCTGCCAGCCCAGCAGAGCGTCGCGGCTCGCCGCAGGGGTCACCCGCACGGGAAGGAGCGTTGTGGGGGCCTGGCTGGAGCTCACCGGCCCGGCGTGAGCAGGCTATCGCGCAGGAAGGCGACGACCGCCTGCGCCAGCTTCTCGTCGTGGCCCCACCAGAAGTGATCGGCGCCGGGCACGACTTCCACCCGGCAGTGCGAGCCAAGCGTCCGAGCGAGCGCCGTAACCTGGGCGGACGGGGCTACGTCGTCGCGATCGCCGGTTATCAGGAGCGCGGGGCAGCGGATGGCCAGAGGAGGAATCGCAGAGCCGAAGCTGGGGGGAGAGATGGCGGCCAGCGCCGCCATCTGATCGTCGGCCGCCACCAAGGCCACTGCCGCACCGAATGAGTAGCCGACGATGCCCACTTTCGCCGAGTCTACTCCCTCCCTCTGGCGCAGGTAGGCGAGAGCGGCTATGGCATCTTCGCGCTCGCCGACGCCTTCGCCGAAGCGCCCCTG
>Ga0315286_10002942_pt1 | contig 15970 bp, 11 predicted proteins | sample YL17G10_0_MG_FD_205038 | JGI IMG/M metagenome (GOLD analysis project Ga0315286, IMG submission 205038) | Sediment microbial communities from Yellowstone Lake, YNP, Wyoming, USA - YL17G10_0 | ecosystem: Environmental > Aquatic > Freshwater > Lake > Sediment | place: USA: Wyoming | collected...
CACTGGGGCAATAACAAGGGGGGGGATAATTTTTGTTCGCGATAACTATGGACGTTGGGCTGGGAGCGGCTCGAGTGTTTGGCTTTGGAATAATATTATTTATGATTCCGGGACAAATGGATACGCGATATATCATCGGGTGCCATCTGTGACCGTATATGCATACAATAATACGATTCAAAATTGTGACTTCTCTTTTGTGGTAGATGCTTCTTGTCCTGTTGTTGCCAAAAACAACTTAATTAAAAATTCTCCGGAAGGCGCGAGCGGGACATTTTCTGTCGGGACAGATTATAATGCGACAGACAGGGCCACGATTGGATACACGGTTGCAGGTAGTGGTAATTTACATGACCGAACTTCGCAAACATTCGGATTTGTCAGTGAAGCCAGAGACGATTTTCATCTTTTGCCGGGCGATTCCGGGGCTCGAAATTATGGCGCAGATTTATCCAACGATGCCAATATTTCTTTTTCAACCGATATTGACCGCCAGAATCGAGCGGGGAATTGGGATATTGGCGCAGACGAAGCAAGGGGAACAGTTGCCAATGCTTCACAAGCAAATCAAATCACCAATGGTCTGGTCGGATTCTGGTCCTTTAATGGCCCTGATATTGACGGAAATGAAGCAATTGACAGAAGCGTAAATGGAAATAATGGCACAATCACCGGCGCCACCAAAACTATCGGCAAAGTCGGCCAGGCGCTGAGTTTTGATGGAAATGACGACGAAATAGCGTTATTGTCACCCGCGTCTTTAGACGATATTGAGGCCCAAGGTGGTGGAGGAATGTCAATTAGTGCCTGGGTTTATCCGGTGGATTTTTCAGGAGGATCATTAATAATAGTATCCAAGGGTTATGCCATTAGTGGCTGGTGGGCTTTCTTTATTGGTACTAATGACAATACGGCGATGTTGAGATTCGAAAAAGGCTTTGCGGATGTTGATTTGGATGCGTGGACGGATTATGAAACTCTGGTCACTTCGTTGTGGCAGCATGTAGCAATGACCTGGGACGGGTCGAGCTCGGCAAGCAAGATTCATCTTTATATAAACGGAGCAGAGACAGCAAATAATCCAACAAATGGTGAAGGAATAAAAAACCCTGATGCCAATAACGACATGAATATCGGAAGCGGTACTTACGGTAATTATTTCGACGGCAAAATTGATGAAGTCCGCGTCTATAACCGCGCCCTTGAACCAAGCGAAATCCAGAGACTTTATAATCTCGGCCGTTAAAATCACGCAACATATAACATATAACACACAACAAACGACAAAATGGAAAAATTTCACGACAAATTAAAAACAAAGATAGACGAATTTATTCATTTAGTATATGGAGCAAGTAAGAATTTTCCCAAAGAAGAAATGTATGGAGTAATCAGCCAGATAAGGAGAGCGGCGCTTTCCGTAATGCTGAATTATATTGAAGGATTTGCACGAATAAAACCAAAAGTTTATTTAAATTTTCTGGAAACATCCTACGGTTCATTAAAGGAAACTAAATACTTGTTATATTTTTCATTAAAAGAGAATTATTTAAAAGAAGCGGATTACCGAAAAGCAATAAAGCTGGCCGAAGAAATTGGCGCTATGCTTTGGAAAACAATCGAATCAATAAAAGAAAAAGAATAATATTGCGTGTTCCATGTTCTATGTTATGTGTTGTGTATCACGTGGAATAAAGCGTGAAAAATGAGAAAGCCAAAAAACAAAATTAATTCAATAAAAAAGAAACTCCCGATAATCACGGGCGGAATTTTAGCATTGGTTATTGCCGTCTTTCTCATCGGTCTGATTATCAATTCTTTTTCCGGCGGAACGGCAATCAAGGTTGTTTCCGCGCAAAGCGTTTTTCAATCAAGCGAAATCCCGCAGTTTGTTTTTGTTTACAAAAACCAGACAAATATTTTTGTCCGGTTTTTCAATAGCATTTCCAATCTCTTCAGCAGCGAAAACAAAGAAATCACTGCCACGGTTAAAATTTTTGATAACAATGATAAAGAAATTGATGGTCTTAATCCGCAAATCAAGGAGGAATCGAGCGGGAAATATAACGTAGATTTAGACCACTCCCATTTCCAGCAGGAATTGCGTCCGGGTCAATACGAAATTAAGATGGAAATAAATGATCATGGTAAAACATACAGCCAGACTCAGTCATTTTTTTGGGGCGTTTTGGCAATCAATACCAATAAATCAATATACTCGCCTGGCGAAGAAGCATATCTGCAACTTGCTTCGCTGGACAAGGAGGGACACACATTATGTAATTCCAGGCTTAAGCTTGAAATTCGAAATTCGAAATTCGAAATTCGAAATTTATCGACCGATGACGGGTCGATACAATACAGCGGAGAATGCAAAGGCGATAATGTGACCAATGTTCCTGATTATTTTGCGCATTATAATGTAAGCGAGCCGGGGAAATATGAAATGAAACTGACTAATTTGGATACTGGTTTTGAAATCACTGATTATTTTGAGGTCCGTGGCTCGGTTGAATTCGACATTGAAAGAACCGGGCCAACCAGAATCTGGCCATACGCCAATTACCCGATGAAGATTAAAATTACCGCAAACCAGGATTTTGAAGGGCAAATTATTGAAACCGTGCCTATGACTTTTGCAATTGAAGAAAGAACCGGCGCAACACAAAGCCCGAACGGGGACAACTACACCAAGACCATTACTTGGCAAACTAAAATCAAAAAAGGCGAAACCAAAGAATTAAGTTATTCAATCGATTTTCCCAATGTCAGCCCGTACTTCTATTTAATCGGTCCGTTGAGAATGTTGCATGCTACCCCAGGCCAGTCGGCGGGGCAGGCAGGTTATGTGTTCCATGAAAGCAGACAATGGCAAATCGCAGCTGACGCCGAAACCGAATACTATATCACTTATGACGGCGGCGCAGGTGCTGCGAGTTGTGGAGATAATTGTTTTACAACGCCGACTGATTGGAATGGGGCTTCAAATAGCGTTGAAGTTATCGGTGGTGGGGGCGGAGGAGGAGATGGAGTTAATAAATACGGTGGCGGTGGAGGCGGTGGCGGCGCTTATGCAAGAGGCACCAGGCTAACTCTTTCGGGACAAATAACCTTTGGCATTGGAGCATCCGGTTCGGGGGGGTCCAGCGATGGCAATGGCGTAAGTGGCGGTGATACCTATTTTAATGCTACAAGTTTTGCTAATTGTGAAAGCGTGGGTTCTGCCAGCGGCGGCGGTAATGGCTGCGTTGGCGCCGAAGGCGGTAAATTAGGTTATGGCAACACTACACTAACCGGCGGTATTGGCGGGTATGGCGCTGTTGGCAATGGTGTAATAGCAAGCGGCGGTAATGGAGGTCTTGCATGTGGGAATACCTCTGGTGGAGGAGGAGGTGGTGGCGGTGGCGGTGCTGGTGGGCCGCAAGGTGATTATTTTGGCAATAATGGTGGCATTGGTACCGGAGACGGATCCCCGGCTTTAGGTGGTGGTGGAGGAGGAGGTGGTGGCGGTACAAACGGAAGTGCGGCAACACAGAGTGGAAGCCCAATGACATGCGGTTCTTACTCTGTCGGTACTGATGTGGGTGGCGTAGGCGGTGCTAATTATGCCGGAAATGGCGCCGGTCCCGGAGGAGATGCCGATGGTAGCGCGGGCACTGTCGGAGGAGGAGGCGGAGGTGGTGATGATGGTGGCACTGGTGGTACTGGCGGTCCTGGTACAGAATGGACTGTGTCATATGGTTCCGGAGGAGGCGGTGGCGGAGGTGGAGATGTCGTGACTGGCGGATACGGCGGCAAATATGGCGGAGGCGGCGGAGGCGGAGAAGCATGTACTGCGACTACCTGTTACGGCGCAGGCGGTTTGATTCATATTGCCTATACTCCGGCAAGTTTTACAATTTCCGGAACCTGCAAGCAATATGACCAAAGCACAAACTCAACTGAAGCTGCGACAATAAAAATAGCGGTAAACACAACCATAAATGCAAGTACTGCCAGTTGTTCTGCCGGTTCGTGGACAGCAACTCTTACAACTATCCCGGTTACCTCGGACATAATTACGGTTTGGGTTGATAATGTAGACGAAACTTATGAGGCTGTGGCCGTGACCAAATACGATGGTACGGGATATGCCATCAGTGGCATGCCTTTATATGAACACCATCTGGTTATCGGCAGTTATGACAGCATTACTGCTTCAAACAGCGATTTAATGACTTACGATTTTTCCGTATCCGGTGATGAAGATATTTTCTTTGATGCAACTGCTACGAGCTTGGTTGCCTGTGCTATTTCCGGCTGCGAGAACGTGGAAACCTATATTGCTCCTGATGATTCTACTACCAATACCTATTATCCTAATTCAGCCGGTTCTACGTATGTTGAAACCCACGATATTGAGGTTACCGACAAAGGAGTTTTTAATATGACCGGAACAAATAATTATGCTTCGATTTCCGGTTCCTGGGTAAATGACGGCACTTTTACTGTCGGTACTTCCACAATATTTTTCGTTGCTTCCGATTCGACAGAAACAGTTTCTGCATCAGCTGCCGGTATTTTTAATAATGTGCAATTCGGCGACAGCGCAACCACGGCATATACCGGCCATTGGGACCGGACCCAAACTTTGGATGTGAACGGGAACCTTACTATTGATGCCGGAACCCTGCATGTTAATAATAGTTATAGCGCAACTCTTGCCGGAAATTTGTCTATTGCTGCTAACGGTGCCTATTTAAGAAGCAACGGAACTTTTACTTTTGACGGGGCCACTACGCCCGTAACCTGGACTGATAGCGCTACCACTAAATCTGATATGGGCACAGTGAGTATTAATGGCACAACCAAAAGAGCAGTTCTTGGTTCTTCGGTAAAAGTCAACGAACTGACTATTGCCGCTAGCCAAATTTTGGATTTGGGCAGTTCAGGATATACTCTAACTATTGGTGGCGATGGGCAGACAACAACCCGGCCCCTTATAAAGACCGGTACCCTGGATTGCGGCACGAATTCTACGGTTGAATATCTTGCTTCGCAGTCAACCGATATTGAAAATACTAATTATTTTAACCTTAAACTTGCCAGTGCCAGCACCACTTTTTATATTAACGGTAGCGCTTCGTCAATTACTGTTTCCGGTAGTTTTAATATTGATTCCGGAACTTTTAATGGCGGAGATGACACGGTCACGCTTAAAAAAACCGGAACCGGAGTATTTTCGGCCAGCGGTACTTTTGCGCCTGCTACAGGAATAATTAATTATACCGGCGATGGAGCAACTACCATTGCTTCAATGTCTGACGGGGGAAACACGGGATATTATAGTCTGCAAATCGGAAACGCCATTACCCAAACGGGAAACCGAACATACACAATAGACGGGAATACTACTTCAACGTATGTGCAGGTTGGCCCTAGTTCGGGGAGTTATTACCATACCCTTGCATTATCAGCATATACATTGACTATTACAGGCACAGGAACTTCTTTTATGTATCAGGATTCTTCTTATGGCCATTTATCAGCAGATACGGGCACGGTTTCTTTTATTGGTAATGGCGCAACAGATGTTTTGGGCGATCCGATTTTTTGGATATATTACAATCTTAGTATTGGTACTGCGAATAACGCCAATGTTACCTATACGGCTATAAATGGAAATGTATCTGTGCAAAATCAGCTTTCTCTGCAATCAGCGGGATCAGGATATACAAACACTTTTGCCCTAGGGGCTAGAAATTTAGACGTAGGAACATCATCAATTACTAATAGCGGTACAATTTCCGTGCCGATTCGTAGCGCAATAACCCAAACCAGCGGCACAACCACCTTATTTACCTCGGATAATGCCACGACACCAACAATCGGCGGAGCAGGCACAACCACTTTTGGTGATTTTTCAATAGCTAATTCAAATAATATTGCGTTTACATTCACTCTGGCTGGAGACGTCGGGGCCTCAGGAAGTTTTAATTTAACGGGGCATGCATCTTATATTCATCATCTTGATTTTTCTTCTTCTAATTACGAATTGTCTGTAGGCGGCAATTTTGCGGTGGGTCAAAATGCCAGTATCAGTGCTCGCTTAGGAACAGTCACCTTTGGCGGATCAACAACTTCTACAACGCCAAACATTAATGCAACTGGTAAATTCGAACCATATAATTTAACCATCAATAAAACCTCCGGAACCGATTCTCTCGATAACGTTACATTGGCAAGTAATTTAATTGTCAGAAATACCCTGACTCTCACTGACGGTCAATTAATTCAGGGAAATTATGATGTTAGGGCAGAGGGAAGCAGTGCCGTTTCTATTGCTTCGGGTACGGATAAGGAATGGACTAATATCGGAACAGGAGATTTGGTTTTGGGCGGAACATTTGCCAATGCCGGTTCAGTTGCATTTGATACTAATGACAATGATTGTTCTGTTGTTACTGACGACATCCAAATTACTTCTACGGCTGGTGGCACCCAAAGAACCTGGAGCGGAACTGGAGAATTCAACATGTATAATGTTTATGTTCAGGATATGACAAGGTCAGATAGTCCGAACATCACGGTTTATAATGGTTCAAGCAGTAATGTGACCGGTAACTGGACTTTTAGTACTTGTCAGGCTGCTCCAATTGTAAGCCAGGCCCATTTCCGCTGGCGAAGCGATGATAATAACGAAGCCAGTGCTACTTGGAAAAGAGCCGAGGACAACTTGCATTCCGGCCAAGCGCGTTCGCAAAATGTCAGATTGAGGTTTTCCATAAAAAATACCGGCGCAAATGCTACCGGTTATCAGTTTGGCTTACAGGTTGCGCCAAAAAACAGCAATGACTGCAGTTCAGTTGCTTCGTCAAGCTATACTCCTGTTCCGCCTGCAGGCAGTTGCGGGGTTGATGTTGCTTGTATGGCCGATTCAACCCAATTTACTAGCGGCGATGCTTCTACTCTCCAGCTTACTGCCGAAGGAACCTGGGTTGCAGGCGAAATGGTGGATAATACCACGAGTATTTCCGACGCGATTACGATTAATGAAAACTATTACACCGAAGTGGAATATAATTTTCAATTTACCACTTATGCCGCTTATGGCGCCAATTATTGTTTCCGCGTTACCAATAATGGCGCACTCATCGATACTTATACTAAATTAGCTGAAGCCACTGTTGAGGGAACCAGTCTTTTAAATCGCCTCAAAGGCGCTTTGCGTATTAAGGGTGGAACAAGATTGAAATAAGATAGAAATATCAAATATTAAAAATCAAAAATTAAAATGACATATAAAAATTAAAAATCAATATGAAAAATAACGATTTTAAAAAAGAATTTAAACAAAGATTATATCGTTTTGTCCTTAAGCTCATAGAGTTCATTGACCAATTGTCCAATGATAATGTTTCAAAAAGAATCGGTGATCAGCTATTGCGGAGTGGCACAAGTATTTTAGGGAATTACGTCGAAGGACAATCAGCGAGCAGTAAGAAAGACTTTATTAATTTTTTCAATCATTCTTTAAAATCTACCAACGAAAGTAAGCTATGGTTGGCATTACTACGAGATAGTAAACGAGCCAAACCGGAACAAGTAGAATGGTTTTTAAAGGAATTGGACGAGATTTCGAATATATTCGCCTCAAGTATTTTAACCCTTAAAGGAAAAAAATAACTTTGATATTTAATCTGTAATTTTAATATTTAATATTTAATTTTTAAATTATAACAAAAAAACAAGCGCTTTGCCGCTTGTTTTTTGTTAACAAGATACCCACAAAATATCCACTTGAGAATGGTTTTTTGGCTTGATTTTTTAAAGTATAATTAAGAAACAAGAATGCCCGAAAAGCGGGATAATTTTGGTTATAGGAGCAAAAAATAATCTCTAATCTCTAATCTCTAATCTCTAATCTCTAATCTCTAGATTTAAATAAATCTCTCTCTTCCACTTATCTCACGATCGTGAGTTAAGTTGACGGTTAGATTTTAATGGGCTAAGATTAATATGTGATTAGAAAAATTAGAAAAACTAAAAAACCATTAAAAACCAAAACAAAGAATTTTCCTAAAGACTTAAGAAGGGGATCCCTGAGAATAAACTCTTTGAATCATAGGGTTTTTAATATAATTTTTAAATTAATTAAAGAAACGGCAAAGGGAGCAATAAAAGCCGGTGATGCCTATATTGATTTATTTGGTGGCTTTGATACGGCATCTGTTTGTCAGAAATTCCGCGGCACTTATTATGCAAACATGGAAGAGCGAAGAATAAGAGAAAAAATCAGAAAAGAATGGGAAATCAAAAAGACGCTCAAGGGCTTGCATTTCATGAATTATATTAGGATAGATAAGAACGGAAGGACGGCCCATTTAGCGGAAAAGGGAATTTTAGAATTCATTAAATTTGGTTCAAGAGAAAAACAAAAGAATTGGGACGGCAAATGGCGAATGGTAATTTTTGATATTTCCGAGAATAAGAGAAAAAAGCGAGATTTTTTACGGGCAAGATTAAAATGGTTAGGGTACAAAGAGCTTCAAAAAAGTGTTTGGGTTTTTCCTTACGACACAAAGAGAGATATAAAAGAATTATTAACGATTTTTAGATATGACTTAGAAGGAGATGTTAGATTTTTGACGGCTGAAAAGATAGAGCAGGACGATGATTTAAGGAGAGAATTTGATTTGTCGTAAATTTACAACTTTCACTTAGCTTACGATCGTAAGTTAAGTTAATGGTTTTCTTTTCTTTTCATCTCTCATTTATCTCGCGATCGTAGCTAAGGCGAGAGATCGGTCTCGTTTTCAATTTGACTTAGCTGATTTTGTTTTTGATTTAGATTTAATTATCGGGTATCATAGATTTATGGCTGACGAATCAACGAAAATCAGCAAGCTCGAAAAATTTCTTTTTTACCTGTTTCTGTTTTTAATTCCCCTACAACTGCGAATGACTATTTCTTGGCAGGGGAGTGAATGGAGCTCGATATTTTTGTATCTGACCGACCTGTTTTTGGTTGGTGTTTTTATTTTGGCGATTATCAATACCAAGTTGAAGGGCTTACGATTCAAAAAATCGGATATTCTTTTAATTTTGTTTTTTCTCGTTGCAGTAATTTCTTTATTTAAGTCAGTGGATTTGGGAAATAGCGCCTATCGTCTGATAAAATTACTGGAATTTATAGGTTTATATGTATATATAATGTATAGGTTTTGCCCTAAAGCGCCTTCGGCGCTCGGGCCCCGAACCAATATTTATAAAATATTGGTTTTAGGGGGCGTTTTTCAGGCGATTCTGGCAATTGCGCAATTTTACAAACAATCCAGCTTGGGTTTGAAATTCATTGAAGCGGGGAAATACCTTCCCGGCGAGCCCGGCGTGGCAACTTTTATTTCCAATGGCGAAAAAATAATGCGGCCATACGGAAGCTTTCCTCATCCCAATATTCTGGCCGCATTTCTTTTACTGGCAATTTTCTGTTTTTATTACCTCTGGTTGAAAGGATTTAAAAAATCCCCAGTCACCAGTTACCGGTCACCAGTCACCAATTACTTGTTACCAGTTACCAGTTACTTTTTGCTTATATTTGCTCTTTTTCTCACTTTTTCCCGCGAAGCTATTCTGCCTTTTGTTTTCGTCAGTTTTGCCTTTTTCCTGATGAGATTTTTTCAACTACGGACGCTTTATCATAGCGAAGAAAGACTGGCCGCAGGCAAAAAATTGATGATTTTGGCCTTATTTTTCGTGATTTTCTCAATTTTATCGGCAATTGTTGTTTTGCCTTATTTTAAAACCCGCTTTATAAATATTTCTGTCACGGAGGAGGCAATCGATTTAAGGTTTTTTTATAACAAAATGGCAATTTTAATGATAAAAGAAAAACCGGTTTTGGGAATCGGCGCGGGAAATTTTGCCGATTATTCCCGAAATTACCCCGCATTTTTGAGGGCGGCGAATAAGTCTTATAATTTAGGTGGTTTGACCGGCAAAGAAATTCCCGAATGGCTTTACCAGCCCGCGCATAATATTTATTTACTGATTGCTTCGGAGATTGGTATTTTCGGTGCTTTGGTTTTCATCATTTTTCTATTGATAAGGATTTTCAAGGCAATAAAACCAATAAAGCCAAAAGAAGTTTCCGATGTCGTCGGGCCGATGATTTTTCTTTTTCTCGGATTTTTGGCTCTTGGCCTAAGTGATCATTTTTTCTGGACACTTCAGTCGGGCGGAATAATTTTCTGGCTGGCGCTGGCGTTATCCAGTGGTAACTCGTAACTTGCAATCTGTAACTAGGGCTTAGAGTTACCAGTTCCTAGTTGCCAGTTACCAGTTACTGATTACAGATTATTAATTATCATGCAATACATTTGCGACTTACATATTCATTCAAAATATTCTCGTGCTACGTCTAAGGAAACGAACATTGAGAATTTGAATAAATGGGCGCGCATCAAGGGCGTAAATATTTTGGCAACCGGAGATTTTACCCATCCTTTGTGGTTGAAAGAATTGAAAGAAACCTTGGAGCCTGCGGAAAACGGATTGTATAGATTTAAAAATCAAAAATCAAAAATCAAAAATCAAAATGGGTTTGGCTTAAACGGTAACCATGATCATCAGCCGGAAGTAAGATTTATTTTAAATACCGAAATCTCGAGTATTTATTCGAAAAACGGAAAAACCCGCAAAGTACACAATCTGGTTTTTGCGCCTTCTTTTGAAGTTGCGGAGAAAATAAATACCCATTTGGGATGGATTGGCAATTTGAAATCCGACGGCCGGCCGATTCTAGGTTTGGATTGTAAAGAACTGGCGAAAATCGTTTTCAATATTTCTCCGGAATGTATGATTATTCCTGCGCACGCTTGGACTCCGTGGTTTTCAATTTTCGGTTCGTTTTCCGGATTCAATTCGATTGAAGAATGCTTTGAGGAATACACAAAAAATATTTTTGCCATTGAAACGGGGCTAAGCAGTGACCCGGAAATGAATTGGCGTTTAAGTAAATTGGACAAAATTACGTTGATTTCTAATTCTGATGCGCACAGTCCGGGAAAAATCGGCAGAGAGGTAAATATTTTGGAAGGCGAGGAAATAAGCTATAATCTAATCAAGGAAGCAATTAAACAAGGCGCATACGCAGAAAGTTCCGCAAAACTGCGCATGATTAAAACTATCGAGTTTTTCCCCGAAGAAGGTAAATACCATTGGGACGGGCACCGCAATTGTGATTTATGCTTGGAACCCGAAGAATCTTTGAAATACAATAATCTTTGTCCGCGCTGCGGGAAACCATTGACTATCGGAGTAATGAATAGGGTTTGCCAGTTGGCCGACCGGAAGGCCGGAGAAAAACCGGAAAAATTCATTCCTTTTCAGCGCATGATTCCGCTTGAAGAAATAATTGCCGATGTTTTAGGCATTGGTACGGGAACAAAGGGAGTTCTGGCGCAATATAAAAACCTGATAAAGGGTTTGGGTAATGAATTTAAAGTGCTTTTAAGTGCCACAAAAGGAGAAATTGCATCTTCAAGCATGCCCGAGATTGCCGAGGCAGTAGAAAGAGTCAGACAGGGAAGGATTTCTATTCAACCGGGATATGACGGTGAATTCGGAAAAATCAGTGTTTTTGGCGAAAACGAAGAAAGACCGAAGACGAGAGGAGGACAAGTGACGTTGTTTTAGTAACTGGCTATTTAGAAATTAGAAATTGGTAATAGAAACCGGAAATTGGAAAGGAAATTAGCTATTTTCTAAATTCTATTACTATTTTCCATTTTCCATACAACTAATTTCCAACGTGGAATACATCGATAACACAATTTTACGGCTTTTGTATGAGCATCGATATATCTTTGCTTTTTTGGGCGCTCTTACTGAGGGCACCTACATTATGCTTTTGTCGGGAGTATTGTTTAAGTTTGGATATTTTAAATTCTGGGGGCTGATTGCGATTCTCTTTTCGGGATATTTTTTGAATGGAATTGCCTGGTATTTGATTGGCAGGGCCGGGGGATATAAGGTTTTGGAAAAATGGGGCAAGCGCTGGCATATGACCAGGAACCTGATTGAAAAATTAGAACATTATTTTAAACATCACAGCGTCAAAACGATTTTTATCACTCGTATCACTTATGGCCTTAGCATGCCTGCCCTGATAATTGCCGGAAGCCTGAAAATGAAATGGAAAAAATTGCTTTCCGTGACTTTTGTGGCGACAATTTTTTGGGTGGCGATAATGATGGGGCTGGGATATGTTTTTGGCCTGGGTTATAGCGCAATGGGGAGGGTGATGCAGACCATCGCTACCGGATTGACGATTTTGATTTTTGCGATAATTACACTGGCCATAATTGCGGTTATTTATTTTTCTATACGTTTTATCAGAAAAAGATTTTTTAATATTGTGGAAAAAGAAGAAAGTTCGCTTTTGGATAAAACCGGAGAAATGTTTAATCATCTATTTAAAGACAAAGAAGATTAACCATTAATTTAAGATAATGGCAAAAGTAAAAATTAATAAAATAATTAAGACATTGATTGGAGCAGATATGGTTTTTTTGTCCGCGCTGGGTTTGATTGCTCCGGTTTTCGCTATTTTTATCACTGACAAAATTAAAGGAGGGAGCATTGAGGTAGTTGGTTTCGCCGCGGCAATTTATTGGATAGGCAGGTCGATTTTTGAAATACCTATTGCCAAATTTTTGGACAGAACAAAAGGAGAAAAAGACGATTTATATTTTCTTGTTGCCGGTTATGTGGTAGTCGCATTAGTTCATTTTGGTTATGTTTTTAGCACTTTGCCGTGGCATATTTATCTTTTGCAGGGCGTTTACGCTCTTGGCGCTGCGATTTCTTGGCCGGCCTGGAGCGCGCTTTTTACCCGACATATTGATAAGGGCAGAGAAGGTTTTGAATGGAGCGTTGAACATGTTTCTTTCAGTTTGGGAATCGGAATCACCGGCGCAATAGGAGGGATTATGGTTGCCACGATGGGATTCAATATTGTTTTTGTTCTCGCCGGAATTTTTGCTCTATTTGGCGGATTACTGCCTTTGATTATTTGTAGAGACGTAAAAAAAGGAGATAATTGGTTCCTGGGTATTTTTAAGAATAAATAATTAAATAAAATAAAATGTCCGATAAAAAAATCAACAAAGAAATGAAAATTGAGGAAATCCTTCAAGAGTATCCGGAAAGCGTGGAGGTTTTCTTAAAACACGGATTTCATTGTTTGGGTTGCGCTGCAGCAAGCTTCGAAAATCTTGAAGACGGGACAAAAGCGCACGGGATTGATGTGAATAAATTAGTGGAAGAGTTGAATAAAGCAGTAAAAGAAGGAAAATAGCTATACGGAAACTGGAAATTAGTAATGGAAATTAGCTATATGGAAAATAGAAAAAAGCTAATTTCTATTTTCTTTTTTCAATTACCAATTTCTAATTTCTAAACAGCCAATTTCTAATTTATGACTAATAAAGAAATTGCGAAAATTCTGTATGAAATATCGGAATATTTGGCTATGGAGGATGTGCCATTTAAGCCCCGGGCTTATGAGAAGTCGGCTTTAATTATTGAGGGGCTGGAGGCGGGCGTCGAGGAAATTTACAAAAAAGATGGTCGCAAGGGCTTGGAAAATATTCCGACAGTCGGTAAGGGTATCGCTGAAGTGATTGAAGAATTACTTAAAACCGGAAAATCGAATATTTACGACGACTTAAAGAAAAAAATTCCGGTTAATCTTTCGGAACTTACTTCGGTTGCGGGAGTCGGGCCAAAAATTATTCTGAAATTATACAAAGAACTGGGAGTAAAAAACGTTAACGATTTGGAAAAGGCCGCAAAAGCGGAAAAAATTCGCAATATCGAAGGATTCGGGCAAAGAAGCGAGCAAAATATTTTGATGGCAATCAGTTTTTTGAAAGGAGGTAGCGGTAAATTCCCCCTGGGTTATATTTTGCACGACGTAAGACAGATAGAAGAAAAAATCAGGAATTTTCAAGGCGTTAAAAAAGCGATAATCGCCGGTTCGATTCGCAGGATGAAAGAAGTTGTCGGTGACGCGGATTTATTGGTGAGCGTTTCTTCTTCAGGGGCGGCAAAAGAAGTTATGGATTATTTCATCAGTATGCCGGAAGTTGCCCATGTTTACAGCCATGGCCCAACTCGTTCTTCGGTGAAATTAAAAAATTATATGGATTGTGATTTAAGGGTGGTTCCGGAAGAAAGTTTTGGCGCAGCCCTTCAATACTTTACCGGTAGCAAAGACCACAATATCGAATTGAGAAAAATCGCCATTAAAAAAGGACTGAAACTTAATGAATACGGCTTATTTCCCGCCCAAGGCGGGTCGGCCTCGGGCCGAAAAGGCAAGTTAATTGTTGGTAAAACCGAAGGAGAAATTTACAAAATACTCGGGTTACAATGGATTCCTCCGGAATTGAGAGAAAATTCCGGAGAGATTGAAGCAAGTTTAAACAAAAAATTGCCCCAACTGATCAATTATAATGATCTAAGAGGAGATTTGCAGATGCATTCAAAATGGTCCGATGGCCAAAACAGTATTGAGGAAATGGCAAAAAAAGCAATACAAATTGGTCTCGAATACATTGTTATTACGGACCACGTCAGAGGAAGTTTTGACCACAGAATGGGAGAAAAAGAATTATCAGCGCAGGGAAAAGAAATCGATAAAATAAACGGAAAAATTTCCCGCTTAGCGGGATCCCGCTCCGCGGGACAAAATTCTTTTAGGATATTAAAAGGCGGAGAAGTCGATATTTTAAATGACGGAAAATTATTCATGAAAGACGAGGTTTTGAAAAAACTTGATGTTGTTGGTGCGTCAATTCATGCAAATTTCAAAATGCCGAAAAGTAAAATGACCGAAAGAATCATTAAGGCGATGAAAAATCCCAATGTCGACATCATTTTTCATCCCACGGGGAGACTTATTCAATCCAGGCCGGCATACGATATCGATATGGGAAAAATTATCAGGGCAGCCAAAGAAACGAAAACCATTCTGGAGATAAATTCTTATTTTAACCGGCTTGATTTGAAAGATGAATATGTAAAAATGGCAAGAGATGCGGGTGCCAAAATAGCCATAAATTCCGACGCCCATAGCCTGTCGCATTTTCAATATTTGGAGCTGGGGATTGCCCAGGCGAGAAGGGGTTGGATGGAGAAATCAGATGTGATTAATGCCTGGCCCGTCGATAAAATGTTAAAAATGCTGAAATAATGGAAATTAGTTATACGGAAAACGGAAATTAGTAATAGAGATTAGAAAATAGAAAAAGCTAATTTCTAATTTCCAGTTTCTATTACCATTTTCTAATTTCCAAATAGTCAGCTTCTTAAACGATAAATTATGAGTAAGTTCATCAAGCACTGGTTTCCAGTTATAATTTGGGCGGGAATTATATTCTGGCTTTCTTCGATTCCGGATTTGAAATCGGACCTGAAAGAAGATTTTATTTTGCGGAAAATTGCCCATATTCTGGAGTTTGCGATTTTGGCTTTTTTGTTATTCCGCGCAATTTCTGTCCAGGGCGCCCTGCCTACCGGCAGACAGGGACCCGCTCCTGGCGGGAATAAAGCGATAATCTACTCTTTGATTATTGCTTCGTTTTACGCTTTTTCCGATGAGCTTCATCAACTTTTTGTGGAAGGTCGGCAATGCAGTTTTCGGGACGTAGGAATCGATAGCATCGGCATTTTAATAACTTCCGTGTTATGTTATATTAAGAATAGGAAATCCTAAAACCGCTTCGCGGTTCGGATGAGGCAAAGGTCGGAAATTAAAAATTACCAGCCCGAGGCTGGTCCGCCTTGGGCGGAGAAATTTATTAATTTTTATGTTTTATATGTTATATTATATCGGATTTATTGCCTGGAGCTTGATTGTTATTGGTATCTTGGCGCTTTTAACCAATCTGGGCTTTATCAGTTCTTCAATTTGGATGTGGTGGCC
>Ga0315286_10002944_pt1 | contig 15967 bp, 5 predicted proteins | sample YL17G10_0_MG_FD_205038 | JGI IMG/M metagenome (GOLD analysis project Ga0315286, IMG submission 205038) | Sediment microbial communities from Yellowstone Lake, YNP, Wyoming, USA - YL17G10_0 | ecosystem: Environmental > Aquatic > Freshwater > Lake > Sediment | place: USA: Wyoming | collected...
ACTGGATTGATACAGCGCTGACCGCCCCCACAGGCGGCAGCTTACCGTCTGATAGAGCAGCCAGCGGTTGAGCATCAAATCCATGCCAGGGTCAGGCGTTTCAACCGTTATGGTATTCAGGATATCGTCCCACCGCTGTTGAGCAGCCTGCCATATCGATTCAACCTGCGCCTGTGACTGAATTTGCCCAATCAGCGCCAGGCTTTCGGCCCGGTTCGCCCCTTCACCGATTAAGAAAAAGACTTCATCCGTCGCGCCGGGCGCCAGGTCAACGTGTAGTTGGATGGCGGCACACGGGTCCAGCCCGGCATTTACCGCGCTTGCCAATCCAATCCGCCCGAGCGCCGCCGGGCTGCGCAGACTGCCCATGTGCCCCAAAAACTCCGTCCGGTCGGTGGTCACGCCATGCGGCTTTTTGTTGGCAGCTAGAAAAGCCACACGTTCGCCGAACTCGCTGTTATAGCGGTTGCTGGCGAGCAGGGCATGTTTGTCGGAGTCGAACTCCGGAATGATATGGGCTTGATGCGTGTCACGCGTCGTGCCGAGCACCCATTCGGCGTAGTAGGTGACGGTGATGCGGCGCGGACGCTGCCATAGATTTTGCAGGCGCAGGTGAGCAATTTTGACCGGCACATCGGGTGCGACGAACAGGCGCAGGGTCTGGTTCAAGCCATGACTCTGGCTCTCAAAGAGCGAATAGCCTGCTCCGTGACGGATCACATGCGCCGTTTCCGCCCCGGCGGGCATGGGCGTAGGCGACCAGACCAGTCCGGTTTCCTCATCACGCAGGTAAAGCGCTTCGCCCGGCATATCGGTGACCGGGTCGTTGCGCCAGGGAGTCAGGCGGTTCTCACCGCTGTTCTCTGCCCAGGTGCAGCCGGACCCCGCCTCGGAGACTAGAAACCCGAAATGTGGGTTGGCGATAACGTTGATCCACGGGTGCGGCGTGTGCTGACCCGGCTGCCCCGTGCTGAAACCGGGACTACCTCGGAGATGGATGACGTATTCCCTGCCGTCGCGGCTGAATCCGCCGAGACCGTTGTCCAGCAGCAAATCGCCTGGAAGTTGAAGCGGCGGTGTCGGTTCGGGGTCACTCGCCGGGGAGAGTGAAGGAGTGAACCCCGGCAGGCGGGTGGGTTGAGCGGTCAAACGGAGGGCGTGTTCAGCCAGTGTCCCACCCTTTTCATTCAAAATGACGCCCGCTACAGTTTCAAAAAGAATCCTGTCGGCAGGCTTAAGTTGGTCTGCGCGCAGCACGAAAATGCCGTCGCGTTGGTTTAGCGAGGCCTCCGCACCCATGCGCCCGATCTGGCGGTGGATGGCGTTGTGCAGATCGAGGGTGTAGCCGGTATCCTGATCGTTCAGGATGACCAGGTTGACCGTGACATGGCGGCTGCGCCAGTAGGTGAAGGCTTGCAGGGCTTCGGAGAGTAGGGTTGATTCACCGTCGCGGATGTGCACCAGCAAAATGGGGTAATCGCCAGAGATGCCGAATGCCCACAGGCCGGACTGCCCCTTTTTATTTTGCGCCAGGATATGCGGCGCGGCGCGCAGTGCCCCTGCCGGGTAGAGCAGGGCAGATAAAAGGCGCTGGATGTTTTCGACAGCGTAAGCGTTCAGGCCCAATTCGAGCAGTTCCCTTTCGCTGCGGGCGCGGGCTTCGTCGAAGGCGCGGCTGATTTCGTGCGGGGATTGGTAACGGATCACACTCTCCAGCACTTCATTGCGCGATGGCGCAGCGGCGGTCAGGAACGTGACCTGGGTTTGGGTGTGCGGCTTCAGGTCGATTTCCTGTGCCAGCGACAGAATTGAGTCGAGCGTCCCGCCGGTGGTGCCGGAGAGGTGGCGATTGGCACGGGCGCCCGCGCCGTGCAGCGCCTGCGGGGTGCGCGTCGTCTGCGACCTGCCCAAAAATTGGGCGCGGTCGCTCTCGTGGTCGCCGATCACTTTGGGCCCGGCTTCGAAGACCAGCGCATGTGCCAGCACGACAGGTTTTTCATCTGCAGAACGCGGGCGCCGGCGGAACAGGAGCGCATTTTCTTTGGAGAGATATTCGCTCTCGATAAAAAGTTTGTTGAACGCCGGATGCCGCCGGTCGGCAGCCTGCGCCGCCAGCACCACTTCACCGTAACTGGTTAGTTTCAGCCGCCGGGGGCGGTTGCTATCATTCAGAATGTTCACCCGCCGGATCTCGGTGCCATCCGTGCCGATGGTGATTTCTGTGTGCAAGGAAATGCCATTGTCCCAGCGCCGGAACTCCGCCATATGGGGATAAAATAGCACTTCCTGATGCTCCGGCGCGCATCCGATGGGCTGGCAGGTAGCTGACCAGAGCGCGCCGCTCTCGCGGTCTTGCAGATAGATCCACGTGCCCCACTCGTCAAGGGTGGTGTCGGCTTGCCAGCGCGTCAGCGCAAACTCGCGCCACTGGCTGTATCCGCCCCCGGCGTTGGTAATCAGCACGCTGGTGTCACCCTGTGAAAGTACATGCGCCTGCGGAATGGGACTGTCGACAGGCACGCGCCACGGCGCACTGTTGACCGAGCGTACCCCCTGAGGCAAATCCGCCGGTTCATCGAGGCGGGGATATTCAATGGGTGGGTTTTGCGGAATCTTTTCCTGGAGCAGCAGTTCCACGCTCTGGATGCGCTCGTCCGAGTGGAACCGCTGAATCATAACGTCATCCGACAGATAGTTACAGACTGCCATCAGGATCATGCCTTGATGGTGCGCCATATAGGATTGCACGGTGGCATGTACCTGGCCGGCAGGCAGGCGCGTTTTGGTGTAATCGAGCGCCTCGTAAAAGCCAAAACGCCCGAGCATGTTTAGCTTCTCCAGGTGCGCCATGTTCTCCAGCACTGCCTGTGGTTGCAAGGAAAGCCCAATCAACGATGCATAGGGAGCGATGACCAAATCGTCGGACAGGTCGCGTTTGTAGCCCAGGTCAGGCACGCCAAAAGCCCGGTACTGGTATTTCAGGTTGAGATCGAAGGCAAAGTAGCCTGATTCTGAGATGCCCCAGGGCACTTGCTGACCTTGTGCGTAACTCACCTGCGCGTCGAGCGCGGCGTAGCAGCTATCCGAGAGAAATGTCCCGGCGTAGTTTTTTGTAAACAGGGTCGGCATGAGATATTCGAACATAGTGCCGCTCCATGAGAGCAGCACCTGCTTGCCGTTCACCTTCGTCACCGGTCGCCCCAGATGCTGCCAGTGGCTGTGCGGTACGTCGCCTTTGGCAATCGCAATCAGGCTGGCAATCCGGGCTTCGGATGCCAGCAAATCGTAGTAACTCGGGTCGAGCCATTCGGTGCTGGCGTTGTAGCCAATGTGGAACACCTTGCGTCGCTCATCGAACAAAAAGAGAAAATCCATGCCGGTCACAGCGGCGTCCGCCTGCTCTGCCAGGTCTCGAAATCCAATCAGCAGGGGCGTTACCGTCATGTGCGCCGACGATAACTCATCATCCAATTTTTGACACCATTCACGCGCCGCTTCATCCTGCAACTGCGCCTTGAAAGCGTTCAATGCCGCTTTGATGCGCTCATACACCGCTGCCGCCTGTCCCAGCGTCGGCAGTTCAGCGGGCAGGCTGTCGCGAAAATCCTGCCAGGCGGGCGTTTCCATAAACAGCTCAGGCGCAGCATCCAGACGGCTAAGCCAGGGCGCGAACAAATCCATACTGCGTTGCATGTCTTGCAGGTGGTGGCGCATCAAATCGAGATAGAGGTGGAGTTCGGTCAGGGATTCGGGATTGAGATGGGGATGACTCTCGAGCAGTTCCATCAGTCGACGGGAAACCCTTTCCCAGCCTTCGCCTGAGAGCCAGGCAAGAGTCGTTGCCCACGCTGCGGGCTGGTCCTGGATGGCGCTGACCCGCTCGTAAATGCTGGTCATTTCGACTTCAAAAGATTCGATGGAGGCGTGCGGGTTGTTTTTTTCCAGCGCTTGCAGCGCTTCTGCCAAAATGTCCAGAATGACGAGCAAACCCTGCCACTGCTTGTCGCCCAGCACCGGCGCATCCGTCAGGGCAAGACAGCCCTGTTTGAGCACAATCAGGCAGGCCGCCAGGTTACCGCTATCCACCGTGGAGATGTAGCGGGGCGGGAGCGCTGCCAGCGTCTGCGAGTCGTACCAGTTCAGCAGGTGTCCCTGGTAATGTTCCAGCCTGTCTATGCTCTCAAAGGTTGAGCGCAAACGGACTGCCAGTTCGAACAAGCCCATGTAGCCCAAATCGTAGGCCGACAACGTGGACACCAGGAACATCCCGATGTTGGTCGGCGTCGTAAGGTGCGCGACACTGCCGCCCGGCGACTCTTGAAAATGATCGGGTGGCAGCCAGTGGTCATTGGGGCCGGTGAACTGCTCAAAAAACGCCCAGGTGCGCCGCGCCAGGCGGCGGACTTGCCTGCGCTGAGTCTCCGAGAGTGGCGTAGTGATGTGTGTCACGGGCTGGCTGATGACGTAGGCGATTTGTGGAGCGATGAGCCAGGCAATCAGCATGGGGGCTGCTACCAGCAGCGCCGACGGGTTAATCATCCGAATGGCAGTCCCCAGGAGGACGACAAAAGTCAGGGAAGCTGCCATCTCCAACCAGATTCTGTATCTGGTAGTTCGAAACGAGCGTACAAAATATGCCGCCGTTTTCCACTGCAGCATGTGCTTGCGGACGATGAGCAGGCGGGCGATCGTTATCCCGATCGCACTCAGCACGAGCAAGGCTTCGTAGGGGAGAAAAAGAATGGCAAGCGCCCAGCGTATGAACGGGAGCCGGGTTGGTTTGAGAAGTTGTTTGAGTGTCAGCCGCCCGAAATTGTGCTGCCCATGCCGGACAGTTTGCGCCGCAATGGGCAGGGCGGAAGGCAGCAGCACCAGCAGAGTCCAGACCAGGGGCGAGCCAGGCAGGAACAGCCAGCCTGCGGCGAGCAGCGCCAGCAATGTAGGAGGCAGGAGGCTGCGCCGCAGGTTGTCGAAGATTTTCCAGAGATTGATGGTGGATAGGCGGTTGGGAGTCAACCCGTTTTTGGTGCGGACAATGGGAAACAACCAGGGCAGTAACTGCCAATCGCCGCGAATCCAGCGGCGCAGGCGGCGGGCGTAGACCAGATAGCGCGACGGATACTCCTCGTACAGTACGATATCCGTGACCAGCGCCGCGCGTCCATAAATCCCTTCAAAGAGGTCGTGGCTGAGCAGGGTATTCTGGCGCACCTGACCTGCCAGGCTGCGCTCGAAAGCCGCGACATCATAGATCCCTTTACCAACGTAACTGCCTTCGCCAAATAAATCCTGATACACATCCGACACGGCGAAGGAGTACAGGTCAAACCCGGCGTTCCCGGCAAAGATTTGCGAAAAGAGCGAACGGTTCGCACTGGTCGGCTTGATTGCCACGCGCGGTTGCAGCACGGTATAACCGGCGACAACCGAGCGCCCGTCTGGGGCAAATTCGGCATGGTTTAGCGGGTGTGCCAGGGTGGCAATCAGCCGGTTGGCGCTGCCCTGCGGCAGGGAGGTATCTGCATCCAGCGTGATCACATATTTGACGCTGGGTAGGATGCTCGCATCCCCAACCTGGGTTGTGTAGGCTGTTTCACCCAGGTTGAGCAGCAGGCGATTAAAATCCGCGAGTTTGCCGCGCTTGCGCTCCCAGCCCATCCAGACCCCTTCAGACGGATTCCACTGGCGCTGACGATGAAATAAATAAAAGGGCGCCGCGTGCGCATACTTTTTATTGAGATTTTCAATGCCAGCGCTTGCCAGCACAAGCAGTTGTTCATCCTCCGGCATTTTCTGCGCCGGAGCATCACCGAAATCGGTCAGCAGGGCATAGGTCAGTTGCGGGTCAGGGTTGGAAAGATAATAAAGTTCCAACTCTTGCAGGAGATGGTTGAGTTCGCCGGCGCTTTCCAGCAGGGTTGGGACAACCACCATGGTGCGGTTGCCTGGCGGGATGCCTTCCGAAAAATCCATGCGCGGCAGGCTTTGGGGCTTGATGCGATGGGTCACATTCCAGTGCACGAGTGTGATGGCAGCCTCTAAAGCCAGCCCAAACCCAAGCACGCCAACGATGATGAGCTGGGCAAGCGAGCCGCCCGAAAGCGTTGCGTAGCTGAGCAGCCCCCCGAAAAACAGCACAGAAAGGATGGCGATACTACCCAGATAAGTGGCGGTGGGAGAGGCGAGCAACGCACGCCGCACGCGAACACTCAATCCCGGCTTATAGCGGATGCTGGCTTCGAGGGTCGCACGCCCTGCCCCCCGCAGATAAAAGCCGACGTGCGCTTGCCGGCGGCGCCCTGGGGCTTTGTCATCCACGCTGCGCCCCGCCCCGGCAGGAATATTCGGGACTTTGCTGGAACCGGAGCTGCCTCGAGCGAATTCAACTGCGGCGAGCGCGACTTCTTCTTCGCTGAAGTTTGAGTGGCGCGCCAGTTCCTCGATGACACTGCGGTAACTGTTGCGGGTGTCAAAATCCATGCCTGCATAAATCTCCGCGGGGTCGTCACGCAAAATCTTTTCCACCCGGCTTGTCTGCTCAAAGAAATCTTTCCAGTCTGTGGCGGAGAGCAAGCGCAGGCTGAGAAAACAGTTGGCGACAATGGTCTCGTTTGCCAGCGCCGGGGAAGCGAACTGGCTTGGGATGTCGCGAGGTAGTCCCGGTTCCAGCACGGGGCTCGGGCTTTTCGGTGCATCCATTCCGGTCAGTTCGGCGGCAGCGTGGACGAGCCGCTCCAAAATCCCGATTCGCAGCATATTCGGCAGTGCCCAAAGTTCCCCAATCGTCAGGGGCGTGACTTGCTGATAATCCTGCACAAAAGCGGCGGTTTGAGTCAGGTCAATCTGGCTCTGGCTGTATCCAACCCATTCCCACGCCAGCGCAAAAATGCGTGGGTGCCCTTTTAGCGGCGTCCCGTCCAGTTTTGGTAACTGGTCGAGAAAACTGGCTGGCAGGCCCTCTTCAATTTGGCGGAAGGTTTGTTTGATGACATAAAAATTGTCTAGCATCCATTCGCCTGCGCGGGAAAAAGCCAGATCTCTTGATGATTCGGCTCTGAAATGCAAATAAGCAGCCTGCAAAGTTTTCTTCCAGCTTTGCAGATGCTGTGTCAATGTTGCTTTATTTTTGGGGCTTTTGTCTACCGAATATTTTTGTGCTAACTGGTGCGCAAGTTGGTCCAGCCGTACTCCTGGATCTGGATTCGCCTGTTCGGAAGCACCAATCGGGGTAGCCTGCATGCGTTATTGCGCTGCGCGTTCTCTTGTTGCCGTATCAACAAGGATCGGTTCTTTTTTCGCGGGCAGGTCTTGCACAATCAACAGCGGTACTTTTCCGTACAGGACGAAATTAATGACCATGCTGCCATACGGCCATTGGTTTCTCCCCGAATGACCGTGTGCGTTCAGTGCTACCATGTCGATGTGTTCCTGTTCCACCAGTCCATGCAGCGCTACGGCCGCATTGTCACTGGTGATCAGGTGAGTTTTTACATCAATGCCTTCCAGATACGAACGCGACTTCACCTGTTCGAGATAACGTATGGCTTCTTCTCGATTACGTGCTACAACGCGATTGGATAATTCGATATCTTCGTGCGCCGGGGGCATTTGGCGCGCCAATTCTGGTGTTTGCACGACTTGCACGAGATGCACCTGAGACTTATGAAAATGCGCTAATTGTGTGATGATTGGTAAAACATATTCTGCCCGCTGGGAACCATCCAGCGGCACCAGGATGCGTTGGTAAACCGTGGTTTCTGATAATTCACCCGAGTGGGCCCCATATTGGTGTGCCCGAACGATGAGCACTGATGTTGGTGCACTCAGAATGATTTTTTGCGCCACGCTGCTGATTCCCCATTGGCTTACCCCGCTGCGTCCATGGCTGCTCAAAATGATCAATTTCATCCCCTGGCTTTGCGAAAATTCAGTGATCGATTCCGCCACCAACCCTTCCAATACAGTCGTCCGCGCCCGAAGCCCGGATGCTTGAAATTGTGCCTTTATCTTTTCCAGATAGAGGGCCGCTTTCGTTTTACTGATTTGCCAGTTAATTAAATCAAACAATTGTACGGTTGGGCTTGCCTGGTTCTTTTCCATTATACGAAGCAGTGTGATTTCTGCGTCAAAACAACGGGCTATGGCATCAATGTGGGGTAGAACGCACTCAGCCAGTTGAGAACCATCCAGTGGGACGAGAATAGGATCAAACATGGTTCATCCCTTCAATTCTTTCATACTGCCAAACTTAGTCGGATTAAGTATTGGAATACTCAATCAACTGAGTTGTAGCCGGTATTGATGGTGTGACTGGGTATGGGAGACATCTCGCGTTTGCGAGTGGAATTAAGAAGTGCTGTGGAATGTTACGACATAGGGGTTTGTATCGCACTTGGCAAAAATGAGTCTTCCAACCGTAAGCGGTTTAGCCTGCTAACATCAGTATACTCTACTTTGTTATTGGATGTTTGAGCTCTGAACAGCTATTAGGCGAGAGCACGGTTGTGTTACCCTTTCATTTTGATGGCGGAGGCCTATAAATCTTGGCATTTATGATAATATTGGTGGAATTGAGAAACATTCTGTCTGCTGTTTGCCAATGGAGGATCCTGCCATGAGCCCTGCAACTTACAAAAAAGCCAAACTCGAAGGAACCGTGTACTATCCGTCCCCGGAGAGCATCGCCCAGGCCCTTGTCCCGGACTGGGAGACCCAGGCCGCCCGCGCCGATCAGGACCTGGCCGGTTTCTGGGCCGGGCGCGCCCGTGAGTTGGAGTGGTACCGCCCCTGGGATACCGTGCTCGACGAGAGCAGCAAACCTTTCTACAAATGGTTCGTCGGCGGCAAGGTCAACATCGTCCACAACTGCCTCGACCGCCACGTGAAGACCTGGCGGCGCAACAAACTCGCGCTGATCTGGGAAGGCGAACCCGGCGACCAGCGTTCTTTTTCCTACCACGCCCTGGACCGCGAGGTCAACAAATTTGCCAACGTCCTCAAGGCGATGGGGATCAGGAAGGGCGACCGCGTGACCATTTACCTGCCGCGCATCCCGGAGATCGTGATCGCCATGCTTGCCTGCGCCAAGATCGGAGCCGTCCACTCGGTGGTGTACGGCGGGTTCTCGGTTGAGGCCCTGCACGGGCGCATCCTCGACTCGCATTCGAAGATCGCCATCACTGCCGACGGTGGCTGGCTGAATGGGAAGGTGGTCAAGCTCAAGGATATCTTGGACGAGGCGCTCAAACGTTCCCCGAGCGTCGAACACGTGATCGTCGTCAAGCGCACCGGGCAGGAGATCTGCATGGAGCCGGAGCGGGACATTTGGTATCACGACCTGATGACCCTGCCGATCGCCAGCCCCAAATGCGAGACCGAGGTGATGGATGCCGAGGATCCGCTCTACATCCTCTACACATCGGGCACCACGGGAAAGCCCAAGGCCGTCCTGCACACGCACGGCGGCTACATGGTCGGGATCTATGCCACGCTCCACGACGTATTCGACATCAAGGATGAAGACCGCTGGTGGTGCACCGCCGACCCGGGCTGGGTCACGGGGCACTCGTACCTGGTCTACGGTCCGTTGCTGAACGGGGCCACTTCCTTTATGTACGAGGGGGCGGCCGCCTATCCTTATCCCAACCGGTGGTGGCAGTTGATCGAAAAATACAGCCTCTCGATCCTTTATACCGCCCCCACCGCCATCCGCGGCCTGATGCGCTTCGGCGAAGCATGGCCCAACCGCCACGATCTTTCCTCCCTGCGCCTGCTCGGCTCGGTCGGCGAGCCGATCAACCCGGAGGCATGGAAGTGGTATCACCACGTTATCGGCAAGGATCGTTGTCCCATCATGGACACCTGGTGGCAGACCGAGACCGGGATGTTCATGATCACTCCCACGCCGGTCGTACCGTTGAAACCCGGCTCGGGCACGCGGCCCTTCTTTGGCGTGCAGGCCGAGATCGTGGACGAGGCCGGCAAGCCCGTCCCCGACGGGGAGGAAGGTTTCCTCGTGCTGCTCAAGCCCTGGCCGGCGATGCTGCGCGGCATTTATGGCGACCCGGACCGCTACGTCAGCCAGTACTGGAGCAAGTATTCCGGCAAATACCTGACCGGCGACTCGGCCAGGCGCGACAAGGACGGCTATTTCTGGATCATCGGGCGCGTGGACGATGTGATCAAAGTCTCCGGGTATCGCCTGGGGACGGCCGAGATCGAATCGGCGCTCGTCAGCCATCCCGCCGTGGCCGAGGCGGCCGCCATCGGCCTGCCGCACGAAGTGAAGGGTACCGCCATCCATACCTTCGTCATCCTGCGCACCGGCTACAGTCCTTCCGATGAGTTGAAGGAGGAACTGCGCAACCACGTCGGCCACGAGATGGGACCCATCGCCAAGCCCGAGGAGATCAAGTTCGTGGACAGTCTGCCGAAGACGCGCTCCGGCAAGATCATGCGCCGGGTGCTCAAGGCCCGCGCCCAGGGATTGCCGGAAGGCGATATCTCCACGCTGGAGGAGTAACGACGCTCCGTGCGTGAATTTCCATGTGTTAAAAATTCAGGGCGGCCAACCGGCCGCCCTGATGTGTTGATTCCGTGGACTATGGTTCGTTGTATTCCTTTTCCTCCGGGAACTCCGCGCCGCGCGCGTCTGCTTCCACGTCCCGGCCCTGCGGCTTTCCCGCCAGGAACTCGCGGTAGAACTCGTGCTGGATGACCAGGTCCATGATCTCGTTCGTGCCGGTCCAGATCGTGATCAGGCGCACGTCGCGCAGCAGGCGCTCGACCGGGAAGATGTCCGTGTAGCCGATGCCGCCCAGGATCTGCATGGCGTGATTGACGACCGTCCACGCCGTTTCGGTGGAGAATTTCTTGGCCTCCGAGACCAGCCTCCGGACCCTGTCCGGGTTCTCACCCGCATCGATTGCACGGCAGACGGCGTAATCCAGGGCACGCGCCGCGTCCAGGAGCGTCAGGCTTTCCGCGACCTTGAAACTGACCCCCTCGAACTGGCGGATCTTCTGCCCGAAGGCCCGCCGCCGGTCAGCGTAGCGGGCGGCTATTTCTATAGCGGCGCGGCCCATGCCGATCGCCCCGCAGGCGGAAGTCATGCGTTCCGGCACCATCATGCGGTGGAAGACCTCCGTGCCGTTGCCGATGCCCGCCTCGCCGCCGAGCACATTCCCGACCGGCACCGCTGCGTTCCGGAAGACCAGCCGTCCCGTCCCGCCGCCGCGCGTGCCCATCAACCCGTAAGTGTGCTCAACCTTCACGCCCTCCCCGCGCTCGACGAGAAAGGCGGTCATCGCCTTTTTGGGATCTTCGCTGCCTTCCACCTTCCCATAGGCCAGGATCAGATCCGCACCCTCCGCGCCGACCACGAATCGTTTCTGGCCGCTGAGGAGGAAAGTATCGCCCTCGCGGCGGGCGCGCGTTGTCGCGGCGAAAAAGTCCGACCCGCCGCGCGGCTCGGTCAGCGCCTCGGCCACGGTCATCTCGCCGCGCAGCACCGGCTTGAGATATTTTTCTTTTTGCTCCTGCGTGCCGAAGGTGTGGATCGCCTCCCCGACGATGGACACCAGCGAGTACAGGCAGGCCAGCGACGTCCCCAGCACGCCGACCTCTTCCAGCGCGACCAGTTCCGAGGTCCAGGGAACGCCGCGCCCGCCCCAACGCGGGTCGAAGCGCAGGCCGAGCAGGTTCCGCCGCGCCGCTTCCTGCAAGTATTCACGCGGATAGGTTACTTTGTCCGCATCCATATCCAGCAGCAGTTGACGCGGAACGGTTTGGACGAATGCCTGCACTTCCTCGCGCAGGGCTTTTTCGCCTGTCGTCAGCATCGATTCGATGGACATGTCTCCTCCTTCGCGTTTATTGCCTTTCCACGCTCGATAATACACCTTCGAATTTGTCCAACGCTTCGTCGATGACTTCGTCGGTGTCTGCCATGGAAGTATACATGCGGCTACCAGCCAGCGTGATGAGACCATTCGCCATGTAGGCTGCGCCCATCTCCTCCATCATATGTCTGCGCGGCTTGAGCTCCTTCAGTAGCCGGATGGGGTTATGCAAATCAAGCAGCATCACGCCGGAAGTCTCCAGGTGGCAGATCGAACCTTGGTTGAAGGCCACGAACGGCAGGCCGTGTTTCTCGATGATGGCTTGCAGGCCGCGGGTCAGGCGGTCGCCAGCTTTTCCTGCAATCACCGGGGCATTGGTGCGTTCCATTTCGAGCAAGGCATGATACCCAGCCACGCACGAAAGCGGGTTGGCCGAGAGCGTTCCACCAATGTAAGCGCGTTCCCCTGTGCCACCGATGCCGGCCGCAAAGCGCGAGATCACATCCGCTCGCCCACCGACGCCACCCGCCATCGGATAGCCACCTGTAATGCACTTGCCAAAGACGGTCAGGTCTGGTTTGACCCCGAAGTAACCCTGCGCGCCGCCCATGCCGAGCCGGAAGCCGGTCACGACTTCGTCAAAGATCAGCAGCGCCTTGAACTCGTCGCACAGTTCGCGGATTTTCTGATTGAAGTCATATGGCACCGGGCGTGTGCCGCTCTCCGGTCCGACCGGCTCGACGATGACGGCGGCCGTTCCTCCGAGCAATTGGTTGAAGATCAACTTGGACCGCAATGCACCCAGAGCATTTGGAAAAAACTCCTGGGTATTGGCGGTTGCGCCGATGGGGATACCCTTAGCCTCTAACCGACCTGTCCCAGGAACGTGCAGGCCGTAGACCATTGAGTCGCTCCAGCCGTGGTAGGCCCCACCAACCTTGATGATCTTCTTCTTTTTGGTGAAGGTGCGTGCGGCCCGGATGGCTGCCATCACGCTCTCCGTCCCCGAACCGAGCATGCGGAACATCTCGACCGAGGGCATGAAGCGATTGATCAGTTGCGCCAGTTTGAGCTCGTACTCGTGGAAGAGACCGGTCACAGGTCCGCAGGTTTGCAGCATTTCAATGACTTTATCCTGTACTGGCTTGTAGTTGTTACCCAGTACGGTCGGACCACCGGCCTGCAGGAAGTCAATATATTGATTCCCATCGGCGTCCCACAGGTAGGCGCCTTCGGCCTTTTCGATGGCGATGGGAAAGGGATAGTTGAAGGCCAAGTTGTGCTGTACCCCACCTGGGATGAGTTTCTGGGCCTCGTCGTTTAGTGCTTTGGAGCGGACGCACTGCGTAGCGAAATAGCCAAGGAATTCCTGCATCCGCTCGCGCTGGACAGGACGGATCGGCTGGCTGAGCAGATTCTTTAGCCGGGCGTAGACTTCATCGGTGTCAGGATATTCAGAGATGGCATATTGTTGTTCGGTCATTGGATTACCTTTTTATGTCAGATAGGTTTCCCGGAATAATTACCATCGGAGGTTCGACAACTGTCGGGCTGCGGTGGTTATGGGTCCCAGCTTTAAAATTGGGTATCTTGGCGATGATACCAAGGAACGTTTAGCTGTTTAATCTTTTATAGCTGCCTTTGTTCTGGTGGTAAAACTGTGTGAATTCGGCGAATAACTTATCGTATAGCGCCCGGTTCTCTGGGTTCGGTGAATAGGTTGCCATGAACTCAACCTTTTGCGGAATGTCTTCGAAGACCAGATGTCCCAGCCCAACTGCGGCGATGAAGGCTGCCCCGCGTGCATTCGCCTGGATGGGGTCGCGCACCTGGCGGATATTCAAATTCATCACATCTGCCAGGATCTGGCTCCAGACGCCCGATTTGGCTCCGCCACCGACAAAATTTAGCTGGGTCAGTTTGCGCCCCATGAATTTCTCGGCCGGGGCGAGTAACCAGCGCGTGTTGAGCGCCACCCCTTCCATAAAAGCACGGATGATATCCTCGCGTGTGTTTTCCAACGAAATGTTGAACAAAGCAGCGCGGGCATTACGATCGTCAATGGGGGCGCGCTCACCATAAATCCATGGCATGTACATCAGTCCATGGCTTCCAGGCGGGACTTTTGCGGCAATCCGGTCAAAGATTTGGAAAACGTCTGGGGTATGATTCCCATTCAATAGTTCATCCTTATGAAACAGGATCTTGTCGCGTAAGTAATTCAAATTTCCGCCGGCAGTGGTCTGCAAGACGATCATCAGATATTTGCCAGGAATTGCACAGGGTACCGAGGCCATCCAGGAAGAAAGATCTGTCTTTTTATAAGGGACATGGGCAGCGACCCAGTTGGATGTGCCAATATATATATGGGTGTCGAAATCGTTCACCGCTCCGGACCCGATGGCTGCCGCGCTGACATCAATCGCCCCGGCGACAACCTTGACACCGTATTTCAGCCCCAGTGTCCGGGTTACATCCGGTTTCAGATCGCCGATCACAGTAGTGCATTGGACCAGCTCCGGAAACTTATCCGAGGCGATTCCACAGGCCTTGAGCAAGCCGTTATCGTATTTGATATGCTGTGAGTCCCTGTTGTCGGTCACCCAGGAGGTCAGGATCGAATCGGATGTGGCCACGAATTTCCCGGTCAGGCACAGGTTCATATACTCCAGCGCCGTCAGGAACTTGTGCGTTTTTTGATACACTTCAGGAAATTCGTAGCGAACGAGCAGCATGTGCGCAGCCGGGTCCGTCCCGGTATGTGTGGGCACACCACCGGTCAGGTTGAGCCAGCGAGGTAGCTTGAAAACATTATAACCAGACACCTTGATTAAGCCACCGATGATTTTGGGAAGATGCTTGGCGCCGCGCATATCCAGCCACGAGATCACGTTCATCAGTGCCTTGCCGTCGGCATCTACAGGTATGGTACATTCCCCCTGGGTTGAACAGCACACGGCTATGACGCTTTCGACCGGCACCAGTTCTTTCTGGATGAGTCGTTTGGCCGTTGCGAGGAAGGCCTCCCACCAGTCTTGCGGATTCTGCTCCGCACCGCCTTCAGGCAGAACGTAAAGTGGTATTTCCTGAACTTCCCAGCCAACCACCTTACCGGATGTGGAGATCAATGCTGTTTTCAAAGCCGATGTGCCCAAGTCAACTGCCAGGATATAGGGTTCTTTTTCCACGCTCCACTCCTTTTAGTAAATTCAGGTTTTCGAAAAATACACCTACTGTATCTTAAACCCGCCGCGAGGGGAAGTGATGCTACTCGGTCTTTGGTCGTTTTCATACCAGTTGGAGAGTATAGTTATGACAATTGCCCGACTGTAAAAGATCCTTACCCATTGCGCCCCTTTGCGAGGAGATCGACCAGCTTCTCCGGCTGATGGGAAAACTCTGCAATCGGAACCTTCCCGCTCACCAGGGCCAGAAGAGTTTCAGTCAGCAAGCGGCTGACCGGCGTCGGGATGGCAGACTTCTCCCCATAGCGCACGACTGCCCCTTGCAGATACTCCACTTCGCTTTTCCGGCGTCCGGCGTGCAGGTCGATATGGAAGGATGGCATCTTCCCACCTCGGCCTCCGCCAACCACTTTCATCAGCACAGGCCGTGCTAGAAAAGGCGGCAGGCGCATGGCCAGCGCCAGGAACCGCACGGGAATTTTTGGCAGGTTCACCGCATGGATCCCCTGGGTCGCCATGACCGCCAGCGCCTCTTTGGCCATACGCATCTCCAAAGCATACAGTCCCGGATGAGCGAATACCTCCGCCGGACTCATATCTACGATCGCTGACGTGGCACTCCCCGGCAGGTTGGCCAGGAGTTTGGACCACTTCATATCCGCCGCGCGCGGGTAAAGATGGGCGTTCAACGAGGCTGTATTCAGTGTAAGGCCCAATCGCTCTGAGAGGGGATGTCCGGCCGCGATCCCGATGCCACGCGCCTTTTCCAGAACGATGTCACCGGCAGCACGCCGGGCAATCGAACAGGTCACCGTACCGGCAATGACACGGTCGGAACCGAGGGTTGCTGCGATGGCGGGTTCGTTATCGACGCCATTTTGCAAACAAAGGATGGGCGGCATCCTGTCCGCGAAAGGTTTGACTCCTTCCAGGGCGGTCACG
>Ga0315286_10002945_pt1 | contig 15961 bp, 16 predicted proteins | sample YL17G10_0_MG_FD_205038 | JGI IMG/M metagenome (GOLD analysis project Ga0315286, IMG submission 205038) | Sediment microbial communities from Yellowstone Lake, YNP, Wyoming, USA - YL17G10_0 | ecosystem: Environmental > Aquatic > Freshwater > Lake > Sediment | place: USA: Wyoming | collected...
TATATAGTAATAGGCATTTTTATTGTGAGAATAGAAAAGTAAGCGGCCTTAATCTGAATTATCTTAAAGAAGTATGATCGAATAAGTACGCAAAGCTATAACCATCTTGACCATCTTTATATAACCTTATAATTGCAGGTTTTCCTTCTTCTCTAAATACTCTTGCTTCATCCACAAATGGAGCACATGTAAATTTAGCCAGAAGCACTGCTCCAAGCATTCCAATCAACCCTCCGATTACTCCTCCATACACAAATGACTTGACATTTATATCTTCATTATCTGACATTTTAATTTTACTCCTTCCAAACACCAGAAATTTGGGGTTTTTAAATCTTTCTCTCATTACTACTGTATAGTTTCAGCAAATTCCACACCAACTCTGAATAGATTAGAGCATTGTCCAGCTTGATTTTCAACCTTCTAAAAATGTTTCTTAAATCATAAAGCAAGAAACATTTTTAAGTGTAGTTTTATTTAATTAAATGAGGTAGATTAAAATCGTTAATGTCATTTCCAAATTCGAAGTGACTAATTAAAATATAGCTAAATTTAAAAATGCCACATCAATGCGTACACTGCGGGAAGATTTATGTAGAGGGGTCCAAGGAAGTCCTGGAGGGATGCGAGTGCGGGAGCCATTTTTTCTTTTATATAAAGCCTGAGCAGTATGAAAAGCTTAAAGAGGGCAAGATGCCTGTCATTGAGCTTAAAGAAGCAGACAAGAAGAGAGTAGAGGAAGAAGTAAGGGAGATTGTGGGGGCAGAGGAAGAGGAAATCCCTGTTGTTCTTGATTTGGAGTCAGTGAAGGTTACAGGGCCTGGAAAGTTTGTGATAGATGTTGTTAGTCTTTTTAACAGGAAGAAGCCTCTGATTTACAAGCTTGAGGAAGGAAAATACATAATTGACTTAGCTTCTTGCTTGAAGGTCAGGTCAGAGTATATTGAGAAAAAGATGAAGCAGAAAAGATAAATTTTTATTATCTGATAACTTAAATTTAGATTGTTATCGCCATATTATTTAATGTAAAATATTAGTCCATAGATACTACAATAAAACAAATTATAATAACTTAAATATATGATATCAAACCTATTAAAGGGGTATCAGGATTATTAATTGAATGTATCGCGAGGTGGTGTCTGTAATTTAAGTTAATCTTAAGATTTATATATTAACTTTATTTTAATTAAATATGAATAAGACAAGACTAATTTTAAGTTCTAAACTGAATGAAGTGAGGCCTTCTGTCGTTGAATTGGAAAAGATTAAAAAAGAAACTGATGAAGTTATTGAAAAGCTTGAAAATGCAGTAAAATCTATGAAAATTAAGGCAGAGGTTTTTCTTGGAGGAAGCCTTGCCAAAGGCACTATAATAAAAAAAGAGAGATATGACATTGATATTTTCGTGAGATTTTTCAAAGATGAGGAGATTTCTGAAAAATTAGAAAAAATATTAAAAAAAGCTGGATTAAAGGGAGAGAGAATTCACGGGAGCAGGGATTACTTCAAGTTAATGAGAAAAAATCTGTTTGAGATTATCCCGACTCTTAAGATTAAGAAGCCAGAGGAAGCAAAAAATGTGACTGATTTAAGCTATTTTCATGTTTTTTATGTTCTAGGAAAGATAAAAAAGAATAAAAAACTTGCAGATGAAATCATGCTTGCCAAGTCATTTTGCTATTCGCAGAGGAGTTATGGGGCAGAAAGCTATGTAAAAGGTTTTTCTGGCTATGCTCTTGAGCTTTTGATTTGTTATTATAACTCTCTCTTAAATTTTATTAAGGCAGTGGCTAAAGCCAAGGAGCAGATTGTTCTTGATCCTGGAAAACACTACAAAAACAGGCAGGAAGTTCTGCTGAATTTAAATGAAGCCAAGCTGCAGTCTCCTATAGTTTTCGTTGACCCGACATTTAAAGAGAGAAATGCGCTTGCTGCCTTGTCTAAAGAGACATTTTCCAGATTTCAGGAAACATGCAGGAAGTTCTTAAAAAATCCGAGCAGAAAGTTCTTTGAGATGCAGAAAGTAGATGAGAAAAAATTCAACTTTATTCTTGAAGCAGGGACAAACAGGCAGGAAGGAGATGTTGCCGGCTCAAAACTGCTGAAATTTTTCAATTTTATCTCCCGCGAGATTGAAAAATACTTTAAAATAGAAAACAAGTATTTTGAATATGACTTGAAGAAGAAAGCAGGGTATTATTTCAAGATTAAGAAGAAAAAAGAAATAATTTTAAGTGGGCCTATGATAAATAAAATTGAAAACCTGATTGCTTTTAAGAATAAGCATAAAGATGTCTTCATAAGACAGGGGAAAGCTTATGCAAGAGAGAAAATCAGCATGACAATAGATAATTTTATGAAAAAATTAGACAGGAGAGTTATGAAAGATATGGGGATAAGTGAGATTAGGATAATTAAAAAATAATAATCAATTCTGCAAGATGAACTTCTTAGAACCAGAATCAACTAAACCTTTTAATAACTGATATTACAATTATTGGATATAGAAAATTATTAGTGATTAACAAGGTTATTCATAAAGTTAATTTAGATTTTTTGGCTTTCACTCTGCAAGCAAGATGCAGATTATAATAATTAATTGACAACACAGGAGTTATTTTGTTAAAAGTTATTATTAATGAGGTAAGAAGTTATATTTAATCTTATAATTATTAATTATATCAAATCAAGAACATTTGGCTTTCTTCCATCAGCAAGATGATTGAAAGTGAACCTCTCCGCAGCAAGCTGCGGAGCATCTAACTAAACCCCTAAAATAATTGTCAAACCCTCTTAATTGTTGGATATAGGATTATTATTGATTATAGTCAAGGACAATAATATTCTACCTGCTTTATTGCCCTCTCCTATCTACCAAAGGCGCACTGATGGTAGACTTTAAGCGTCCTTTGGTATAGTAATGTTATATTATCAGAAGAACATAAAGTTAATTTGGTTTTCCTTAGCTTTCTCTACAGCAAGCTGCAGGGTATAACAATAAATCAAATAAAACACTCAATGCAGAGTGATGTTTAAACAACTGCAAGCTGTTCTTCAAGTCTTCCGGCTGAAGAGGCAGGTGTATATTTGGCAATTTTCAGTGCTTCTGTCCTTCCCTCTTTTCCATGTTCTATGCCGCTGATTAAGACTACTTCCCAATTAGCAGAAGAGCTTAAATTAACATCTGAAGATTCACTAGGTTTTAGATGATGTTCCACTGCTACATATCCTATTTCTGCGCTATATTTGACTCTGACTTTGTTTACTTCCCTATAGACATTTTCGCCAACTTTTTCTCTGGAAATAGAATCTACAACAGAATATGTCTTTCCGCCTAAATTAAATTTTCTTAGATAAACAGCAGATTCTTTTGGAAATCTGATAGTATCAAAATCAAAAAATGAATCTTTAGTTGTTAAAGCCTGATTTAATAATTGTTCTGCCATTTTTCTCCTTGTTGATTTGGCTATTTAAAACTATATATTCTCCACACTCTTAAGCTTCTTCTGTTTTAAGTGTTAATGTAATTGGTGAAGTTATTTTTTTACCTGTAAATATTGCTTCAAGCCCAGCAGGTACATTTTCTCCAAGTTTACAACCTGGACTTGCATTTTGCCTAATATAATATTTCACTCCGCCAATCACAATGAAATGTTTTTTCGCTGTAGTGGTGTAATCTGTTCCATGATATTTAACTGTTCCATCTTCACCAATGGGGATGATTGTTATGCTATATTCGTCTGCCATTTTCTTGTTTTTAGTTCTTATTTTTTAGTTATCTCCAGTATTTCTTGACTGTTTTCTAATTAAACTATCTTTTTCATTAACTTCTCTTTCTAATTGGTTAACTTTTTTCTGTGTTCTTTCTGCTTTCACTGACATTTGCATGACCATCCCTCCTAAAACAAAAGCCACACCTTTTAATCCCATTATTTGTCTACGGGTTTCATCATCACAAGAAAAGGAATAAACCCCAAGTGCAATTCCACCAAGCATTACTAGATAAGAAGCTGCGTCCATAACATTTAAAGAATTAATTTTTGACATTTTTCTCCTCAGCTCTTTGTTGCCATATCAAACAGGTAAGCCAAAGAGTTTGCAAAGAACTCTGAATCAATCCATATTCCAACTTCTTCTTCCTCTGAATTTGAGGTGTTGTTAATAACGAATAATACCTGCTTTCTGTCAGATATGAAGAATTTTGACTTGAAATCAATTTTTTCAGATTTTATCCTGAATCTGCTTTCTACTCTCTTTACTTCCTGCTCTGTTCCTGACAATGCAGTTTTCAATTTTACTCCAGACTTTCTTAATCTGTCAATGATGTCTGAGAAAATTCTGCTTTTGCTCTCAAGTTCTGAAGCTGACATGCAGATTATTGCTTCTTTTTCTGAATTCTCAAGCATTTCTTTTATATGAGAATAAATATTTGTCTTTCCTTTCACAGCTCCGGAGATATCGCTTCGCTTTACAGGGATTATTCCTGTTTTGTGCAGAGTTTCAAGCTCTAAATATTCAGGAGTGTCTTTCAGCTTAGCAAGTGTCTTGACTTTGTCATCAGCGTTTCTTAAAGTGTTGATTTTAAGCTTGTCTACAACAACTTCAGGCTTTACTGCAATGTATTTTACAGGCTTTCCAAGCTTTTCAATTGCAAATCCTCTCTTCTCCAAGCTCTCGAGAACATCATAGGTTCTGCTTCTTGGAACTCCTGACATCTCTGCTATTTCTCCTGCGCTTGAAACACCTTTGCTCAATAAAGCAAGCCATACTTTGGTTTCATAAATATTCAAATCAAAGCATGATTTTATTTTCTTTACTAGTTCTGGTTTTAACATTGTCATTTTCTTCTCCCCTGTTGGCTTCTTTTAATCCTAATAGAATATACGCCTTGTTCTGGGCCAGTTGCTTCATAACCATAACCTAATCCTCTAGCAGTTGCTCTAAGCTCTTTGCACATGCTGTCAAACTCTTCTGTTGAGATATTGTCTCGGTCTCTCCATCCAAGACTAACTACAAGCCCAGTGTCTCTTGCTGGTCCAATAGCAGTATTTGGAATTCCTCTTCTGTCAAGTATGCATTCAACTACATCCAGAAGCAAGTCAGAATTTCTTTCATAAACTGGATATCGTGTTTGTGTTTGTGCTGTCATTTGTGTCATTTTATAAAATCCCTTCCAATTTTTCTACTGTTCTGTGTTCATCTATTCTCACCTGCCATTCTGCAACTGCTCTGTAAACTCCAAGAATTGCTATTGCATTCTGTAAATCTTCAGTAGTTGAAACTCTATCACTTCTTTCAGCAGCATTAACATCTCTTACAGGATGAGTTTCTACGATAACAGGAGATATTCTTGCATCTTGAGTTATTTGAGCTATTTTTTCTAGTCCTTTAATACCAATAGATTGTGTCATCTCTCTATAACAAGAAAAGGCACCATATAGTGCCGTTGCTGGAGGTCTGTAAGATTTTCCTTGATTAGCTGCCATTAAAGCGCCTTCTAAATCTGTTCTAAATTCATCAACTGTTGCTGGTGTATATAAGACTGTCATTTTCTTGTTTATTAGTATTATTTTTACTACTTAATCTGGATAAAGGGGTTTATAAATCTTTCGGTTTTGTTGTCTTTTATTAGTGACAATAAAAGATAGATTTAAATAGCGTTTAAATTTGATTCACAAATGACAGGATTTACTGAGAATTATGAAAACATGAACAAGATTTTGAATTTAATACTTGTATTTTGCATTGGATTCAGCCTTGCTACATTTTTGTATTATTCAAATTTCAGCATTGAGAAGCCATTCTCATTTTTTGTTTCAGACAGTGTCAATGCTCCTTCAAACCATCTAAATGAAAATCAGATTAAGATTGAAGATAACAGGATTATTATAGACATAGAGAATGCTTCTTTGTCAAGATATGCTGCGACAGGAAGCATGAAGCCTGTTCTGGATGAGAACAGCAATGGAATAAGAATTGTTCCAGAATCAGCAGAAGAGATTAAAGTGGGAGATATTGTAACATTCTCAAAAAACAACATGCTTGTGGTGCACAGAGTAATTGAAAAAGGAGAGGATGAACAAGGCATTTATTTTATAACAAAGGGCGACAGCTCCCCGGTGAATGATGGAAAAGTATATTTTTCTGAAATAAGATATGTTACAATAGGAGTTTTATATTAGAATGGCAAAGGCAGAACAACCAAAAATAAGAATATGGGAGATGTCAGAAAAAGGAATTTTTCCTGGACCTGTCCCTAAGCAATTAATATTTTTATTAGAGCTGTTAGTGTATTATTTCAACCCTATAAAAAATTTAGAAGTTGGGAGAATTAGTGAAGAGCAGGCAAAACAAGCACAGAATAATCATTATGCGACGTATTCTCGAGTAAGAGCAACTTTTTACAGAGAGGCTGCTAGTTATGCTCCAGATGAACATGCAAGAAACAGATTTTTGAGAAAAGCAAGAGCCTCAGAAGAGAATGCTGAAAGGTATTCCTGAGCAATAGTTTTATTTCAAATAAATCAAAGAGGCAATTATTAATGTGTTAAACAGCTTAAATCAATTTGAATTATCATTAATTGTTTGACATTAATTAAGTTATAAAACTCAAAATTATTAGAATTATTAGTTATAATCTGCTAAAATATATTCTGTAATTTAAAAAGCTCTCATTTAATTGAAGAGATATTTGACATGATTATTCTTTTTTAGAAAAAGAATAATCTCCAGATTAACAAAGCAAGGAAGATTCCTGCTGAGATGAAAGGCATTGCAGGATAGAACTTCTTTTTTTCTGATAGAACGAATAAGAACAATAAGGCGAGAGCTGAGCCAAATACAACTAGTAACGCTGCTGCAAGCCCAGGAATATTAAATAAAGGAGTTGCTAAATAAGAAAAAAATGAAGGTAATTTCCCCTGGTTAGCCTGAGATAATATAACACCAGCAGTAATTACTGGAAATACCACATCTCCTCCGCCAAGAATAGCAAGGTTTACTTTTATCCCCCTGCCTTTTCCTTTATTCTTGGATTTTTTGAATTTTGCAATCTGCTGCCTTACTTTCCTGCTCATGTAAGGAACAAAAAATCCTCCAAAAATCTTAAGCTCATTCATCTGGAATTTTGCCATTTTCTGCATAATCCCGGAACGCCAGACAGCCCAGATATCATAAATTGAGATTAGTATTAAGAAAATTATTATTGTCCAGATATTAAATATTGGAACAAAGACAGCTGCAATTCCAGGATAGATTAAAAGTTCTGTAAAATTATGAAGAATCACACTTGGCTTGTAAATCTTAAGATAAGCAAGGGGTATTGCAAGAAGCAGAACAACAAGATAAGAATAACTTGTAAAATTTTTCAAGAAAGCATTAAAAGCTAAGGAAAGAGCAAGGATAACCACGACAAAGAACCATGCCCTGATTAAAAATTTCCACTTGTATTTCACAAGTATCAGAAGAAGAACTATTGCTATTATGAATGAAATAATTATTGAAATTAAGCTTGGAGCAGCTTCCATTGGCGGAGGCTGCATGCCATATGGAAGAGGCTGCTGAATTGTCACATTTTCATACTGCCCTGTTGTGGAATTAAAAAACAGAATTTGTTTTGGTAGATAGGAATTGACAACAAACAATCCGATTAGCTGGGTAACCAGGAACATTGCCAGCAGGATTAGAGTTATCTTAAATGTGTGTTTCATTTGCCTGACAACCTATCGGTTTTCTTGGCTAACTTTCCCTTTAAGTTTGTGCTCATGACTGTTATCACCAATATTATTCAGTAAAATTAAGTTTTTAAATGTTGATTGTTCTGAATTAGTGCATATTGTAGCATTAATTATAGACAACTGCATTAATTACGTGACATTTTGCATGCAGTTCTCTATCTGTATAACTGCGAATAATTGTAACCTAAACAACGCAGTTATACATAATGGATAACACCTAAAGATTATTTAGATAAATATTTAATTGATTTATGTGAGATAAGTTAATTTAGATTTATTAGCTTTCATATTATTAGCAATCTCCGAGGCATAATGATTAAGGATTAATCAAGCAGGATTGAAACTTATTTTATCCTGATTGTCTCTAGATTTCTTGGGCAGGATGTTTCAATCCTGCTTAGCTTGTAAATTGTTGAAGCTAAATCCATGCACTTTGAAGCTTCACCATGATTGATTATGATTTTCTTTGGCTGGGGATTAGCATGATTTACAAAAGCTAGAAGCTGGTTTCTTCCGCTATGGGCAGTCAAGCCAATTATGGTGCTAACTTCGAAATTAATTTTAACATCCTCTGGTTTTCCATCTACCTGCATCTGAATTTCAGACATTCCTTCCTGAACCTGCCTTCCCAGACTTCCTACACCCTGATAACACACAAAAATTATGCTGTTTCTTTTGTTTCCTGCAAAATTTTTGAAATATTCAACAGAAGCCCCGCCTACAAGCATTCCTGAAGTTGCAAGAACCACACAAGGACCGCCTTCAATAACCTGCTTTCTTTCCTGACCCGAGCCTACTCTCTTAAAAATCTCGCTGGAAAATGGGTTTTTATCCTGGAATATCAGATTTCTCACTGAATTTGAAAGAAAATCAGGATAGGCAGTGTGAATCGCATTAACATCCCATATCATTCCATCAATATAAATTGGAACTGTTGGCAGGAGATTTTGCTTCATTGCGTCCTCAAGAATCAGCATTGTTTCCTGAGCCCTGCCTAGTCCTAATTCCGGAATTAAAACCTTTCCATCTCTTTCAATTGTTTTTTTGATTAACTCAATGAGCTGTATTTCTGCCTCCTGCCTTGGGGGGAGCACGTCATCTTTGCTGCCATAGGTGCTTTCAATAATCATTGTTTCAACTCTTGGGAAGCTGGTTATTGCCGGGTCAAGCAGCCTGGACTTGCCATATTTCATATCAGCTGTATAAACAAGATTGTGCAGCCCATTCCCAATATTAAGATGAATCATTGCGCTTCCGAGAGCATGCCCTGCGTTGTAAAAAGTCAGCCTTACATCTGGAGTGATGTCTGTAACTTCATTATAGCCGAGACAAATTGAATGCTTAACCATTTCTTTGATATCACTGGAGGCAAATAGAGGAGTTGCTGCTTTTTTGTAGGCCACTCCAATAAAATCAAGCGCGAGAAGAGCAGCTATGTCTCGTGTTGGAGTTGTCATGTAAACCGGGCCTTTGTAACCCATTTTGTACAGATAAGGCAGAACTCCAGAATGGTCGAGGTGAGCGTGGCTTAAAATTATTGCATCAAGATGCTCAATATTAAATTCTGGAATCTCAAAATAAGGAAATTTTTCTGAGTTCTGGGCTGCAACATTTATTCCACAATCCAACAAAATTTTTGAGACAGGAGTTTGCAAAAGCAAGCATGATCTTCCAACCTCCCTCCCTGCTCCCAAGAAAGTCAGCCTTACCCATTCATGAACTTTTTCAGGATTCCAGTCAGTATAAATTTTCTTTCCTATGTTGTTCAGGAATTTTTTTCTGTAGTTGTTATTTTCATACAAGACTTCCCGGATATTCTCAGTTATCTTGCTTTGAATTGCAGGGCTTCTCTGAACCTGCGGAATCCAGAGGGTTTTTCTCTTTATTTCCTGCAAGACACTACCTTGCTTTCCGATAACCATGCCAGGTTTCTTGGCTTCTATCACAACTATGCTTCTCTGAATGTCAAAAATAATGCTTGTGAGCTCTGCTTCTGCAGGTACAATCTCCCTGATAATTTTTTCTGTTGCTTCCTTGGTTTTCAGAATCTTTTCCTCTGCCCTTAGCTCTATTCTCTTCTTTATCTTGTCAACTATTGATTTAATCTGGCTTTCGCCTTCCTGAAAGAAAGTTTCATTCTCAGTGTATATCACTATGTTGGCGCCTTCAAATCCTGCAGTGCTTACTGCGTTTTTCGGCAGTTCATCTATAATATTCTTTAAAATGTCCATTTTGTATGTTTGAGATTACAGCTTTTGTTAACTTGAAAACACCTTAGTAAGCTGATTAAATTATTTTAGATTATCTTTTGGTTATTGCTTTCATTAGTTTAACTTTATTGCTATCTTTTTTGTTATCAGTTTATTATGTTCGATTATCTCTATTGGTGATTATATTTCTCGCTTGTATTTTTCTCGGACTTCTCCTTCCCTCAGAAGAATATGATTTTATTACTATAGTTTTACGCGATTAGTTTGATTAGTCTTTTCTGTTTTTATATACCGCTTCAATTACCTGCTCTTCTACCTGCTTAATTCCATCTTTTGTTATTGTAAAAACATCTATTCCGTTTCCAGAGCCGACATCTCTCTGCGTGGAAGACTTTATGGCTTCTATTGCGAGATTAACTCCTTCTTTTATTGACAAGTCTTTTTTGTACTGCCTTTCAAGCAATCCAAGAATAAATGGCATTCCACTCCCGAAGTTAGCATCATAATCCTCCACTTTCATTACACTTCCTGCGGGCTCAACTGAATACAATTCTGTGGTTCCATCCTCATTAAATCCCGCAACAAGTGTTCCTGCAATAAAAGTTATCATTGTGGGCTGCCTTATGCTTCTGTAGGCAAGAGTTGCGATAAGATGCGCTGCTTCTTTAACTGTGGGCCTTTGCTTGCTTCTCAGCTCTTTTAACCGAAGTTCTGCTGAAACTATCTTTTGAAGCATGTCAATATCAGATGCCACGCCTGTTCCAGAAGTAACTAGGTAATTATTTATCTGAACTGCTTTCTGGGCGTTCTTTGATAAGATAAGATTTCCTGCAGTTGACCTTCTATCTGCAGCCATGATTACTCCGTCTTTGCAGACTATGCCAAGTATGCTTGTGCCTGTCTTAAGAACATTATTTTTCAATTCTTCGTTCATTATTTTTCCTTTTATTTTTTTAGCTTACTAAATTTTATTTATTTCTTCACCAGAAACACCTAACCTTTCCAGAACTTATTATAGTTTATTTATGCAGGTTTATAAATCTTTCGAACTTGAGTTCTGGGTTTGAAATTGAGTCAGTTAACAGATAGATTTTTAAACTTCTTATTTTGTTAAATTTTATGAATGAAGAAGATAAAAAGATAGAATTAAAAGGCGAATCAGTAATCATAAATAGAATCATTATTGATGATTTGAATACTTATAAAATTCTAAAAGATATTAAAGAAGATAAAAGAGAAGATTTTATTAAAAAAGCTATAGTAATCGGGGCAATAGGATTAAGAAATCTTTATCTGACTGAAAATGTAGATTATATTGAGAAAGAGTTTAAAGAGTTAATGAAGAATTCTGAAAATCAATCAAAGGACATTAAAGATATGATTGAAAAAACTCTGGATATTGAAAGTAATTCAAGCTCCTTAGGAAAAATGAGAGTCTTATTTGAAGATTATTTTGACAAAAGAAAGGGCAAGATTAGTGATTTATTAAGTCCATTTGAAGACGATTCTCCAATCAGAAAATTAAAAGATGAAATTTTCAAAAAAATACAAGATTTAAGAGATGAATTATTGAAAGAAAAATCTAAAGAAGAGGTTATGGAAAAGACGACACTAAAAGGTGGAAAATTTGAGGAGATTGTTCTTGAATCAATTGAGGACGTCTGTTCCGAATATGAAGATAAAGTTGCTTTTGTTGGGGAAAACGTGGGTAAAAGTAATAAGATGGGGGATATAACCATAGATATTGATGGGGATGAGAGTAAGAGAGTTATTATTGAATGTAAAGATAGTTGTGCTTATTCTCATAAAAAGACGCTCGATGAAATTAATGATGCAATAGAAAACAGAAATGCTAAATTTGGAATATTTTTATTTAAATCTCAATCCCAAATTCCTTCTGCTTTAGCGCCAATGAAAATCACTAATAAGTATATTGTTACTTCTTTCGAGAATTTTGGCCTTTATTCTGCTTTTAGAGTTGCAAGATTATTTGTTGAGAGAAGCACAGAGGCTAAACAAAAAACAATTCCTATTGATAAAATTCAAAAAGAGATAGAGGAATTGAGGGGAAAATTAATAGCTTTCGGCAACATTCAAACCAAGTTAACACAAATAAATAATGCGAGTGGTTATATTCAAGAAAATATAGATAGATTAAAGAAAGATATTGAAGATGGATTACGGGCTATAAAAGACCTTATTAATAATCCTTAGTTGTCAATCCTGCTCACCCTTTCTTTCTTCAGCTTTATGATGTTTTCCACGAAGCTTTCTATTTTTGCTTCGTGGCTGACAAGAATCAGCTGGGAAACTTTTAACTGGGAGAGAACGTCGCGCATCTTGTCAAGCTGCTGCTCGCTGAATCCGTCTGTGGGCTCATCAAGAATAACTATGTCCTTGGTTTTTATCTTGCTTAAAAGAGAGTTTATTGTCTGGTTTAATGCAAGCCTGTAAGCAAGAGCAATGGCTGTCCTTTCCCCTCCTGACAGGAAAGAATAATCCAGTTCAAAATCTTTCTGCTCAATTATCGGAGTAAAGCTGTCATCTAATCTAACTGAGAAGATATCAGGAACAAGAATGTTGAACCATTCATTGAAAAGTTTTGAGAATTCCTCTTTCAACTTGAGCATGACATTTTTTTCTGTGAATGAAACCAACTCGAGAAAACTTGAGGATAGCCAGTCTTCAATCTCTGCAAGATAGTTAAGCTGCTTCTTTATCTCTTCCTTCTTCTCAATTTCAGCCGAGATATCCAGAATGTCCTTTTTAGTGAGCTCTATCTCTTTCCTTATCCCTTCTTTTTTTATTTCAGAATTTTTTTCTTTCCTGAGAACTTCCTTAAGCTCAAGATTGGATTTCTGGTATATTGAATCATAGATTGAAAGTCCAAGAACATCTCCTTTTAAAGTCTCTATATGTTTCTCAAGTAGGGACAGATCTTTGTTGATTGCTGATTTTTTAGTCTCTAAATCTTTAATTTGCGCTTGCTTCTCGTTAATTTTATCTTTCTGATCTATTTGCTTATCAATCTCTTTCTGAGTATTTGCAATAGTCATTTCCTTCTCTCTTTCTAGGGATATCCCCTCCTGCAAGTTTTTCTTCTTTTGCTCAAATACTACATCATATTTGTTTAATAAAAAAGCAGAGTTTCCGAGACTCTCTAGTAGTTTTTCCAATAATAAAATATCTTCTTCTGCAGATTTTTTTTGTTTTCCTAAATCAGATAACTTAAGCTTCTTTTCATCTATACTCTTAAGCTTCACTCTATTGATGTCTAAATTATACTTATCTTTTATTAGTTCATCTATCTTGTTTTTTAGAAGTTCTATTTCATTGGAAGTTTTTTGTTTCTCTGATTCAAGCAGGTTTATCTCTTTTTTATATTTAGATATATTCCCCTCAAAGTCTCTTAATACGCCAGATTTATAATCTTCAGGGACATATTGTAAGCAAGTTGGACAATTTTTCAACAAGGCAATATTCTTTTTGGAATCAGATAACTCTGAAATTTTTGAATTGAACGAAATAATCTTGCCTGACAAGTCTAAATATAACTTTGTTTTATCTTCACTTAAACTTTGATTGAGTTTAATCTCATTCTCCAGCCTATCCTGCTGTTCTTTGCTAAATGAAAGTGCTTTTACCTCTTCTACCTGTTTTATTAGGATAATTTCTTCTCTCTCAATCCTTGAAATATTATCTCTCTTGTTTAAGAGCCTTATTTTTGTTTTGTCGATCTCATTTTCAAGCTTTCTTTTTTCTTCTATCTTTGATTCAACATCCTTTATCTCTTTCTCCAGTAATAATTGAGAATTTTTTATTTGAGAGATAGATTCTTTCAAGGAAGTTATCTCTTCTGACATTTTTTTTAAATCCCTTGCTTTCGCCAGATAGTTTTGAATATCTTCTATTTGCTTTAAGAGAATAGATTTGTCTTTTTCTATACTGCTTAGAGTCTCCTTTTTACCCACAAGCATTATTTTTGCTTTTTCAACCTCTGTTTCAAATTTTCTTTTTTCATCTATTTTTTTCTGAACATCATCTATCTCAAGCTCTTTCTGCTTTCTCAATTCACTATAGGCAAGGAGCTCTTTCTCAGATTCAATCAAGTCTGAATTAAGCTTTTCCACAAGAATCAATTTATTGTTTTTCTGATTCTTTTTTTCCTCTAAATCCTGAATCATGCCCTGCTTGTTCCTTACTTCTTCCCTTAGCTTTATCCTGAACAAGTCTGTATTCTCCTTTATCCTCTTGTATTTGTCTATGCCAAAAACATGCCTTAAAGTATCGAGCCTTATATCGCTTGATTCAAGGATAATCTGCCTCATTTCTTCCTGAGGAGTGTAGACTGTGAATCGATACAAGAGATTTGTCTTCTTTGCAAATTCCTGGGGATAATTCAGAATGGAGAGAATATTATTTTTCAGCTCTGTTACAGAAAGCTCGCGCCTATCGCCATTGAGGGTTATGGCTGCTGTTTCCTGCGAGACAGATTTCCCTCTTTTTAGTGCCCTTTCGATTACAACAGATTTCCCATCTACTTCTATTTCAAGAAGAACAGAGCCTTCTTTCTCATTTGTTCTCAGCAAACTTGCCCCCTTTTGCCCTGGCTGCAAGCCAAAGAGAGCGAACTCAATAGCAAGAAGGATGGAAGTTTTTCCTGCTCCTATATCTCCTGATAAAAGCACAGAGCCCTTGGGGAACTCTATCTCTGCTTCTTCATAGCTTCTGATATTTCTCACTTTTATTCTCTTGATAATCATTCTAGGGACACCAAGGTTTCCCTTAGGAACCCATCCTTTAGTTTTGAGCTCATGGCTGATTTCATGTTATGTTAAAGATTTTTTTAAGTTCTGAGAATAATCTTCCCTCAAAAACTGATGATTTTTCATCTTCCTGCTTTTCCATAGCCAGAGAGAACATTAAAGGTGTGATAAAATCTGAGAAATTTGATTTTTTTTCCAGAATATAATTTTTTATTATTGTTTCTTCTATCTTGTCCATGTCTGAAATTTCTATTTTAAGTTCAGGCTCTTCTGCAGAAAGCTGGGAAGTTGATTTTATCATGCAGAAAGCTCCTAAATCATGGGCTGTTTTTTCTATTTCTGCAAAATCAATGCTGCTTACTTTTCCTTTCTCAAGCTTTCCTGAAAGCTTTAGGATAAGAATCTTGTTTTTTATTGTTCTTTTTTTCATTTCAGAGATAATTATCTCAGTAGCCACAAGAGAATTTTTAATGTCCATGTCTATTACCTCAACTTCCTTGAGTTTCAGCTGAATTTTTTGATATTTCATCTGGTTATTCTTCACTTCAACAAAGTAGAAGCTTCCATATTTTAGTTCTTCAAGCTCCTGAAGATTGTTAGGGAAAATTGGGCCAGAATAGACAAATTTTCCATCTTCATAATCTATGTGAAGATGCCCAAGAGGGTAGTAATCTGCATCAGGCAGTTCTGACTCTAAAATAGAGTCTATGGGCAGAGTTCCGACAGCACCTCTGACGCTTGTGTGCAGCATTAAAATCCTGAAAAATCCAGGTGCTTCCTGCAACTTTACTTTTCTCAGCTCCTGAACTTCTAATCCTGATTTTTTTCCGGGGTAGCCATATATTGCAGCTTGTCCAAAAATCTCAGGATTAAGCAAAATCTTATCAAGCTTCTCTTCTGGATTGAAAACATTCCTGCAAAAACCTGCTTTTTCCAGAACATCTAAAAAAGTCTTGCCGGAAGCAGAGTAGTCGTGGCTTCCTGCCACAATAAAACACGGGATTCCTGCTTCCTTAAGCTTCTTGAACTCACTAAATGTTTCTTTCAGTATTTCTATTGGAGGATAGGCTGAATCAAATAAATCTCCTGCTATAAGAACAAAATCAACTTTCTCTTTTATGCATAACTCAAGAGCTTTTCGAAAACTCTGGAGGTTTAATTCCTGAAGCTGGGGAAGTCTCCAGCTTCCAAGATGGCAGTCGCCAAGATGTGCAAATTTCATAGGATATGAAATTTGGGAGATTAT
>Ga0315286_10002946_pt1 | contig 15955 bp, 19 predicted proteins | sample YL17G10_0_MG_FD_205038 | JGI IMG/M metagenome (GOLD analysis project Ga0315286, IMG submission 205038) | Sediment microbial communities from Yellowstone Lake, YNP, Wyoming, USA - YL17G10_0 | ecosystem: Environmental > Aquatic > Freshwater > Lake > Sediment | place: USA: Wyoming | collected...
GCTTACAGCTCACTGTTCACTGCTTACAGTACTTTCACCTCTGGTATCGGAATGATAAAGCGCCCGCCCCATTCCCGTATGTATGACATTTGCCTCATTATTTCGTCCTTGAAGTTCCAGGGCAGAATAAAGAGGTAGTCTGGACGGGTCTCTCGAATCTTATCTGGGGGGAAAATCGGTATATGAGTTCCAGGGGTGAACTTTCCATGCTTGTAAGGATTACGATCAACAGTATAGTCAAGAAAATCGGTCCGGATGCCGCAGTAGTTCAAAAGGGTATTTCCTTTGCCCGGAGCACCATATCCACAAACCGATTTCCCTTCTTGTTTTACTTTGATCAGGAACTCCAGCAGTTTCCTCTTTGTTTCCTTCACTTTCTCGCTAAATGAGAAATAATGATTCAGGCTCGTGAGTCCGCCAGTTACTTCTCTTTCTCTGAGTTCCGTTACCCTGATGCCAACAGCTTTAGTATTATCGTCACTATTGCAGGCATAGATTCTTAAAGAACCGCCATGTGTGGTAAGTTCTTCTACATCGAATATCTTTAAGCCGTAATAAGCAAAGATTTTCTCTGCCGAGACGAAGGAAAAATAGGAAAAGTGTTCATGATATATGGTGTCAAATTGATTTCCCTCCATTAACCTCATCAAATGAGGGAATTCCACAGTGATGACTCCCCTCGGCTTCAAAAGAATTTTCATGCCTTTCACAAAATCGTTAAGGTCAGGCACCTGGGCTAATACGTTGTTACCAATCACCAAATCGGCTTGCTTGCCTTCCTCCGCCAATTCGCGCGCTAACCTTTCCCCAAAGAACTTGACAATAGTAGGCACTCCTTTCTCGATCGCAACTCGGGCCACATTTGCTGCTGGCTCGACTCCCAAAACAGAAATTCCCTTCTGGACAAAATATTGAAGCAAGTAGCCATCATTACTCGCAAGTTCAACCACGTAATTCTTATCATTAATTCCGAAGCGCTCCACCATCAAATCCGTGTAATTCTTAGCATGCTGCAGCCAAGTATCTGCATAAGAAGAAAAATAGGCATACTCGGTGAAAATTGTCTCGGGACTAACATATTCCTCAAGCTGAGCCAGGTAACAGCTTCCACACACGTACACATGGAGCGGATAAAAGGGCTCCATCTGGTTCATTTGCTCAGCAGTCAAATAACTCTCACAAAGCGGTGACATGCCAAGATCAACAAGTGTATGCTGCAAAGGAGAATTACAAAATCTGCAAGTTGCCATGATTTCACCAATCGAAAATAGTTAGCAGTGAGCTGTGAACCGTGAGCTGTAAACCGTGAGCTGTAAGCTGTGAGCGGTGAGCGGTGAGCAGTAAACGGTAAGCTGTAAGCTGTCAACAGTGAGCGGTAAGCCGGGAGTTGGAAGCAGCGGATGAATCACTTCCTGATCCATTCGAGCTTTGCATTTAACAGTCCCTTTTTCTGAAGCTCAGTCAAAACATTAAGCCTCATATACTTGGAATTGCGGAACTCCCCATCCTTAAATCCCATGGCTTCCAGACCGTCCTTCAGCTCTTTTATCGATTCAATCAAGCCTATACTCGGCTGGTAGGCAGGTGCCAGCTTCTTGAAAAGATCGAAGTTCACCCGATAAGAGCGCTTATCCGGTTGAGCATCCTCGTTTATGGAAATGTCAATATCAAGAATAACCTTAGCAACAGCAGCCGCCAGGTCCTTGACCTGGTAATTCCACTCATCGCTTCCAACATTTACCGCCAGAAATTCTCCTCCATTTGATACATCCCGTGTGATAGCCCAGTCTATTGCCCGTGCCATATCCTTCACATTAATCAAGGGCCTCCAGGGGGTTCCGTCACTTAGAATGGTGATGCGTTTCGAAGCAACAGCGCACGCCACAAAATCATTGAGAACCAGATCCAGCCTCAGTCGATCGCTCCACCCGCAAGCCGTTGAGAATCTCAGACAAGTAGCCACAAACTTTTTGTCAGCTAAAGGCTCCAGGTCCTTCTCGGTAAGAACCTTAGATTTTGCGTAGGCGGTAAGGGGGTTGAGTGGTGACTTTTCGCTCCTTGCACTATCCTCTGCGGTCCCGTACATACTGCAACTGGATGCAAAAATAAATGATCTTACCCCTGCCTTTTTTGCTTTCTTTGCTAACTCGATACTCGCATGATAATTGATATCCAGAGTCACCTCTTGAAACCTGTTGCCAATTGAATCGTTTGATACGGCAGCTAAGTGAACAACTGCGTCAGTGTCTCTCAAAATATCTTGAGGAAACCTTCTGACGTCACCAAAATATTGTAAATCAATTTTCCATTCAGGGAGAACATCTTTATTCGTAATGCAATTACCAAAGTACCCTATGTCAAATCCAACCAGCGTAGAGTCTGGATATGAGGCTCGCAATTGATCCATTACCACCGATCCAATATACCCCATATTGCCGGTAATGATGACTTTCATGATTTTATCTCCTAATATTGTCTCCCCGCTGGGGTGTTATAATTGTGTTATTTGAGTTGGTTGAGTTACTTGAATTGCGTAATGTCGCTCTGGACGATATCACCTCTTTTTATAAAGGCTGCCTGAGCAAAACCGCTTCGTGAAAAACAAACATGTTCCATCCGCATTTTCTGCTATCAGGTAATATCCCCCGTGTCCGTACCCTTTCCCCACGGCTTTGTTCCACGCAAAAAGATGTTACGGACTTGCATTCGAATTGCTGGATACATAGGCATCCCATTTCTCCTGATCAGCATCTAAGGCTAAATGAATATTGCGTGCCGATAAATTGTTACGATGTCCCATATTGTAAAATTGTAAAACAACTCTAATTGTTTAAGATTTGGAATAATTTCCTCCGTTTTCCAAATAATTGATTAGAATCTCTAATATTCTTTTACCGGCCTTTCCATCCCAAAGGGGCGGAACCGTGCCTCTTTTTTCCCTTTTATTCAGAATTGAAAAAGCGGTTTCAAGGATTTTATCTGGGTTCACTCCTACAAGGTAATTGGTACCTATGGAAACGGTGACAGGCCTTTCGGTATTACTTCTCAACGTAATACAAGGCACTTGAAGAAAGGTGGTCTCTTCTTGGATGCCGCCTGAATCCGTCAGGACCATAGTTGCGGACGACAGGAGGTTCAAGAATTCGAGATAACCTAACGGTTCAGTCAAATAAATACGGCTATTTTTGGCTAAATCGTCATAAATGCCAAAGCGTTTCAAATTAACTCTTGTCCGAGGATGCAAAGAAAATATCAAGGGAAGTTCTTTTGCAATGTTTTCAATACATTTAACCAATGAACTTAAGGTTGTTTCCGTATCTACATTGCTTGGACGATGTAAGGTGATTACTCCATACCCCTTAGATAGTTTTTCCCTTTTCAAACCAATCGAAGCCAGCGTGTTAAGAGTGGACGCTTTTTCTAAATGTTTGATCAGGGTATCTATCATAACATTGCCGACAAAGTGAATCTTTTCGTAAGGAATACCCTCGCGTTCCAAATTTATTCTGGCAGACTCTTCAGTGATGAACAATAGATCACTTAAGGCATCGGTCAGTATCCTATTGATTTCCTCAGGCATGTCACGGTCAAAGGATCGCAACCCCGCCTCTATGTGGCCGATGATTGGCCGCAGTCTTTTGGCTGTCCCATTGTATTGGATCTTGGAGGCTACAAGTGTACAAGCAACGGTGGAATTGACATCTCCTACAATAAGAAGGACATCCGGTTGCTCTTTGAGGAGAATGGGTTCGAAACGCTCCATGATTTTGGCTGTTTGAACAGCGTGTGTCGCTGAACCCACGTCCAAGTTTACATGGGGTTTTGGCAATTCCAGATCTTCAAAGAAACGTGAAGACATCATATCGTCATAATGTTGGCCTGTATGAACAATCAAATGATTGATAGTGGGTATGCAATCTTTGCTATTATGCTCTTCAATGGTGCGGGCTATTGGTGCGATTTTAATAAAATTTGGCCTTGCACCAACAACAGATAAAATTTTAATCGATTGGACTGACTGGTTCATTAGGTTTACCGGTAAATGAAATAATTATATTCAGAGACTCAATTCCTTGACATTATAATCCAATATGTTTTCTAATCACAGGGTCACCAATTAAGGTAAATTCTTTACGATAAGCGGGCCCAGGAGTCTTGTGAATCCTACCGGAAGGGTTTGCCACACTTTTATGGCCAATCGATATTTTGGATTTTTAGGATTCAGTTCAGGAAGTAGACCACCTTTTCTTAACCAATAATGCCAATAGAGTTGGACAGGCTTTGCTCCCCACTGTTCCTTAAATTTATAAGTGCCTTCCCCAGGAGTAGAGCGGCCAAAATCAAAAAATCGATAATGATTTTCACATGCGAATTTCAGGACATGCCAATAAAGAAACATATTCGTATAATAACGATTGTGGCTCCTTAAAGAAGATACCCAGGGAATTTCGAGTTGATCTTTGAATCCGACGAGAAATCCGCTCGCAACCGCTTTATTTTCTTTGGTGAAAACTGTACATATCCACGTTCTGTCATTAAAAGAATTCAGAATATTTGCAAAGAATTTTTTGGGATACACCGGTGTTCCCAGGTCTCTCATGTTTATTGAAAAAACTCTGTAAAAATTATCTAACTCTTTCCCCCCCCCAAATTTCACAAAGATTCCCTCTTTTACGGGTCTTCTTATCTTTCTTCGCAAATTTGAGGTGAAAGATTCCCATAAATCCTCTGCTTTTTGAGGAAGCCCCAGCCTCATGCAAACTTTAGATGTCTTGGCAGGAAGTCCAATCTCTAAGGCTTCTTTATGTCTCAATTCGATATGCTCTGCCTTCTTACCCCAAGCAATATCTATAGCTTCTTTGAGCAATTGATCACGCGCTCCGTTGCTATCAGCGCATATCCCCCCATAGTTAAAATAGGGCAGGGATACCATAAAACTGCCGAAAGGAATGCTTTTGAGATGAACAAGAGGGAGAATTCCGTTTATTTCACTCCTTTCGCCTTCTGATAATAGATAATAGGTCTTGTGCCCAAAAGTCTCTTCGATGACATTCTTCCATCCAATTAAATGATAGCAGTTGGAGGTAGCTGATTCCTCCACATATCTATCCCAGCGTTCTGTGTCTTCCTTTCTAAATAATCGAATACCCATCGATGCTCCTCTTGAGTCCAGTTAATGAGTTATTATTGGGGTTAGTTAAGGTTATTGGATTATGGAAGTACCTGCCGCTTAAGGCTGGAGGATCGCTTCGCTTAAATTAACATACTCCATGAAATAAAACATTATTGAACCAGTTGATGAGGTTTTTATATACCACTTAAATGTGTTCGGATAATGGGAAATACCGCCTGGATAAATTTAATATCATCTTTCTTTTGGTCGGTATTTTGGGTCTGATTTTGATCAGCAAGGATAATAACAATGGCGCCGTTAGTCCTCCGCTTTACGAAGCCGTCCTGGACAATGGCCAGCTTGGCTCGATAGAGGTCCAGTAAAATCCTCCCGTTGATGTCATACCAAAAATAGAAGGTTCTGGGATTACCTTTTATAGGAATTATCCCCTTTTTGATCTCGATCACATCCCTACCCCCTATGGGGATCGAGACAACTTCTGCCTGGTAATGTAGCCAGTCGAAATTACGGTTGATTAGCTTCTTCTCTTGGTCTTCTGAGGTTGTATAGCCAATATAGAGCTCGGCCGTGTGCCAAGAAGAATCACAATAGGTCCTTCTAATCTCCTCATCAAGTAAGAAGTATTCAAATGGTTTATCAAGTGTGATCAAATCATGTCCGTTCCAATCTCCAATGGCATAGGGAAACTTTGTAAGAGGGGTTTTCAAATAAACGGGTCTGGGTTTATAAAAGTTTAGATAACTAATTGTCAAAGATAGAATAGCTAAGGCAATGACGAGGGATGCAATCTTGCGCCCTGCATTATGTTGGAGATCTGCTGAAGGAGGGAAAAATCTGGAATCAGATTTTGATTGAAGGCCGGAGGTTAAAGACATAGGCATTTCATTTTGCAAAGATTCCACGGGTGATATATGGCGTGAGCCGTGAGACGGGAGGTGCGAAGCACGGGCTCTTCTCATAAGAATGCTTACAAAGAAGAGCAAACCTAACCCAATAGAGAATATAAAGCTCACATAAAGTAAATCGAAGGGCCCGTGAAGAGGACCACCCTTGTGGTAACCAGCCCAAATTCCGATCAATGCCACACGAAGCCCATTAGCAAAAATAGCTATCAAAAATGCACAAAGAATGAGAACCACTTTTCTAAGCCATGTGATTTGCATCAGGTGACCAAGTGGAATAGCCATGGCCACCAAAGCTATGATGTGGTTTACCCCACTGCAGGCAGTAGCTACCTCGAGGGTAATATGCGGCAATTCAATAATCAGAGCGGATTGAAGAACCGGCATACCCGTAAGGTTCAAAAGGACTGATGCAATCCATGCAGTTACATATTGGAGATACCAAGTCATGTTTCCAAAAAGAAAAAGCTCATGAAACAACCCAAACATAAAGAATAAGTATATTAACGGGCTCAATAGGGTCTTTAAATAGTGGTTACCCAGTAATAACCAGAACAACCCAATGAATGTAACGATGAGCGAGAATTCTTGCAGGATCAACATGCCGCCAATTTTTCCAGAGGTGAAAATGAAACAACCCAACGCTGTGAGGCCTGACCCAAGAAGTATGTTGGGCCGTTGAATGAGTTGTTTCAACAGATGTTTTTTCTTCCATACTAAATAAAGGGTGATGGCCAAGATCAGGAGGCCAGAGGAGTCATTAAATGTAAACCAGCGCTGGGCTACTTTGATCATTGTATCGTGATACACAATGACGAAGGTAACCATAGGAAGAGTGAAATGGCTAAAAGTCAGAAAATATAAGAACACTTTTTTGCTTTGATTAGTTAACTTTGGTAGTAACATGCAGTTCTTCAACGAGACACATAGATATGAAAAGAAAGCATGGATTTCCTACGCCAACGAACTAAACTTGATCATTCTAACGGGCCGATAAGAATAGCACCTTTTGTGGTGGTTTCCCCCATCATTGCTCTTTCTCAGGAGCTAACTTCTTATAAACCTGGCGCGCATTTTCTCGGATCTCTTTCATATCTGCATTTAGATAATATGGATCTTTCGTCGGGACACTTCTGACAAATATAAGTCGATCATTCTTTAATGCATTTGTGATATCCTGGGGTTTAATAACTCCCTGCTCAATATCTATGAAATCGAATACTTGTTTAGTTGACGCCATCTCTTTATACCTCTCGATAATTTCGGAGTAACTGCTGTAGGGCCTCGCTGGATTTCCCGCAGCAGCCTTACCCTCCGGTATGTCTCGATTGACGACAGACCCGGCAGCCACCAGAGCTTTCGGACCAATCGTAACACCAGGCAAGATTATGGCTCTTTGACCGATGAAACTTCCTTCAAGGATCTTTACCGGTGCAACACGGGTTATTCCAAGATCTTTAAAAGTGGTAGCGTCATGAGCCAAAATAGTCACCCCCTTTGATATGCGGCAGTTGTCTCCGATCTCAATCAAAAAAGGGTATCCGGGATCGATCTCAACGTCTTGAAAAATGTAGACATTTTTCCCAATTCTTAATCCTCTCCTCACGAGTCTATTTAACCTCAGTCGATCCACTTTGAACTTGATATACCCAACCAACCAGCTGATAGGTCTTAACAATTTGAATATCATCCCTTAATTCTCCCCATAAAAGGCTAAAAATGGAAACTTGATCATAACATTTAATTTGATCATTCTATAATTTGATCATCTTATACAAAATTATGTAAATTGGTCCCCTAATAAAAGCTATAGAAGGATTCTGGCTACTCTTAGGTTCATTAAAATAGATTTTTATGAATTTCCCAATAGTTGAAATAAGGGTATTATTCATTTTGTTTGGATATATCGGTAATTTTCATATCGTTTCCTAAAAATATAGCCCCTGTGAGGCCGACAGCAGACATTCATCCAGAATAATTTCTCTCCCCAAATAATATATATTTCCCATAGAAAGTTTTTATCTATTCCTTCTGAATATTTCATCAAGCGTTGGAAGAACTATCTTATCTAACAGACTGTAAGCCTTCTCGTTCAGATGAAGCCCATCTCCGGCATGAAGATCAAGACTTAGGCTTCGATCTTGCAAACCAATCCGGAGAGGAGCCTCAAGATCCATAATAATCAAAACTTCTTTTTCAGAATATAGTTTAATCCAGTCGTTGTATTGAAGAATTGCTGTAAGGCGTGAAGAGGTAGTCGACCTTCCGAGTATCCATTTTACTAGATCCTTTACCTTTATTACAAAACTCTGTTCCCTCACCACAGGAACCACCGTTGTTGGAATGGGAATAACTCCTGCCCATTTGCACTGTTGGACCCAACTCTTTATTAGTTCTTGATATTTTTGGAAATCTCCCGGAAAATAAGCGGCGCATTCTTTAATGAAAATGGCGTCAGGTTTGTTTTCTTTTCTCTGTAATATCTGTTGCAAGGTTTTTGATTTATCGAATTGATATTCACCTACATATTCGAAACGATATTGAGATACCGTGAGGCGTAAGGTGCCAGGCAAATTGTTAGGGTAAAGGACTGAGGACTGAGGGTTTGTTGGGTTGCTTGGGTTACTTGTGTTTGACTGACTAATTCGCGTTGGTAAGGATTCGATGTTCCAGGCTTTTCCAACAGAGGCACCTAAGAGGATTATGTGTTTTGGTTTTTGCATAGCGTTAACCTCTTGACACAGTATAACAATACAAAAAGTAAATTGGAAAATGCAAAACGCAATAAGAACCCGATAAGTATGCTTCATGAGGCTCGGTGCGTTGTTTTTTCTCGGCGATGGGAAATTACTTTGCTAAAACGTTCCCAATTTCATGAGATTTTAAGTGTTGATAACAAGTTTGGAAATGGCAGTCTCTTAGTTCTTCTAAAAAATATGACAATTTGTTTAGAGTTTTGTTTAGATTTATATAATGCCTGAATTTATATGAGATTTGGATTCCTGCCACTTTTGGCTGGTCAGAGTCAATTTCCCAGGGATGCATGACTTAAACCACGCATAGGGCATAGCGCATAGCGTAAAGAGGCACAAATGTGACCCATTCTATACTCTCGATGACAAGTATTGGTAACAGGTTTGGAAACGGCAGCCTCTCAGGTTTTTCAAAAGATATGACAATTTGTTTAAGGTTTTGTTGATATTCATGTAATGCCGAATCTTGTACGAGAACCGGACTCCGGCCACTTTCGGTTGATCGCAGTCAATCTCCCAGGGATGTCTACTTGTTATCGAGTTCATTGGGTTTATTGAGTTTGTTGAGCTTATTAGGTTATTGAGTGAGTTATTGAGATAATAAGTTATTAAGTGCTGCGATTTTTTCTGTTAAGTATTGGTAACAAGCTTGAAACTGACAGTTTTTTAGTTTTTCCAAAAGATGTGCTAGCTTATCCAGGGTCTTGCTGATATTTATGTAATGCCTAAATCTATAAGGAACAGGAACCCCAGTAACTCTTGGCTGGCCCGAATCAATTTCCCATGGGTGTAAATAAAACAGATAGGCCCCTTGGTTTTTCAAGATGGATTGAACCCCATATCTGAAAAGAAACGATGGAATCAGACGAAAGTACCCTCCACCTCCCCAAGGTAAGATTTGCTTTCCTATTTTTAAATTGGTGATTGGAAATTCATAAAATGAATCGGAAATTTTATGTAAGATGCCATTTCCATTATTTCCGTTTAATTCAATTTGTCCGTATCGTTTATTCAACCTGAAGGAATTAAAACTCGAATCGTAAAGGTAACCTTCTCCTTCAATTAGACTCAAGATATTTCGGTTGACAGAAAATCCGGGTGCCCTATACCCATAAATTGGAGCCCCGGTTATATCTTCGAGAAGTTTCTTGCTTTTTAACAAGTCATTTTTAAGATCTTCTGCAGATTGTTCCCTGCAAAGCACATGGTCATATCCATGGGAGGCCACCTCATGACCCCGAGCTTGGATTTCGCGGACAAGGTGTGGCAGGCGTTCGGCGAGCCAGCCAAGGATGAAAAAGGTGGCTTTCGGGTTTATTGAGTTACTTGGGTTTATTGAGTTCATTGGGTTTGTTGGGTTACTTGGGTTCGTTGGGTTTGTTGGGTTACTTGGGTTTGTTGGGTTCATTGGGTTACTTGGGTTCGTTGGTTTTGACCACCTGCGACTTGCCTGCCTACCGCAGGCAGGCGCCTCGCGACTTACGTTTTTTGAGTCCGTTGAGTTACTGAGTTTAATGGAATCCAGAAGATCCAGAATACGGTGGACGTTTTTTTCGACGCGGAGCTCACATTTTGGCCAAGAAGAGAAAGGTATGCATTTCTTGAAGTTTTCTACCTGGAACCAATCTTCAACGTCGAAAGTTAAAAGAATGCTATAGTTCATTGGGTTCATTGAGTTACTTGGGTTGCTTGGGTTTGTTGGGTTACTTGGGTTACTTGAGTTTATTGGGTTACTTGAGTTACTTGAGTTGCTTGAGTTTATTGGGTTAATTGGATTATGAGGTTATTTAGTTAATAAGTTATTGAGTGAATGAGTTATTAAGTGATAAGTGTTAAGTGTTAGCGAGTTAAAGGCTCAAGGTTAAAAGAAAATAAAGTCGCAAGGCGTGAGGCGTTAGGGGTTGCTATGAAGTGTTAAGTGTTCAGTGTTAAGTGCTAAGTGTTATGTTACGAGTTACAAATTGCAGGTTACAAGTTATCTGGTTCAAGGCGCAAGGAAAAAGGATCAAGGATAAAAACAAGGAATGATGGAATAACGGTAAATATTGTTACGAGTTACGGGCTTACCAGGAAAAGTCGCGTTCTCTGCGTAAATTCAATAAACTTCTTCGTGGCCCCCCACATCTACTAAAAGAACTTCGTCTCCATTAAGGAACTTGAAGACGACACGACAATCGTATGCAACAGTGAAAGCCAAAAGTCCCTCAAGTTTTCCAGAAAGCTTATGCGTTCTTAGTCTTGGATGAAAAGGATTTTTCAAAAACAACTCTATTGCTTTCCAGAACCTCTGTTTCAGGAGAGCATCATTCCTCACTTTCTTCCTGTAGATTTTTCCAAATCCCTGATCCCAGGCTATTCTAATCATCAAGTTCGAGGTCCTTATAGAGATCCTTGACGGTTCCCCTTTTCACGGCGCCTCTCCTCAGATTGAGAATGGCCCTTTTCGCCCTCCTGGAAATCGCTTCTCGTTTAGCTTCTATCATCTGCTTTTCAATAATGTCGACGACATACTCCTTCTCGTCCAATGGCAGTTTTCTGAAATCGTCAATTACCTTATTCAACGTAGCATTTGCCATTTTTACAAACCTCCCGCCGAAGCCCCTTTGAAATTATTATATCATTTCCTCTTGGGAATGTAAAACGCGTTGCGATGTCAAAAAGATGCAGGTTGAAAGTCTAAGATCGATACAGGTTACAAGTTACAGGTTACTTGGGTTATTTGGGTTTGTTGAGTTGCTTGGGTTTGTTGAGTTGCTTGGGTTTGTTGAGTTGCTTGGGTTTGTTGGGTTGATTGGGTTAATAAGTTATTGAGTAGTGAATGAGTTAATAAATGCTGCGATTACAAATTCTCGCATGGCGCAAAGCGCCCGCCTACAGAGACCTTATGGAGGGCAGGCATAGAGCATAGCATATCGCAAGTTTGTTGAGTGAATAAGTGTTAAGTGTTAAGTTAGGTAGGGATTACCCGATATTGATTCTATTCTTTCTCTTTGATCCTTTTCTCTCTATCCAAGATATTCGTTATTAGCTTTAAGATTAACCCTTTTTGTTCGCCAAACATTTTGATGGCCTGCCACCTAAAGTCCAAGTATCGGTGGGCAAGACGGTTACGCTGGATGGCAAGCTTTGCCAAATTATCCTGTTCTTCATCGGATAGGCCAAAAAGCCTCCCTGCTTTTATCAAGGCATCGCTATAACTATCGCCCCCTATTCCTTCTTCAGCAAGGACCGTCCCACAGACTTCGATCAAGGCAGTCAAGATGTTCTCGACAGTGCGATCCATCAATTTCTGGATCTTTTTATCTTTTTGATAGTCTTTCCATGCCTTACTGGCGTAATCCGCTTCAAATTCCCGAATCTCTTCAGATAAAAACTTAACTGATTCGGCAATTCTTCCTGCAGCATAACGAAACTCAGGCATTTCGGATTGCCTCCAGATTTCTCTTCGCAATTTCAAAATACCAATCAATCCCAAAGATCTTGAAATCCTCCATCTGAAAAATCGCCTCATTTCTTAGGCGCATATACGACGTATGCTCCAGAATATAGATGGGCACCCCAGAAACGATCGCATTGTAATAGAGCATGGGTTTGTCAAAGTCCCACCGAATCTGGATGATGTTGACGTCCTTTTTTAACGCTTCGCCTAAGGATAGTGAGATGTCCGTGATGCGGCTGAAAGACTCATCCATCTTAGCTATTTCCTTAGAAAACAGCAGAGCGAGATCTATATCGGAATCATCTCTGGCAATTCCTCTTGCCCATGAACCATACAGGAAGGCCATCTCAAGGTCATAGAGGCTTGCATTTTTGTTAAAATAATTTCTCAGACGTGTTATGATTTCTTCTCTATTATCCATGATTTCTTAGTTTCTTACTAAATCAATATCAAGGATCTTTTGGATATCTTTGAAATGTTCATCAAGACTAAGAATATGACAAGCATAGTCTTTCGCTATCATAGCAATATAACAATCTGTTAAATTGACATTCTTGCCTTTCTTTTTCAGACTGAAAGAAAGTTTCCCAGCTTTTATCCAGGTATCTTCTTTCTGATCAATAATATTAAAAGCCACAACAAAGTCCTCTATGACTGAAATCTCTCGTTCTGATTTGGAACCCTGAATCAACTCTGCGATAACAACTTTCGGAACATAAACTTCATGTTTGGATAATATTTCGTCCACTTTATTCGAAAGTCCTTCGGATTTATTTTTGAAGTATTCTATCCATACCGAAGTATCTATTAGGATTTTTTCACCGTTCATAATGTCTTATCTCATGGGCTGTCAAATCAAACTCTAATTTCCCCTTCATGGACTTGATTTTATCTATTTTCCTACGCCTCAGATATTCATGAATAGCCTTCTTCACCGCTGTCGCTTTGCTTTTAGCTTTCGTCTCTTTAAGCAACTCGTCCAAGATATCTTTTTCGATAGTAACTGTGGCTCTCATATAATCTTTTCCTAAATAAATCTTGTGCTTTTAATTTTAACAAAATTTTTTTATTTGTCAAGTATAAATTATACACAATAATTTAAATTTATAAGTGCTAAATGCAAGCACAAAAACGTCTTTCAGAGTCCTTAGGGGTCATCGAGGACGATCGCCTTTGGCAGTGAACCTTTCTCCTTTATCTTCAGATTTTTCTTCTTCTGCCTCAATCCTCCACCCTTGAACCTTACTCCTTTGCATTGGTTATTGAGTTAATGGGTTAATGAGTTAATAAAGTGCTGCGGTGGAGCACTCTCAAAATCACGCATGGCGCAAAGCGCCCGCCTACAGGAACCTTTCGGTGGGCAGGCCCGCCTACAGGAACCTTTCGGTGGGCAGGCCCGCCTACAGAAACCTTTCGGTGGGCAGGCATAGAGCATAGCGATTTTTTGCTATCGTCAGGCGCAAGGGGTTAGGAGTCAGGCGAAGAGAGGATATGATGTCAATTGACATATTGTGTAATAAGATGTATTATTAGTGTGTAATAAAAGCCCATTGGGAGGTGTATTATGCGTGTAGTTAGAATGAACATTACGATTCCCCAGGAACTTGCTCGCCAGGTGGACGAGTTGACGGGTCCCAGGAAAAGAAGTCAATTCATCTCTGAGGCCTTGAAGCACCGGATCGAGGAGATTCAGCATGAAAAAACTCAAAAGGTCCTCGAGGAAGGATATAAGGCTCGCAAAGAAGAAGGCCACTTTATAACAAAAGAGTTTGAAGCAGCCGATCTGGAGGGATGGGATGAATATTAAGAGAGGAGAGATATACCTTGCCGCCCTTGACCCTACTCTGGGAAGGGAGATCTCAAAAACGAGGCCTGTTGTCATCGTTTCAAATGACAAGAACAATACATTTTCAGGAACGGTTACCATTTTGCCCATCTCGTCTCAGAATCTCGACAAAGTCTATCCCTTTGAAGTCTGCTTACCGAAAGGAACTGGAAATCTGCCAAAAGATTCAAAAGTTAAAGCTGACCAGATACGAACCATAGACCGTGCAAGAATTGTTAAGCATATTGGGGCCCTTGGCGGCACTGAAATGAAAGACATCGAAAGAGCCATCCGACTCCACTTAGACCTGTGATTTAAAAACCGCAAGGCGTTAGGCGTAAGGGGTTAGGCGATCATAAAATGATAAGTGTAATGTTACGAGTTACGCGTTACGGGTTACTTGGGTTTATTGGGTCAATTGAATTATTGAGTTAATGAGGTAATAAGTTAATGGGTTAATAAGTGCTGCAGTGATACGGTGCTGCGGTCACTTCGATAAGATAATAAGTTATTGAGGCAATGAGTTATTAAGTGCTGAGGACTGAGTGGGGAGTTAAAGCGATAAAATGATTTCTTTCATCTCCTCAAAAATTCTCTCTATTGAAGGCTCCTGGCATGGAACATGTGATGTGACATTGTCCCGCGGGTGAATATGCCAGTATTTGTAATTGTCATAACCCAAAATTCTTTGATTTTCTTTGATCAGTGCGAAGCTCTTTTTATCAGTGAGGGAATTATAATAAACTTCCACGAAGATTTTTTCAGTAATCCTTATCCTTGCTTCTAAGGTTATATCTCTTTTTTCTGCCAGCAAAATATTAGCGTCAGGGAAATTATGTTTTGCTGCCAAAATGATTAATTTTCTAAAATCTTCAATCCTCATTTCGTCAGATTTTCTATTTTTCTGATCATCTCTATCCAGCTTCTTTTCTCTATAAGTAAATCCTCCCATCTCATGGCATCTCTTTCCATGACATATGAAAATTCGTCGCCAAGTTGTCCGGAGGCCAATTTATCCTTAAAAATCTCAAAAGGATGACCATATTTTGTTTCAAATTCTAATATTTCAAGTTCGCATTCTTTTGAATTTTCCTTTATGCCAGAAATGAGCAGGCTTAAAGCTTTACTTTCTGGCTCTCCACCGATCTTTCCTAATATCTCTTTTATGGGAGAAGATAATGTTAAAATAGACATAAAATTACCTCTTATTTATCGATTTCTCTCTTATCTTTAATCGGTAAAAAACGTTACCTTCTTTAAAAACCTATATTTATATAATTAATATCATATTTTTTAGAATAAAACAACTTACTAAGGAGTTGAGTTAGCTTATTAAGTCATCGCATGGAGCCAATGTGTAATAGTTAAGAAATTTCCCATGGCAGGCATAGCGGATTCTTTTTTCCGTCAGGCGTAAGGGGCGAGGTGTAAGGAGTAAAGCGAATTTAATATGCTGCATATCGGGGTACTGCAGTCAGCCGAAGAACCGCACGTACTGGTCATGGCTGCCAATCTAGAACCAGGTGACGGTGTCTTCGTCAAGGACTCCAATCGCGCGGTGGGCGAGGGTCACTCTGACCGACCAGATGTTCTCGGCATTATTGATGCATTTGAAACGTAAAGATGGATGGAAAGGATCTTCGGACCACAGGCGATATGCCTTCTTCGCCCTATCTCTGACGTTCCGATCAAGCTTGCGATACCCCTCCCAGAAGGACGGCAAGGTCGCAGATTTCATAACTTCTCGACATCCAGGAGACTTGCCTTGCCCTCTGCAATCCCTTTGCGTGCCAAGCGTGCGGCGGTAACAAGGGGCTCCTGCGTTCGTGAGAATGATTCATCCCAGCGGAACTCGTCCCTCAGGTCTTCGATGAACTGGCGCACATGCTCGACCACGCGATC
>Ga0315286_10002947_pt1 | contig 15954 bp, 18 predicted proteins | sample YL17G10_0_MG_FD_205038 | JGI IMG/M metagenome (GOLD analysis project Ga0315286, IMG submission 205038) | Sediment microbial communities from Yellowstone Lake, YNP, Wyoming, USA - YL17G10_0 | ecosystem: Environmental > Aquatic > Freshwater > Lake > Sediment | place: USA: Wyoming | collected...
TTGCTACTGGAAAGACCCCATTGGCTCTTATGACTGCAGAGATGTGGGGCTGCAAGAAGATTCTAGTTGTGTGTCCAACATCTGCTCTTGGAGCTTGGGAAAGAGATGTTCCCAAAGCTTCAAACTACTCCATTCAATTTCTTTGTGATTCAGATACCAGAAAAAGACGAAAAGATCTTGATCGGTGGAAAGCCGATGTCTACGTCATTCATTATGAAGGATTGAAAACCCTTTTCGGAGGGCTTTTCAACTCGACTGTAGCAATGTGTTCTTTTTGTCATCGAATGAATACATTCATTCATGAAGGAAAACTCGGAACAGGAACGTGTTCGTATTGTCACAAATCATTCAAACTTACAAATAGTAAACAGGAACATCGAAAGTGGTTTCTAGATCCTCAACGTTTCAAGTACAAGTTTGATTGCTTGATTCTTGATGAGGTTCATCGTTGTGCTGAATACAAATCTCTTCAATCTCAAATCTGCGCTCGAATATCACAACAAGTCCAATACACAATAGGACTTTCTGGAACCCCAGTTGATCGAAGCCTTCTTGAATTGTTCAACATCATGTTGGTAATTGATCTTGGACGATCCCTTGGCACCAATTTCTTCACATACAGGAATGCGTATTTCAAAAAATATGGCTTTGATTGGATTCTGAAACCGGGGGCTCAAGAACAAATCCTTGCTCGAATTCATGATTCTTCAATTTCTTTCGGAATTGATGAATGTTTAGATCTGCCCCCAGTAGTTGAAGAAATTCAAACGCTTCCAGCCTTTGATGAGTACAAGAAACTCCATGAACAAATTGTTGCTGGCGAAGTCAACTACAAAGAACATTCGGTCAAATTTGTTACAGATCAAGGTCGACTTGAAGCTCTTCGTCAACTCTGTAATGGTTTCATCTATACAAAGGATGAAGAAAGAGAAACGATAGTTTTGGATCATCAACCCAAGGTCGATGCTATTATTGATCTTCTCAATGACACAGGCAAGAAAGTGATTGTGTTCTACCACTACTCAGCTACACGGGCGATCATCGAAGCAGGGCTCAGGAAAGCGGATCTTCTGTATGTCTCTATGTATGGTTCACAGCCGATAGATGCTCGAAGACAGGCTGAGAAACGATTTCGAGCAGAACCCAATACTCGAGTCTTGATTGCTCAGAAGACCATTGCCAGTGAAGGATTCGATGGGACTGCAGCCAGCATGGTTGTTTATTTCACACCATCAGGATCACCAAAGCTTCGAAAACAGTGTCATGGACGAATTCGTAGACCTGAACAGAAAGAGTCTAGGCTCGCTTCTATCGATTTGGTTCTTCGAGGATCTATTGAAGAACTGGTTATTAAGAATCGTGGAGAGCGTTTTGAATTCGTGAAAGACTGTATGGAGTATTTACGGGGTCTTCAGAGTATTTGAAGAAAAGAATGAAAACCAAATACAAAGATCAAATTTTAGATATTCTGAAGAAGTACAGCATTGAATACTGGACTTCAGGAAAAAATGTTTCTGTAGGATATTCGGTAAACGTTCGATGTCCTTTTTGCGATGATCATTCTAATCATCTTGGTATTTTTTACGAATCAATGCTCTGTCATTGTTGGAGATGTAACGTTTCAACACATCTATCTTGGCTCTTAGTAAAGCTCTTGAGTATACCGATAGCTCAAGCACAGGCCATGACCGATACGCCGGTAGATTTCAAACGAGAAGCTGTAGATCAAATTGAAGCCATTTTTGAATCTGTACAGGATGATATCGAAGAGAAGGAATGGGAAGATGCTGTTCTTCCTCCATTTTTTGAACCTATTTTGGAATCAACAAGATTCAATCTTTTAGATCAATACATTCAAGGGCGGAAGAAAAAGAACGGCGGTCGTGGAAGACCCGTTGCTCGAGAAACACTGATCAAACATCAGTGTGGAATCTGCCGAGCAGGACCAATGATGAATCGTCTCATCATCCCCATTCTATTTAAGGATGAGCTGATTGGATATCAAGGAGCAGATTTGACTGGGTATGCAACGCTTAAATACCGAACATCAAAAACCCCGGTCAAAGAACATCTTTACAACTATGATTCCATTACAAGCAAAACGATGATCATTACAGAAGGTGTGTTAGATTGTTGGCGAGTTGATCGTGATGCTGTAGCAACTTTCGGAACAACATTGATCAATGAACAACGACAGTTGATTGTTGATAAGCATTTAGATACCCTCATATGGTGTTGGGATGGGGATGCGTATTGGAAAACAGTTAAAGAAGCAGCGTATTTCCTACCATTGATTCCTTCCGTAAAAATTGCAGAACTCCCCGATGGAGAAGATCCAGACAGCCTCGGTTACGATGCCGTGTGGCAATGTATTAACGAAGCACAGGAAGCATTTTAAGGAGAACAGATGGAACAGCCAGCACAGCTCAATTACAAAGACCGTTACGAGATTATACGACACATGCGAGAGCTTATCAGTCTCGGCCCATTGCTACAGAAGGGATTTGATTTTGAATGGTCCCATTTGAGAGATCTCTTACATCAGCATGAGTTTAGCAATGATGAGATTCGAGATATGGAACAAAAAGCATGTGAATATACAATTTATGAGAAAGTTCTTCCTCGTCCTAATGATGGAGGCCGGGATCGATGAGTATATAATACCTTGGAGGTATTATTATGAACAAACCAGCAGACGTCGATTATTTGTATTACAAGATCACACAAAGCTTTGAACATGGGCTTTACAAGGTAGCGGAGAAGAACCATCAGGGTTTTTTGCTCTTTGTATTCACATCTGAAGAGGCTGCTAAGAAAGCAGGCGAAGGAATAGGAAAGCTCTTTGGTGTTGAGTTTCGTCCAACAGGTCCTAAGATTAGAACTGATAAGGATGGTTGGCCAGTAACACAGCTTAATTCACAAATAGGGTAGAATGTTAGATAGATTTTCTTTTGATTTCAATCGATTAGGTATTATAGTTTATATGTAGGAATGGTCCTACATAGAAAGGAAAAAATGTTGAAACTCAATCGAAAAGCTTTGAAAGAGACACATGGTATTCCGGTATCTGCTAAAAATGTTACTATTAGTGAAGATGGGCTTCGAACATATCAAATTACAACATTAGATTCACATTCGTTTCTTTTTGGTGCTTGTGAAAGTGTTCCCAATCATTGGCTTGCTCATTTTTCAAATGGACAACCATTTGAGATGCAAGGTAATTTGTATGATGTTGTGTGTTTCTTACGCAGCGTAAATGGAGAAAGGAATACGCCCGGTTCTATTCAAAAGATTGAAGAAATTCAACATTTTATGACTGATTCTGACCAGGAGTATATTTTTTCTGAAGCAGATCTTCCATGTATTTCTCAAGCACCAGAAAATCAAAAGATTCAAATTCTTGGAAAGCTTTTTCGTGTTGAATATACATCCGGAGGATCTGATTTAATGTCAGTTACAAAGTTGGAGGAAGAGTCCAAGCCGTTTAAAGGAGGAAAGGTAACAAATATTCATGTTACGTACGCAGATTCAATGGATGAGCTTTTTTATGAGAATTCAAGTATTTTTAGAGAGATGAGAAGCACCATAAAAATATATCAGGAAGTGGATCTTTTCTGGAATTCTGAAAAGAAAGAAATACAAGAGGTGCTTAGTGAAATCAGCTGATTTCCATCTGAATCTGTCTGAACAGGGCTATCCAGAAGTTGTGGATAGCTCTGGGGAAGTTAGAGCTGTAATTCTTTCTTCTGGCAATTTTCAACATGCTGCAAAAGTAGGACAAGCCGTTTTACGTGTTCTTCTGGAAGTTGAGCAAAAGATAATTATGAAGAACAGGAAGAAGAATGCAGTTCTTTAATCAAACACAAATACCAACGCCTCTTCTTTTTCCGATAATTGAATTGGCTGGAAGTTTCGTAGGGGCTCGAACACAAAAAACTGTTGTGCTAGTAACTCAGAATAGAAAAAGGCAAACTACTGGAATTGCATATAATTACCATACAGTAAGCAGTTCTAGATTACTAGGAGAAACACAACAAGTATCAAAAAAATATATCACGGATGGTGGATGGATTCATCTTCGACTTCCTCAATTTCCTTTAATTGAACTATCACATTCTGTAACAAAGAGACTTTGGTATGTATGCCTACATGAATGGGCACATATCAAGGATCTTCAAAATGGAGGACCGAAAAAATTACCTTGGAGTCGAGATAATAAACAAGCATGGATTGATCGGCCAGAAGAACAACGAGCCGAACTTCGTGTTTTAGAAATTTGTGCAAAAATTCAAACGGGGTATCTAAAAGATCCTTCTTTCGTACTTATTCCGTTTACTCAGTATATTATTCAAAAAGAAGTAGGAGCAAAAGAATGAGTGACACAGAGAAGCTTTCACTACTGGGTCAAGGAGCAACTAAGTATCCTCAGAAGCCTGAGGATGCGATCTTGGAGACCTTTGCCAACAAGTGGCCAGGAAGTAATTACGTGGTTGAGCTTGAATGTCCTGAATTTACTTCCTTGTGTCCTAAAACTGGTCAGCCAGATTTTGCGAAGATCACTATTGGATACATTCCTGATAAGCGACTCGTTGAGAGTAAGGCTTTGAAGCTGTATTTGTTTTCGTTTAGGAACCATGGTGAGTTCCATGAAGATGTAACAAATCGAATCGCCCATGACCTATTTGCAGCTATGGAAGGACCAAAAATTCTTGTTGTTCGAGGGGACTTCTTTCCCCGCGGTGGGATTAGTATCAATCCAAATGTAGTACTACCAAATGATCCTGATCCAATTCTTCTTCAACGTGTTTTACATATGCTTGCATGGGGGAGACCAACCAATGTATAGAAAGCCAGAAGCCCAAATTACAATAACTTGTTTTGAGGAAGATGTGCTTTTTGAGCTTGATCGAGAGTATGATTCCGGGACGCCAATCACACTCAGATTAAGCAGTCATCCAAGGTATACCGATATTGGGTATCTTCAAATTATTCGTGGAGAGGATGTTGCAGCTGTGATTGTCAATATCAATGAATTGAAACAGGCAATTTTAGCTTTGAATCAGTTTGATGAAACATTTGATGAAACAGCAACAGAACCAGAAGGAGATGAAAAATAAATGTCGGTAACATACATTCATTTGGCCAACCTACTTACTACAGGTAATAAGATTTCTCAAATTTGGGCTCTGAAGATCTTAAAGGCCGGTCGAGCTACAACTCTGGAAACATTCTGGAAAGAGCGTGCTTTAATAAAGATTTTAGATGCGAATCCGGATATTCAGATTTTTCTTGATTCCGGTGCCCATTCACTTCTGAATGCTCAATCTGGTTTGATTGAAAGCGGAGCTGGTGTAGAAACAGAGAAGCGAGGTTGTGAAGGTGATATTGTTTTCACAGAGGAACAGTTCGACACTCTATCTGATAATCTCAAGCTTCATTACTCCAATAAGGTTGGAGGAGCTGCACAGCTTTTCACTGATGCATCGTTCAATGCGAATGCGGATGTTCGAAAATACTTGGATGCATACATTGCATTCATTCACAAGTACAAGAAACAACTATCAGCGTATGTCAATCTTGACATTGTGTATCATGCAGAAGAGTCCTGGGACAATCAAAAGATCATGGAGTCCAATGGGCTTCGTCCGATTCCTGTTTTTCATTATGGTGAAGATTTCAAATGGCTTTACAAGTATGTTGACGAATACGATTACATCGGAATTGGTGGTGTAGCTGGTGGTATTACCATTCAACAGTTTGTCAACTCTTTGGGGCAGAAAGCTTTCGATTATATCAACAAACATAAGCCCGGTCTTAAGATTCATGGGTTCGCAGTAACATCATTTGATTTGATGCACAGATTTCCATGGTATAGTGTAGACAGTACAACCTGGTTGAAGTTCGCAGCCTTTGGACAAGTTTTGATTCCTCGACTGCATCCAGAAACGTATGAGTTTGATTACTCTCGTCCACCTCAACCTGTTGCAGCTTCAGATCAAACTAGAACCGGAACAAAACATCGACACTACACCTTAGAATATAGTCCAGAAGAAGTTGAACAAATCAATCGATTCATTACAGAATCTGAAGTGACTCTTCCGGAAGTTGAAACAACTTTGCTTGGTCGATTCAAAGTGAATCAACACTATTATGAGCAATTGTTGAAATCTCCGAAAATACACGAACAAAAAACAACCCGAACGAATTGTCGACTTTTTTGAAACTGGGAAAGTAGATGAGGAAGTATATTGGTATCACTTATCCACGAATCTTTCAATTTAGATTGATTCAATGGTTTTGGAAGAAAATCAATTGCAAACGTGGGATGCATTTGTGGGATGAAGTTGCATCAGATGCAGATCACTACTTGTATTGTGATGCTTGTGAAATGCATATCAATATTCAGGAGAACATATGAAAGTTAATCGTTTTGAGCTTTTTAAGAAGTTTGAACTTCTATTGCCGGCTGTGGGTTTCAATGCAATGCTTCCTGAATTTCAGAGATTTCGAATTTCAGGATCAACCATTAGTGCAACAGATGGTGCTCTTCAGGTTGTTACATTCTTGAATGTTGATTTGGGCTTTTCTTGTTCTGTTCCCGCTAAGGCTTTTTTCGATGTTCTAGCTTCATTGAAAGAAGAAGAAGTTACGATTGAGTTAGATCGTGAAACAAAGAACCTTGTGCTACAAACACCAAAAACAAAAGCAAATTTTGCTTCTGTTCCATACAAAGCAATTCCGGAAATCAATCCAGTTGGTGCTCCGTGGAGTAAAGAGACGCTTCCTGGTGGGATTCCTGTTTTTCTGGAGAAATTGGCCTTTTGTCAAACCTGTGTATCTAATGATGAAACCGCCGGTGTATGGTGTGGTGTTCTTCTTGATAGAGAGTATGTTCTTGCTTCTGATAAGTATCGAATTTGTCGATCGAAATACATCAATCTTTTTGAGGGTGCAGTACCAGAACCATTTTCAATTCCAATCAAGTTTATTGATTTGATGAAGAAACATGCAGATAAGATTGATCTTTTTGGTCTTGGAGATGAAGGTCAAAAAGTATTTGTAATTTTCAAAGACGGAACATTGATATCTACACCCGTATACACGGGAGAATATCAAGTGCTTGATAGATTCTTTCCTGGAGAAGATGTTGAGTTTCGAGTTATTGATCCTTCCCCAGAAATTCTTGAAGCCATTGATCGACATGCAATCTTTTTGAACAGTCTGACTTCCGTGGATCGTGATATCACTGTAGAATACAAAAATCAGAAATGTATTATCAGTTCAGAGATAAAACAAGTTGGTTCTTTGGTAGAAACGTTTGATACCGGGGCAGATTGGAACATTACATTTTATGTTAATCCTTCCTTCTTCAATGATGCAAATCAGAAAATGAGCATACCACGAGAAGGAGAAGCTCTCGGTACACAGTGTATTCGATATTTTACAGATCACGGTCACATTCTTTCCATAAGGGGAGCTGACGAATATTTGATCACACCCCGAACTTAAAGGAGATTTCTTTGGAACAGGCTGCCCCAAGAAAACAAAAGGCTTTCTTTCTTTCTCCTGCGGATATCATGAAGCAGAAGAAGGATGCTAAACAAGCAGATCGAGATGCTCGAAAAGCTAAGCAGGCTTCACATGCACGTGGACCTCGAATCCCCGGCGTTCGTAAAGCTCGAGGGACTCAGGAACCAGATATCAAAGTATACAACTGTGATTCCTGCGGCTTATCGAAGAAGTGTAAATCTCCGAACATTGGTCGTCAAGGTCAAGGACATATGAACATTTTGTTCATTGATCAATGTCCGAATCGTACTGAAGACATAAAAAATGCGTTTTTCATCGGATCTACTGGAGATCTTCTTCGAGAGAAATGCAATCTATTTGGGATTGATTTAGATCGAGATGCTATCTGTGTTCATTCCGTTCGATGTTTTCCGGGTGTAGATGAACAGGGACGAAACCTTAACCCCACTTCAGAACAGCTTCTTTCTTGTCGAGCCAAGCTGATTCAGGATATTCAGGAAATCAAACCCCAACTCATTGTCTGTTTGGGAAAGTTTGCAATGAAGGCCATCCTTCAACCTGAGTATCCGGATAAAGCTCTTGAAATTGAGAACATCCATGGGCTAACGTTTCCGATACACAAGTATGGATGTTGGGTTGGAGCCACATTCCGACCATCGGACTTTATTTATCAAAAAGATGAGCGGCTGAATCATACTGCTGTGTTTGTTGATGATCTGGCTGAAATTTTTAGTTTCCTTTCTGTTCCTCTTCCTCAACCGCTCAAAGAGGAAGGGAATGTTCTCATTACTTCTGTAGATGAAGCAGTGACGTTTCTTGAAGATATCACTGGCACTGATGAACCAATTGCATTTGATTTTGAAACGAACAGTCTTACACCATACATTACCGATCCACGAATATTGACAATGAGTTTTGCACTTGATTCTTCTGCTGCTGTTTGTATTCCACTTGATTACATTGTGAATTCTGATACACAGGCTCGTACGTTTGATGATGATGGTCTGGCTCGAATAGCCATCGCGATGAAACATTTTCTGGCCAGTTCAACTCCAAAGATCGTTCAAAATACAAACATGGAGAATTGTTGGTCAATGGCTATCTTTGGTCAAGAGATGGTCAATTTCGTTTATGATACAATGATCGGTGCCCATATCTTGAATTGTCGTGATGAAACTACAGGACTCAAATTCCAGGCCTTTCGTCTTGCAGGACATCTTTATGATGTTGGGCATAAGGAAAACCTAAATGAGTTGCCTCTAAACGTGGTAGCAAATTACAATTGCTTTGATGCTCGATACACATACTGGGCATATCTAGAACAGAACCGTCGACTTGCAGAAGATCAGAATCTTGCAGATTTCTGTCAAATTTACATGGCCGCAGCTCCTATGCTATCTCGACTTCGTCATCGAGGAGTTCAATTGGATGTGAAGGAATTGAATTCTCTCAAAGAAAAATTTACGAAAGTGCGGGATACACAAAGTCAAATCATTCATGCTTGTCCCGCTGTTCAGCAATATGAAAAAGAAGAAGAGAAGACCTTTTCTATCACATCTGTGCCACAAATTGGAAAAGTGTTGTACACGTATATGAAACAACCCATCGTAGGTAAAACAAGGACAGGTCGTCCTTCTACAGATGCGGGGGTATTTCCAGAGATTCTTAAGAAGCCTGCCAGTCCTGAAGTTACAACATTCATCAATGCGATCATTCAATATCGAAAAGTTGATGGTAGTGGAGGTATTCTGAAAAGGATTGAGAACTTTGAAAAGAACATGGATCCAAAGGGGAAAGTCCATCCAAATTTGACTCAGAACATTGCAAAAACATATCGATCATCATCTTTGGATCCAAACATACAGAATGTTCCGAAGCATGATAAAGATCAAAAACAACTTCGAAAAGCGATTGTTGCTGAAGAAGGTCGAATTCTTCTTGAATGTGACAAGAGCAGTTTGGAAGTTCGAATCATTACAATGGAATCAAATGATCCAATTCTTACCAAACAGCTGATTGATAAAGTTGATTTTCATAGAGACTGGACGAAGCGCTTGTATTCGAGATCAAAATATCATTGGGATGATCTTGATGAAAAGAAGAGAAGCAGTCTTCGTTATGATACCAAGAACGGATTCGTATTTGCTAGTTTTTATGGATCTGTACCTCGGTCAATCGCTAACTATGATGCTTTTATAGAAGCAGAGATCTCCTTGGAGCATATTGAAAAAACCCAGGCAGAGTTCTGGGAAACATATAAGGATGTTCGGAAGTGGCAAAATGAAGTCGTAGACCAGTATAATCGTTTAGGCTTCTTTCAAGCGTTGCCGAAATTCAAACGACGTGGTCCATTGTCCCTTTTCCAACTCTACAACAATCCTACGCAAGGTACCGGGTTTGTTTTGTTCGTAGATGGTCTTCGACGAGTTGATGAAGAAACAATTCGAAGAAATCTTAAGTCCTTTTTGTTTGTTGAAGTACATGATAGTTGTACTTTTCAAGCTGTCGAAGAAGAGATTCCAGAAATTGTTGAATACTCTACTGCCATCTTCGAATCAGTTCGATTCCCATGGCAAACAATTCCAACACCTGTTGAGTGGGAGATTGGAAAAAACTGGTACGAAATGGAAGCGTTGAAGTTTGAATAGAGTATATTATATCTGGAGGTACTTAGATGTCCTTATACCAAAGAGTTCGTCCAACAACGCTGAATGAAGTTCGAGGCAATGAACCAACAATCAAGCTCTTGAATAAGGTTCTTAGACAGCCCCCAGAGAAACGCCCACACGTTTATCTCTTTGCTGGTCCTAGCGGTTGTGGAAAGACCACACTAGCTCGAATCCTATGTCACGAATTTGGTTGTGATGAGATAGACATCTTTGAATTGAATGCTGCAAATACTAATGGTATTGAAACGGTCCGAGAGATTTCTCGAAAAGCTGCTCTTCGACCCATGGGCGGTAAAGTCAAAGCATACATCCTAGATGAATCCCATCAGCTTACTGCTGCTGCGCAGGAAGGATTATTGAAGCCTTTAGAAGAGACACCAGAACATTGTTTCTTCTTTTTGTGTACTACGAATCCTGAATCTATTATCAAAACAATTCAGAATCGTTGTACTCGATATGAAGTTTATCCTCTAGCTCAGCAAGACATTTTCAATCTTCTGATGGATGCTTGTGAAAAAGAGAAGATTACTACAGCTGATGAAATTCTACTTGCCATCATTGAAAATAGTGAGGGATCGCCAAGAAAAGCTTTGGTTAGTCTAGAACAGGTGAAGGACATTGAATCTGTAGAAGAAGCATTGAAAATTCTCTCTACAGGAACAGAACGAGATGTTCAGGTTATTGAAATTTGCAAACTGATGTACATGGATCCATCCAAGCGTCGTTCTAATTGGAAGAGGATCATTACGACTTACGATTCGATTGAAGATGATGCAGAAAAGATTCGAAGATCCATTTTGGGTTTTCTTTACAAGAAACTCTTATCAACCGATGATGAGAAAGTAGCAGTAGATTTGACTCGGATGCTTCGATTGTTTTCTTCATCCGTATATTATGGTGGAAAGTCACACCTGGGTGCTCTTGTTGCCCGGGCATGTTTCGAAATTGAATTTGAGAAAGGAGAATAGGACGATGGCACGAAACCGTGCAGTTGAGGTAGCAGCAGATTATAAGAATCGAGGCTCAGGTGGAAAGCAGCAGCATTTCTATCCAGTTAAGTTGGATGCAGCTGAGCGGATTGGTTTAGGGCTTTACAAGACAGAGCAGGGAGATAATTTTCTGCGAATTCTCCCGCCGCCAGATGTTGAAATTACATATGGTCGAAAAATCTGTGTTCATGAGAATATTGGAACAGAGCAAGTTCTGGTTTTGTGTCCCAATCGAACTCATGGAGAAGACAACAAGCCGTTGGGTCAGCCTTGTCCGATTTGCGAGTTTGCAACAGAGCTGTACCGAGCTGATAATCAGTCAAAGGTTGCAAAGGCATTGTTCGCCAAGAATCGTTGGCTTTACTATGTCGTGAATACCAAGGATGAAAAGACAGAGATGCAAGGAATTTGTTGGTACTCAGCATCTTCATTGGTTCATGATAATGTTCGTGATCTGTCTATCAACCCTCGAGATACGTCTCTGGCTGTTGATATTTCTGATCCGAAAACCGGTCAAGATGTGCGTTTCAAGCGAGCTGGAATTCAATTTACAGCCTTCCAGCTTTGCGCACCTAAGGCCATTCCGGCAGAGTGGTATAAGGATCTTCCGACTTTTACTGACCTTCTGTATTTTATGTCCGAGGATGAGATTCTTCGTCATCTGGCTACTCACAGTGATAAACCGGTTACTGAGGAAGAAACGAAGAATGAATCTGCAGCACAGCCTGAAGCGCAGAAGCAAGCTCCTAGGTCAATGCCTTCTCGAGCTCGAGTTGATGTTGTAGAAACAATTCAGGAAGAGGGCCAACCAACGCCCCCGACTTCAAAGCCGGCTGCTGTTGCTGCCGCTGCTCCTGTTGAGCAGAAGCCGGTTGCAGAGGTTCCTGCAGTTCCGACAACTGAAGAGAAGAAAGGGCTATCAAGTCAGGTCCAGGCCAAGCTAGCAGAATTCCAGAAGCGTCGAACTGCTGCTACACAGAAAAAGGGGTAAAGTATGAATAATCCGATGCTTGAAGAAAAAATTGCTGTTTGGGCAGAACAAGTTAAAATTGAGAAGAATAATCTGGAACATGAATGCCAGATACATCCTGGGTTATATCTAGAAATTGGACTATCTGTTGTTGAAGCTCAGTATCAGCATCATCAGGCCAAAACGGACTTTGAAAGAGTCGAAAGTGAATTACTTAGTGCTGTTAAACTGACTCCTAGTGTGTTCGGTTTAGAGAAAGCTCCTACAGCAGATCTTACAATAGCTACGGTGAGATTACAGCCTACATATCAAGAAGCACAGCAAAAGTATCTTGAAGCTGAACTAACATACAAAACGCTTGCTCATCTTCAAGAAAGTATGAATCACCGAAAAGCAATGTTGCGAGATCTTGTAACGCTGTTCATTCATTCATATTATTCTAGTCAAGAGTTATCAGCTCCCTCTTCTCGTCTTTCGAAAAATGCTGATAAAGATCAGGCTTTTGATGCTGCCATGATGGATATTCGAAAGAATCGTATGGCATCTCGACTAGAAGACAGAATGGAAGAGATCAGAGAAGATTAATGACGATTTCTGATATGGTTAGAGAGGTAATTCGAGGAATGAAAGTCAATGACCTTCCTATTATCACTGAGTGGTGTTCCACCGGATGTACGCAACTAGATCTAGCTATTCGAGGAAAGCTTCCTGGGGGCATTCCGGTTGGTAGAATCATCCAAACGTTTGGCGGAGCCAGCACGGGTAAGACCGTAATGGCTTCAGTCGTCCTCGGCTCAGCTCTGCGAGCAGGAAAGCTAGCATTCTATGGTGACACAGAATACTCTTTGGAACCAACGTTTGCCCATCTGTATGGATTAGAAGTTGAACACAAAGATTTTTATTGGGGATATTCGTGGAAAAAGGATTCAGAAGCCACACAACCAGAAACGCTTGAAGAATTCTTTGACGGTTATCTTCATGGTATCCTGGAAAAGTTTGAAGACAAGCCAAAGATCGTTGTTGTTGATAGTCTTACAGCTCTTCCAGCAAGTATCGAAGTTAAAAAGGATATGGTAGATCAAGGATATGGTAGTTATCGGGCGAAGTTGATTTCTTTGGGGCTTCGAAAGTTCGAATCTCAGTTGGCACATACAAATACTACATTGTTCCTCATCGATCAGACTCGAGACAACGTCGGAGAGATCTTTGGGGAAAGTGAGGTTACCACTGGCGGACGTGCCCCAGAGTTTTATACGGCTGTTCGAATCTATTTGAAGACAGAAGCCCGAATCAAGAATACTGCTGAAAAGGATACCGGGATCTGGGTCAAGTTTCAAATCAAGAAGAACAAGGTTGGAAAGCCCTTCCGAGATGGCTCGTTCAAGATTGATTGGGATTATGGTCTAGATGATCTTCATTCAAATCTTCGATTCTTGGCTGAATACCAAACCAAAACCAAGAAGGAAGGAATGAAAAAGACTACACAAGTTACGTTACTCATTCCAGATGAAAAGAAACCGGAAGAATTGATCAAGGTTACGAAAACCATAAAGGTTTGGATCCCGTATATTGAAGAGCATAAACTTGAGAAGTTTCTTCAGAATGATGTTGTTGATGCTTGGAACGAACTATACAAACCGGAAGATCGAAAACCTAGACAGTGGGAGAAGCACGATGAATAAGGCTGTAGTTTGTTTATCTGGAGGAATGGACAGTACAACAGCTTTGTATTGGGCAAGGAAGCACTTCGATGAGGTTTTAGCCTTTGGTGTATCTTATGGAAGTAAGCACAATCGTCGTGAGCGGGATATGGCTCACCTTATGTGCAAGCGAATTGGTATTTCGTTTTCAACATATGATCTTCCAGAAACTTGTTCGGAATTCAAAGATTCTGCAATCGGAGATCAACGACCATTTCTTCGATCAGATCTTCTTGAATCTGGTGGAAACATTCCATATGGACATTATGCTGAAGAGTCGATGAAGAAGACCGTAGTTCCATTCCGGAATGGAATTATCTTGAGTCTGGCAACGGGCTTTGCTGAGAGCAGGGATGCAAATACAATCATTCTTGGAAACCATGCGGGTGATCATGCTGTTTATCCGGATTGTCGTCCCGAATTTGTACACGCATTCAAACAAGCTGCTAGTTGTGGAACGTTTAACAACGTTTTACTTTTTTCACCGTTCTGTAACATGCCGAAAGCGGAGATTGTTCGTATAGGGCTACAATTAAAAGTTCCTTTTGAACTTACCTGGTCTTGCTACGAAGGTAAGGAACGACCCTGTCTTCAATGCGGAACGTGTATGGAACGGACGATCAGTTTTTTAGAAATAGGACAGGAAGATCCTGCACTTACTGCAACGGAATGGGCGATTGCAGTAAAAATCGCAGAAAAGACACAGAAAGATTTCGAGAAACACAATGGATAACAACTCAATCATCATCGGACTAGATCTATCTCTTGAGCATTTCGGTATGGTAGCCCTAAATGCAGAGGGACAGGCGTTTCATTGTTCATACATGTATCCAGCTCAAAAGTATGTTCTGGCTATAGAGAAGTTCATGTCCTTTCCTTGTAGAGGTTGGCTGACTCTAAAAAAGAATGAGGGGGAAGGCCGAGATTTTCATACCATTCGAAGGATTGATTCTGCCAGCACAATCATCGAAAATGCTATCACAAACATAACGCAGCTTCGACCTTGGTATGTAGCCATTGAAGATTATGCGATTGGAGCTGCATTTTCTGGATCGACGGGTTTGATACAAATTGCTGAGATGACCGGAGTTGTTAAACATTGGATCTACATGAATGGTGGGGCAATTCGAACGTACGATCCTTCAACGGTTAAGTTGTATGCCACGGGCAAAGGGAATGCTCTGAAGCGGCATGTGATTGAAGCAGTAGAAAAAGAAGGTTTCAAATTACCTCCAGAGATGTTCAAGGCAGTGAATAAAATCTGGCAAGGAAAGCCCGATAAAGAATTTGACGGACCGGGATCTGATTTGTGCGACGCCTATACCCTTGCAAGAATGTTATGGACTGAGCTTCAGGTTCGAGCTGGTAAGATAGAACTCAAAGATCTACCAGAACATATTCGAGAGAAAATTTTCTTTCGAGTAACTAAAGCCAATCCCGTGAATATCCTGGCCCGAGAGTTTATTCAAAAGAAGTCTGTTTAAGATGATCACCAAACTCTACATTAAGAATTTTCAGGCACATGAGGATTCGTACCTTGAATTTCATCCTGGAGTGAATGTAATCACCGGGGAGAATGACAAGGGCAAATCTTCAGTTGTTCGATTCATTCGTTGGATGGCAATGAACCGACCACTTGGAGATTCCATAATTCGAGACGGACAAACAGAAGTTGAAGGCACGATGGTTGTTATGAATGATGGACAGGAGATTCCTGTTACACGTATTCGTAATAAGACCAAGAATGTTTACAAAATAGACGTTCCAGAAGAAGCAACCTTTGAAGCCTTTGGTAGTGATCCTCCGGAACACATTCGCTCTATTTTTCAACTAGATGATTTGAACTATCAGGATCAGTTTGATCCATATTTTTTAGTGACACAATCTCCGGGGCAAGTAGCCACATTCATTCGATTGCATACCGATTTAGATATAATTGATCGGGCTATTTCAAGTTCAACATCAAAGCTTCGTGAGATTAAAAACAAACATGAACAGGCGGAAGTTGAAAAAGAGAAAATTCAACTCATTCTTGATGCCCTGGACAAGCTTCAGCTAAATCAGTTTCGAAAGTTACTTGATGAAGCTACCGAGGA
>Ga0315286_10002949_pt1 | contig 15951 bp, 11 predicted proteins | sample YL17G10_0_MG_FD_205038 | JGI IMG/M metagenome (GOLD analysis project Ga0315286, IMG submission 205038) | Sediment microbial communities from Yellowstone Lake, YNP, Wyoming, USA - YL17G10_0 | ecosystem: Environmental > Aquatic > Freshwater > Lake > Sediment | place: USA: Wyoming | collected...
TTGTACGGGACGGTGCAGACGCTCTGCCGACGGGCCAACCTTCCCATGCCGAAGGTCTACGTGATCCCTCAGGAGGCGCCGAACGCCTTCGCGACCGGCCGCAACCCCGAGCACGCGGCAGTGGCCGTGACCGAGGGGCTGCTCAAGCGCATGGGCCGGGAAGAGCTGATGGGCGTGCTGGCGCATGAGCTCGCCCACGTGCGCAACCGGGACATCCTCATCGGCAGCATCGCGGCGACCATGGCCGGGGCGATCATGCTCTTGGCCAACATGGCGCGCTGGTCCGCCATCTTCGGCGGCGGCCGCCGTGACTCGGAAGAAGGCGGGGGCGGAGGGGGCGGCCTGGCCCTGATCGCCATGTCCATCGTGGCGCCGCTGGCGGCGATGCTGATCCAAATGGCGATTTCGCGCTCGCGCGAATACATGGCCGATGCCACCGGCGCGTCGTTTGCCGGCAGCCCGCAGGGTCTGGCGAGCGCGTTGGAGAAGCTGGGGGTCTACTCGAAACAGCTGCCGATGGATGCCAGCCCGGCAACGGCGCACATGTTCATCGTCAACCCCCTCTCGGGCAGAAGCCTGATGAGCCTGTTTTCAACCCACCCGCCGCTGGAGGAGCGCATCGCCCGCCTGCGCGGGGGCCGCTTCGAAGGGCCCCGTGGGACCGAAGAAACCAGCCAACCCGCTGACCGGCAGGCTCAGGCCCGGGCGATGTGGGGCAAGCTGTCCGGCAAGCCATAATCGGTCAGCAACAATTGACCGCGCCGCAGGCGGCGGCATTTTTCCCCTTGATCCACTTCTTGATGATGTAGGCGGCGCAGCCCACGCCGGGTGTCACGCGGATCGCGCCGGTTGGGCAGTTCTGGGCGCAGGCGCCGCACTCCATGCAACCGTCGCGATCGGCGATCCACGCCTTGCCGTTCTGCATCCGCACGGCCCCGTGGGGACAGACCACCGCGCACGTGCCGCACCCCACGCAGGCGTCCGCATCCAGCGCGAGCGTTGTCACCCCGGGCAGATAGCGCAATTTTTCCATACCGTTTCGAACCTCCCTCAACCGGCAAACGCCGAGCCCACCCACGCCAGGACGAACCCCAACAGCGCCGCCGCCTGCAGCGGGATGGCTCGGTGCATTTCCTTTTCGACGCCAGACGGCGAGGTGAACGGGGTCGACCCCGTGAAGTTCATGGCGAGATACGAGCTCACCACTGCGGTGAGCACCAGCAGGGCGGACAGCTCGGCGGCGTGCAGACCGGTCCGGAGCAGAAAGATGAGCAGCCCGCCGACAGCCGTTCCGGTCAGGGCACCCTTCAGGGCAAAGGCGCGGCCGGGGATCCAGGGCAGCAGGGCCGGTGTTGCCACCGCCCCGGCGAGGACCCCTGCCGCATAGGCCGCCGCCGCGGCCAGCCCGCGGGCCCAGGCGGCGTCGAACGAGAAGATTCCCCCGCCGATGCCGGACATTAAAAAGAGCGCCGCCAGGATGACGGCCGTAGGCTTGGGCAGAAAGGACAACTCCACCGGCACGAGCACCAGCCGTTCGCCGAAGGTGAACGTCACCCGGCGCATCGCCGCTTCGGCCTTCATCCCGTTGCGCAGAAAATCTTGGATGTCCCTGGCCCGAACGGGCCCCCAGACCACTTCGAAACCGCATTTTTTCTTCACCTGGCGGGCCGAGACCCCGGTGGCCGCAAGCTGGGGCAGGATCAGCCGGCGGTGACGTACCACCCGCGCAAGCCCGGTGCGCTGGACCCGGAGGGCGAGCTCGTCGTGGGAGAAGAGTTTCTTGCCCGCCGCGCACCACACGTTGACGCCGCGCGTGTCGAGCACGAGCACCCAGGCGTCGACGCCAGCAAGCTCCCGGCGCAGCGTGTCGAAGGTGAGCTTGTAGTTCGCGGTGACGAGCACCGGCGAGTCGGCGGAGGCTGCGCCCACGGCATAAAGGCCTGGGGCGATCGTGCGGCGGTTGCGGCCGATGCCGCAGCGCACTGCCGCGGCCCCGATGAGGTCGGCCGGCGCCAGAGCCGTGGCGACCCGGGGCACGGGGCCGGCCGGGGTGTCGATGAAACCGGCCACGAACGGTAGCCGCCGGTAGCCCGGCCGCTCGTGGGAGTTGCTGGCGGGCGGAGGCTTCGGACCGCAGCAGGTTTCGGAGGAAATCGCTTGCGGAACCGTGGGTAAGATTTCGCTCACGGTGACGGTGGAGGCAAAATCGACGTCGCGTTTTCCGTCACGCATGGGTTTTCCTCTGTCGTATCCCCGGCCGGCAGCGGCCATAGACCCGCTGCGGCAGAGGCTGCAGCGGTCATCGCTGCACTGCTGGCAGCCGAAGCAGTCCCGGCAGGGGTGTTTTTTCGAAGCGGCCGAGCAGGACTCCGGAACATATATCTTGCCGCTCAGTCCTGGAACCTTGATAAAAGGCACGATGCCCTCCTTCTCAAGCCGTTTGTCGAATTTTAATGCAGGTCGCCGCACAAACAAGCGCCTGAGCACTTTTACGGTGCCGGCCTCCTCGCCTTGCCATAGCTTCAGCGACGGCTGGTCACCGGCACCGTAAAAAATGGAGGCCGCTCCCCTTTCGCCATGCTCTCAAGGAGGCCGGCGATGACCACGCATTCCAGGCCGAAGGGCAGATAGCCGGCGTACCCGAGGAGGGGCATTTCAAAAATCTCGAAGCGGTGGACGAAAGGGATGCTGTACTTCCATTTGGCCAGGCTGTAGAAATTCCACATCTCCCAGAAAAACCCACAAATCAGCGCCGCCAGCGCCGCAGACATCGGACCGGTCCAATCCGTGCGGGTCAGGTCCTGGAGAGGGTGGGATTCATGTCGCAGGCTCTTCAATGCCACGATGATCAGCAGCGGCGCCACCCACACCAGGGAATGGAAAAGGCCCGGCCACACTCCGATGGCGGCGAGCCCCCCAGAGGCGGCTGCCAGTACGGCCAGCGGCAGGATGGGATTATCGAAGCCGGACAGCGGCCGCACCTGGCCGAAGGCGCGCTGAAACCAGGCGAAGGATCGGATGAGCTCCTGCGTGCTCAGGACGGCCGGCAAGACCGTGGCAAAAGGCGGGGTGGCGTACCAGAAATACTCCCAGGGGCCGAAGCTTTCTCCGACATAGTACCAGTTCTGCACGAAGCGGTTGAGGTACTCGAAAAACCACCAGAACAGCGCGCTGGTCGGAAACAGACTCAGGAAAAAGAGCGGGCGATGGGCCAGCAGCGAGCGCCCCGTCCGCCGGCGGCACAACGCGTTGACCCCGACGATGTAAGCCAACCAGAGCGGGGTGAAGGTGTGGGGCTGGAAAGCCGCCATCCAGGGAAAACGGGTCCACGCCAGGACCCAGGCCGCAGCCCCGGCGGCGACCGCGGCCCAGCCCCACCCAGGGAAGGGATGTGCCCCGCTTGCAGCCACCGGCGGGCTCCGGCGATAGGACCGCATGGTCCGAAGGGCAACCGTGAAGATCGCCGCTGCAATCATTGCCGAGTACAAACAGAATGCCGTCCACGAAAACGGGGCATGTTGCACAAAACGGGTTTGGGTCGGGAACTCGAAGTAGGGCTCAAGCGGAAGGCCGGCCAGCCACACCCCCAGCAGCGGGAGCCCGATCAGCATCCCGGCCAGGGGAATGAATGTCAGCAGAAAGCGCTTGAGGCGCAGCATATGGATATCCGAGTGTCAAGAAAAGACCAGCTCAGCAGGCTGTTCAGAAACGCCCAGGTGCAAGGCATGCGAAATCCCGAGGAATGAGGCGTACATATGGTACGCCGCAATGACGAGGAATGAGCATAACGCCGCAGATGGGCGTTTATCAACAGCCTGCTAGTGCGCCCACCCGTCCCGCAGGATTTCCGGAAGTTCGCATTCGAGGCTGGCCTTGCGGGTTTCCACATAATGGGCTGCCGCAAGGGCTGCCGTACAGCCATCGGCGGCCGCCAGCACGATCTGGCGCGCATATTTTTCCCGCAGGTCGCCGATCACGTAGATTCCCGGGAGGGTCGTGGCGCACTTGTCGTCGGTCACGACGTAACCGTCGGCGTTCATTTTGGTGCCGGCCGGGACGAGGCGGTTGTTCGGCACGAAGCCGATGAAGATGAACACCCCGTCGGTAACGAGTTCCGCCGGCTCCCCGGTCTGGGTGTTTTTCAGATCCACCGCACACACGCCGTTTGCGTTGGCCCGGATGGCGGTGACCACCGAGTTCCATCGGAACTCGATCTTGCACTCGGCCTTGGCCCGCTGCTGGAGCAGTGCTCCGGCCCGCAGCTGGTCCCGGCGGTGGACGATGAACACCTGTTTGGCGAGCTTGGCCAAATAGAGCGACTCCTCGATGGCCGAGTCCCCTCCGCCGATGACCGTCACCGTCTTGTTCCGGAAGAAAAAGCCGTCGCAGACGGCGCAGTAGGACACCCCTTTCCCGTAAAACTCCATCTCCCCTGGGATTTCAAGTTGGCGGGGGCTCCCCCCGGTGGCCAGGACCACGGCATGGGCCTGGAGACAGTCGCCGCCGGCCAGGCGCACGGTGTGACAGTCCAGCCCCGGCTCCACGGCCGTGACCTCGTCGGACCGGATCTCGAGGCCCAGCGACTGGGCGTGGCTGAGCATCTTCATCGACAGCTCCGAGCCGCCGATGTGCTCGTCCCCCGGCCAGTTTTCCACTCCATCCGAGAGGTTGACTTGGCCGCCGGGCGCCGCCATTTCCACCAGGACGGTCTTGAGGGCGGCGCGCATGGCGTAAATCCCTGCGGTCAGACCCCCGGGGCCGCCGCCGATGATGATCAGATCGTACAAACCGGAACATTTCATGCTTCGATATTCCTCATTCACGGGTGGCGGAAAGCCGGGCGGTGTATTCGGCAAAGTTCTGCATCAACGCGCGGGTCCGCTCGCCCGGTTTTCCCGTGCCGATCGCTTCCTCGTCCACCTGGACGATCGGGACGATCAGGCGGTTGGAGGACGTGATGAACACCTCGTCGGCAGTGACGAGTTCCCCGCGCTGGAGGTCGCGAATCTGAACCGTGTATTTGCCCTCTGCCAGGCCGAGGACTTTCTGGCGGGTGATACCGCTCAGGATGCCCTCACCCGGAGTGACGAGGGTCCCGCCGAAGAAGGCGAAGATGTTGCTGGTGGTGCCCTCCCGGACCCAGCCCTGGGAATCGACGTAGACTGCCTCGATGGCCGCTTTCTCCCGCGCCTCGGCCAGGACCAGGATGGCGCGGATGTAGTCGATGCTCTTGGCCCCGGGGATGGGGCGGTTGTGCCGCACGGTGATGACCTTGGCCCCTTCCAAATACCACGCCGCGGGGTAGCGGCTGAGGGGAGCGACCATGATCGCCAGGCGCGGCTTGCCCTGGGGGGTGATGAAATCCGGGCTGGACCCGCCGGTGACCAGGATGCGGACACTGGATTCAACCGGGTCGTTGCGCTGGAGTGTCTCACCCACCAGCCGGATGATCTCCGCCTTCGGCCAGGGGAGCGCAAGGCCGATCTCGTGCGCCGAGCGGGCCAGGCGCTCGATGTGGTCCTGGATGAAGATCACCTTGCCGTTGTAGGTGCGCATGAAATCAAACACACCATACCCCCGCAGGAGTCCGAGATCATTGAGGGGGAAAGCGGCTTCAGCGGCGGGCACAAATTTTCCATCCACGTAATAAACGTTTGTCATGCGGCGTTCTCACCTCGCATCGGGTTGACTGAAGACAAGCGTCGCCATTATATGCACGGACGAATCCGGATACAAGACCGGAGTTGACGCCCCGGCCCCCTTCCCTCCCGGCGCGTTCGATCCCGGACATGGATCTGGCCGATCGGCAGGACTTAACCCGAACAGGCTGTTGAAAAACAAGCATCAGGCCGTTAGCCAAGGCGCACGGCGTTTTGGAAAGCGCAGCATATTCATAATATGTGAGCATTTACAAAAGCCGTGCAACACCGGATCACGGCGTGAGGCGCTGTTTTTCAACAGCCTGCTAAAGAGTTTCTCCAAACAGCCGATATAAAGACCGAAGGAGCCATGCCGCTCCAAAAGGGCGCCGTCTGGCCGCTGAAGGCTGGCCACCCGCAGCAGACTGCCCTGCGCCACAACCCATTCGCTAAAGGAAAAAATTCCTGTGGATCCTCAACCGGAGATCACCGCAGCCGCCGACACCCGCGGCCAGGCGCCGACCGAAGACCCAGCCGTCCACTCCCATGACATCGTCGATATGCTGGTGCAGTCCAACCAGCTCACCCGCGAGCAGCTCGCCTATGCCCACCGGGTGCAGTCCAAGCTCGACGTTCCCCGCCCGGTTCTGGAGGTCTTGAAGGAGCTCAAGTTCGTTTCCGAGGACCAGATCAAGGAGGCGGTGCGCCAGAACAAATCCCCCATGTGCCTGGGCACTCTCCTGGTCGAGCTCGGCCACCTCCGGGCGGAAGACCTACGCGTGGCCCAGACCGTCCAGGATGAGAGCAACCCGCGCAAACGCCTGGGCGAGATTCTGCTCGAGCGCCGGTTGATCGACGAGCGCTCCCTGATCGAGGTGCTCTCCCTGCAGATGGGGTTCCCCTACGTGGAGCCGGATTTCTCGGAGATCGACCCCCGGCTGTTTTTCAAGGTCCCTGCCAAGTGGTACGAGACCCATAACTTTGTGCCCGTGCGGATGGACGACGGCAAGCCGCTGATCGCCTTTGCCGACCCGCTGGACAAGGGCGACCTCGATGCCGCCCGGGAAGTGTTCGGGCCCACCTTCACCACCGCCATCGCCCGCCGCAGCTCCATCGAACGGGCGATCAAGCGCGCCCAGCGCGCCAAGCAGCGTGAGCGGATCTCCCCCTCGGACGAGGGCTCCATCATCACGCTGGTCAACAGCATCATCGCGGCGGCCATCGAACGCAAGGCGAGCGACATCCACCTCGAACCGCTCAAGGAGCACATCCGCGTGCGGTTCCGCCAAGACGGGGTGCTCATCCACTACGACGACTTCCCGTCCGCACTGCTGGGGGCGATGACCAACCGCCTGAAGGTGATGTGCGACGTGGACATCACCGAGAAACGCCGGCACCAGGGCGGCCGGTTCTTTTTCGAGCAGGGCGACAACCAGCTCGACCTGCGGGCCTCGTTCTACGTGACGGTCCACGGCGAGAAAATCGTCCTGCGGCTGCTCAACCGCCAGGGACTGCTGATCAACCTCGAGGACATCGGCATGTCGTCGCGCATGCTGGAGCGGTTCAAGGAGGACGCCCTCTACCTGCCGAGCGGCGTCATCCTCATCACCGGGCCGACCGGCTCGGGCAAGACCACGACGGTCTACGGCTGCATCAACCACATCAACGACCCCCAGACGAGCATCATCACGGCCGAGGAGCCCGTCGAGTACGTGATCGACGGCATCTCCCAGTGTTCGATCAACCCGCGCATCCAGCTGACCTTCGAGGAAACCCTGCGGCACATCGTGCGCCAGGACCCGGACGTGATCGTGATCGGCGAGATCCGCGACACTTTTTCGGCAGAAGTGGCGGTCCAGGCGGCCCTGACCGGGCACAAGGTGATCACCACCTTCCACACCGAGGACAGCATCGGCGGACTGGTGCGCCTGCTCAACATGCACATCGAGGCGTTTCTCATCTCCTCGACCGTGGTGAGCGTCATGGCGCAGCGACTGCTGCGCAAGGTCTGCAGCGGCTGCGCCGCTCCCTACCGGCCCACCCCCCTCGATCTCCAGCGCCTCGGGTACGGCTACGCCGACATCGTCGGCGCGCAGTTCCAGCGGGGCCAGGGGTGCGCCCAGTGTCAGTACACGGGCTACCGCGGCCGCGCTGGCATCTTCGAGCTGCTGATCCTGAACGAGGACATCCGCAACGCCATCATCGAGCACAAGACGAGCCAGGAGATCCGCCGCATCAGCATCGAGGCGAGCGGGCTCGTCACGCTGCTGGAGGACGGCATCGTCAAGGCCGCCGCGGGCCTCACCACCATCGACGAGTTGCTGCGCTGCCTGCCGAGGCTGCAGCGGCCCCGGCCGTTGCCCGAGCTCCGGCGCCTGCGGGAGGTGTGAACATGACATCCCCGACGTCCTTCATCGAGATCATCGAGAACCGCATTATGTCCAACGCCGCGCGGCTACCGGTCTTCAACACCACCGCCGCCCGCATCCAGCAAGAGATCGGCCGGGAGGAGCCGGACCTGCGCCTGATTGAAAAACTCATCGTGAGCGACCAGGCGCTGACGGCCGAGGTCCTGCGGTTTTCGAACTCCTCGTTCTACAAGGGACTCACCCAGGTCTCCACGGTGCGCAACGCCATCGTGCGCCTGGGAATCAACGAGGTCTCCAACATCGTCATGATGGTGACCCACGAAAACCAGTTCCGCTCCACGGACCCCGTCCTGAGCCGCGTCATACGCAAGCTCTGGCGGCACGCCCTCGGCACCGCCATGGCCGCCCACTGGCTGGCGCGGCACTGCGGCCTGCACGGGATCGCCCACGAGGCCTTCTTTGCGGGCCTGCTGCACGACGTGGGCAAACTCTTCATCCTCACCGTCATCGATGACATCCAGCATTCCGACCAGGTGAAGGTCAAGCCCTCCGTCGCCCTGCTCATGGAGGCCATGGACGACCTGCACACCACCCACGGCTATGCCCTCATGCACCACTGGAACCTGCCGGAAAAGTACTCTGAGGTCGTGCGCGACCACCATGCGCAAGCCCTGGAGACTGAGAACTACCTGTCCCTCACGGTGCGGCTGGCGAACAAAACCTGCAACAAAATGGGGATCGGGCTGCGGCACGATGCCGCCATGGTGCTCATGGCGACGGAGGAGGCGAGCGAACTGCACCTCTCGGAGGTCGACATCGCCAAGCTGGAGATCATGCTGGAGGACTCCCAGGTGTCCGCCAACAAAGGGTAAAGGCGCCTGGGGTCAAGGGGGCCCGGGGTTCGCGCGAATGAAGCCCCCCTCGGGTTGAGACTCGCAACCACTTTCCGGCAGGTGGAGGTCGGATGCTAAAGACCGCAACGGTTCTGTTGCTTTCCGCTTTGAGCTTTGAGCTTCGAGCTTGGAGCTCATGATGCGTGAGCCTATGAGATATCCTTCTGGAATCGCACGGATCGAACCCACCGGCTGGATCATCTCGGAGGGCAAATTGGTGCGCCTGGACCCGGCGGAATTCGACCCGGAAGCCGATCGCGGCACCGTAAAGGAATACCGGATTTCCGAGATCGCCCGCTACTTGATCCACCCCGGGCCGGTCGAGATCCGCAAACGCCTCATCGGGTGCGAGGTGCACACGGCCCGCAACGGGGCGCGGCGACTCCTGCGCCGGCTGCTCCCGGCGCGCGCGAACGCGAAGAAGGCCTCCGTCCGCCGGGACTCCGAGGTCCTCCTGTCCGGCTTCAAGCTGAGGATCCCGGGGATGAAGGACCCGGACCTCGAGGCCCACTTCAAGCGAATTGCCGACGAGTTGCGCGGGTTCGACCCTTTCGCCAAAAAAATCGCCCGGCTGAAGACGGCCCGGCTGCCGCACATCATCGGCGTCTGCGAGGACATCGGCGGCGGGTATTCCTACCTGAAGCTGCAGGGTTCCGGAGAGGACAAGCTCCGGTACCTGTCCGCCAACGTCGGCCGGGACGTGCGGGTGACACTGCACCGGGCGCACCTGTCCGAGGGGCTCTTTGAGCTGCGGGGGTTCCCGCAGGCTTCCTACAACCCGGCCAACGCCTTCCGGCTGTGCACCTACACCCGGGACGGCGAGCCTGCGGCCTGCGTCCTGACCTCCCTCGGGAACCTGGACTTCCGGCTGTCCGACCTCCAGGCGCTGAAATACCTGAACCTGCTCGAGCACACCCTGAAGGCCAACCCGGAACTGCGGCGCGCCTTCGACAGCTGTTTCATGGGCAGCGGCCGACCGCTGCGCCTGTTCTTCAACAAGCAGCTCGAGGTGGACTACGCCACGGCGAACCTGCCCGAGATCTACCGCGACATCTTCCGTGCGGTCGATGTCGACGCCTCTCGCCGGAACCTGGTCAAGCCGGTGTTGAACTTCATGCAGACCGCGGTGTCTCTCAGCTACCTGCCGGCCTCCGAGGTCGGGGACGGGAAGCTCTTCACCCAGATGTCCATCCTGCACGACCTGCGGGCACTCGAGCCCCTGCGCAAGAGCCTGCCGGCCGTCTATGCCGAGATGAGCAAGCGGGCCTTCACCGCGGAGGCCGGCCGGTTCTACCTGCTCGATTCGATCACGGGGGCCGCCCATGCCGAGTGACTACCGCGACAGCGACTACACCTGGATCCGCGAACTGCTGGACTACCCGCGCGCCCTCGCGGAGCGCCTCGGGTTCTTCGACGACACCTCCCAGATCCACCTTCCGGAGGACCCGATCGAGCGCGTCATCTTCCAGGACCGGGCCAAGATGGCCATCCGCAAAGTCGCCCAGAACCGCGGGCACATGCTGATGGTGGGCCGCCCCGGCACCGGAAAATCCATGCTGGCGGAGATGTTCAAAGAGGTCCTGGACCGCTCGATCGGCGACTACCTGCGGCCGCAGGAGGCCATCCTGGCCTATCCCGGCAAGGACAAGAACCACATCCGGGTCGCCTACGAAACGCCGGAGAAGGTCGACCGGGCGCTCTCCGACATCCAGAAGGCGCTCGAAGCGGCCCAGAACAGCGGCGAGGAGTTCACCCTGGAAGACCAGATCCGGGTGGTGCGCAACGTCAAGCGGGGCCTTCTCACCGCGGCTGGCGCAGCACTGGCGGCGGGGGTTTTCTTTCCCCCCGCGCTGGTCGCGGCCGGTCTCGCCGGGATGGGCGCCATTTTCATGTACATGCAGGAGAACAACCACCGGGTGCAGGAGAAGATCCAGCGCGAGACCAACCCCGGGATGCGCCACGATGTGAAACACCTTTATGACATGGTGCCCGAGGTGCTCTACGACCCGCGCCAGGAGCGGGAACTCATGGTGCGCATCTCGGAACCGAGCGCCCGCAGCATGAAGGGTGGCTTCCGGCACGACCCCTACCAGTCCGGAAACCTCCACACGCCTTGCCACAAGCGCGCCTACCTGGGGGCCCACGCCAGCGCGCCCATCATCTACATCGATGAGCTCAAGACCCTGGTCAAAATGGGTTACATGGCGGACCTGCTGGAGATCATGCAGAACAAGAAGTACATCCTGGAGGGCGGGAAGAACGCCGGCAGCGGCGCGGCGGACCGCTCCGAGAACCCCCTGCGGGCGGACAACATCATCGTCGCCTGCTGCAACCACGATACACTCGCCTACCTCCAGGAGGAGGGCGACGGCGCCTTTCTGTCACGCATCGAGGACAAAGGCGAAATCGTCGACATGGAAAGCGCGGTCCCCGAAACGCCGGAAACCATCCGGCACGTGGCCCAGTACATCAAACAGGAAATCGTCAACCTCGGTGAGGACTTCCAGCGCAGCTGGGGCGAGGTGATCACCCGGGAGGGCTACGAGAGCGTGCGCCGCCGCAGCGAGCTCATCTTCGGCAAGCGTCTGCCGGCGGACTTCCGGCTGCAGGAGCGCGAGTTCTCGCGGGGCGCCGTGGCGGAGATCGTCAAGGAGCTGCGCTGCCGTGCCTCGGACGGCAAGCTCAGCAGCATCCTGCGACCGATCAACGGCATCATCAAGTCCGCGGAATTCGAGGCCATCCTGGAAAATTCGACCCGGGTGGAGCCCGGCCACGTGCGCCAGGCGCTGGCCGAGCACCTCAGCCTGGAAGGCAACCTCTCCCGGGACATCGGCGAGCACAAGAAGTACCTCAAGAAATACATCACCTCGATGACGGACTCGATCGGCTACGTCGTGGGGCTGGCCGTCATCCACGCCAAATCGAGCGGCCAGATGTACGGCCAGCCGCTGCCGATCCACTGCCAGATCACCGTGGGCAGCGCAGACAAGGTGGCCGCTCCGGGCAAGATAGGCGAAATCGCCCAGGCGGCGGCCCAGAACGTCCGGGCCTCGATCAAGAAGGTGCTGAAGAACATCGGGGCGCCGAACCTCGGCTACGAGATGCACGTGGAATACATCCAGGCCCACGGCGGGGTGGAGGGCGACAGCGCCTCGGTGGCGATGGACATCGCCCTGATATCGGATTTCATCCAGCAGCCCGTCAACCAGCGCTACGGTGTCACCGGCTCCCTCACGGGCGACATCATGTTAGCGGTGGGCGGGGTGACCGAGAAGATCCGGTCGATCATGGACCCGGATCTGGGCATGGGGGGCGCCTGCATCCCCTGGCTGAACAAGCACGACATCGAGCCGCTCCTGATCAACGCCGAGGCGGAGTACATCCAGGAGCAAGACATCCCCGGCATCCGCATCTATCGCGGCGAGGGTAAAACGGAACCCTTCGACATCTACTTCTGCAAGACCAAGTACAACGCCTACACGATCCTGATGGGACTCACCCGCGAAGGGGTCGAGGCGCGCATGACCGAGCGCAGCCGCATGGACCTTACGTTTCTCAGGAACGCGAGCCATGCGCCCGACCACACATCCGGCGAAGCGATCGGGGCCGCCGGCTGAACGGGAAGGGGGGTCGAGCGGTCAGCCCGCCGATACGTCAACTGTCCTGCGATAGCGACTGCAGCAGCGCCACCAGAAAATCCCACACATGCGACAGCGACGGCACGTGCAGCCGCTCGCTCGGGGAGTGGGCGTTCTCCGTGGTGGGCCCGAGGGAGATCATGTCCATGTCCGGGTAGAGGTCGCCGATGATGGCGCACTCCAGGCCGGCGTGGATGGCGCGCACGCCCGGCTCCTTGCCGTAACAGCCGCGGTAGACCTCGCGGCAGCGCTGGAGCAGCGGGGAGTCGAGCTGCGGCGTCCAGGGCGGGTATTCCGACTCGGTCGTGGCCTGTCCGCCGGCCAGCGCGGCAATGGCCCGGGCGGTTCCCGACATGGCGTTCCAGGCGGGCACGTTCAGGCTGCGTTGGCTGGTGATGACGCTGAGCCTGCCTTCCGCCGTGTGGGTCATGGCCAAATTGCTCGACGTCATCACCAGGTCGCTGAAATCCGGGGACATCTGCGCCGCTCCATGCGGCAGGGCCAGGAGCAGGTCGACCGTTGTGCGCGCGTCCTCCGGGCGGATGGCCTTCCGCCCGTGAGTGGGCCCATCCTCTTCCGTGAGCGAAATAAAGAGGGACCTCTCGGTGGCATATTCGTGGCGGAACGTGCGTTCGGCCTCGGCCACCCGTTTTCGAAGTTCCGTGAGACGCCCGACGGCACAGGCCATCCGGGCCGAGGCATCCCGGGGGATGGCGTTGCGCTTCGTGCCGCCGGTGATCTCAACCAGGCGGATGTCGTCTCCGGCCGGCATATCGGCGAGGACGCGCGCCAGCAGCTTGAGGGCATTGGCGCGGTGCCGGTGGATGTCAATGCCGGAGTGCCCGCCGCACAGGCCGCCGACGGCCAGGCGCGTGAACCGGAGTTCATCCGGGACGGGGGCAAACCGCAGGTCCCGGGTGATGGTGACATCCCGGCCTCCGGCGCAGCCGACCGTGAACACCCCCTCGGTTTCGGAATCCAGGTTGATCAGCGTCCGACCCCCGAAGAAGCCGGGCTCCAGTTTTTTGGCGCCGGTCAGGCCGGTTTCCTCGTCCACCGTGAAGAGCAGTTCCAGTGTCGGGCGGGTCAGGCTCCCGTCTTCGGCGAGAGCCAGCCCCAAGGCCAGGGCCACCCCGTTGTCGGCGCCCAGGGTGGTCTCGTCCGCGTGAATCCAGTCGCCGTCGTGGATGATGCGGATCGGGTCCCGGGTGAAGTCGTGCGTCGATGCGGGGGTCTTCTCGCACACCATGTCGAGGTGCCCCTGGATCACCACCGCCGGCGCCGCCTCACTGCCCGGTGTCGCCGGGACGGTGATCAGCAGGTTCCCCACCCGGTCCCGGCGGCTCGGGAAGTTTTTCGCACGGGCCCAGGCGTCGAGCGAGCGGGCAATGGCCTCCTCGTTCTTCGAGCAGCGGGGGATGCGGTTGATCTCCTCAAAAATCTCCAGGAGTCGGCGGGTCTTGGCGTTCATGGTGGTGCTCCTGTCCGATGTCGCTAAAAACCGGCAGCACTTGGCGGCGTCATCTGAGGCGTGAATCTTTCCCGGGATGGGCACCCGGTGCGGCCCTCTTATGAAATGTTCCCACCGTCGTGTCAAGCCTGGCGCCGGCACCGCGCCGGCCCCGGAAGCACCGCCCCCACGGCGAGGTGGGTCGTTGACTTGCCGGATGCTTTGACATAATTGTTTTTCGGGTGCGGTCATACCCCCGTGTCACGAGCGAACCGCCGAGCTATCCGAGGTGACGCATGTCGATGTTTGATCTCACCGAATTCTTCAAGCTCTCATCGGTGCTCAACTACAACCTGAGCGCGGCGTCGCTGAACCGCTACAACGTGCTGAAGTACATCCTCGCCGGGAAACGGCTCGACCCGGATGAAAAAAGAGACCGGGACCGCAAAGGCCTCATCATGGAAGCGCTGGGTTACCTGTTCAGCGCTTACAGCCACAAGCGCCGCCGTCTCGGCCCCATGGCGGTACTGCACCCGCTGCGGGCCGCGGCACTCATGACCCGCGCCGCGGACGAGGCTGATCTCGACAGCATCCTCACGGTGCTCTTTCACGACATCCTGGAGGACGTGAAGTCCGTCGACTTCGAGGCCCAGGAGTGGAAGGAGATGGAGCAACGGCTTTTCCAGTTGCTGGAGCACATGGAGCCGGAGGAGGAGTCGCAGCTCATCCAGCGCCTCAAGTGCCTGACGCGCACCCCGTCGGAGTCCTACTACCGGTATATCGGACGAATGCTCGAGTGCTCGTCGTGCTTCCCCGACGTGGTGGAGGCGAAACTCGCCGACCGGCTGGACAACACCCTGGACATGCGCGTCGACCTCGAGGATCCGCTGGTGGGGATCGACTGCTTCCAGAACATCTTCCAACTGCTCTTCGTCAACAACTACCCCGGCTACGTGCCCCGCTCCGAGCACCCGCCCAGCTCCGTCATGAACGGCGCACGCCGTCTCTACCAGCTCTTTAAAAACGCGGTACTCCTCTCCCTGATCCGGCAACTGGCGCCCGCATCAGACCGCCGTGCCCGCAAGATCCTTTTCGATGCGATTTCGGAGGCGAGCCTCCGGGAGGCGCAGCGCACCCTGATGCACCTCGTCGGCTATCACCTCAAGGATCACCGCGCCCAGCGCAACCTGATCCTCGACGCCATGGACTACTGTTACAGCGGCCGGAGCGACCTCGTCACCAAACCCGACGGCTCACGGCTGCTGGACGGGCTCTTCTCGACCTATTTCGCCCCTACCCAGAAGAAGGCCCTGAACCAGCAACTGGACAGCCTGTATCAGAACAAACCGCTGATGATCCAGGCCTCCATCGCTTTCATCGTGATTTTCCTGGGCTTTCTCAACGATTCGCACTATTTCATCCGCGGCATCAGCGCCGAGGGGATCAAGGCGCGGTGAACCGCAAAAGCGAGCGCATTCCCCGCAGCTTGCTGCGGGGTTAGCGAGCGAATATCAAAATAAGATTAAAAGTCTTTACGGTCGAAGAATCCCTGCAGCTTGCTGCAGGGTTCTTCAATCCATGTTTTATTCAGGGAGGCGGTCATGCAAACCATGCCGGCGTTAGTCAAAGCCAAGCCCGAGCCGGGACTGTGGCTCGAGGAGGTGCCGGTGCCCAATCCGGGCATCAACGACGTCCTCATCAAAATCCACAAGACGGCCATCTGCGGGACCGACGTGCACATCTACAACTGGGATGAGTGGGCGCAGCGGACCATCCCCGTGCCCATGCCCGTCGGTCACGAATTCGTGGGGCGGGTGGCTGCGGTCGGAAGCAACGTGCACGACTTCAAGCCCGGAGATCTCGTCTCCGGCGAGGGGCACCTGGTCTGCGGCCGGTGTCGCAACTGCCTGGCGGGCCGCCGGCACCTGTGCCCGCACACGAGCGGGGTCGGCGTCAACCGGC
>Ga0315286_10002950_pt1 | contig 15948 bp, 14 predicted proteins | sample YL17G10_0_MG_FD_205038 | JGI IMG/M metagenome (GOLD analysis project Ga0315286, IMG submission 205038) | Sediment microbial communities from Yellowstone Lake, YNP, Wyoming, USA - YL17G10_0 | ecosystem: Environmental > Aquatic > Freshwater > Lake > Sediment | place: USA: Wyoming | collected...
ATTTCTTTTGCTCTCTTTCCTCCTCTCTTTCTGGACGCTTTGACTTCTTCTCCTTTTGTTATTCCTGATCCTAATACTGTCCAGCATCATATTGACTATGACCCTTGAATATTTGTAAAATAGAAACCTTCATCCTTACCAATAATAAATCTACGCAACAAGAATCATTCAGTGGATTAGATGTAATGCTTTTTTTATATTTGAACAATGTTTGAAACCTTAAATCGATCCTCAAAGCGAAACTTTCTAATTAACCTATCCGAAGGAGCACTATTTATTGCGGGTACATCTTTCATCTCAACACAAACGGTTCTTCCCGCTCTTGTCAATCGTTTGGGTGGAGGTAATCTTGCGATTGGCGCACTTGCAGTTATTACATGGGTTGGTTTATTCCTCCCACAAATATTTGCCGCTCGATATGCTCAGACACAACGATGGAAAAAAACCTGGGCGATAAAAACAGGACTTGTCCAGCGATTTGTTGTGCTTGTTACCGGCTTTGTGATACTTAGTTTTGGTAATTCCCACAAATTACTTGCACTCTCTCTTTTTTTTATCCTGTTTGGATTTTATCAAATCCTGACTGGGATTGCAACACCATTTTGGTTCGATATGTATGCGAAATTAACACCTGTTGGACTTCGGGGTAGACTCTCGGGACTGAGAACATCACTGGCAGGTGGTGGAGCATTCATTGGTGCATTTATTTTGACATGGTTATTGGTAAATTTTGAATTCCCACTCGACTATGCCTTAGCATTTTTTATAACATTTGGCTTGCAATTTATTTCTATCATACTTCAATTTGCTATCATTGAAGAACAGCCAAGCAATGTTCTTCCCTCGCAATCGCTCTCCGACTACTTTAAGCAATTACGAAATGTCTTCTCGGAAAATATCCCTTTCCGAAATTACATTATTGCCTCTATATTTTTAATTCTGGCTGCTATGCCACTTAGTTTTTTCACAATATACGGATTGAGAAGCTTCAACACGGATGAGAGTTTTGTTGGGCAGTTTACATTGATAATGGTGATCGGTCAAGGAATCGGTGCGTTGATAATTGGATTTGTAGCGGATCGTTACGGAAACAAGCTTGCATTAATTTCAGCATCGGGCACAATGTTGATTGCAAGTATATTCGCACTCCTCTCACCTACTATTGAATGGTTTAGAATGGTCTTTCTATTTATGGGTATCAATCTTGGGTCTGAACTTATGACACGTCATAATCTTGCCCTTGAATACAGTCCGATTGAACAGCGTTCGACTTATATAGGATTGATGAACACCATTCTCGCACCGCTGTATCTATCGGGATTATTAGGAGGATGGATGAGCGATATGTTCGGATATCAAGCTGTTTTTTCATTGGGAATAATTTTCTCGATTACCGGAATGATTTTTTTGATTCTGCTAGTTCATGAGCCAAGATTCTACCGTTCCGAAAACAGAGATAGAAACGACTCAAGTAATAAATCATTCCAAAACTGATGCGAGCAGCGCCATTCTAATCAAGACACCATTTCGCGTTTGCTTGAAATATGCGGCACGAACATCTGAATCTACCGAGGGAGATATTTCATGCAGTCGCGGCAATGGATGCATAACAAGTGCGTGAGAGGGCATTAGTTTTAGAACATTATCATCAATGAAATATTGAGAGATAGTTTCGAGTCTTTCTCCCTTCTGTGTTAATAGATCCGGCTCGATGCGTGTACTATAAACCACATCAACCTCGGGTAAAATTTTCATCATATTGCTCTCTAGGGAGAACCATACATTATGTTTTACAAGATAATCAAGAATATCCTGTTTTATCTGGAAAGATTTTGGAGCAATAAAAAATATCTTAACGCGCTCGAACTTTCCGAGAAGATACGCGAGTGAACGTACTGTGCGTCCATCGGTCAAATTTCCGATCAATGCAACTTTCACACCTTCGATTGTCTTCACTCCTTTGTAGATTGTATAGAGATCGAGGAGTGCTTGTGTGGGATGTTGTCCTCCTTTTCCATCGCCTGCATTGATGATAGGAACAGTTGAAACGGCAGCGGCTCGTTGAGCACCGCCAACTTCGTTGTGCCTCAGTACGATAACATCAGCATAATTACCAACGACCCGGATCGTGTCTTCGAGTGTTTCTCCAGCAGCAACCGAAGAAAATGTATTTGCTCGCTCGGTTGCCAGCACACTTCCCCCTAAACGGTGCATTGCAGACTCGAATGAAAAACGTGTACGTGTCGAATGCTCATAAAACAACGAAGCCATAATTTTGCGGTTATAATCCTGCGTTCCGCCGCGTGCGAGGATGCGCTCCATCTGATCTGCAATTTCGAAAAGCTCTACCAGCATCGGTAAAGTAAACTGCTGTGATTCGATTACATGCTGTAATTTCATGGCTTCACCTTTCTGATTATATGAGTTCCGGTTTTACCTTCAACTGCTGAGACGATATGCGCGGGATCGGTGATGATAACTTCTTCTCCTCCTGCTTCTATGAAATCTATTGCCGCTTCTATCTTCGGCTTCATGCTTCCTTCCAAAAAATGTCCTTCGGTGTTGTATCTTTTTGCGTCGTCTATGCTCATCTCACAAACCGCTGTCTGGTTTGGTTTCTTGAAATTCAAATACACTTGCTCGACTTCAGTTGAAATGATGAGCCGATGCATCCTCAATTGACTTGCTAACAAAGAAGAAGCACGATCTTTATCAATAACTGCCTCAACACCTACAATGGTTTCATTTTCAATACTCACTGGAATACCGCCGCCGCCCGATGCAATTACAATTATCTCCCTTTCCAAACAATCCTGAATGATCTCAAGTTCTACGATGCCGAGCGGCTTGGGAGATGGAACCACTCGGCGGTAACCGCGTGCCGCATCTTCAACTATGTCCCAGCCAAGTTCATGTTTCTTCTTATCTGCAGTTTCTTTAGAATAAAATGGACCAATTGGTTTCGTTGGATTTTGAAATGCCTCATCATGCTTATCCACAATCACTTGAGTTACGAGACTGGCGACGGGAGTTGAGATTTTTTTCCTTTGAAGAATTGATTGTAAAGACGTTTGAAGAATGTAACCGATCTCGCCCTGAGTCATTGCAACACATACATCGAGCGGTAAGGTATAAGTTTGCGATGATCCGGCCTCCGAGCGAAGAAGCTGTGAGCCAACCTGCGGTCCGTTTCCATGAGTGATTACTATTCGAAATCCACGCGCTGCCAATTCTCCAATTTGTTCTGCTGTCGCGCGGGCGTTCGCAAATTGCTCAGGTATAGTACCTTTTTGTCCCGCCCTGATAAGCGAATTCCCTCCGATAGCAATAAGAAGAGAATTTTCCAGATCATTCTCCCTTCATCAACGTGAGCATCACAGCTTTTTGGGTATGCAATCGGTTCTCTGCTTCGTCGAATACCACAGAGTTCTTTGAGTCAATAACTTCATCCGTAACTTCCTCGCCGCGATGCGCGGGCAGGCAGTGCATAAAAATGGCATCGGTCTTAGCATACGACATCAACTTTTTATTCACCTGAAAACTTTTGAAGGTCTTCATCCGTTGTTCTTTCTCGGCTTCCTGACCCATACTTGTCCAAACATCGGTGTAAATAACATCCGCATGACTCACCGCTTCCTTTGCATCGTTGATAACCTGAACAGTCGCACCCATTTTCTTTCCAGTAATTGAAGCAGTTTTGAAAACGTTTTTATCCGGCTCGTAACCTTTCGGTGTAGCAGCTACGAAATTCATTCCGACCTTTGCGGCAAACAGCATTAAAGAATGACACACATTATTGCCATCGCCGACGAATACGAATTTCTTGCCTGTGAAACTCCACATCTTTTCGTGAACTGTAAGAAAATCACCAAGTGCCTGACACGGATGTTCGAAATCTGTCAACGCATTGATAACGGGGATATTAACTGCATGAGCAAGATCAGTGCAAGTCTTGTGAGCGTAAGTCCGCACCACAATACCATCCACCCATCGCTCCAGATTCTTGCCGGTATCATATACCAACTCTCTCTTGCCCAAGCTAATATCTCCCTGTGTAAGATAGATCGCATGAGCACCCAACTGATAAATACCGACATCGAATGTAACATGTGTCCGGAGAGATTGTTTCTCGAAAATGGTTGCGATAGATTTCCCCGAAAGACTTTGGGAATATTCTTTTGGATATTTTTTAATTTTCTTTGAGAGGTCTATAAGATCCAACAATTCCTCCGTAGACCAATCTGCAATACTTAAAAAATCTTTCTTCATATCAGATCAACCTTTCATTTTTTTAAAAAAGTTTGAAAGAATTTCTTGTAAATCAGGTTTTGCGATTTCATCTAACTCATAGTTCACACGAACCGAGGGTTTATTTATTTTGATGATTCGTCTCAGGTCAATCGGAGTTCCGATGATAACACTGTCGCAATCCACACGATTGATTGTAGTTTCCAGATCTTTAACTTGCTTCCCGCCATAACCCATCGCAGGAAGAAGTGTTCCGATATTCGGATACTTCGCGAACGTCTCAGCGATGGAATTAACAACCCATGGTCTCGGATCGATAATCTCGGATGCACCAAATTTCCTTGCCGCAATCACACCCGCACCATATGCCATCTCACCGTGAGTGAGTGTGGGTCCGTCTTCCACTACCAGAACACGCTTCCCCCGGATTATTTTTTCATCCTCTGCAGTAATTGGTGATGCTGCTTCGATGACTATTGCAGCGGGATTAACCGAGCGAATATTTTTTCTAACGATATCGATATTCTCACGAGTCGCTGATTCAACTTTATTTATTACCACAACATCGGCAAGTAAAATATTAGTCGCACCCGGATAATAAGACATCTCATGCCCCGGTCGATGCGGATCGGCAACGGTGATCGTCAGGTCGGGCTGGTAGAACGACATATCGTTATTGCCGCCATCCCACACTATCACATCTGCTTCTTGTTCTGCCTGACGGAGTATCGCCTCGTAATCAACTCCGGCATAAATTATCGTGCCGGTAACGATGTGCGGCTCGTATTCTTCCATCTCTTCAACCGTGCACTCGAACTTGACAAGGTCATCGAGCGTTTTATATCTCTGAACTTTTTGTTTCACCAAATCACCATACGGCATAGGATGACGAATTGCGACGACCCGTTTACCCATTTCACGAAGTATTTTACAGACCTTACGCGATGTCTGACTCTTTCCGGAACCTGTCCGAACCGCTACAACAGCGATAACAGGTACTTTACTTTTCAACATAGTTGGCATAGCACCAAGTAGTTTAAAATCTGCCCCCAAAGCAATTACTAATGATGCCTTCGTCATAATATAATTGAAAGAAACATCGGAATATGAGAAGACAACTTCCTCGATGTTATGTTTCTTAATAAGCTGTTTCAATTCCGGTTCGGGATAGATTGGGATACCGTTGGGATATAACTTTCCGGCTAACTCTGCAGGATATTTTCTCCCTTCAATATTTGGTATTTGTGTAGCAGTGAATGCGACAACATCATAAAGCTCATTGTCACGAAAAACTGTATTAAAATTATGAAAATCTCTACCTGCTGCTCCCATGATGAGAACTTTTATGCGCTTCATAGAACCTTCCTTTATGATTTAATGTGTAACCTAAAATCGACTGTTTTGAAGGGGATTTTTGCATTCCCCCGTTTAAAAAAATAGGTTATTGCGGTGTAAATTTACGATTATTTTGGATGGGACACAAAAAATTTTGTGCGCAACCCGGACAGTCAACGATAATATTGGGAAGAAGTTTATTACAGCGTGGACATAATTCCACGAAAGGATTTTCAACAATCAAGTGACATTGGGAACAAGCTCTCACTTCAGATTTTAACTTTTCCTGAAGAGCAATACTTTTATCAGCATTAACTTTCATAAATTAAATGACGATGTGAGAAACAACTCCACCAATGAAGAAAGCCACTACCCATGTGCCTATCCAGATGATGAAACCCTCCTTGAGACCACGTTCTTTCATCATCACCATCAACGAAGCGATACAAGGAACGAAAAGAGTTATAGTAATTAGCGCAATGGTAATCTGCATGGGACTCAATGATAAATGATATAAACCTGCTGCACCAAAGTCACGCCTAACAACACCCATGATGAATGCAGTCGATGCTTCCGGAGGGAGCTGTAACCAGTGGGTTGTTAATGGAATAATCAGTTTCTGTAAGTAAACGAGCAGACCTGTGATCTGTGCGATGCCGACTGCCAAGGCACCCACGAAGAACCAACCGGATGCTTCTTTCATGAATTGAAAAGTTCGGTAGAATGTTTTTCGTGCCACATTTTGAATCCTTGGTATGCGCATCGGAGGTAAATCGAGTAGAAGTGGAGCAGATTCACCATGCAAAAATTTGTTCAGGATAGTACCGATAGCGATCAACACTCCAAAAATTGTAAGCGCATAAACAAGCATAGGAAGAAAACCGGCACCTGCTAAGAGGGCTGCAATCACCGCTAATTGCGCCGAGCAAGGAATAGCGAATTGTAATAAAGCAGTTGCGATAGTTTTTTCCCTCTCGGTACCGAGCAATCGTGTTGTAATCGTTGCTGAAGTCACACAACCGAAACCAAGGATCAGAGGAATCACCGCTCGCCCATTTAAGCCAAGCACACTTAATGTTCTATCAACCATGGTTGCCAACCGAGGCAGGTAGCCGCTATCTTCCATGAGCGACAATGCAACGTAAAAGGCGATAACGAGTGGCAATAATAAAAATAGGAGATACGTCGTCGTCATGGTAATGATACCGAAGTCACCAACGAGAAGTGAATTCCACCACGATGATGAAGGAATAATTGCTGTAATTATTTCGCGCACCCACGGTTCCCAGTGTCCCTTTCCGATCTGTATCTCAGTGAAGTTGACTACAATTTGTGCAACAAACTTTCCTACAAAGAGGTATGAGATATAAAGTGCAAATGCCAGTATTGGAATCCCCGTTATGGGTTTGATTGCCCACCGTCCGACCATCTCAGATATTCTCTTCTTTGGTGAATCATCTATTACAACTTGATTGACAATATAATTAATACGGTTTCTTCGGTCAATGTAAATCTCGTCGCGTGAACTACCGGGGTGAACACCATGACGTTTGGCGATGAATTCATCTCCCTCAAGAATTAGCAGTGCCTCTGCCTGCGAGCCAACCATCTTAAGCATCGAATGCAGAGAGCCATGCATTCCTTCTCGTTGAATCCCTTCACGCGCACGCTCGATTGCACCGGCGATTTTATCGAATCCCTCACCTTTCACTGCGATAATAGGAAAAATATCTACACCCAAAAATTGTGAGAGCTTTTCAATCTCAATCTTAATATTGTGTCTTTTAACGTCATCCATAAAATTCATAAGCACAACAAGCTTCTTACCCATGTCGATCAATTGCTGTGTAAGAAAGAGATCTCTCTCAAGATGTGTTGCATCTACAATGTTCAGGATGATATCGGCTCCGAGTATCTCATCGCGCGCCACACGCTCTTCATCGTTGAATGACGATACACCGTAAACGCCAGGTGTATCATAAACATCGTAATTTTTGTATGATCCTTTGATGATCTCGACAGTCGTCCCCGGATAATTGGAAACTTCAACGTTCATTCCGCTAAGCTCGTTAAAGACGAGAGATTTACCAACGTTCGGATTTCCAACAAGCACAAGCTTGGGCTTGCCGATATCCTTCTCTAAAAACGAAAGCTCAGGATGACGATGTTTTTCAAAATGATTTATGTGTTCCGACTTATTTTCTTCCATATTTACTTTTCTTTGTCGCCAATAACAATCACCATAATCTGTTTTGCCAATTGGTGACCGATAGCAATCTGCTGCCTGTTTTTTTGGATCACTACGGTTCCTCCGGGTAATCGTTCTAAACATTTTACCTTCTCACCTTCATGTATACCCAAACGCACAAATTGCGCCCTAAGGGTTCCATGAGGCATTGAGGCAATCCTCAATACATCTCCGGTTGATGTTAAATGAAGTGGGACAGCATTCTTAGATTTTAACATAACTTACTTGAATTTCGTTCTATGAATAAAAAAAGATGGTGAAATCGACCACAAAAAAGGACAAAATACTCTGTGATACGGTTATAATTTAAGATAAGTGAACTGCTTTTCCAAACATTGGGTTCGATGATCATTTGCACGAAAAAAACATAACTTTTTGTTGATTTTCAACCAAACAAGTTCTATATTCTTTACATAATAATTACTGAGGAATCATTAAATGTGGAGATCACTGATTTTGCTCATCCCGGACCGATTTTCGGTGCGGGAGAACGTGATGTATTTTTTACGAAGCACGTTATGTGAAACATCTCTCGTATGTATGACGACCGAACAGATCAATATTGCTATGTATGGAATATGAATACACAGTCTGACTTTTCTCTGCGTAAGTGGTATCTCGCCTGCGTTGCAGACAATGGCGATACATTTATCGGATATTCCGCAGCACTGCATTGGAAAGCATTGACTATTCACTACTCCAGCATTACAAACACGCGCGGGGATTCGGTAGCGAGGACGAAAACGTCGTTAGGAAAAAGTTCTTTCCAATGTATTAACGATCGACGAATTGATTGGTCATCGAAGGCGTTGAACCTTGTTGGGACATGGACGCAGATGTCCGAACCAATTCAACGGCATTTGTATAATTCACCCGAAGGCATTGTGACGTGGTCGTGCGTGCATCCCCGATCGAAGGCTGACATCTCATTCGGAAAGAAAGAGCATATTGCAGGTCTTGGGTACGCGGAACTGCTGGAACTCACCGTCAAGCCGTGGCAGCTGCCCATTGCTGAATTGCGATGGGGGAGATTCCTTTCCGAGCGTGATGCGTTGGTTTGGATCGAGTGGCGGGGCGACGCGCCGCTCTCAGTTGTAATCCACAACGGGAAGCAGATTCGGGATGGCTCCATCACCGACGAGCAAGTTTCGATCGATAGAGATCGCACCGTTCTCACTCTCACGGAGAGAACAGAATTGCGCAAAGGCATTCTCGTGTCAACCGCACTCTCTGTGATTCCGGGAATTGCATTGATCGTTCCCGCAAGAAAGCAATACACTGTCACGAGCACAACCGTGTCCAAATCATTTCTTAGCCAAGGTCAAATTCTGTCCGATAGGTGCCGATGACATAAGAATGATCTATTCGCACTTGTAAATACGCTCAATTGAAAGGAGCAATTTTGTGAAAGCATTACTGTTAGGTTGCGGTGAAATGGGGGAAGAAGCCTTACAAGATCTTTACCACTATGGTGCATTTTCCAGCATCATTGTGGGTACTCGTTCAATTGACCACGCTTCACGTGTCGTCAAACAACTCAAGGGGAGTGATACGAAGATATCCATCGTACAGGTCAATGCTGCAGATATCGAGAACGTTGCTTCTCTTATGGAAGGATGTGCAGTTGCTGTCAATTGCACTGGCCCTAACTACAAGTACGAACTACCTGTTGCTCGGGCTGCCATTAAGGCCGGGGTTCATCTCGTCGATATCAACGACGAGTATGAGATCACATTAAAGATGTTCGAACTTGATGAAGATGCCCGTAAGGCCGGCGTCCTCATCGTACTCGGACTTGGAGGTTGTCCTGGTATCGATAATGTGCTAGTCCGAAGCGGGGCTAACCAATTGGACGAAATAGAAGAAATCCATACGGCGTGGGTGATGAGCGGTTCAGACCCCGGCGGTCTGGCACTCAGCTATCATCTACTTTATTCACTCTCGGGACGGGCACTTACAGTTGAACACGGAAAACTCATCGAAGTACAATCTTTTATAGACGGTAGAGAGCGTATGGAATTTCCCGATCCTATTGGAGCTGTTGATGTCTTTCACATTGGGCATCCGGAACCGATTACGCTTGCCCGAACGTTTTCTACGGCGACCTCCATCGACAATAAAGCAACTTTCGTACCCTCTAATGTTAACGACCTCATCGTACGCCTTGGCAAGATTGTTCGCGATGCACCGAAACCAGTTCGTATCGATGGCCTTGCAGTTGATGTAATGGACTTTACTGCAGCGTATCTGCATCAGTCATGCAAAGGGATGCAGGGAGTCCCAAAGGAAGCTGCCCTGCGTGTCGAGGTGAGGGGAAAGAAACGTGGGAAGAAACGTCGAATTTTCTTCTCGTCGGTGGGGCGACTTGGTCGTGCAACCGGAATTCCCGCCTCGATCGGCGCTATTATGATCTCGCGCGGAAGAATGGACCAACGTGGGGTTCTTCCGCCAGAGGCGTGCATCGAACCGCACGATTTTTTATATGAAATCCTCAACCGACGGAATATCGCAAAGTTGAATGGATGGATTGAGGAGTGAGTATGGATATTCTGGAAAAGTGCCGAAAATTCTATCTTGATTCTGACTACGCCATTTCCCTTGGTTACCCAGCTAGTCCGCGGATGGCACAGGCTCTCGGACTTTATCCATTCTTCATCCCCATCGACCAGAATGAAGGTGCCGAAGCGATTATTGACGGCAAGAGATTCGTGATGATCGGCTCCAATAACTATCTCGGGCTCACCATTCATCCTAAAGTGCGAGCGGCAGCGACAGCAGCGATAGAAAAATATGGAACCGCCTGCACTGGTTCAAGGTTCCTGAACGGCACTCTCCATCTTCACCTTGAGCTTGAAGAACGATTAGCAGCGTTCCTCGGCAAAGAGAGTGCCCTCGTCTTTAGTACAGGCTATCAAACCAACCTTGGCACGATGACCGCATTGTTGGGAAAAGAAGATATCGTCATTCTTGATAAAGAAGTACACGCAAGTGTTTTGGACGGAGTGTTTCTCGCGAAAGGATACAAGAACATCGAGTCCCGCTTCTTCCGACACAATGATATGAACTCACTCGAAGATATCCTCAAGTCGTACCCAGCAGAACATGGTAAGATAATCGCAGTTGACGGGGTGTTTAGCATGGGTGGGGACATTGCTCCACTTCCCGACATTGTAGCGCTCTGCAAAAAACATGGCGCTCGGCTGATGGTTGATGATGCTCACGCCATTGGCGTATTGGGAAAGGGACATGGGACGTCCCACCATTTCGGTTGTGTAGATGACGTAGACCTGATAGTTGGGACATTTAGCAAGGCACTCGCTTCCATCGGCGGATTCGTCGCCGGGAAAAGGGACACGATTCATTGGATTCAACACGTTGCCCGTTCCCTTATCTTCAGTGCAAGTCTGCCACCGTCAAATGTCTCTGCTGTAATTGCAGCGCTCGAGATCATTGAACAAGAACCGGAGCGAATCGTGCATGTCAACGCGATTGCAGAGCGAGTGAGACTGGCACTGGCAGACATGGGATTCGACATCGGCGCAAGCCAAACGCCGATCATACCAATTCTCATTGGCGATCAATTCCGAACGATGCAGGCGTGGGACATGCTTTTTCGTGGGGGCATTTATACGAATGTTGCTCTGCCGCCAGCGGTCTCACCCCAACGCGCTTTGTTACGCACAAGCTATACCGCACTTCACACCGATGAACATGTCGATCGTGTGCTCGCGTGTTTCAACCACATGCGTGAATGCATCCCGTCCACAACGAAACACGCAGAGACAAAGAAGGGAGTGACCATGAATGCTCACCTTTGATCTTCATCAGTTGTTCCGGTTACCCTGGACTATGCCCGACAACGGGATGACGTGGCTTGAACCAACACGGCAGTGCAACATTACTTGTGACGCATGCTTTCACACCAACGATCCTGCAAGCCGTAAGTCTCTGGAACAGATCGAACACGAAATTCAAGCCATGCTGCGCCTTCGCAGATGTGACGCGCTACTCATCGCCGGCGGCGAGCCGCTCACACATCCTCACATCGTCGAGATAACGAAGCTCGTCCGTTTGTACAAATGCAAGCCCGTCATCATAACAAACGGTGTCGGGCTTGAGATAACCCTCGTGCGTGAATTGAAAAGCGCCGGTGCATACGGTTTTACTTTTCACATCGATGCACACCAGGCACGTCCTGGATGGAAAGGGAAAAGTGAACGGGAATTAAACTCTGTCCGCCAAGCATATGCCGACATGCTCTTTGAAGTGGGTGGGCTTTCTTGTTCATTCAATGTCACTGTCTTTCCCGATACGCTCTGTGATGTTCCTGCCATCGTAGAGTGGGTAGCCGCCAACCCGGACAAGGTGCAAGTGCTGACATTGATTGCGGTTCGCATGCTGCATCAGGACGAACCGTGGGATTATTATGCCCGTGGGAGACGGATCAACATCGCCGATAGTCCGTATCTCAGCAACGTTCGGTATCGGAACCTCACCGCTCAAAATATTTATGATGAGATCTGCAAGAAGCTGCCGCATTTCCGTTTCAATGCTTATCTTTCCGGCACAGTCCTTCCATTGTCACCGAAATGGGTTATTGGCAATCACATCACGTCCAAGACAGAATCATACGGGAGCACTGGCCCAAAGATCATGGAACTTGTTCAAAATGGCCATCATTTTTTCACGGGTAAATACCTTGCATACACGAAACCATCACTCACGAAATCGGTACGATTCCTAATGTTGCTCAGCATTATAGACCGCGAGCTTCGTTCCACAACGATGCGATTTATCAATGCCATCATTCATCATCCGGTCAAGTTTTTTTCGAAGCTCTATCTTCAATCAATTTCTGTTGTTCAGCCTGCTGATATTCTCCCCTCTGGCGAGACAGACACGTGCGACGGATGCCCCAATAAAACATTTTGGAATGAACGGCTTGTCTCCGCCTGTCAGCTTGAGGAATTCATGCTCTACGGCAGGCCAATGACAATTCTTCCAAGGGATCATGTATCATGAAAAGGATCTTACTTACGACTATCCATCGACCGCTGGGTGTTGAAAGCGAAACCTGTACGGAGAATATTCAGGTAGAGATGTATCACGCGCAAGTGACGTTGGCACAGGGACCGTTCAGTATACGGTCCGTTTGTACCGGTTGGGGACAGGAATTTATTGCTGCTAATCTCGACGCTCCTACTACTGTCTTGCACTATCCCACTGAGCGGCGTTTCATCCACGAGTTGAAGAAAGGTTATGATTTTGTCGGGATTGGATTCGTCATTTGCACATTTCCGAAGGCCATCGAACTCTGTAAGATCGCTAAACGCGTCAGCCCAAAGACAAAAATCGTGCTTGGCGGATATGGAACGGTTCTTGGCGAGTGTGATCAATACGCTGATTATGTGTGTCGTGAAGAAGGGGTGGCATTCTTTAAACGGCTACTCGGTGAATCGACGCGCGCGAGGTTGATTTCTCCGCCGATCATACGCCGGCTGAAAGTCCTCTCCATTACCACAAGACCGGAAGCGATAATTGCCACCGGTCTGGGCTGTTCGCGCGGGTGCGAATTCTGCTGCACCAGCCACTTTTACGACCGTCAACACATTCCGCTTCTTAAGACAGGTCGCGAAATTCACGAGGCAATGTGCAGTGCACCGTTCCAGCGTGCATCGTTTCGGAATATCGGTGTAATTGATGAGGACTTTCTTGCAGACCGCAACCGCATCGACGAAATGATTCCATTAAACGCTGCTGAGATCGATAAACCGATTCTCTTTTCCTGCCTGACAAGTCTGAAAAGCATTGCGCAATACACAATCGACGAATTGTTGTCGATGGGGCTTGCCGGTGTATGGGTCGGCATTGAATCGCGTCGGGCACAATACGATAAGCTCAAGGGGTTGAATGCACATGGGATACTCGACCAACTTAAACAGGTCGGAATCATTCCGCTTACCTCGATGATCATCGGTTACGACTGGCACGATGAGCGAACCATCGAGGAAGATTTCCAGTACCTCTGGTCACTCCGGCCTGCCTTCTCACAATTGATGATTTATAGTCCATGCCCCGGTACACCGTTGTATGAGCAGATGCAGAAAAAAGGACGTCTGCGCTCGGTTCCGTATAAAAATGTGGATGGATTCCATGCCCTTTTTGAACATCCGTACCTCAGTACGGAGCGATTGGAATCTCTTGTGAAGGAATTCTTTCGCCGCGAGTACGAGGAGCTTGGTCCCTCCGTTTGCCGCGTGTTAGAAATAGAGCTTCAAGGCTACAAAACGTTATGCAATCATCCAAACACGCTCTTCAGGATACGGGCACGCGAATACAAAAAATTCTGTCTGGAGATTTATCCCTTGTTGAAAACTGCAATCCGTCGCGCCCCATCTGAAAAAGTTCAACGCACATTAAGGGCACTGAAAGAAGAGGTGGAGGAGACATTCAAAATTCCGCTCACAGCGATTATGAAGGAAGCAGCTGTTCCATTTCTCGCCATGTACACGGACGTAAAGGACCACATTTTTCCCCACCCCCAACCTCCAACATTAGTACACCAGTATCGCTCTAGTTCACTGGGTGCGAGCGCTGATTTATGAGCATCGAAATTATTGATATCACAGCGAAGAAACAACTCAGGGATTTCATCAACCTTCCGTATCAAGTTCATCGACATCATCAGCGTTGGGTTCCCCCACTTTATCGTGACGAGTGGAGCTATTTTGATTCACATAAAAACCGTTCTTTCGCAGACAACGATACAATCCTTTGTGTCGCCTACGAGGATTTATTACCAGTGGGAAGAATAATGGGCATTGTGAATCATAAACACAATCAACGGATGAACGAGCTCAATGCACGGTTTGGATATCTTGAGTGCTACAAAAGCCAGGACGTTGCCGACGCCCTTATGGCACGTGTAGAGCAATGGGCTCACGATCTCGGCATGACAAAACTTGTGGGGCCGATGGGATTTTCAGACCAGGATCCGGAGGGTTTTATTGTCGAAGGATATGAGCACGAACCAACGATTGCGACATATTACAACTATGACTATATCCCACGTTTTCTTGATGCACGTGGATATAGCAAAGAAATCGATTATGTCGTATACCTACTCGATCTTACAAAACCGTTACCGGAGGTGTTTGAACGTATTCATAGCCGGTTCCACGAAAGAGCCGAGTATGAGTTTTTGGAATTCTCAACAAAGAAGCAACTAAAACCATATGTGCGTCCGATCCTCCGATTGATGAGCGAAACGTTCTCCCATCTGTACGGTTTTGATCCATTGACTGATGGTGAGATTTATGAATTAGGTACAAAATATTTACCTGCGATTGATCCACGGTTTGTCAAAGCCGCGAGAACGCGAGATGTGCTCGTAGGATTCCTCATTGCAATGCCAAACCTCAACGACGGATTCAGAAAAGCAAAGGGTCGGCTATTTCCGTTCGGAATAGTTCATTTCCTCAGAGCGTTACGAACAACCCGGCAGCTTGATCTCCTCGTTGGTGGAGTAAAAGAAGAATTCAGAGGAAGGGGACTAGATATGTGGGGTTTGTTGGCAGTTATCCATTCTGCACAACAAGCAGGATTTACCCTCATCGATAGCCATCACGAGCTCGAAAACAATACGGCTGTGCGTAATGGAATGGAGCGACTCGGAGGAAAACTTAGCAAGCGGTTTCGCATTTATCAGAAGGCCCTATGAAGTGGTCGACTTCTCATGAAAATCGGCATGCATGATTCTACCATCTGGAAGATTCTGTATGGGTTGTTGTTCGTCGTTCTCTTACCTATTCTGCTCCTTCTCTGGGCAAAGAGCACAGAACCGCTTGTTCCTCTCCCAATAGTTGCAGCAAATCATCTCGGGGTTGTTCTCGCGCTGAGCGGTCTGTTCATTGTGGCATCAGGCATAATGAGCATAATGATCTATGGCGAGGGCCTTCCCATGAACGCTTTTCCGCCGCGTCGTCATGTCACTGACCTGCCCCCAATTTATGTACCAATTGGAATAATAGTTAAAACCTTGTTCAGATACAATTGGTTTATCTGAACAGGTAGTATTGTTTCAGGTGCCGGTGGTTTATAACCCAACGCACTATGTG
>Ga0315286_10002951_pt1 | contig 15945 bp, 11 predicted proteins | sample YL17G10_0_MG_FD_205038 | JGI IMG/M metagenome (GOLD analysis project Ga0315286, IMG submission 205038) | Sediment microbial communities from Yellowstone Lake, YNP, Wyoming, USA - YL17G10_0 | ecosystem: Environmental > Aquatic > Freshwater > Lake > Sediment | place: USA: Wyoming | collected...
ACGATGCTTGGCAAGGTTGTCCTGGCAACCGTTGAAGGCGATATCCATGAGATCGGCAAATCCTTGGTCGGGACGATGTTGTCCGCCTCAGGATTCCAGGTTTATGACCTGGGTGTGGATGTCGCATCATCCAAGATCATCGCCACGGTCAAGGAAGTGGATGCAGACATCGTTGCCATGAGTGCCTTATTAACCACCACCATGGTCAAGCAGAAGGAAGTGATCGATGTGCTGGATAAGGAAGGTCTGCGCCGCAAAGTCAAGGTCATGGTGGGTGGTGCCCCGGTCACCCGCGATTGGGTGCAGAGGATCGAAGCCGATGGGTATTCCGAAGATGCCATTGGTGCCGTTAATGTCGCCAAGCAGTTGATGGGAATTTAGTAGATCAGGGAGTTTTTGTGTCCAAAAAAATTAAATCCATTTCCAATCCCAAACTTCACCTGGATGTCCTTGACCCAGGTGAAGTTAAAAAGATCCATGATGCCACCCTGAATATCATTGAAAACGTTGGCGTCAGATTCCCTTCCAAAAAAGCATTGGACATCTGGGAAGCCCATGGAGCCACGGTCAACCGCGATAACATGGTCGTCAAGGTAAAACCACACCTGATCGAAACCGCATTAAGAAATGCACCGCCAAAATATGATCTGTGTGCCCGTGACACCCAACAGGACCTGCCATTGGATGGCAACCATGTCTTTGTGGGTACGGATGGCTGCGGGGTCGAGATCATCGATATCCATACTGGTGAACGTCGCACCTCCAGGCTTCAAGATGTGGGCGAAGTTGCCCGCGTGGCGGACGCAATGGAGGAGATCGGATTTCACTGGGTGGCTCTTTCCGCCCAGGATACACCTGTAACAACCCGTGGTCTGCATGAGATCAAAGCCATCTGGGAGAATTCCACCAAGCATCTGCAAACTGAAAGCATCTATAACGAACGGGAAGCACGCGTTGCCATTGAAATGGCATCCCTGATCGCAGGCGGGAAGGAAGCTCTGCGCAGGAGACCGGTGCTTTCCTTAATGCAGTGCACCGCGCCACCCCTTGCCCATGATGGTGGCAGCCTGGACGCAGCCTTGCTGGCTGCAGAAGCCGGCATCCCAACCGGCTTTATGACCATGTCCGCTGCCCTAACCACCGGTCCAGCCACAATGGCAGGGGTTCTGGCAGTCGGGAATGCCGAAGTGATTTCTGCCACGGCATTGCTGCAACTGGCTCACCCGGGTGCGCCGGTATTCTATGCCGCTGCCCAGACAGCCTCAGACTTGCGCAATGGCGCATACACCGGTGGAGGTCCCGAAGATTTCCTGTTTGGCGCGGCTACGAACGCTCTCTCCGATTTTTATGACATTCCCCTTTCGATGGGTTCTTTTGCCACCGGCGCCAAGGAACCGAACTGGCAGGCAGGCATTGAAAATAGCCTCTCCACCTTCATGGCATGCGTATCCATGTCTGACATGCTGCTGGGTGTGGGATTTCTCCATGGCAGCCGCATCTGGTCTTTTGCCCAGATGATGATGGATGCCGAGATCTTTTCCATCATTCACAAGACCATGCAGGGAATAATCGTTAACGATGAGACCCTGGCATTGGATGCCATCGCCGCGGCTGGTCCGGGTGGAAATTTCCTTTCACAAAAACATACCCTGAAGCATATGCGCGATGTTTTTCTTCCAGAATTCATGGATCGCCGACCTTATAATGTCTGGGAAGAGAAGAAGGATGATGCCCGTGACTGGGCTCTCGCCAAGGCGCGTAATATCCTCGCCACCCACCAGCCCGATCCATTGGATCCAAAATTATCCGCGGAACTGGCAAAAATGATCGCTGCCGAAGAGAAGTAAAGGTTATATGCAACCCAAAATGGAATTGCTCAACCAGGGTTTGATTGACCGCATCCTCGATGAAGCCTTTCAATTAATGCTCAAACCAGGCATCAAAGTGCAATCAACTGAAGCCCGCAATTTGCTGGCGGAAGCTGGAGCCAAGCTGGATGCGAATTCGGATATCGTTCGCATTCCGGAGATGGTTGTTCGAAAAGCACTCGATACCACCCCGCACTCGTTCAGCCTTTACGATCGACAGGGAGAACCCCGGGTATTCTTTGGTGGCGATTCGGTCCATTTTGACCCCGGTTCATCGGGGGTCCATGTATTGGATCCAGAAACTTTGGAACACAAGCCATCCCAAGCTGGAGACCTGGCAAGATTGGTGAAGGTCACGGAAATGCTGCCGCAATATGATGCCCAGTCCACTGCCGTGGTCTGTAATGAAATTCCCAAGTCGATCGGGGATCTTTACCGTCTGTATGTTGTCCTTCTTTTCTCCATTAAACCCATTGTGACCGGCTCATTTTCGATCAAGACTCTGCAATTCATGATCGATATGCTCGCAATATTTGCCGGAGGTCGCTCCGCCCTGGCTGCCAGACCACAGGCTGTTTTTGATGTTTGCCCATCCCCACCCTTGATCTGGAGTGAATTCGGTTCCCAAAACCTGATCGAACTTGCACGTGCAGGTGTGCCGGCTGAGATGGTTTCCATGCCACTGGCTGGGGCTGCTGCACCGGTCACATTGCTTGGTTCGGTGACCCAGCATGCCGCAGAATGTCTCAGCGGTATCACCATTCATCAATTGGCAAAGGCTGGTGCTCCCATTGTGTGGGGAGGTGCTCCAGCCATTTTTGATATGCGGAAGGGGACCACACCCATGGGCGCGGTTGAAACCGCCATGATCGATGCCGCCTATGCCCAGGTGGGCAAATCGCTTGGGCTGCCAACACATACCTATTTGGGTGCCAGTGATGCCAAGCTGGTCGACGCCCAGGCAGGCATGGAAAGCGGAATGACCGCGGTCATCGGTGCCCTGGCCGGCATCAACATGATCTCGGGAGCCGGCATGTTGGACTTTTTAGCCTGCCAGAGTGCTGAAAAACTTGTGGTGGATGCCGAGGGCATTGCCATGGCGAAGCGTCTCCTGGCTGGCATGCATGTGCAGACCGAAACCCTTGCCACCGCTTTGTTCGAAGGTATCAACTTTAAAGGTGATTTTCTAAAGCAAAAGATCACCCGTGACCTGTTCCCGTTGGAGCAATATTTGCCTTCCGCTGTCATCGATCGGGATTCGATCCGAGGCTGGATTGCTTCCGGCTCCAAGGATACATTTACACGGGCTAAAGAACGTGCCAACCAGTTAATTAAGGATTATCAACAACCATTGATGGACGGTTCGATGACCAAAGAACTGCATTCGATGGTGGAAAAATTAGCCAGGGAGGCTGGTATGGACCACCTTCCAGAATTGTAACTAGTGTGGTTGAGTCCTCGTTCGTCGCAAGATACTACATTGATAGATTGGTTCCTATAAAGATCTTGTTCCTCCATTTAATATGAATGACCTTGAATTGCTCCTTCGAACTCCATTTGTTGATCCAGAACATGGCTTCGACATATCACCCGATGGAAACCGGGTCGCATTTTCCTGGAACATCACCGGTCGTTGGGAGATATATGAAAGGGCGGTTGATGGATCGGGTGATCCGATCTGCCTGACAAGTGGAGATGGTGCGAAATTTGCCCCGAAGTATTCACCGGATGGTCTCTTCCTGGCTTATGCCCTGGACCTGGACGGAAGCGAAAATTACCATATCTGTAAACTAGATCTGGTGACAGGTATCTCAAAACCTCTTACGGGGGAAGGCTCCCACGCTTTAAATACCAACTATTCCTGGTCTCCCGATGGAAAAGAGCTGGCGGTTCTCTCCATTCACGAAGACACCTATCATGTTGACCTGCTCTCAGTAGCTGGAGCCGATCCACGACCGCCGATCGAATTCACACAACCTCTTTGGGATGTTCAATGGTCTCCGACTGGTGATTATTTGGCAGTCGTGGTGGTGACTTCCGGTTCGGACAACGGGATAATTATTTTGGACCTGAACGAAGGGGCTCAAACCCGGGTCTCCTCGCAAGGGGTGAATTTGAATGCCCAACACCCTGCCTGGTCTCCCGATGGTTCAGAGCTGGCATTCAGCAGTGATCTTTTTGGATTTTATAATATAGGATTTTTCAGGGTTGAGGACCTGGCGATCCACTGGTTGACAAAAGGGGATAAGGACAAAACCAGGCCGGCTTGGTCACTGGACGGAAAAGCAATTTCCTATATTCTTTGGGAAAACGGCAGTAGAAAGTTGATCCTTCAGAAATTGGGAGGTGATCCCGAAAACCATGCCGTGGAACCAGGCTCACACACCGCTCCAGATTTCACACCCGATGGGAAATTCCTGCTGGATGTTTTTGAGAATTATCATTTTCCTCCGGACCTTTGGAAGTATTCGCTCGAAAAACAAGAATTCACACAATTGACATCTTCGAGACCACAAGCCTTGTATGATTTTCCGTTCGTCCTGCCTGAAGAAGTCTTTTATCCTGGTTCAGACGAGGTGAAAGTACCCGCAATGCTGTATCGATCTTCCTCATCATTTAAAGACCTTCCCACTGCTGGTGTGGTAAACATCCATGGAGGTCCCGAATGGTTGTATTCGAACAGTTGGAATCCTTTCATGTCTTTTCTGGCAAGCCAGGGCTGGACTGTCCTTGCCCCTAATTACCGCGGTTCGATCGGTTACGGGCGTGCCTGGCAAATCGCCAGCCACTACGAGATGGGCAAAATGGATCAGGATGATGTATCTGCGGGAGCTCAATACCTGGTAAATGAAAAACTGGTAGACCCGTCCCGAATTGTCGTGACAGGTCGCAGTCATGGAGGTTATTTGACCTTGGCTTGCATGACCCACCACCCTGACCTCTGGGCTGGAGGAGCTGCCATTGTCCCATTTCTTAATTTGTTCACTTCTCACTCGGCTTCCCGCCAGGATCTGCAGGACTGGAATCTGGATACCTATGGGGATCCGATCGAAAACCATGACCTTTGGGTCGAACGCTCGCCGTATTTCTTCCTGGATCGCATAAATGCTCCGGTTCTATTTATCTCTGGTGCCAACGATGTCAGGTGCCCTGCCAGTGACGCGATCGCCGGGCATCAAAAATTGATCGAGTTGGGGAAGAACAGTAAATTGCTGTTGTATCCGGATGAGGGGCATGTTTTCTTGAAAATTGAAACTATCATTGATTATTTCACTCAGGTTGTTGAATTTTTTAGATCAGTTCTGGATGATGGCACGAATATTCCGGTAATGGTAAATGCGGAGGAATGATGTTTTCTGTAAATTTTCTGAGCAATGAGGAAGTGGAAGGCATCCATCAGGCGACCATTCGCATCCTGAATGAAACCGGTGTGGTATTGAGTTATAAACCTGCTGTGGAAATCCTGAAAGATTCAGGTGCGAAGATCAACGGAAATCGTGTACTGATCCCTCCGGATCTGGTTGAAAAGTGTCTGGCAAAATGCCCCAAATTGATCAAAGTTCGCGGCAGGGGAGGGCAGGTTAAAGTCCTGGGAGACGGAAGCTTGAATTTCCATAACCTGGGAGGTGCCCGGGATATCTTCGATTTTGGTACCGGGGAGCATCGTTACGCCAATTTGCAGGATGTACGCGATGCCACCCGTTTGTTGGATGCGCTGGAAAACTGCAATACGATCACGCCATTCTTCACCCCCCTGGATGTACCCGGGGGATTGATGTCCCTGGCGATGTACAGGCATGCCATTCCCAACACCACCAAACCTCTGCAGGGACCGGGTGTTCAGTTCGCCGCCGAAGCGAATTACTCGGTAAAAATGGCTGAAGTCCTGGGAGTTCCCAACGAGATCCTGACGTTGAGTGTTTCTCCGGTCAGCCCATTGAGCATTCCAGATCATGAAGCCCGCGCGATCATGGAAATTGCCCGCCTCGGGATCACCTTTGGTTCCCTGCCTTGTCCAACCATGGGAACTACCGCACCTTTTTCGATCGCGGGTGCCATCGCCCAGCAGAACGCGGAGATACTAGCTACCATTGTTCTGGTCCAGCTGGTGAATCCGGGTCTGCCCGTTATATATTGCGGGCGGTTGGCGATGATGGAACCGAGGACAGGGATATCGGTCTGGGGTGGTCTGGAACTTGGTCTGGCTTCGGCCGGCACAGTGCAAATTGGACACCATTATGGTCTGCCGGTGAATGTGTATGGATTTTCAACCAATTCCCACACGCTGGATGTTCAAAATGGTTTTGAGCGTGCCTTGAATGCCGTCATTCCTGCCCTGGCTGGTGCGGATGAACTTTCCGGGATTGGAGAAATGGAAGCTGGAATCATGGGTTCATTCGCTCAAATGGTTGTTGATAATGAATTCGCTGCCAACATCCTGCGTGCCCGGCGAGGCTTCAGCGCTAATGATGATTCACTGGCTGTGGAAGTGATCGCCAGGGTGATGGATGGCTCCCATAACTTCCTCGGTCAAAAGCATACCAGGAATTATTTGAAGGATGGCGAAATATTATTAACCAAACTTGCCGAGCGGGGAACCTGGGAGGCATGGAATGACAATCAGCGTAAAGGAATGCTCGAGCATGCCCAGGCGGAAGCGGAAAGGATCCTCCGTGAACATCAGGTGCCAGGATTGGAGGCACATCAGGAAAAAGAATTGGATGCGATCATGGATGCTGCCAGAAAAGAATTGGTAAAGGAATAGGTTTATGGAAAAAAATATTCTGGAAAAAGCGAACGAAATTCACGATCAACTGGTGGCGTGGCGCCGGGACTTCCATATGCACCCGGAAGTTGGATTCCATGAGTTTCGTACCTCCGAAAAAGTGGCTGAAACGCTAACCAAATTTGGGGTGAATTTTAAAAAAGGGATTGGTCGCACCGGCGTCGTGGCGGATATTGGCTCCGGTTCCCCGGTCATTGCCATCCGGGCAGACATGGATGCTTTGCCTCTGCAGGAAAAGAATGATGTAATATATGCCTCACAAAACCCGGGTGTGATGCATGCCTGTGGACATGATTCGCATACAGCCATGTTGCTGGGGGTTGCAGAGCTGTTGATAAAGGAAACATTTTCAGGCACAGTACGCCTCCTGTTTCAACCATCCGAGGAAGTGGCAGACGAGGAAGGTGTAAGCGGGGCTCCTCGCATGATCGAAGATGGTGCCATGCATGGTGTGGATATGGTGATCGCATTGCATGTTTCACCGTTCGTTCCCACAGGTCAGATCCAGGTGGACGCTGGTCCGGGTTCCGGTGGTGTAGATTCCTGGTTTGGCAGGATCATCGGCAAGGGGGGGCATGGAGCCTCTCCGCATAAAACGGTTGATCCATTTTATATAAGCGGTCATGTCATCATGGCGTTAAATGGGATCGTTTCCCGCCGTATGGATCCGATATTTCCTGCAGTTGTCAGCATTGGTTCCATCAATGGCGGACACACCGAAAACGTGATCCCCGAGCATGTGGATATCACCGGCACATTACGGTATACAAAGGAAGATGTCCATAAAGTTTTGCATGAGGAGATCAGGCGATCTTTTGAGCTGGCACGCACCCTGGGTGGAGATTATCAATTGAGATTTGAGATCGGTGACCCGCCCATGGTCAATGACCAGCAGGCTGTGGATCTGATATCTTCAGCCGCAGCGGATTTGATCGGAGTAGAGAACATCAAACCCATGGACAAAGGGCTCGGTGCGGAAGACTTCGGCAGGTTTTCAGCCATCGCTCCCGGGGCAATGTTTTCACTCGGGGCACTAATAACGGGTGATGAACGCATCGGGCATAACCCTCACTTCGACATCGATGAAAATGCCCTGCCGATCGGTACAGCTATCCTGGTTGAAGCCGCTCTCCGTTTTTTGAGACAAGGGAAACTTGGATAATTCATCCCAGGTTCGACCAACGCTTAAGGTATTGACCGAGGAACAGATTCGCCAGGTCCACGCTTATTCGTTAAGAATTCTTTCCGAAATCGGTGTCAGGGTGGACTCTTCTCGGGCTCACCAGGTTTTTTCCCGGGCGAAAGGGGTCAAAGTGGATGGAGATCGCATCCGCATCCAGCCTGAATTGGTCGAAAGGGCAATTAACTCAACACCTCAATCCATCGACATATTTACTCGCACAGGTGAGAAAGCATTTTGCCTGGGTGCGGATTCTACTCGCTTTGGTGTGGGGGTCACCAACCTTTTCTATCAAATGCCCGGAACGGATCAGGTGATCCCTTTCACCAGGCATCACATGGGAATTGGTGCACGTCTGGGTCAAACCCTCGAATCGTTTGACATGGTTTCAACCATTGGCATATTGAGGGATGTACCCGCAGGTCAGGAAGATCTGGTTGGCACACTGGAAATGTCAGCCAACACTACCAAGCCATTGGTGGTCCTGGTCTCGGACACCCGGCAGTTCGTACAGGTGTTGGATCTGCTCGAGCATCTTTTTGGTGACCTTACCCAAAAACCTTTCATTCTGCCCTATTTCAACCCGGTCACTCCGCTGGTCATCAACGTGGATACCGGCGAGAAAATGCTGGATGCCATCGAACTCGGATTACCGGTCATTTTTTCAAATTACGGCATGGCGGGCACAACAACCCCGATCACACCTTCTGGCAGCCTGGCATTATTGAATGCCGAATTGTTGTCCGGGTTGGTTCTCTGTCAACTGGCAAAACCCGGGACTGGTGTCATCCTTGGCAGCCAGCCGGCGTTTTTTGATATGAAAAGGCTGATCGATTTTTATGATCCCATGACCATATTATTCAACTCAGCTTGCGCAGAAATGATGGACTTTTACCAGATCCCTCATGCGGGTACCTCCGGGTCAGGCGCCGGGTGGGGTATGGATCTGCCAGCTTCCGGGATTTTGTGGCTGAACCACCTCACCGCTTGCATTGGGAAAACAGGTTTGGCACCATTTGTTGGTGGCGCTTTGGGATCCAAAGCATTTTCACCGACCAGCGTGGTGTATGCAAACGATATTATCCTGCAAGCCCGGCGCTTTGCGAATGGATTTATTCTGGATGACCTGGCGGTGGCATTGGATGAGATCGCATCCATGGGTCCGGGGGGGAACTTCCTCACCTCGCGGTCAACAATCAAGAATTATAAACAAGCATATTTTGAGAGCAAGGTTTTTCCCCAATTAAGCCTGGAAAAATGGCAGGATTTAAGACAGCCCAAAGCTGAGAAATCCCTGGTGGAGAAGACCCTGCAATTGATCACCGATGGCAGGCAACCTGAGGATCACGATGAACTCATAAAACGTGGCGAAAGTTACATTAATCAATTAATATCCTGATTGGATGCAGCGTTAAATATTGAAAATGTGTCATAATAAGTAAGAATATTTCCAAGTCACGGAAGGAGGTTGCTCAACTGTAACTAAAAAAAATAATCAGCCCAGATTTTTATAATGACAATTTTTTTAGCGAAGAGAGGAGATAGTAATGTTGAACAAAAAAAGATTTTTTGATCTATTCGTCCTGGTCATCATAGCCAGCTTTGTCCTCACCGCTTGCGGTGGAGGTGGAGGGGCAACTAAAGCCCCAACTGAAGCGCCACCAACCGCTGCACCCACCGAGGCACCAACAGATGCTCCCACCCAGCCAGCTGCAGATAAGATCATTACCATTGCCTGGACACAGGAACCAGATACATTAAATAAAGCCTATTCCAGCATGTGGTATATGTCAGTTCTGACGGACATTTATAGCTGCTGGCCATGGATCTACGACGAAGCCAATACGGTCCATCCATTTCTTCTGACCGAACTCCCCACAGTCTCGGATGATGGTCTGGTCGTGACCATGAAACTGCGCAATGATATCACCTGGTCAGATGGGACTCCTATCACAGCAGACGATTTTATTTTCACTCAAGCCATGATAACGAATGCCGCAAACACGGTCTATTCTGTTTATCCATACGATCTGTTTACGATCACAGCACCTGATCCACAGACAGTTGTAATGACTTTTGATGAGGTTTTTGTTCCCTGGATGCCCAACCTCTGGTTGGGGACTCTCATGCCCAAACACATTCTGCAGCCAGTTTTTGACGCAGAAGGAACTTTGGATAACGCTGAATGGAATAGGGCACCAACTGTTGGTTGTGGTCCATTTAATTTCACTAAATGGGAATCGGGCAGCTACCTGCGCTTTGATAGGAATCCAAATTTCTGGGGACCGGAACCCAAGCTTGATGCAGTCGTCTTCCAGTTCGTCCCAGATGATGCTGCCCAAACCGCTGCCTGCCTGGCAGGAGATGCGGACATCTGCTATTGGCCCCCTTACGAAGATATGCCCGCCTTTAAGAAAGCCGGGATGAGCATTGTGACTGAGCCCTCAGGTTATGGTGAAGGCTGGTTCTTTAATATCCGTGATATGGCTTCACCCGGCATCCGCGATTTGAATGTTCGCAAAGCCATTGCCATGGGTTTGGATCGTCAGTCCAATACTGCTCTGCGCATGAGCATCGTGAAAGTGACCGAAACCTTCTGGGATGCTCTTCCTCAATACGTGGATCCTTCCATCGTTCAATACAAATATGATCCGGAAGCCGCTAAAACCCTGCTTGAATCAAGCGGGTACAAAGATACCAACGGAGATGGAATACGTGAGGACAAGGATGGCAAGCCATTGACCATCACGCAGGGAAATACGGATAAGACTGAAAGACAAAATCACCAGGCTCTTGCCCAACAGCAGATGCTGGCAATTGGTATCGACTTGCAGACCTCCAGTTATGATAGTGCTATCTTGTTCGCAGACTATTCAAACGACGGACCTGCCGCAACTGGCAAACTGGATATTATGGAGTGGTCGGATGCACCATACTTCCCAGATCCGGATATTTCATATTGGCTGTGCAGCGAAATTCCGAGTGCAGATTCCCCGCAAGGGTCCAACTATTTTGGTTGTGATGAAACCCTCGACAAGCTCTTCAAATTGCAATCGGTGACTGCTAATCAGACAGAGCGTGCGCATATTTTCTGGCAGATCTCCAAATACATGCACGATAATGTACTTTACTTGGGTATCTGGGATGATCCGGATACTTGGATCGTCAATCCGCGCATCACCGGTTACAAATTCTCTGGTGTAACTCCGTTCTTCAACATCGGGGACTGGGATGTGACTCAATAACAGTTATAGACAATATTTAATGGATCCTGGCTGGGTTATTATCCGCCCAGCCAGGATAATTAATTGGAGTTAATGAATGGCAAGATATATCATTCGACGCTTGCTACAGGCGATCCCTCTTCTGATCATCATCAGCATTACCATTTTTGCATTGCTGCAAAACAGTGGAGATCCACTTGCAACCATGGGCGGAAAACGAGTTACCCGTTCAGAAGACCGGGTGCGGCTGGCTCGCATCTTGGGATTGGACCAACCCATATATATACAGTACGTTTACTGGTTGGTCGGAAACGATTGGGTAAAATTGGATATCAATCAGGATGGTATCTTTGAAACGACCGGGCAAAGGAAAGGCGTTCTTCGTGGTGATTTTGGTAATTCACTGGTGGCACGTGGTCAATCTGCTATGGAACTGATCAAAGAAAGAATACCGAATACATTGGTCTTAATGATACCTGCAGAAATCATTATTTTAACTTTTTCCTTATTGGTGGGGATTTTTTCAGCCTTACGCCAGTACTCTTTGACCGATCAGGTCATCACTGCTGGTTCGTTCATTGGATATTCGATGCCGATATTCTTCGTTGCCCTGGCATCCATGTACATATTCGGTGTAAATTTCCGCAAATGGGGGTTGCCCTACCTTCCCACCGTGGGGATGTTCGATCCAAAGATCGGCAAGACTTTCAGCCAGGTCGCAGTCCACATGGTACTGCCAATCATCAGCATGTCTCTAGTCAGCATTTCCGGTTACAGTCGTTTTGTCCGCTCACAAATGCTGGAGGTCATCAGCCAGGACTATATCCGCACAGCTTATGCCAAGGGACTCTCCGAACGGATGGTTTTATTTGGGCATGCGCTTAAAAATGCCGCCATCCCATTTGTGACCCTGGTGGGTATTGATATTCCCTTCCTGTTGGGTGGAGCAGTGGTCACCGAGACGATCTTCGGTTGGCCGGGAATGGGCAGGCTGTTCATCGATCATCTTACCCGATTTGATACTCCGGTCGTGATGGGCATTCTGATGCTGATCTCTCTGGCAGTCGTCATATGCCAGTTACTGACGGATATTGTTTACGGATGGCTTGATCCGCGCATCCGATATACATAGGTTTGGTGGACCGACCATGGAAACCAGTGCCCCGATCATTGAAAAACCGGTCATCGCCGAGATTGAAAAACCACCTCTGTTATTGAGTCAGCTGGTGTTCCTGCGTTTTAAACGGCATAAAATGGCTGTTGCTGGAGTTATTGTGCTCATTCTTATGGTACTTTATTCCATTGGTGGAACTTTTTTCAAGTCAGAAGCTTTTTCACTGGTGACAGACACTTCCATCCGCCTGAATGCACCATCCTCCATACACCCGTTCGGCACCGACGCGGTCGGGCGGGATATCCTTGCGCGGACAATATATGGTGGGCAGATCTCACTTATGATCGGCATGATCGCCATGATCCTTGAAGTGATCGTCGGAGTATTGATCGGTGCCCTGGCGGGTTATTATGGAGGCATTCTGGATAGTCTTTTAATGCGCTTCACCGAGGCTATGCTCAATATTCCCCAAATTCCCCTCCTTCTGGTTCTGGGAAAATTGCTGGCGGATAAAATTCAACCAATCGTTTTGTTAGGCAGGGAATTTAGTGGAAGCGTCATAGTCATCATTGCCGTAATCGGGTTAACCAGCTGGATGGGTCTGGCACGGATCGTGCGGGCAAATTTCCTGTCTCTCCGCGAGCAGGAGTTTGTTACCGCAGCCAGGTGCACAGGTACCAACAACCTGTCTATTATTTTTGATCATATTCTGCCCAATACCATGGCTCCCATTATCGTGAGTGCAACGTTAAGTGTCGCCAATGCCATCATAAGTGAGGCTTACGTCAGTTTCCTGGGTGTGGGGGTCATGCCACCCACCGCCACCTGGGGGAATATGCTCAACGGAGCTTACAATTACATCGAAACGGCACCCTGGTTGTGGATCTTTCCAGGTAGCCTGATTGTATTAACAGTCCTCTCGATCAATTTTATCGGGGACGGTTTGCGCGATGCCCTTGATCCACGCGCTTTGACCCAGGCGGAGTAGGAGCGAAACGTGGATGCATTGTTGGAAGTAAAGGATCTAAAAGTCCAATTCAACACCCTGGAAGGTGTGGTTCATGCGGTGAACGGTGTTTCTTTCGTAGTGGAAGAAGGGAAGACGCTGGGCATCGTCGGTGAAAGCGGTTGTGGTAAAAGTGTCACCGTCCTCTCGATCATGCGCTTGATCGCAGAACCGCCGGGCAAGATCGCCAGTGGAGAGATCATCTTTGAAGGGAAGGACCTGATTAAACTAGGGAAGAGCTCCATGCAGGCTATCCGGGGTCAAAAGATCGCCATGGTCTTCCAGGACCCGATGACCTCATTGAATCCGGTTTTAACCATTGGAAAACAGATCAGTGAGGCCCTTATCGTTCATAAAGATATAAATACCAGTGAAGCCTACAACCGCACTATTGGGCTTCTGGACTTGGTGGGCATCCCTCAGGCAAAAGACAGGTACAATGATTTTCCTCATCAGTTTTCAGGCGGCATGCGCCAAAGAGTGATGATCGCCATGGCACTTTCGTGCAATCCCAGTGTACTGATCGCGGATGAACCCACCACCGCCCTGGATGTGACCATTCAGGCGCAGATCGTTGAGTTGACCAAGAATCTACAGTCAAAGGTCGGAATGTCCGTCATCTGGATCACGCATGATCTTGGGGTTGTGGCTGAGATCGCGGATCGGGTGATCGTCATGTATGCCGGTTATATTGTTGAAGAAGCGGATGTTTACAATATCTTTGAAAACCCCGTTCATCCTTACACCCTTTCATTATTGAGATCATTACCCCGCGTGGATAGCCACAGGTATGAACGCCTGGCGATCATACCAGGAACCCCCCCAGACTGCATTCATATGCCAACAGGTTGTCCATTTATGCCGCGTTGTAGTTTTGTGATCGAAAAATGCACTTTGGAAAATCCCGGCTTGAGAAATATTGCCGATGATCATAAAACCGCCTGCTGGGTGGATGTGAAGACCGGGAGGCCAGCTTGACTGAGAACCTGCCTTTGCTGACTGTCAGGGGTTTAAAAAAATATTTCCCCATCACCCGCGGCATTTTGATCCAGCGTGTGATCGGATCCGTTAAAGCAGTTGATGATATCTCGTTTGATATTTACAAAGGTGAGACTTTGGGATTGGTGGGTGAAAGTGGTTGCGGGAAAACCACCAGTGGACGCACTCTCTTGCAGCTGTATCGCCCGACTGGTGGAGAGGTCCTTTTCGACGGTGTGGATCTCGCCAAAGCCAAAGGTCAGACTCTGCGGCGGATGAGGCGCAGAATGCAGATGATCTTCCAGGATCCGTATGCCTCCTTAAACCCTCGGTGGACGATCGCGCGGATCGTTGGTGAGCCCTTGCGTGTCCATCATCTCATTTCGGGAAAACAGGCGCAGAATGAACGGGTGAAGCAATTGCTGGAATTGGTGCAAATGGATCCGAATCACCTGAATCGGTATCCGCACGAATTTTCCGGTGGTCAACGACAGAGGATCGGTGTAGCCCGGGCTCTGGCTTCTGACCCTGAATTCATCGTGTGTGATGAACCCATCTCTGCACTGGATGTATCCATCCAGGCACAGGTGGTGAATTTGCTGGAAGATTTGCAGGATAAATTTGGATTGACCTACCTGTTCATCGCGCATGACCTCAGCATGGTCCGGCATATCTGCAACCGGGTGGCAGTGATGTACCTGGGTGTGATCATGGAAAGCGGAAAGCGGGACGAGTTGTATGATCACCCGCTCCACCCGTATACAAAAGCGTTATTGTCTGCTGTACCCATCCCTGACCCGCGCGCAACCCGGGCGCGCCACCGCATCATCCTGGAGGGGGATGTTCCCAGTCCCAGCAACCCACCCATTGGTTGCCGTTTCCATCCACGTTGCCCGATTGTTGGGGATGAGTGCAGGATAAAAGTTCCAGTTTGGCGCGAGGTTTCACCAGAACATTGGGTGGCATGCCATAAGGTATAATCGACCAAACTTAATTCATGGTGCATAAATGTCCCACAGGGTGAAGATCGCTTTTCCATTCTGAGGGACATTGTTCGCTAATGAGATTTTAAAATTTCTTTTGGAGTGATCAAGATGCATACTATATTAAAAAGTGCAACAAGGGAAGTCAAGATCGGAATTGATCGACCCTTTGTAATCATAGGCGAAAAGATAAACCCCACCGGGCATAAGAAACTTGCAGCTGCCTTACAACAGGAAGATTTTGAATATGTTCGCAACCTGGTCGAACGACAGATCAGCTGGGGTGCTGAGGTTTTGGATGTAAATGTGGGAGTACCAGGTCTGGATGAAGTATCCATGATCCCCAGGATCGTTGAATTGATCTCTTCAATCAGTGACGTGCCTCTTTGTCTCGACTCGGGTAACCCGGATGTGCTGGCAGCTGGTCTGGCAGTTGCACCGGGAAAACCACTGGTTAATTCGGTTAGCGGTGAGGAAAAAAGATTGAACACCGTTCTCCCCATTGTGAAGGATAGAGGCGCAGCGGTCATAGGTTTGACCATGGATGATAATGGCATCCCGGCAACTGCCGAGGATCGCATGGCTGTTGCAGAAAAGATACTGAACCGGGCAGTACAAATGGGGATTCCCGCCGAGGATGTGATCATTGATCCACTTGTCCTGACCGTTGGATCAGACAGCAAAGCAGCCTGGGTCACCCTTCAAACCATAGTTCTGATCCGCAAGGAATTCGGATTGAACATTAACCTGGGTGCGAGCAATGTCTCTTTTGGTCTGCCGGATCGCATGTCCATCAACCAGGCGTT
>Ga0315286_10002952_pt1 | contig 15942 bp, 12 predicted proteins | sample YL17G10_0_MG_FD_205038 | JGI IMG/M metagenome (GOLD analysis project Ga0315286, IMG submission 205038) | Sediment microbial communities from Yellowstone Lake, YNP, Wyoming, USA - YL17G10_0 | ecosystem: Environmental > Aquatic > Freshwater > Lake > Sediment | place: USA: Wyoming | collected...
CACCGTGACGCGGCGGTTGTAGTGGTTGACGAAAACTGCGTTGCCGCCGACCTGGTCCAGGAAACTGTCCTCCAACGCGCAGTCCTCCGTGCCCTCGATGAAAACCGCCCCGCCGCGGTAGATCGCCCAGTCGGTGCGCAGGAGCGGCTCCTTCGTGTCCATCACCGTGCGCGCGGCATGGCGGAAAGTCAGCCCCCGGAGGATGACGAAACGCACGGGCTTGTCCTCGCTGCCGCGAAACTCGACGAGGCTGCGCAGGCGGGTGGCTTCCATCGTCGCCTTGGCCAGATCGAGTCCCGCGGGCGGATAAAAATACAGCGTGTGCGTCCTCGAATCGAGGAACCACTCGCCCGGGGCGTCGAGCTCCTCGAAGATGTTTTCGACAAACCGGATCTTCTGGTGCACGTCGCCGCCCCGATTGTTCTGCCAGCCGCCCTCCTTCGTCACTTCGCCTTGCGCGTCCTTGCCGGTGATGCGCCAGGTGAAGTCGCCCCAAAGCGCGGGATGCATGGCGTGAAAATAGCCGCCCGCCGGATCAGCCCACCGCGCAGCGCGCTCTGCGGAGATCGCGTCCGCAGCGAAACCGTCGAAGTACTGCGCCTTGGGATCGAAGTTCGGATAGCGTGCCAGAATCTGCCGTTCGCCGTTTACGAAGATCTCCTCCGTGCGCAAATCCGCCGGCACGATCGCCTGAAAGATACCATCGCGGTAAGGCTGCCAGTCCAGCTTCTCCAGCCTGACGCCGCCGCTGATGACGGGCCGCTCGTTTTCGTAGGCCTGAAAAACGACCAGGGCGGCCTTCGTGCCTGAATCCGGCGCGGTAAAGACCAGCGTCTCGGGCAGGTAGTAGGTCCCGCCGCGCAGCAGCACCGGGCCTGGCTTTTGCCGCACGGCCTGCTGCGCGCGCCGGAGACTGGCGAAAGGTCTTCCCAGCGTGCCGGGATTCACGTCGTGGCCGGCGGGCGCGACGTAATAGGGTTGCCCGAGCGCAGGCAAGGCGAGGACCAGCAGCAGGAGGCTGGTGGGGATTCGTCGCCCGCGGTGGTGCAACCTTCGTTTCATGTCAGTGCTTCGGTCTGAAAGCCCTAGAGATCTGGCTGGGGCTTGCCTTCGGAATAGAGCGCCTGGATGTCCGCATCGCTCAAGGCTCGATTGAACAGCGTGAACTCATCCATTGCCCCGCTGAAATGCCGGATCAGAAGCGGCGGCTTGTGCGGAAACTCACCCGGATTCCAGTTGCCCAGTTCCGCAGGTCCGAGCCGGTACGGCGGCGAATGCTTCAATGCGTGGCGGCTTACCGCCGTGCCGTTGACGTAATGCACCACCTGCCGATGCTCGCCATTCACGACCACCGCCAGATGCAGCCACTGGCCAAACTGGTTGAAACCAACGACCGCCGGGCTGACGAGGATCTGCACGTCGACGGGGCGGGGACCTTGCACCCCCAAGTCCAGCACACCATCGTTGCGAATCTGCCAGTGAATCGTTCCGGGAGCGAAACCATCGCACATGAACAGCGAATTGAACTCCCGGTCGAGTCCCTTGACGTTGACCCACGCCGAAAGGGTCAACGCGCGGAACTCACCCGGAACCCCGAATCGCACGCGGTCGCTCATACTGCGAAACTCCAGGGCTCGTTTCCCGGGCCAGCGGCCTTCCGTCGCCTGGCACCCCACGATGGTCGCATCCGGCACGCCGCTGAGACCTGCTGCCCCGTTGTGGAGTGCCCATCCGGATGCGGCGATGTCCTCAAAGTCAAAGCGCGCCAGCAACGAGGGATCCTGGTTCCGCCGGGCGCTGGCCGCGCGCCAGTCTTCATAACGTAGCGCGAGCATCGCCAGCCATTTGCGCTCCAGGTCAAACAACGAGGCGAATGCCGCCGGATCCGCGGAAGCCTGTCGTGCTACCTCACTCTCATCCACCACAACCGCCCTGCCCTCCTTCAGGCTCTGCTTCGTCGCTGCTCTCCCCTGATATTCCACTTCTCCCTTGAACACATGCACCTCGGCCGAGCCGCGCTTCACGTCCAGGCCGAACGCCGTTCCCAGATCGGCCACTTCCACTTGCGGGGTGCCGACGCGAAACCCTCGGGCCTGCGCCGGGACCACCGCCACTACCCGGCCGGCCTGACAGAAGGCCTTACCCGGCGAGACCAGTTGCACCTGCGCCGGTCCTTCAATCACCAGCCGCGCCCCGCTGTAAAACGTCACCTGGACCAGCCCTGACTTCAACCGAAGCCAGCCCGGTTCCAATGCGGTACCCACCGCAAGCGCATCCGCTCTGCTGTTCCACCGGGGCGCCACCGCCTGGCTCAGCACGGCCACCGCCATACTGGTCGGCTTCCGCGAACTGGGACGCTTGAACCAAGTCACACCGACTGCTGCTAGGATCAGGAAACACGCCGCCGAGCCAATGGCCCAGCTCACGACCTGCCTCCGGTGAGGCGCACGTGGCGGCAACGGAACAATGTTGGGCGCCCTCGAGCTGCGCAGGCCGTTCAAATCCGAATCGGCGGCCTTAACGGAAGTCGAGGAGAACAGGTCCGGATCGGAGGCCAGGCGCGAATGCAGCTCCACGCGTAGAAGATATTCATCGCGTGCGGTGGGGTTGCCGTGCAGCAGCACGTTCAAAGCCCCCATCTGCTCGTCGGTTGCCACCCCGTGGCAAACGGCCGCGACCGCGTCGTCGAACTCTCGCGATGGAAAGAGCAGGTTCACAAGGTTGCTCCGTCCTGCTGCACGGCGCTTTCGATGCAAAGCCGCAAGGCGTGGCGGACGCGCTGCAGCACCTTGTACGTGGCCTCCACGGTCCGTCCGGATTCCCCGGCCAGAGCGTCAATGCCGGTGCGGCGGTGGTAGTAGCCTTCGACCAGTGTCCGCTGATCCTCGGACAGTTTGCCCAGGCAGCTGTCGAGATGTCTCAGACGACGTTCCAGTTCCGGGCGCAGTTCCTCACGGCGATTTGCGAGTTCCTCGGCCAACCCCTCGGTGAGCAGGGCTTGCCACCGCTGACGTCGTTCCATCCACTGGCGGGCTTTGTTGAGTGCGAACCGGCAGGCCCAGGGTGTGAACGGCCTAGCAGGATCATAGTCATCGAACTTCTCCCAGAGCGCCAACGCGGTTTGCTGCACGATGTCCTCCGCATCCGCCTGATTGGGCACCAGCGCCGCCACATACCGGAACACCTCCCACTCGCTGCGCAGGAAAAGGGAGAGGAACCGCTGCTGGGCAGCGGCCTGGTCGCCACTCGTATGCTTCGGATCGGAGGGCATGCCGTGTTTCTATCATTACTTCCGGCGAACCGAAAACTCTGGACAAACACTTCGTCACTCGTGGCGCAAGGCCGCGAGCGGATCGAGGCTGGCGGCCCGGTGCGCCGGGAGCAACCCCGCCACCGTGCCGATGCAGGCCGCGAACAGGATCACGCCCAGCGCCAGCAGCGGGGTAACGACGAAAAAGCCTTCCCGCACCGGCAGGTCGCGATGTTGCATATACCAGACGATACCCTGATTCAGGACCACGCCCAGCCCCCAGCCGACCAACAAGCCAACCACACCGCCGGCCAGCCCGATGAAACCCGCTTCGATCATGAACAACCGGCGGATGTCGGTCCGCGAGGCGCCCAGAGCCTTGAGGATGCCGATCTCTCTCGTGCGTTCATAGACGGCCATCACCATGGTGTTGGCGATGCCGATGGAGGCCACGAGCAGCGCCACGCTGCCGATCAACGCGAGCATGACCGTGACGGCGATCACAATCCGGTTCGCCACTTCCATGAACATGTCCAGTGACTGTACCTGAAACCCTTCCTCCCGCAGGCGCGGAATCAGCGCCCGGGCCTGGGTGACGTCGGTGGCCCGGATCGTCACGGAATCGTAGCCTTCGCGCTGCAGCAGGTTGGTAGTGTTGAACCACCAGCTCTTCATGGCGAGGCAATCGGTGGGCGATACCTGGATGGTGGAGGATCGCTCCGAGGAGATGCCCTGGATGCGCAGGACGAACCCCTGGGTTTCACCGCGAGACGTGCGCAGTACGGTTTCCAGCGACTGTCCCAGAACGCGCGCCCATTCGTTGCTGGCGATCCCCAGGGCCTGGACCGCTCCCCGGCTCAGGACGACCGCGCCCTGCTCGGGAAGATCGAGCTTCCCAGCCAAGGGTTCCGGGGTTCCCGGCCACATCCCTGGCCCCGGTCTCGGCCGGGGCATGCCGCCCCCCATCCGTACGGACTGGCTCTTCTCCTTCCATTTCACCTCCAGATTCACGGACCCGGGCAGGTTGACTTCCGGCGTTGTTTTGGCGACGCCGCGCCAACTCTTCCAGCGAGTAATCTCCGCCGGAGTGATGAGCTTGCTGCGTTTGGACTCGCCCGGGGGACCAAAGCCGCCCCAACTCCCGCCTGGGAGCACAGTGAGACGGTCCAACCCGATGGACTCGAACTGCCGGTTGATTTGCCGGCGCACGCCCGAAGCCAGCGACACCAGCAGCACGATGGTCACAGTACCAACCACGACCCCCAGCGAGGCCAGCACCACTCGGGTCTTCCGGCGGCCCAGGTTGGACCAAGCCGTCCGAACCTGATCGGACAAAGTCATGCCTCGGTCTCCCTTCCGACCGCGGACGTCGGACTGGTGGCGCGGTCTTCCACCAGACGAATGCGTCCGTCCTGCAGACGCATGATACGGTCAGCCCGGGCGGCCACTTGCAGATCGTGCGTTACCAGGATCATCGTCAACTGCTGCGAACGGACCAGACCACAAAGCAGGTCGAGGACAATGGCGCCGGTCTTGGAATCCAGGTTGCCGGTGGGTTCATCGGCGAGCAGGAGCGGCGGTCGATTGGCGAGGGCTCGGGCGATGGCCACCCGTTGCTTCTCGCCGCCGGAGAGTTCATTCGGCCGGTGCCCCGCGCGGGGGGCAAGCCCGACGGCGGCGAGCAACTCAGACGCCCGATTGCGGCGCTCCAACCGCGGCACCTCGGCCAGCGTCAGCGGGATTTCCACGTTCTCCACGGCGCTGAGAGTGGGGAGGAGATTGAAGCTCTGAAAAATGAAACCCACCCGTTCGCGCCGATGGCGCACCCATTGCGGCTCGGTGGCTTCGCCCAGCGACAGCCCGTCCACGGAAAGTTCGCCCTGGGTGGGCCGATCCAGGGCGCCAATCAGATTGAGCAGGGTGGATTTGCCGGAGCCCGAAGGTCCGACTAACGCGACGAACTCGCCGCGGACGACGGTGAACTCCACCCCGTCGAGCGCCGGCACCACCACGCCCCCGGTCGTGTAATGACGGCTCAACCGGCAAGCCTTGACCAGGACGTCGCGACCCGTGAACGGGAGGGACTGCACGCGTACGGAGGAGTGGCGCGGGGTCGAAGCTTACGACAGCTTCTTCCTTGCGGCTTCGGGCACTTCCACCTTGGTGTTGTTCACGTCCTTGATCTCGACGGTGGTGGTACGGTCGCTGGGAAACTCGTTGTCGCCGAACTTGAGCAGGCCCTTCAGCTTGAATTCGTACTTGGTCAACACGCCCTCCTTGATCCAGAACTTGGCCGATCCTTTGGCATCGTTGACGGCCATGCTGTCACCGCCCGCCATTTTGAAGGTCTGCAGCGCCTGGGCGCCTTCCTCCGTCAGATCACTGGCATACACGTCGCCATCTTTCTTGAGCTCCTTGGTGAAGGAGAGGATACCCGCTGCTTCGTCTGCCGGCCGTTTCATCCCACGCACGAGGGCTCCCAGGAAACGGCCAGGGCCTTCCTGTTGGTCGAGTTCCTCCACGGTCTTCCAGGAACCGTCCTCGCTCATCGCCGCGGCTTTACTGGCTCTCAGGACCACCTGAAGCTGGTTATCAAAGAAGCTCAGGCTGACGGTGGCAAACCCCTCCTTCTCGGTCTTGCCCTTCGTGGGGCCGGGCTTGAACGGGGCGTCGTCCGGCACCACCACCGTGGCGGTCCAGGTGTAATTCGTCTGCTCGCCCAGCTTCTTGGCGGCGGCGGTGACCACCTCCTTGGGCGTTGGATCAGCGGCGATGAGGGACCCCACCATCAGGGTGGCGAGAGCGGACAGAGTGCTTTTCTTCATTGAGAATGCAGGTTGAGTTGTTCGTGGTTTCAGCTGCCTTATCGTTCCGGTCCGCCCGCAAACTGGCATTCAGGAGCCGATGGCACGCTGTTTCTACCAGTACTTCCGGCCGAAGGGAAGAACTGGACAGGAAAAGCGCCAAGATCGTCTGAAGCCGCGTCCCAGGCAAACCGTCTCCCTCCGACTCGTGGATCTGGCTCGCCGCGACTCCACGTCATCATTGGGGGGAACTCAATGACCTTGACGCTGTCGGCCGGTCCGCCCAGCGTCAACCTCACGCCACGCATGTCCCGGTTCGAGTGCAGGCAGGTCACAGTTGGCCTTCCAACCGCCGCGGGAAAGCGCTCCGGCAACCATGAATGCGAGATTGCGGGCCCTGTTGTGGCGCTGGCTCAAACGCGCGGGGTTGACGCTCATTGCGTTGTCCATGCTGCTGGGGTTGACGGGCCTTACCTACCAGGCCGTGGCCACCGCGCGTGACGCCCGGCGCTTTCCACCCCCGGGCAGGTTGGTCGACGTGGGCGGCTATCGTCTGCCTGCGCACTGCACGGGCGAAGGATCGCCGACGGTCATCCTGGAGGCGGGCTGGAGCGATTGCTGGCTGAACTGGTATCGGGTGCAGCCGGAGGTCGCCAAGTTCACCCGTGTGTGCTCCTACGATCGGGCGGGGATGGGCTGGAGCGATGCCGGGCCTTATCCGCGCACCAGTGGGCAGATTGTCCGCGAGATGCACGCCCTCCTGTCGAACGCGGGCATTCCGGGGCCGTACGTGCTCGTCGGCCACTCGTTCGGCGGCTTCAACGTCCGACTGTTCGCCCAAGAGCACCCACAGGATGTGGCGGGGCTGGTGCTGCTCGACTCGATCCATGAAGACCAGTGGGCGCGGATGCCGGAGTCGATGCGCGCCTGCAGGCGGGCTTTGCCGAAAAAGCTCAAGAACGGGATTCCGTGGTGCCCGCTCGGGGCCATCCGCGGCTTCTACACCTACCCCAACCCCAAGCTCGCCGACGCGATGCAGGGGGTGAATCGGGCGGTGAAGTCGCGCATCCATGAAATCTCGGCTAACGAGGCTCGCTGACTCGCTCAAGGCTGTGGTCGGGGTCGGAGCCAGCGGCATCTTACGGGAACCTACTGCCGTGTGGTGCCAGTCTCTTGGCCTCTTCTGTTCGGCCAACCTCCTGCACGGTCTGATCGCCGTAAGCGAGCGGCTATGGCAGACCTTCCTCGAGGGCGATCAGGAATTTCAGCAGGTGTTTGTCGTAGTCGCTTCCCGCCCGGCGCCGGGTCTGCGAAATCGCCAGCTCATTATCGAGATCCACCCGCAGAATGGACGCGGTGGCCGAGCCGTGGCCGATCGTGTTCCGGCTGAGAATCGTGGCCTCCGAAGGCACGCCGTTCTTGCCGGCGTCGGGACGCGACTGCCGCATCCAGGTGATCCCGATACCCCATTCCTTGTCGAGACCCTGGTCCACAAACTAGGCGAACAATACCCCGGTGACCAGTTTCGTCAGGGAAGCCATCTCGGTGGGCGTCTCCCGGGTCATCTCGCCCCAACTCCAGTTTCCGAACGACTCATCGAGGACCACCACGCCGCGACGCGCCACGACCAGATTGAACGGCTCACGGCTCTGCTCAAACCACGCCCGGCAGATCTCACGGAGTTTCGCCACTGTCCCGGGTTTGAAACCAGCGTCCGGTTCAGTGCCTTCGCGAAGAACCGGCGCGGGTATGCCCTCGGCTCGCCGGGGAGGTCGGAGCGGAGTGAAGCGCGTCTCGGCGTTCAGAATCCTGCGCTTCAGCGCCAGATGATATTCGTGGTCGCGAATCATCGGCGTGTCGGTCAGCGCCGGTTTGGCGTCAGTGCTTTTCATTTCGTGGAGATAGGACATCAGCACGGCGCCTTCGCGTTGCCGCAGGATGGAGAGCAAGACGGTTCTACCGGCGAATCCGGCGATGGACTCCCGGTGCTCATCCCAGGCCGACCGGGTGAGGCCGTCCACCGGCAGGAAATCCAGGTAGGCCTTCGGTTTCTCGCTCCAACCGTCCCAGTCCTTGGGACGACAGAATAGCGTACCCGCGCGCCGGATCACTTTGCCGGACGTGGTCGTTCCCTCTGCATAGAAGGCGTAGCGGCCCGGTTGGTCCGCCGAGGTCACTTCGCGCAAGCCGCTGTCGAACCAGCGGACTTTCAGGGGGAACGATCCCATGACCTTCTCGACCACCTCGGGGCGGTCCCACTCGACGCTGGGGAGCTTGCCCGGGGCGAAGGTGTAATCCCAGGCGTTGCCGAGTTTGGGGATGAGTTGGCAGTTCAGGAACTCCGGCAGAGCCTTGTTTTCGGGAAGTGGTTGTGGCGATCGCTCCGACGCCGGTTCCGCGTTGGTCTGGTGAACCGGACCGAAACCTGGCTTGAGGTGTTGCATTCGTGCTGCGCGTCGAGCTCGCATGGCCCGGACGCCATCCAGCGGCAACGCTACGCTGGCCACGTAATGCGAGACGTTTTGGTAGCCATCGTTGATGCATTCGTTCTCGTCGCCGGTGGCGATGAAGTCGCGCACCAGATCCACGACCGTCTGGTCTGCCAACGCGGGGTCGGCCAGGTCGAGCGCATAGACGAACCATCCGACCGGCGTTGCCCAGTAGGCGCCGTTTTGATAGGTGCCCGACTTCACGCCCAACGTCTGTTCCCATTGCATGTTGGCAGGCAGATGACGAAGCTGTCCGCGCTTTACGATCTCGGGGTAGTGCTCCTTGAAGTAACGCGCCACGGCTTGTGCCTGCTCGGGCGTGGCGACGTCAAGATACACCGCGAAGGCGGAACCCCAGATGTCGGGCTGGTTGCAGACCACGGTGGCCGCGCGGAACAGGCCGAGCCGGCCATCCCAGAACACCTCGCGGATTCGTCTCGTGAGCTGTCCCGCCTCGGCGCGCCAGCGCGCGGCCTCATCCGCGCGTCGCGTCGCCTCCAGCAAGTCTCCCAACTGCCGGCTGGCCTGGACGAAGAGGAGCGAACAGAAGAGTTCGTCGCCTTGCTTCCGGATGGCGTCCGTGAACCCGTACGGGCAACGGTCATGCTCCGGGCCGGGCTTGATATGTACCAGCCCGGTCGCCGGATTGCGCGGAACCGCTTCCACGCCCTTGATCAGGGCGTCCACGGTCTCGGTGACCAGGTTCGTGTCGTGGGTTTTCCGGAATGTGTGCCACGCCACCTCCACCATGAACTGCGAGCCGTCGGCCACCGGATTGCGCCCCAGGGTGTCGTAGCCAGGCCTGTAACAAGGCGTGCCGTCGAACTTGATGCAATCCACCATGGCGCCGTCTGCGCGCTGGCCGGCCAGGAAGAAGCGATAGGCGTCCTTGAGCTCCGGGTCGCTAAAAGCCGCGGGGTTTCCGGCGAGCATGTAGGCGTAATCACGCAGCCAGAAGGCTTCGTACCCGCCCCCGACCTGGGGTGGAAACGCGGTCATGCCGCTCTTCGTGGTGCGACGGCAGGTGCGGATCATTTCCCGGGAACGCTTTTCCAGCCAGATGACTGCATCATCGAGCGTGGCGGGAGAAGATGGAGCCGGGTCAGCCGACCGACCGCCATCGGTCAGCCGGTTGCTGTTCCCGCCGTCGCGCTCGACGAGGGTGTTCTCCTTGTAGTGAGGCTTGCTCTGGCCCTGCCATAACTGGATGACCTCTTGAGCCTCCGCACCCGTGAACCAACACAGGTTAAGAAGGATGAACGGAACTGAGAGCAGCGGTTTCATGGTGGGTTTCCGGGTTCAGTTGCGGGCATCAATTCGCCAACCGGAGCGCGCCATCCTTCGTCGAGACCACCACGGATCCGCCGGTCGAGGCTCTGATGGTCCGACCGCCGGAGCGCACCTCACAGTGCCGCTCGTCGATGCGGATGTCGAGGGACCGGCCGCGGATCTTGAGTCCATTCAGCGCGAGTTGCCGGGCGAACGGCAGCCGGCTCGGTTGGATCACGATGTCGCCATCGGGCTGCACGCTCACGCCGAACACGCCGAAGATGACGCACTGCGCGGCGGCGACGCCGTCGAACGTGCACTGGAGCGGGGTGTCGCGACGGTAGTCTTTGCAGTTGGCGGCGATCGAGTCGCCCCAATACGGCATCGTGTCACTCCACCAAAGCAAGCGACCCAGGATGTCGGCGGCAAGTCGCGGCTGCCCGGCCTGGTAGAGACGCTCGATGATCTTCTCTTGGTTGATCATGTACCAGGTGCCGCCCGCCGTGCCGGTGATGGGCGAGAAATAGAAGTGTTTCAGCAGGTCGCCCTTCAGGAATTGCTTGATGTGCGTTCGCGCGGCCGGCGCGTCGAACAGCGGGAAGATCTCCCACGCCTCTCCGAAGTTCCACAGGTAGTTCGCCACGCAGCCGCCGTTTACGCTGCCCGTCGAATAGTAAGGCTGCAGTGCAAACTCCGGAACCTCCCACCGGTTCATGAGAAAGTGGACGAGGGAGCGATGGTACCAGCGCACCAGTTGCGCGTTGTCGCTCTCAAGGGACGGCAACTTCTCAAAGACCTCCCCGACCTGGCGGGCGTATTCCCTTCCTGCCGCCGCAATCGCGCCGGCAGGATCGGCGAGAACCTGGTTCACGCTCGCCGCGGCCTTGTCGCCCGAGCCGATCGCGATGATCACGTTGACCGAACGCGACTGTTTCGCTGGCAGCGAAGCGACGGCATGACCGAGATTGCCCGACGTTTCCCATTTCCACTCATCGGAATCAATCGCCAGAACAATCGCCACCTGGCCCTGGCGCAATGTCAACCGCCGCCCGTCCGCTTGCAGCGTTGTTTCCGTGCTGCTCGCCGGCCGGGCGAATCCCCAGTCCCGCACTGAGTCCAGCCAGCCGAGGGTGAGGAATTCCACGGGCACCGCGGTGCGACCCGAGTTCTTGAACGTGAAACTCACGACCGCCGCGCGATGCCCGTAGATCATCGTCGTCGTGCTGGAGACGGCGACGGGGCCCCGATTCCCCTCGCGTTCAACCTGGAACGGCCGCCAGGTCCACTTCGTGGTCGGCACCTTTTCCCCGTTCACGCGCCCGTCCAGCAGGAAGTTCGAGCTCACGTAAGGGGGCGACCACAGTCCGCCGACGCCTGCCACGTCGCGGTAGTTGATTCCGGCGGCGAGCTTGCCGTTGACAATGCCAAGATGGACCTCGTCCTGGATAATCTGCTTACCATCCATGTCGAACACCGCCATCCGGTCAGTAGTTGTCCGAGCTGACGCCGCTCGTAACCCCGTGCCGCTGTCGCCACCGAGCAGCATCAGACCAGCGAGGAGGAAGGCCGCCCCGCGGCATGGGGCATGGTCTTTCATGGGGCACATCATGGTTTTGCTCTCACAGGAGACCCGGCAGGCTCAAGACATTTATGCGAAAGCCAGTTTCATGGTTTACCGGAGAAGTCCGCTGTCGGGTGGCGTGGCGCTTTCCCCGCCCCCCCGGAGCGACGGGATGCTCCCGCATGAAGCGCAGCAACAGTGGATGAGCGGGTTCAGCCATCTGGCCGTGGTTGAAACCTCCAAGCTCGTAGAGTGTCGTGTTGGTGTGACCGGCTTCCTTCATCATCCGTCACAAGTAATGGAGCGGCTGCCCTCCGTCAGACCGCCCCCATGGAACCAGACGACCGTCGGGAAATCCCTCACGCCGTCCGGACAATAGACGTCGAGCCGGCAACGGTCCCTCATGTAGCCGGTCACCTCGGTGCCGGCGCGGTAAAGGAGGTTGGTCTCGGTTCGGTAGCGCGGAACTTCGGGTTGAGCCGGCTGCGCGGATGCCAGTGGCACCAGCCCACAGGCCACCAGAAAGAAGGATGGGAATGCGGCTCGCATGTTCACGTTCAGTTGGAAACGGGTGTCGGCCCTGTCTCCGGCACCTTCTTCCCACGCCGTTCACTCGCCCAGCGCATACAGATGACCCGTTGTCCGGAGGTAGATCTTGTCTTCGACAATCGCCGGAGTGGCGAAAATCTCTTCTTTGAAATCGTTCCTCGCCAGGATTCTCAGCTCGTCATCGACCCGGATGACCGTGACGATGCCGGGGACGGAGGCAACGATGAGCTTGTCGCCCGCCGCAATGGGTGAAGCGATGTATTGCCCCGACGCCCCGATTCGTTCTCGGAAGATTTCCGTGCCGGTCGAGGCTTTCAGGCAGGTCAACAGGCCACCATCCCGCATGAGGTAGAGTCTTCCTCGAAAGTAAAGCGGCGAGGACGTCTCGGGAATGCCGCGTCGGATTTCCCAGGCCACATGCGAAGGGCGGGCATCCCCGGTCGCTCCGGGACGAATCGCCACGAGGGTGGGATGGCTGATGGCGGCGAAGCCGGACATGGTTCGCATCCACTCCTCTTCCGTGATGACTCCATTCTTGTCATGGTCGAAAATCTTCAGGAGAACGTCCATGTCCCGGACGGGCAGTCCATAGCCAGGATGGTCCTTGGGTAGCTCCGGTCTTTGGATGAAGGCGAAGCCCGCCGTCATTTCGTCGCGCTGGACTTGATTGTCGCGATCCCGGTCGAACTCCTCGACGGTCATTTTCCAGGTTGCCGCCGCATCCAGGTTGTCGTCACCGCGTCCCCCCAGCGCTGCGGCACCGGCGAACAGAAGCCCATCGCCGGTCACGGGCACGCCGACGGTTTCGTCCGGAAAGCCGCCGGCCCACCAGATCTCCGCGCCGGTGGACGGATCGTAGGCGGTCAGCCGTTTGGAACCCAGCACGACCAGTTCATCCACCTCGCCCTGACGGAAGATCATGGGTGTTGACCAGCCGGCCTTGAACAAGGATCTCGGCTGTTCCCAGACCGTTTTCCCAGTGTCTCGATGGACCGCCAGCAAGCGCGAGGAACCGTTGTCGCCGTCCAGGACCAGGATCACCGTGTCCCTGTAAAGGATGGGTGAGGTCGCCATCCCGTACTTGCTGGGCGGCGTGTCGAGTCTGCGCTGCCAGACTCGGGTTCCCGCATGGTCGTAACAGAGCAGTCCGAAGGTGCCGAAATAGGCATAAACGTGCTGATCGTCCGCGGCTGGAGTGGAGGACGCGGGATTGTTCAGCGGATGGAAGCCAACCCGGGTTTCGGCCTGGACCACCTGTTTCCAGAGGACCTTGCCGTCGGCACGATTGATGGCCAAGGTGACCAGCTCGCTCGAATGGGCTGGTTCGCTGGCGGTCAGAAAAACGTGGTTCTCCCAGATCACGGGAGACGAGTGGCTCGCGGGGACTGCGGTCTTCCACAGAAGGTTCGTTTCCGGGCTGAAGTGAACCGGAATGCCCCCTGCCAGCGCCGCGCCCTGGCCATTGGGGCCGCGGAACTGATTCCAGTGGGCCTTCGCCTGCTGGCCGCTTGTCACCAAGGTCAACAGAAGGAGACTCGTCGCATACATGCCCGCGTGTATGATGGCTCCGGGCTGGCGTCTGAACCACATGCACTCTCCCGGACTCTGTGCTGCTTCGCTTCGGACGTCAACGGCGGCGCCCTGTCGCCCGCGCTGGGCGGTGCATCCCGAGGTTGTTGGCGATCCCGCTTTTGGTAGGGCGAGGCGTCCCTGCCGAGCCGGCTTCTTGCATCACGAAATCGGCTCACCAGGGACGGTTCGCCCTACCTTGTCCAACAACTTCGGGATGCACTGCGCGCTGGGTCGTGCGGCCTTCAATGCCCGCCCGCCCTGCTCCCCCGGATGCAATCGAGCCGTAAGGCCCGCCGACCGGATTCGACTAGGCGATGAATTCGTTGCTGGTTTCGCCCGGCTGGAGTGTGATGTCGCCGCTGGCGCCGGGTCGGACCGCGTAGAGGGGACGGAGCTTGTCTCGAGGTCGTAACTGCGGACGGCGCGGCTGCCGGGCGTGATGAGTTCGGTGCGCTGGCCGTTTTCCCAGATGAATGGGGTGACAACGGAAACCATCTAAGGCTGCTTGCCAGAAACGGTGTCAGCGCCAGGCGTCATGCCGGGCTCGCAGAATTTGATGACTGAAGACCTCGCGATAAAGACGGTTTGCCCATCTGCTTGTTCGAGTTCCACAAACTCAGAAAGGATGTCGTACTGGTTTGTTTGGAGGAGCTTCTTGGTGCCCTTGAAAAGCGCGTTGCGATAAACAACGACTTCCTGGTTTCGCTCCGTGCAATACACATCGTAACGCTTGCTGGTGTCAACCGCATCGCGCTGAGATTCCGGTGGACCTCCATTCTCCGGCATTTCAAACCTCGGTGGCAGGGATTTGGTCTCCCCGGAGGGTAAAGGTTTGGCTTCGTCAGCAGCAGGTGAGAAATTGGGATCGAGTTCCTTCAAGATTTCCTGGCGCGCGGCCTCGATATCCACCTCGAGGCTCTTCAACACCCGGCCGGCGACGCCGTCTCCTTCACGCAGGATGCCGAGCAGAATGTGTTCCGTTCCAACGTAAGTGTGATTGAGTGCCTTGGCTTCCTTGACCGCCAGCACCAGCACTTTCTTTACGCGGGGCGTGTAGGGAATACAGCCCATGATCTTCTGGTCCGGCCCCGATCCAACTTGTTTCTCGACGTGCGCACGTACGGTCTCGAGATCCAGCCCCATTCTGCGAAGGACATTGACCGCCACGCCTTGGCCCAGTGCGATCAGCCCCAGCAACAGATGTTCCGTGCCGACAAAACTGTGATTGAAGCGATCCGCTTCCCGGCGCGCGAGGGCCAGCGCTTGCTGTGCGCGCGGCGTAAAGTTGCTCAGGGTCTCCGAGAACGCCTCCCTTACTGGCAAAGGTTCTGTGAGGGCCTTCCGGATTCTCTTGAACCAATTCATGGCACTGATGGTTTCGCCGGGAAAGAATATCACAGCCGTCTGCCGGATTGCCACATCCATGTCATCCCACGGCGTGAATCTCACGTTCGCCGACGGCCACGTGGAGACCCGCAACGGCAAGCAGATTCAGTGGCAGCAGTCCGGCAACTGGACGACTTTCTACTGAGCGCTAAGATTCGGTCACGAGCGCGTGAACGATGCGCTTCCACCTACCGTGGGGTCGTCAATGTCCTGCCGGCTCCTTCGCCCGGATGCAATAGAGCCTCGCACCGGTGCGGATGAGCAGTCGGTCGCCGGCGAGCGCGGGCGTGGCCATGCACATGTCGTCGTCCGCCAGCTTGTTGGTATCGAGCAACTCGAACGCGTCGCCGGCGCGAAGCACGTAGCAAATCCCGTCTTCGCTGAGACAGAAAACCCGTCCGCCTGTCGCCCACGGCGACGCGGTGAAGGCGAAGCCGTCCGGCAACCGCTCGCGATCGTAGAGCACTTTGCCCGTCTTCGCGTCGTAGCAGCTCACCAGACCCCGATCGTAGAGCACATAAAGGCGTCCTTCGTAAAAGAGCGGTGAGGGGTTGTATGGCCCCCCGACCGGATTCGACCAGGCGATGAATTGGCTGTTGGTTTCGCCCGGCGGGAGCGTGATATCGCCGCTGGCGCCGGGGCGGATCGCGTAGAGCGGGCGAAGCTTGTCTCCCACATAACCGGAGCTGACGAAGAGCAACCCGTCGCCCGCGCACGGTGTCGGGATGGCGATGCCCGACATGCCGCGCAGTGACCAGAGCAGTTTGCCGTCGAGGTCGTAACTGCGGACGGCGCGGCTGCCCGGCGTGATGAGTTCGGCGCGTTGGCCGTTCTCCCACACGAATGGGGTGGCCCAGTTGCTCTTCTCGTCACGGTCGACGCGCCAGAGCTGCTGGCCGGTCTTTGCGTCGAGGGCGAGCAGTTCGGCCCGGTCATCGTTGTCATTCACGATGAACAACCGTCCGCCGTGCAACACCGGTGAGGCCGCGGTGCCCCAGCCGTAGCGCGTCTTGCGCGGTTCGAGGCGCTTGGACCAAACCTCCTTGCCCTCGAGCGTGAAGG
>Ga0315286_10002954_pt1 | contig 15940 bp, 11 predicted proteins | sample YL17G10_0_MG_FD_205038 | JGI IMG/M metagenome (GOLD analysis project Ga0315286, IMG submission 205038) | Sediment microbial communities from Yellowstone Lake, YNP, Wyoming, USA - YL17G10_0 | ecosystem: Environmental > Aquatic > Freshwater > Lake > Sediment | place: USA: Wyoming | collected...
GGGGCGTGGGCTTTGCCGAGGGCCGGCCGAGGGGCCCGGAGGTTTCGGGGATGTCGAACTCGTTCATGTCGAGGTCGCCGAGCTCGCCTCCCCCCAGGCCTTCCATGCCGCCCCCGCTCAGGTTCTCTTCCGCCGGTGCGATCGGCTCCTGCTCCTGCTGCCCGAATGCCTGCGGCTCCTCCGCGGCCTCCGTCCCGCCGAGATCGAAGGATTCCAGGGTCGGGAAATCCTCGATCGGCGAAGGAGACCGCGGGGCTGCCGGGGTCTCCGGTGTCTCCTCGGCCGCGGGCTGTTCCCCGAAAGGCTCCCCTTCAGCGGCTTCCGGCGCTGTCTGCAGATCGTCGAGGCTGGGAAGCTCGATGCCCTCGAATTGCGGCTCCTCGGGCGCTGCGCCCATCGCTTCGTCCCCGGGAAGGACCTCCATCTGGTCGATGTCGGCCTGGAGATCCAGGGGAAACTTCTCGGCTGCCGGGGACTCTTCAGGTGAGGGGCGCGCTTCGGTCGAAACGACTTCCTCCGAAGGGATCTCATCGGGAGCGGCGGGCGCCTCCTCTTCGGCAGGCGCCTCCCCTTCGGCAGGCGCCTCCCCTTCGCTGCGCTGCCCGACTTTTCCCCTGCCTGCCCGCTCGCGTTTCGAGTCTCGGGCGCGCTTGGTCTCCCGCTGGCGCTGCCGGGGAACGTTTTCGAGATCTTCGATGGCATGGGGCTCGTTTTGCTCGCCGAACAGCGACGCGAAGTCCAGGCCTTCGTCGCCGGCCTCGAGTGGGGGAGCTTCCTCCGGGAGAGAGAGCACTTCCTCCTCGAAGGAAGGCTCCTGCTCGAGGGAGGGTCCGCCCTCCTCGGCGCCGGCAGCGCCCACGACGCCTCCAGCGTCTTCGGCGCCGGGCTCCTCCTCCAAGGGCTGGGTAAAGGACCCCAGCAGCTCGTTGATGTCCGCCGGGAGACCTTCCTCGGGCGGGGCGACCTCTTCGATGAGCTCGGACTTCGCCGCCCGGATCTCGGGCTCGGAGCCGAGGGAGTTGAGGACTTCCTTGAACCTTTCTATATCCTCTCTGCGCGGCATGGGTCTCCTACATCAAGTCTCGGCCGAACGGGGGCGCGCCATGACTCAAGTCCGGTCCGCATCGAGCCGACGACTATTATAGACGAAACTCTTTGGACGTCCAATGTGAAGAACAGCATCGCGACGACTGACAGGCCCCACCCCCTCCCCCGAGCCGTCCCTCCGGCGGACTCTCCCGTCTCTGCCGGGACACTGGTCCCGCAGCGGAAGGTCTCGCTGATCCGCTGCCTCCTATTGGCCTGTCTCGTGGGCTTCGCCTCTCTCGCTTCGCCCCTGTACGCCGTCAACCCGCTGAGCATGGACGTCCTGATCAAGGGCATCGACAGGGCTGAGCCGCCGCGAATGGTCGACGATGTGCTCATCCTGACCTTCCGCGAGGAACGGCCATCGCGCTCCGTCGCTGCCCGGTTCGCCCACGAGGGCTACCGCGTCCTTCACGCGTTCTCCCGCAACGAGTACGGGGTCTTCGTGCTCGACTACCCCGTGCCGGAGGGACTGCGGGAGATCCGCTACCGCATCGTCGTGGACGGCTTGTGGAGGAGCGATCCCTCCAACCCGCGCGTCGAGACCGACCCGCTGGGAACGGAGTTCTCGCTGGTCGTTCTGGAGCGTGAGCCTGCCCGAAGCATTTTGAATCCCCGCTTCGAGCCGGACGGGAAGGTCACCTTCAGCTTCCGGGGCGCCCCGTCGAAGCGCGTCGCGATCGCGGGCGACTGGAACGGCTGGGATCCCTTCATGGATTTCCTCACCGAGACGGAGAGCGGCGTGTACAGGATCAGCCTCCGCGTGCTCCCGGGCAGGCATTGGTACTACTTCGCTTCTGACGGGCAGCGCTTGCTCGACATGTCCAACCCCGCCATGGGCGTCGACCCCGACGGGAAATCGGTGAGCCACTTCTCGCTGCCGGGGTAGCTCTTCCCCCACTCATCCAACCAGACCATCGAGGAAAGGGGCTTTCGCACCCGTCGCCTCTCCGCTGCCGGCTGCCCCGGGTACCCCATCGAAATGAGGGCGACGACCTCCACAAGGGGAGGAGCGCCGAGTGACCTCCGCGCCCCCCTGCGGTCGAACCATTCGATCCAGCACGTGGCCAGTCCTATCTCCGCGGCGCGCAGCACGAGGTGCTCGCCCGCGATCCCGCAGTCCATCTGGTACGAGGCCTTCCCTTGGATCGGCCGCACCCGGCTCGCGCACAGGGCCACGATGACGGGCGCCCGGGCGGCGAAGCGCGACGGGAGGTAGATGCCCGAGAAGGCGGCGCGCGCGAGCCGCTGGAGTGACTCGGGGTCGCAAACGACGACGAATCGCCATGGCTGCGTGTTCTGCGCCGATGGGGCGAGGTGGGCGGCTTCCACGGCGGAGAGGATCGCCTCGAGGGCAACGGGCCGCGGATCGTAGCGGCGGACGCTCGCACGCGAGCGCACGAGATCCATGAAGGCCGAGGAGCTCACCCGCCCTTCTCCCGCCTGCCTGCCTCCTGCAGGCGGTGGATCGTGTCGAACCATTTCAGCGCGCTCTCGTTGCGGAAGGGGATGCGGTAGAGCCTGCCCTCGTGGGTAAAGTGCAGTTTGTCGCCCGGGTCGACGGACAGCGCGCCGATGCCGGCGAGGGCGGTGGAGAGCGGGATGCCCAGCCGGGTGCGGAAGATCAGCCTGCGGCTCGTGAGGAAGGCGCGGCCGAATGCGAGAACGCGCAGGTTGGGGAATTGCTCCTCCTTGAACAGGAAGCGCGGGCGCGAGATGAGGTACAGCTTCTCTCCCTTCTCAAGGCCGAGGCGCAGCTCCGTCTTGATGGGGATGAGGGGCATGGCGAGGATCCGCGCGTAGTAGTCGGGCAGGGGCGCCCAGCTGCCCTCGGCCTGCCCATTCTCGTCCACGGGGGCGAGCCTGCAGATGGCGTCGATGACCCACGTGGAGAAGCAGCTGGAGCACTCGACCCTGTTCGTGCTGTACGGCCGCACCAGCTTCAACCCCTCCTGCGTCCCGCAGCTCGGGCAGCGGTACAGCAGCCGGGTAAGGTTCACCGCGAGCCCCGTCCGCCGGTACTTCGACGGGTCGATCGCGAGCTCGTAGTCCGGCGTGCGGATCGCGGCCGCGATGTCCGAGAGAATGGTCTCGTCGTCCGAGGGGATCGCGTCGGGCTCGTACAGCCGGGAGAAGGACCCCGTCACGGGGATCCTGCGCCACCAGCGCGCCCAACGGGGGTAGGCGAGGTAGGCGCCCTCGAACCGGCAGATGCACACCGGCACCTTCAGCTTGCGGATCAGCTTCGCGATGCCGGGGAAGATGGCCGAGTTGCTCCCGTCCCAGGTGCGCACCCCTTCGGGGAAAACGCCGATCAGGCCCCCCGTTTCCGCGATGGCGAAAATGCTGCGCAGCGCCGACATGTCCGAGGCGGCCTTGCGCTTGGGGAACGCCCCGAACCACCGGATGAGCCGGGCAAGGGCGGGCGTGCGGAAGAGGTCTTCAGTGGCCGCGTAGTACACCGGCCTGCGAAGCAGGGCGTACAGCCAGATCGGGTCGAAGAGGGCGATATGGTTGGCGAGGATGAGGGCCGCCTCGTTCGAGGGCACGATCTCGGCGTTGCGCCCCTGCAGCCGGAAGTAGCCGAGGACGAGCCGGCGGAAGAACGCGGACATGACGCGGTAGAAGATGCGGTTCACAAGGCGCGGCCGCTGGAGATGGAGCGATGACACGCTGGGATGTGACATCGGCGCTACACTACCTCATCCGCCGTCCCTACTCAAGGGCGCCTGAAGCGCCTCGGGCGCTGGAAGCGCCGGTCAGGAGCAACCCGTGGTCGACCCGCAGGTGTCGCAGCGCATGCAGGTGCCGCTGCGCACGAGGGTGAAGTGCCCGCACACCGGGCAGGGGTCCCCTTCGTAGCCCTTCATCTTCGCCACGTGCACCTCGTTGTCCAGCGCGGCCTCTCCGTTGCCGTTGCTGCCCGAATTGTGGCCGTTCCTGTTCATGCCCGTGGAGATGAGGTCGTCGGGCTTGACCTGCGCGAGGTCGGTGCGGCCGAGGTAGGAGAGGGCGACGTCGCGGAAGATGAAGTCCAGCACCGAGGTGGTCATCTTGATGTTGTCGTGGCCGCTCACGACGCCATTGGGCTCGAACCGGGTGAAGGTAAACGCGTCGACGTACTCCTCCAGGGGCACGCCGTACTGCAGGCCGAGTGAGACGGCGATCGCGAAGCTGTTCAGCAGCGAGCGGAAAGCCGCCCCCTCCTTGTGCATGTCGAGGAAGATCTCCCCGAGGGTCCTGTCCTCGTACTGGCCCGTGCGCAGGAAGATGCTGTGCCCTCCGATCTTCGCCTTCTGCGTGTAGCCGAAGCGCTTGGCCGGCAGGGGGTTTCTCTTTTTGCCCCGGGCAGAAGGGGAGAGCGCGAGGCCGATGCCCTCCTCGCCGGTCTCGCGCAGCATGGCCAGCAGGGCCGTCGCCGCGGGATCCGACCCCGGAGTGAGGGAGGACAGGGGCTGGCTGAGCTTGGAGCCGTCGCGGTACAGGGCGATCGCCTTCAGCATCTTCCTCCACGACAGGAGGTAGGCGCCCTTGATGTCGTCGATGGTCGCGGAGGCGGGCATGTTGATGGTCTTGGAGATCGCCCCCGAGATGAAGGGCTGGACGGCGGCCATCATCTCGATGTGCGCTCTCCAGGAGATCGCGCGCGTGCCGATCGTGCCGTTGGGCGAGGCAGTGTCGAAAACTGCGTAGTGCTCGGCTGCGAGGTGCGGGGCTCCTTCGATGGTCATCGTCCCGCAGGCGTACTGGTTCGCCTCGGCGATCTCCTTCTTGGAGAACCCCAGGTGGGTGAGCAGGCTGAAGCCGGCCTGCCCGAATGTGGTCTCGGGGATCTTCAGGCTCTCGGAGAGGAACTCCTTTCCCAGCAGGTGGGGCGTGAAGGAGAAGGTGATCGAGAACGCGTTTGCGAGCGAGCCGTTCACCTTGGCGATCGCGGCCTCCGTGAAGCCTTTCTCGCGCAGCTTCTCGGAAGAGACCCCGGGGGCGCCGTCGAGGGAGCCATGACCGAGGCAGGAGCGGACGATCTCGCCGATCTGCTCCTCGGGGTAGCCCAGCTTTCGCAGCGCCGGGGGAATGGAGCCGTTGATGATCTTGAAGTATCCCCCGCCGGCGAGCTTCTTGAACTTGACCAGGCTGAAGTCCGGCTCAATGCCCGTGGTGTCGCAGTCCATGACCAGGCCGATCGTGCCCGTGGGCGCGATCGCCGTCACCTGCGCATTGCGGTAGCCGTGCCTCTCGCCGAGGGCGAGCGCCCTGTCCCAGGCCTTGCGCGCCGCGGCCATCAGGTCAGGCGGGCAGAAGAGGGCGTCGATGGGCTGGGGCACGACGGAGAGGCCTTCGTACTCATCGGGGGAAGCGCCGTAGGCCGCCTTGCCGTGGTTCCTGACCACGCGGAGCATGCACTCCCGATTGGCGGGGTAGCGCGAGAAGGGGCCCAGCTCGGCGGCCATCTCCGCGGATGTGGCGTACGCCTCGGCGGTGAGGATGGAGGAGAGCGCCGCGGCGATCGCCCGGCCCTCGGCGCTGTCGTACGGGATGCCCATCACCATGAGCAGCGTGCCGAGATTGGCGAACCCAAGGCCGAGGGTGCGGAAGTCGTAGCTGTTGCGCGCGATGGCCGCGCTGGGGAACTGCGCCATGAGCACGCTGATCTCCAGCACCACGGTCCACAGCCGGATGGCGTGGCGCAGGTCCTCGATGCGCATCTCGCCCTTTTCCCGGTCGTAGAAGGCGAGCAGGTTGAGCGAGGCGAGGTTGCACGCGGTGTCGTCGAGGAACATGTACTCGGAGCAGGGGTTGGAGGCCCGTATCTCCCCGTCGGCCGGGCAGGTGTGCCAGTCGTTGATCGTGGTGTGGAACTGCAGCCCGGGGTCGGCGCACAGCCACGCGGCCATGGCGACCTTCTCCCAGATCTCCCGCGCCTTCACCTTGCGGCGCGCGGCGCCGTCGGTGCGGTTGACCAGGTCCCACCCGCCGTCGTCGATCACGGCCTTCATGAACGCGTCGGTCAGGCGCAGGCTGTTGTTCGAGGCCTGCCCGCTCACGGTATTGTACGCCTCGCTGTCCCAGTCGGTGGTGAACTCCTCGGGCTCGAAATCCCACACGCCCTGCTCGGCAAGCTGGATGGTCTGCAGGATCCAGGACGGCGGCACCTCGTCCTGGATCGCCTCGCGCACCGCTCGCTCCAGCTCGCGGTTTGTCTTCGGGTCGAAGCTGCCGCCGCTGCCACCGTCGCCGCTTCCATCGGCGTGCGGCTTGCAGGCTTCGAGCAGGCGCTTGGTATGCTTCTTCAAGACACGGCTGCCGGCCACCATCGCCGCGACCTTGCGCTCTTCCTGGGCCTTCCAGTCGATGTAGCGCAGCACGTCGGGATGGTCGGCATCGAGGGTGACCATGCGCGCGGCGCGCCGCGTGGTGCCGCCGCTCTTGATCGAGGAGGCCGACCTGTCGCTGACCTTGAGGAAGGACAGCAGGCCCGAGGAGACTCCGCCGCCCGAGAGCGGCTCGCTCGAGGAGCGCAGCTTCGAGTAGTTGGAGCCGGTGCCCGAGCCGTACTTGAACAGGCGCGCCTCGCGGGTGATGAGGTCCATGATCCCGCCCTCGTTCACCAGGTCGTCCTCGACGGACAGGATGAAGCAGGCATGGGGCTGCGGCCGCTCGTAGGCGCTTGTCGCCTTCTCCACCACGTCCGTTGCGGGATCGACGAAGTAGTGGCCCTGGGCCGGGCCTTTCATGCCGTAGACGGCGAACAGGCCCGTATTGAACCACTGCGGCGAGTTGGGCGCGCCCATCTGCCGGGCGAGCATGTGGGCCAGCTCGTCGGAGAACGCCTGCGCGTCCGCCTCGGAGGAGAAGTACCCGTAGCGCCGTCCCCAGTCGGTCCACGTGAAGGCCATGCGGTGGAAGACCTGGCGGGCGTCGGTCTCGCCGCCGGTCGAGCCATCCGGCCAGGGCACGCCGCGCTTGCGGAAGTATTTCTGGGCGAGGATGTCCGTGGCGATCTGGGACCACTGCGAGGGAACGACGACCCCTTCCTGACGGAAGATGGCCTTCCCATCGGGATTGCGGATTTCCGAGATGCGCGATTCGAAGGAAATGCCAGAGTAGGGGCCATCACCCTCGCGGGTGAACCGCCGCTGGATCTCCATAGTTCCCCTCCACAGGATGTCTCGCGAGACGGACTATCAGTGTAATGGATTCTGCCGCGAGAAGGCAAGAGCCGGTTTTCTTCCGGTTCTACGGCGATTTTTTCACGGCGATTGCGCGGCCCCCGGCCGGGCCTCCCGCCGCGCGGAGGGCGGCGTCCAGCTCGTCGAAGGACTGGAGGAACGAATCGGGGCGCTGGGCGAGAAGTTGCGCGACCAGCGCGGCGCCCTCGCTCGAGTGAGCTCGCATCCTGCCGAGGGTGAGGGCCTGGAAGGCCTTCACGCCCTCCCTCGGCTGCTGGAAGAGGTAGCTCTGGAACTCGTTCACGACGAGGCCGGGGTCATCGGTGTTGTAGCCCTTCATGGCCAGGAACTCCCGCCAGACCCGTTTCTCGACGCCCGACAGGGACCGCCAGGTCCGCTCGCTCTCGGCCTGGAAGGAGGGCAGCGAGAAGAACACGCCGTGGAAGCACTCGTGGGTGATCAGCAGCTCTCGCAGCGCGGCAGAGGAGGAGCGGGAGATGGAGAGCACCGCGCCGCTGCCGGACGCGAAAGCCGAGCCCGTGCTCTCGATGATCCCCGCGTCGAGCAGGATTCCCTTGAGGGTCTGCTCTTCGGCCGCGAGCTCGATTCCCTCGGCGCGTGCCGTTTCGAAAAAGCGCGCAAGGTCCTCGGCCCTGTAGTCGTGCGCGTTGTAGCCGTGCCTGCCCTCCAGCGCCTGCCAGGTGGGGATCTGGCCTGCGAAGCCCGCTTTTTCGACGAAGAAGGCCAGGCGCTTGAAGAAGCGATCCTGCACCCGGTAGTCGGCGGTGTCGAAGATCAGCACGCGCGGGAAGCTCGCCCAGGAGAAAAGCTCGAAGTCGGGTTGGCGCCAGGCCGAGCGGTCCCACGCGAGGACGAGGCCGGGATCAGCGGGGATGGGGCCGGGACCCGTGGGGAAGGAGATCTCGAAGCGGCGCACGGCGAGGCCCGTGGCGCGGATGTCGCGCGGCGCGAAGCCGACGCTCCCCGAGCCGAAGGCGAGAGGCGCGGTCACGGCCGGGAGGTCGACCGAAAACATCGCGGGGGCGAGGTCGGGGCCCGCGAACACGATCTCGGCCGGGGTAGGCTCGGCCTGGGCGGCTTCGGCGGCTTCGGCGGAAGGCGCCGCATCGAGTGGCGCCGCATCGAGACCGATCTGCCACCGTTTTCCTGCCATCGCCTGCCGCATCTTTTGGGAGATCCTTGCCTCCAGGCGCCCGGGCAGAAGGGCGATCCCCGAGATGCTCTCGTCCAGGGTCACCTCGTTTCCTTCTATAGAGAAGCCGCGGAGCAGTGGCTCCATTCCCGCGCCCCTGAGCACGAGCGCACCCCCGGTGGAAGCGGTGGACAGCCGAAACCCCTTGAGCCTGTCGCCTCTGGCGAGGGGGATGAGGAAACGGAAGACGGCCTTTCCCGATGGGGGCAGGGCGGCGCTGCGCAGGACGCTCGTGTCCTCCGAGTAGAGGGTGAGCGTGCAATCGGGGAGCTGGCTCGTATACGCGATCGCGACCGCGCTGGCGTCCGCTCCCACGGTCAGGCTGCGCCGCAGCGTGTACATCGGCGTCGTCGTCGCGCCGGCGGCGGGCTCGAGCCGCCCCTCTTCGCTCCGGCCGTGTGCAGCCGACTCCCGGAGGGGAATGGAGCCGCCGCCGGGCAGCTCGAAGGGGAAGCTCTCGAATCTCGCTCCGCATCCCGAGAGCTGGAGCACGGAGGCGAGGAGGGAGCAGGCCGCGAGGAGGGGACCGGCCTTCACGCGAGCGGGATGAGGCTTCGCACGATGAGGTCCGCGATCTCGCGGCGGGCGGCCTGCGAGATGTCCGGCGCGGGGCGCAGGAAATTGTCCAGCATGCCGGGAAGGCCGTCCGGTATGACCTTCAGGCCGGCGAGCCTCTCGGAGAGCAGGCGCCCGGGCGGCTCGAACTGCCTGTTGACGGCGAAGAGGAAACTGGCGACGCTGCGCACCAGGCGCCCCGAGGAGACGAGGAAGAACAGGGCGTCCGACCGTGCCGTGGCGGCGCGGAGCTCCGCGAGTGAATGCTCGGCAGCCGCGAACGCCCGCAGGCGGATCTGGGTCCACAACTCCGCGGGAATCGCCGCAAGCTGCGCGCGCGCCTCCTCGATCCAGACGCCGCGCTGGAACAACACCTCGCCGCGCGCGATGCGGTAGAACCAGGTCGTGCCGGGCTCGTGGAAGACCCATGTCCTGTCGCTCAGGCGCCAGATCACCCTGTCCACGCCGGCAGCGTCCATATAGTGGACGCTCGCGGGCAGCTGCTCGACGAGGAAACGGTCCACGGGCGAGATCGGGGAGGTCTCGAACGCCTCGGCCTGCGGGAAAAGCTCCCGCCGCGTGGCAGGATCGGGAGGGGCGCCGCGGAGGTACACGTCGATCTCGATCGTGAAGTAGGGGTCGTCGATGTCGCTCTCGGCGGCCTCGCCGAGGAGGATCGCCTCGACGCCGTCCCAGCGGGCGATCCGCTCCGCAAGGCCTGAAGCAATCGTGTGCACTTTCCTTTTCACGCGCCGATTCTACAGTGGATGCCGCTCGCGGCGCAACCCGCGGCGGGCTCTTCTTCGCGGCCGCGGCCGCGGCTGCGGCAGCGGCTTGTTCCGGGGGACGGGGGATGGTACGATCGCAGTGTGAAAGGGCAGTCCGCCGTCCTGGCCGACCCGAAGAGGTCCTGGATTCTCTTCCTCCCTATCCCCGCGGGGTGTCTCGCCCTCGCCTGCCTCGCGGCTTTCCTCCGTCCCCAGTCGCCGGTCCTGACCGCCTTTCTCGCCGCCGCTGCCGCCGGCCTCGCCGTGGTCGAAGGCGTTCTCGTCGCCTTCAGCCTCCCGCAGAAACGGGCGCTCGAGACGCGGGCGCTGCAGCTGCAGGCCGTGTACGACGTGATCGGGAAGGCGGGCGGGTCGCTCGACCTGCGGGAAGTGCTGGATGCGATCACCCGGCACACCGTCGAGGTGACGGGCGTGCGGGGATGTTCGATCAAGCTGCTGGACCCGGGCACGGGGCGGATGAGCGTGCGCTCTCTGGCGGGATTGAAGCGGGAGGTGCCGGGGCTCGCGGCAGCCGCGGCGGAGAGCATCTACGAGAAGAGCCTGCGCGACGGGGAGCCCGTGCTCGTCGAGGGGGCGCTCGCGAGCGACTTCCCCGAGCTGGACGGCGAGGCGGAGTCGCTGATCTGCGTGCCCCTGCGCGACGAGGGGAGGGTGGTCGGCGCGCTGTGCGTCTACGGGGAGAAGGGCAGGCCGCTCAGCCCCGAGATGCTCTCGTTCCTTTCGCGCCTGGGGGACCTCGCCGTCCTGTTCATCGAGAACGCCTCGGTGTACGAGGGGCTCAAGCGCGTGGACGATGCGAAGTCCTGGTTCCTGCGAAAGGCGGCGCACGAGCTGGCATCTCCGCTCGCCACGATCCAGTCCATCACGCACACCTTCCTCGAGGGATATCTCGGCGAGGTCCCCGCCCTGCAGCGGGAGATGGTCGAGCGGATCCGCTTCCGCGCCGAATCCCTTTCGCAGGTCGTCGCGGACCTCCTCGTGCTCGCCCGCGCGCGCGCCCATGGCGCCGGGCAGGCGGAGGAGCAGGCGAGCGACCTGTGCGAGGTGCTGAGGGAAACGGTCACCTTCTTCCAGGCCGCCGCGCGCGAGAAAGGCGTGGCTCTCGTTGTCGACGGGCTGCCCGGCGGCGTTGGCGCCGGCGGCACCGGCGGCGATGACGCTCGCGCCGGCGCCGATTCCCCCGCGCGCCCCTCCTCCGCCTGCCTCGTCGCCGCCCCGCGCGCCGACCTGCTCTCCGTGGTCACGAACCTCGTCTCGAACGCGGTGAAGTACTCGCAGCCCGGGGGGCGCGTGACGGTGAGCCTCGCGCGGGCCGGCCGGGGCGTCGCGCTCGCCGTGACGGATCAGGGCATCGGCATCCCCGTCGCGGAGAAGGACAGGCTTTTCAGCGAGTTCTTCCGCGCCTCCAATGCCCGCGCCTTTGCCGGATCGGGGACGGGCCTCGGCCTTGCGATCGTGAAGTCGATCGTCGAGCGGCTGGGCGGAACGATCGATGTGCAGAGCGAGGAAGGAGCGGGGACCACCGTGCGCGTCGCACTCGAGGGGAGCGGGTAGGGGATGGCGGAGCGCGAAAGCCTCCTGCTCGCCGTGCTCGCCCCCGGCTCGGTCGAGGCGGCCGTCGGCAGGGCGCAGGAAGCCATCTTCCGCGAGCACGGGCTCGTCTCCGCAATCGCCCTGCCCCCGCTCGTGCCCGTCGCGTTCCTCGACGGCGGTGCGCGGGAGCGGGGACAGGGCGAGGACGGCGGGGAGGGTGATCCGCTGCCGCGAGGCTTTCTCGGCCGGGTCGAACGCGCGGTGCGCGCCCCGTACTGGTTCACCGTCACGGGGATGGCGTGGGCGGGGGGGGCGCTGTTTCTCGCGCTCGATTCGGGGGGCGTCTGGCGCGCTCTGCGAGAGGCGTGCGCCGCGGAGCTGGCGCGCGCCGAGGATTCGCCCCGCATCGCGCGGGACGGGGCCGGCCTGTTCCCCGCCTTCGAGGGGTTCTTCCTCGGCTGCGTCGAGGCAACGCGAGCGCAGAGGCAGAGCATCCGCGTCGAGGCGCCGGAAGCCCGCTTCTCGTCCGCGATCCTCGCCGTGGCGAGGATCGCGACTCCGGCGTCGGGGCAGCACTGGTGGCGCGAGATCTGCTGTACGATCGAAGAGGAAAAACCTCTCAGGGGGAAACGGGCATGAAGGCATTTCCCGCATTCGGGATCCTGTTGAAGGCGAGCAGCCAGCGCAAGGCGATCGAATCCGTTCTGCTGGCAAACAGCGGCCTCCCCGGCCCCCGAGGAAACATCGAACTGGCGCAGTCGTTCGCGCGTTCTCTCTCCGGGGCACGGCTGGAGGACTGGCATTGGGAGATGCTCGCGGCGTGGCTGGCGAAATCCCCGAAGGCGGCTCCGGTGAACTCGGCGCTGGAATACCTGCCGTTCTGCGCCGCCCTCTCTATGGGCGTGCTGTATACCGGCGTGCCGAGACCGGAGAAGCGGCGCGCGCTCGCCCAGATCCAGCAGGCGGCCCGGGATCCGCGCTGGAGGACGCGCGAAGCCGCGGCCATGGCCCTTCAGGCCATCGGAGAAGACGACCCGGGCGTGCTTCGCGACATTGTCGCAAAGTGGATGCCCTCGGCGGATATCCTCCAGAAGCGTGCCATCGTTGCCGGGCTCGCGCACGCCCCGCTGCTGGGAGACTCCGCTTTCACGCTTTTCTGCCTGTCGACCGCGGATGAAATCCTGGCGACCCTTGCCCGGGCCGGGACCGCGGCGCGGGGGAGGGAGGACTTCCGGGTGCTCCGACAGGGACTCGGCTACGTGCTCAGCGTTTTCGTCGACAAGCTGCCGGAGGCCGGCTTCCCCCTGCTCGCGAAGTGGGCGACCGCTGACGACGTCGATGTGAGGTGGGTCCTCCGCGAGAATCTGAAAAAGAAGCGTCTCACCGATCACCACCCCAGCGAGGCGGCGGAGATCTCGCGCGTGCTCAGCGAAGCCCGGGCAGCCGGACGCTGACGACCTTTTCGAGGGCTGCGATCACATCGGCCGGCTCGAGGGGGTAGCCCTCCCGTCGCAGCGTCGTGCAGAACTCCTCGTGGTTCCTCCCTCGCCGGTACTCCGGCACCCGGGCCGGCATGGCGAGGTAGCGGCTGAGCAGGCTGAGGTCGCACGAGACCAGGAGGCTGGCCTGATAGAACAGAGCCAGGCGCCTGCGGTAGATCGAGGTGCCGAGGATCTTTCTCCCCCCGATCGCGAGATCCGAGATCCCCTCCGCCGCGACCCCTGCAACGCCAAGGGACGAGAGTGACTCGACGATCCAGCCGTTGATCTCGGCCGCGTACTCCCTGTTGCGAAACGGCGAGCCCACCTCCGCGACAAGGGCGAGGACCACCTGGCCCGGCGTGAGCACGACGGTGCCGCCACCGCCGCGCCGGTAGGAATAGCCCACGTCGTCCGCGGCGAGGTTCGCAAGGAGCAGATCGTTCTCGGGTTTTCCCCCCGCTCCGAGCACGGCATGCGCGGCGGGCGGCTCGTAGATCCGGTGAACGGGGAAGCCCTCCTGCTCGAAGCGGGAGAGCAGCTCCTCGTTCACCGTCGGCTCATGCACCGTACTTCTTCAGCTTGCCCGTGTACCCGAGGGCGAGCCGGATCAGCATCGGCCCGGGGATGACCCCCCAGGCGCCCTTGCCGCACTCCCGCTCGCCGAAGCTCGAGATCCCGTCGGGTCGGGTCTCCTTCGCGTTCAGGAGGAACGGCACGGGGTGCGCGGTATGCGCCTTGGCCACCGCCGGGGTGGAGTGGTCGCCGGTGACGATGATCAGGTCGGGCTTCATGGCGAGCACGCGCGGGAGGAAGGCGTCGACCTTCTCGATCTCCTTCACCTTCGCGTCGAAGTCTCCGTCCTCGCCGCGGGAGTCGGTGTACTTGTGGTGGATGAAGAAGAAGTCATGCTTCTGCCACAGCGACTCGAGGGCCCTCGCCTGCGCCTCCAGGTCGGCAAGGTCCTCGACCGCCTCCATGCCCACCAGACGCGCGACCCCCTTGTAGTCGGGGTACACGGCGAGGGCGACCGGATTCAGCTTGTACAGCTCCTTCATCGAGGGAATGTGGGGAAGCTCGGCGAAGCCGCGCATCAGAACGCCGTTGGCGGGAGCCTGGCGCGCGAGGATCTTTCGCGCCGCCGCGATGAAATCCTTCGCCACCTGCGCCGTGCGCTCCGCCTTCGGGTTCAGGGCCACGGGATCGAGCGGCTTCACGCCCATGGCCTGGGGGTCGGTGTCGGAGACGGCGTCGGAGAGGCCCTTGCCGCGGAAGACCACGACGGCCCTGTAGTCCTTGACGGGCTTCACGGAGACCTCCACGCCCTTTATTGACACCGCCTTCAGAAGCTCGCACAGCTCGGCGCATTTCTCTGTGGGGATGCGTCCGGCGCGTCTGTCGGAGATCGCCCCGGACTCATCGAGTGTGGCGAAGTTCATCCGGGCCGCCACGTCGCCGGGCTGCATGGGAAACCCGATGCCCATGGCCGCGACGACCCCCCGGCCGATGGGATACTCCAGGGGGTTGTATCCGAACAGCGCGAGGTGCCCGGGGGCGGAGCCCGGGGTGATCCCGTAGCCGATGGGCAGGTGCAGGCCGCACTCGGATGCCGCCGCGAGGGCGTCCATGTTCGGCGTTCGCGCCGTCTCGAGCTCCGTCTTCCCCCCCGGCTCGCGGGGAAGGCCGCCCAGGCCATCGAGGACGAGAAGGACGATTTTCTTCTCGTTCGCCGCGCACAACTCCCTGATCGTGTTTTCCATTCCCTGCTCCTCTTTGAAATTCACTGTTGTCGTAGTATACTTCAATCGGTTCGTTTTTCAACTCGTGCGCGCAAAGGGGGGGGTTCCGCGGATGCGGAGAGTTCGAAGTTTCCTCCTGATCCTCGCGGCCGTCGTCGCTTTCGGCCCGGCTGCCTTCTCCCAGGAGGTCTCCCGGAAGAAGGAACTGGCCGTCTTCAACCTGAGCTACTACAAGTGGACCATCCCCGGCAGCGCCCTGGGGAGCATCGACGAACAGGTCCGCGCCGTCTTCGTCAACCTCGGCCGGTTCGAGGTCATCGGCATGAGCTACCGGCTGGGCGAGGACGACGTGAGCCAGTTCATCGAGCGCATCCGCTCGTACAAGACCGAGAACGTCGAGATCCCCGACCAGGTGCAGATGGGACAGGAGTTCCTGACCCAGGCCGACATGAACAGGCTGGTGAGCTCCTTCATCGTCGTGATCCCCTCGGTGGCGAGCTTCATCACCGACAGGAACAAGGACGGGCAGTACACGACCGAGATCCGCACCTCTTTCACCTTCGTGAACGTCGAGACAATCGAGAGCTTCGCGCAGTTCTTCGTGCAGACGAGGGGCAGCGACGAGAACCCGGCCAAGGCGACGCAGGAGGCGATCGACGCGATCCCGAACCAGCTGACCTTCGAGATCCGCAAGGTCCCCGAGTTCCAGCTCCGCACGGGCATCCTGGAGGTGCACGGCGGGGAGGTCGTGCTCGAGTTCGGCAGGGACATGGGGGTGAAGGTCGGCGACGAGTACCTCATCATGAGCTCCCGGGTGCTGAAGTCGGGCAAGCAGGTGAGCGGTGAGAAGGGACTGCTGATCGTGCGCCGGGTGGAGGATGAGATCTCCACGGCGAGGATCGTCTACTCCAATGGCGCCCCGCAGGAGGGCGAGCAGCTGCAGGAGCTTCCCCGGCTAGGGGTCGACGCCACGGCCTTCGTGCACGCTGCGCTGCCGCTGGGCTCGTCACCTGACTACCTGCTGCCGATCCTCGCGGGGATCCGGGTCGGGCTCTCCCGGGGTTTCTACGCCTTCCGTCCCCACGTGTCCATCGAAATGCCCTTTCACCTGCTCTCAGACTCCGCGGATATCTACGGAGGGATCCCGCTGAACGTCAGCCTGGGCGGGGAGTACAACCTGTATCTCGGCCGGTTGCAGCTGGTCCCGATGGCCGCCCTCGGCGTCGGAATGGTGATTCCGTTGGGAGAGGTCAAGAAGGACTTCCAGCTCACGCACTTCGGCGGCTCGGCCCAGCTCACCGTTACGTACCTGTTCAACAGGGACACCAAGCTCGTCGTCGAGGCCGGTTACCTCCTGTGGGCGACCGGGGGGAGCTCC
>Ga0315286_10002955_pt1 | contig 15935 bp, 22 predicted proteins | sample YL17G10_0_MG_FD_205038 | JGI IMG/M metagenome (GOLD analysis project Ga0315286, IMG submission 205038) | Sediment microbial communities from Yellowstone Lake, YNP, Wyoming, USA - YL17G10_0 | ecosystem: Environmental > Aquatic > Freshwater > Lake > Sediment | place: USA: Wyoming | collected...
GGCTGCCATCCGTGAGTACCTGCATCAGCGCAACCAGCATCCCAAGCCATTCGTCTGGACGGCGTCCGTGCAGACGATCCTGCGGAAGGTGCGGAGAGCTAACCAAGCGTTAGAAGCACTACACTAGAGCGCCTCGGGGCTGCGGCGCCGCATCAGCCCACGGCCAAACCCAGCGGGAAGAGGCGCCCACGCAAGAAGCCGTGATCACGCCCCGCCGCCCCAGATTCCTCGCTTCGCTCGGAATGACACATCGCCCGCCCTTGACCCCTGACCCTATCGGCGTATAATACCGCCATCCTCACCTGGGAGGGATGTCATGTCCACAGCCGCCCGCCTCTGCGTCCGGTGTCAGCAACCGCTCGGTGAAGGCCTGTTTTGCCAGTACGACGGCACCTACGTCCTCGACCCTGAAGGCACCGTCGTCATGGCCGGCCGCGGCGAGCGCCTCCTCGCCTGGTTCGTCAGCGGCCTCATCCTTTTCCTCACACTCGGCATCGGCTGGATCATCTGGTGGTTCATCGTCGCCCCACGCGGCCAGAACCCCGGTAAGGCCGTCGTCGGCATCCGCGTCATCCGGACGAACGGCGACGCCGTGCGCACCGGCGGCATGTTCGTCCGGGGGCTCGCCGGCATCCTCGCCGGCATAATCCCCTTCTACCTGGACGAACTCTGGATACTCTGGGACCGCGACGCCCAAACGCTCCACGATAAGTTCGTGAACACCGTCGTTGTCAGGGCCGCAGGCTCCGAGAAGATCGTTAAGAGCGGCGGCCTCGCTGCGCTGCCGGAAGGCGTCGTGCCGCCACCCGTGTACGCGCCGCCGATCAGATTCACGTCCTCGCCCTCGCCGACCAGCGAGACGCCGGAGCAGGCGCTCACCCGCCTCGCTGACCTCCGGCAGAAAGAGCTGATCTCGGAAGAGGAGTACCAGGAGAAACGCCGCGCGATCATCGACAAGCTGTAGGGGCACCTGTCCCGCGTCCCGAGTAGCGAGGCCCGCGACCCCTGACCCATGACCCTTGACCCGTCGCCTGGTAGAATCGCTGTCGACGCCCCCGCCGATGGAGCGAGGTGCAGAGGCAACGGTCATACAGATAGCGGGGTGAGGGAAGCGCTCTATGCGGTTGTTTTCCAGGGATCAACCAGACCGCGCCCTGGTGTATCTCCGCCGCGGCGACCTCGCCAAGGCCGAGGCCCACTTCAAGAAAGCCCTGGCCAAGCACCAGGAGGTCCACGACCGGCTCGGCCAGGGGCACGACCTCGGCCACCTGGGCCTGGTGTACGCCGACCGCGGCGAGCTGGACAAGGCGAAGGAGCACTATCAGAAGGCGCTGGCCATCCACAAGGAGCTCGGCAACAGGCTCGGCGAGGCCACTCAGCTCGGCCACCTGGGCCTGGTGTGCCTCGAGCGCGGCGAGCCGGGCGAGGCCGAAGAGCGCTTCAAGCAGGCCCTGACCATCGCCGCGACCATGGACGACCGGCTCGGCGAGGCCACTCAGCTCGGCAACCTGGGCCTGGTCTGCACGTACCGCGGGGAACTGGACAAGGCCGAGGAGTGCCACCGAAAGGCGCTGGCCATCCATCAGGAGGCCCGCGATAGGGCGGGTGAGGCCAACCAGCTCCGGAACCTGGGCAGCGTCTATCTCCAGCGGGGCGATTCGGCCAAGGCGGAGAAGCACCTCATGAGAGCCCTGGCCATCGACCGGAGGCTCGGCCGGCGGCTGGGCCAGGCCCGGGGCATCGGGAACCTGGGGCTCGTGTACCGCCAGCGCGGCGACCTCAAGAACGCCGAGAGGCACCACAGAAAGGCGCTGCGTCTCCACCAAGAGATCGGCGACCTGCTCGGCCAGGCCCGGCAGCTCGCCAGCCTCGGTCTCCTGGCCGAGCAAATCGGGCGCGGGCGGCCACGAGAGCTGCTGGAACAAGCGCGCGCCCTCTACGAGCAGGCGGGCGCCGGCGGCAAAGGTCCGGAAGAGGTCCGGCGCGCGCTGGAGCGCCTGGGGCCGGAATGATCACCGTGCTTGCGGGCGGCGTTGGCGGCGGGCGCTTCCTCCAGGGGCTGGTCCAGGTCCTGCCCCAGCGGGAGGTCACCGTCATCTCCAACACCGGCGACGACCTGGAGATGTTCGGCCTCCACGTCTCGCCCGATATCGATATCGTCACCTACCACCTGGCCGGCCTCTCGCCCGACGAGCAGGGCTGGGGCCTGGCCGGCGACACCTTCCACGCCCTGGAGGCGCTGGGGCGCTTCGGCCATCCCACCTGGTTCCACCTGGGCGACCGCGACCTGGCGACCAACCTCCATCGCACCGTTCTCCTGCGCCGGGGCCAGACCCTCTCCCAGGCCACAGCCGAGATAGCCCGCGCCTTCGGCCTGGAGGTGACCATCCTGCCCATGACCGACGACCGCGTGCGCACTCGCGTCGTCACCGACGAGGGCGAGCTGGACTTCCAGGACTACATGGTGCAGCGCCAGGCCGACGCCCGCGTGAGGGGCGTCCAGTACGAGGGCGTGCTGGAGGCCAAGCCCGCGCCCGGCGTCATCGAGGCCATCATGGAGGCGGAGGGCGTTGTGCTCGCCCCCAGCAACCCCATCGCCAGCATCGGGCCCATCCTGGCCGTGCCCGGCGTGCGCGGGGCGCTCGTCCAGACCAAGGCGCGCGTGGCGGCGGTCAGCCCCATCGTGGGCGGCGCCGTCATCAAGGGGCCGGCGGACAAGATGCTGTCGGGCATGGGGATGGAGGTCAGCGCCTGGCAGGTCGGCTGGCTGTACGAGGACTTCCTCGATTGCCTGGTCATCGACCACGCCGACGCCGGGCAGGAGCGGCGCATCGCCGGCCTGGGGTTGGACGTCGTGGTCACCGATACGATAATGAAAGACAGGGAGCGAAAGGCCGCCCTGGCCCGCACCGTGATGGACGCGATTCGAAGGGAAGCGAAGTGATCGCCGCCCTGGTGCCTGTCAAGCGGCTGGCCCAGACCAAGAGCCGCCTGCGGCCCGTCCTCTCGGACGGCCAGCGACGCGAGTTCGTCGTAGCGATGCTGGAGGACGTGCTGCGCCTGCTGGCCGGCCAGCCGACCATCGGCGCCACCGCCGTGGTCAGCGCCGACGAGGAGGTGCTGGCCTTCGCCCGCGGCCTGGGCGCCCAGCCCATCCGCGAGCCGCACTCCGTTCGGGGGCTAAACGCCGCGCTGGCCTTCGCGGCGGACGTGCTCGCCCGACAAGGGGCGAGCGGCCTGCTCGTTCTCCCCGCCGACGTCCCTCTGGCCACCTCCGTCGACATCGAGGCCGTCCTGGCCGCGTGGCAGGTGGCGCCGGTCGTGCTCTGCCCGTCGCGCAGCGGCGGCACGGGCGCCCTGGCCCTGCGACCGCCGCAGGCCATCCCCTTCCGCTTCGGGCCGCGCAGCTTCGCCGCCCACCGGCGGGAGGCGGCCGAGCGCGGCCTGCCGGTCGCGGTGGTATCACGGCCGGGATTGGCCCAGGACATCGACCGGCCGGAGGACCTGCGCGTCGTCCTCGCCGCCGGCGCCTCGCGCAGCCGCGAGGCGCTACAGGCGATAGCCCTCACCGCGGCGGTGTAGGATGCCGGAGCGAACTGCGCGCTCACTCGAGGCGGCCATCGCTGGCCGGCGCTCCGTCCGCCACTTCGCCGACCGCCCAGTGGAGCCGGAAGCCGTCGACGCTGTCATCGCGGCGGCCTGCCTGGCGCCCGCGCCCCATCACACGCGGCCCTGGCGGTTCGTGGTGCTCTCGCAGAACGCCCGCGCCGCCCTGGCCGAAGCCATGGGCCGCGCCTGGCGGCGCGACCTGCGCCGGGACGGCGTCGAGGAAGGACGCATCGAGGCGCTGCTGGAGCGCTCGCGCGGGCAGATCACGGCCGCACCGGCCCTGGTCCTGGTGGGCTTCCTGGCCGGCGCCCAGCGTCCCTGGCCCGACCGACGCCGCCGCTCGGAGGCGATGATGTTCGCCCAGAGCGCGGGCGCCGCGCTCCAGAACCTGATGCTGGCCGCTCACGGGCGCGGCCTGGGGAGCTACTGGATATCGGCGCCGCTGTTCTGCCCGACGGCCGTCCGGCGCGCCCTGGGCCTGCCGCCGGAGTTCCAGGCGCAGGCGCTGGTGGCGCTGGGCTATCCACGCCTCGCCAACCGGCCGCCGCGGCGACCGCCCTTGACGGTCGACGATTTCCTGATCCATCGCTGAGGCCTGGCTTGCCCCACGTCGACACCGACGGCATCGTCACCTTCTACGAGGACAGCGGCCAGGGCCCAGGCCGACAGGTCGGCCGACACTCGGCCCCCGTCGTGCTTGTCCACGGCCACGGCGCCGACCTCCGCCTGTGGGACCTCCAGGTGTCGGCATTGCTTGAGGCCGGTGATCGGGTCATTCGCTACGACGTACGGGGCCACGGCCGCAGCGCGACCCCACCCACCGGCTACACCTGGCAGAACTACGCGCTCGACCTACGCGACCTGCTGGACGGTCTCCGCGTACTGCGGGCTCACGTCGTGGGGCTGTCCATGGGCGGCGGCATCGCCCTCCAGTTTGCGCTGGACTTCCCGGACCGGGTCTCATCCCTGGCGCTGGTCGATTCGGCGCTGCCCGGCTTCGACTACTCGCCGGAGTTCGCCGGGACCATCGAAGAGCTCGTGGCGGCTGTGCGCTCCGAGGGGCCGCGCGCGGCCTTCGAGCGGCTGTGGCTGACGCGCCCCCTCTTCGACGGCGTACGGCGCTTCCCGGATCGCTTCGAGCTAATCCGGACGATGGCCCTGGATTACCGGGCCCTCGACTACCTCGACGAGACGCCCTACGCGCCGCCCGAACGCCAGGCCGTCGACCGGCTGGCCGAGCTGCGGGCGCCGGCGCTGGTGCTGGTGGGCGAGCTGGACATCCCCGACTTCCAGATCATCGCCGAGGTACTGGCAGGCAACATCGCCGGCGCGCGGCTCAAGGTCATCGCCGACTCCGGCCACATCCCGCCGCTGGAGCAGCCCCAGGCGTTCAACCGGGCGCTACTGGGGTTCCTGGGGGGCTTGCCTACACCGCAGTAGGGAGACATCCAGACCGCCCTTCCGTGCTATCATGAGAAATCGACCGCCATACATAAACGCGAAAGGAGAGCCGCCGTGGGGGACGTGCTGCACGCAGAAGACGTCACTTACACGCAGGTGCGGGCCTTCGATCCCGATCACACCATCGCCTTCCTCCCCGTGAGCGCGCTGGAGGTGCACGGCCCCCACCTGCCGCTGGGCGCCGACATGTTCACCGCCCGCTGGATGGCCGAGGACACCGCCAAGGCCTTCGCCGCCGCGCACCCCGACTGGACGGTGGTGCGCTTCCTCCCGCTGACCCTGGGCACCGATGAGCTGCCCCTGCCGGGCTCGATGGACGGCACCCAACGCGAGCTCTACCGCGTGCTCCTGGCCCACGGCGCCTCGCTGGCCCAGGCCGGCTACGGCTACGTGGTGATGACCAACGGCCACGGCGGCGCCCGTCACGCCTCGGGGCTGGAGGCCGCCTGCCGCGAGGTAAGCCGCCGCCACGGCATCGAGATGTTCACGCCTGCTGCCCCCGTTCTTTACGACATCATCACCGGGAAGCGCTTCCACCGGGTGGAGATCATCCTCGGCCGGCCGCTCACGGCGCAGGAACGGGCCGGCCTGCTCACCGGCGAGCACGCCGCCACGATGGAGACCTCCCTGATCCTGGCCGAGCGGCCCGACTTGGTGGACCCAGTGTACCGCCAGCTCGGTCCCGGAGGCCCGCCTCCCTTCCGGCCGCTGGCGGCTCTCGGCGTGCCTCTCGGCGGCCTGCTAGGCCGCGGCGACCCCCAACGCCAGGCCAAGGTGCAGGAGATGGTCAGAGCCCTGGCGGGAGGCATCGGCTGGCTCCTGAACGCCCGCTACGGCTACGGCGGCCCTGAGGTCACCTACATGGGCGATCCGTCCGCCGCCTCGGCCGAACTGGGGCACGCGATCCGCCAGGTGGCGGTGGAGGACTGCCTGGCGCTGGTCGAGAGCGTGACACGCGGCGAGCGCCGTGCCGAAGACGTGCGCAGCATCGCTTCAGACTCGGTCCTAATCCACCCCCTCTTCCTTCGCCGGGTGGCTCTGGCCGCGGGCGCCGTGGCCGCGCTGTTCCTGCTGACGCGGCGCCGCCGCAAGGCGCGCTGACCCTGACCCCCGACCCCTGACCTTTGACCCTGCCACTTACCCCCACGGGGTATTGACAGACTTCGTGAAGTGAGGTATTAATCGATTAAAGCCGTCGACTTTATCGACAATCCCCCGACGGGGAGAGGAGGGCAAGGTGGCCACCATCGGCATTCTGCTAACGGGAGGCCCTTACCAGTTCGAGAACTGGGAAACGGCCGCCGACATCGGGGAAGCAGCCCTGGCCAAGGGACACACCGTCAAGTACTTCTACTACCTGGACGCCGTCTACAACCCCATCCGCCACCAGAGCTTCCCGGACATGGAAGCGCTGCCCAAGGACCGCGTGCTGTCGCTCGTGGACAAGGGCGCGGAGATCATCGCCTGCGGCGTCTGCGTCAACGCCCGCGGCCTCCAGGGCGGCAAGGACTACGTCGAGGGCGTCCGGGTGGGCGGCCTGCCCGACTTCGCCGAGATCGTGGGCGAGGTCGACCGACTGGTCACGCTTTAGGCGCGAGGGGGAACGGACATGGGTCAGCGACACGTTCTAGTCACCTTCAACCACGCGCCCTACGGCTCCATCTACTACACAGAGGGCCTGCGAGCAGCGGTCGGCGTCACCAGCGGCGTCGACGAACACACGGTAGACGTGCTCTACCTGGGCGAGGGCGTCCGCTTCGCCCTCAGGGACGTCGACCGCCGCGACTCTGCCAGGTACCTGGCCACCCTGGCCTCCTTCGGCGCCAAGCTCAAGGTGGAGCGAGAGGCGCTGGCCGAGCGCGGCATCGAGGAGGCCGACCTGGCGGAGGACGTAGAGGTCATCGACCGCCGTCAGGCCCTGGAGCTGGTCCGGCGGGCGGACCTGACCATCGACTTCTAGGAGGCGCGACGCCATGGCGAACCTGTATCTCATCGACCAGCCCTTCGGGGGCAACGGCCTGGCCCTGGCCCAGCACGACGATGAGGCGATCATCGTCCTCATCCAGGACGGCGTGAACCTTGACGTCTCGACGCTGGGGAACGGCCACAAGCCCGTCTACGCCGTGAAGAAGGACCTGGAGCGCCGCGGCCTGACCGATCAGGCGGCGCGCTCGGTAAAGCCCATCGACTTCGGCGAACTGGTGGACCTCATCGTGGGCCATAAGGTCATCAACTTCGCCTGACGAGGAGGAGACGCCGCAATGGCGATAACCACCGTTGATCAACAGATCGATATCACGGGCAAGATCTGCCCCTACACCCTCATCGAGACGCGAGAGGCCCTGAAGACGCTGAAGCAGGGGCAGGTGCTGGAGGTGCTGGTAGACTTCGAGCCGGCGGCTATGGTCACCATCCCCAACTTCTGCGCCAAGAAAGGCTACCCCTTCCAGACCTTCGTGAACGACGGTGTGGGCTGGCGCATCCGCATCGAGCGGACGGACTAGAGGCGACGGCGGGTGTGGATGCCCTCTTCCACGGCCTCTCGGCCCTAGCCCTGGCCGTCTTCGCCTGGGGTGTGTTCGAGCGTGTCCGCTTTTGGCTTCGCCCCGAGCTGCAGCGCAGCCCCGGCGGTGTCCGCTGGCGGCGAGCGCTCTCGCTGGCCGTGCAGGGCGTGCGTCGCCTGCGGCGGCCATCCACGCTGCGCACCCTCTTCTGGAACGGCCTCGTGCAGCGCCAGCTCTGGCGTGAAAGCCGCCAGCGCTGGCTCATGCACCTGAGCCTTAGCTGGTCCTTCGCCGGCCTGTTCGTCATCGGTAGCGGCGGCAACTTCCTCATCGACCTAGGCGTCCCCTTGGCGAAGGACGATCACTGGTTCGCCGCCACCAACGACTTCCTGGGCCTGACGCTGCTCCTGGGCGTGGCCATCGCCCTCCAGCGACGCTTCCTCTCACCCAAGCCCTACGTGCACACCGTATTCGAGGACACCGCCATCCTGGGCCTGCTGGCCTTCCTGGCCTTGGGCGGCTACATGGTGGAGGCCGCGCGCTACCTGAAGGAAGGCACCCCCGACGGCGTCGCGACCTACGCGTTCCTAGGCTACCCCCTCGTGCGGGCGCTGGAGCCGCTGGGCGCCGATTGGGCCCGCGCCTACGATGCCCTCTGGTGGCTTCACGCCTCCTCCGGCCTGGGGTTGGTGGCCTACCTGCCCTACTCCAAGCTCTTCCACATGTTCGCCAGCCCGGCCACCATCGCCATCAGCGCCCCGACGGTTGCCGAAGAGGTCGCGGCATGGCCACAGTAGCGGAAGAGCAGCCGCGCTCGCTCTTCGCCGACCCGCGGGAGCGACCCTTCACCACACGACAGCTCTTGGAGCTGGACGCCTGCACCCGCTGCGGCGAGTGCCTGCGGGCCTGCGATTCGTTCCGGGTGAAGGGCGACGAGAGCGTATCCCTGATGGGGATGATCCGGCGCCGCCGCCGGATCTTCCACGAGGACGGCTCGCTGCTGCGCAAGCTCTTCCACCGTGAGGGCGCCTCCGAGGAGGCATGGCTTCGCTACCAGGAGGGTGTCTTCGACTGCACCCTCTGCGGTCGCTGTGAGGTCTACTGCCCGGTGGGCATCAAGACCCGCGACCTGGCCATCGCCATGCGCCAGGAGCTGGCCACCGCCCGCTGTATGCTGCCGCAGAACCTGGACCGCGCCCGAGACGCCGTCCTCGAAGAAGGGAACATCTTTGGCTACCCCAACGAGGAGCGCGGCATTTGGGCCGAGTTCCTGGACGACCTGCCCGCCGATCTGCTCACCAAGGAGCGGGCGGACGTGCTCTACTTCGTGGGCTGCGTGTCCTCGTTCTCGCCCGCGGTGCAGGAGATACCGCAGGCCTTCCTGCAGGTGCTGCTCAAGGCGGGGGTCGATGTGGGCCTGCTGGCGGGGAAGGAGTGGTGCTGCGGCTTCCCCCTCATCGTCGGCGGGCTGGCCAAGGACGCGGAGCAGGTCATCCGCCGGAATATCGACGGGATCCACCGCCTTGGGGCCAAGACAGTGGTTTTCAACTGCCCCTCCTGCTACTATACCTGGCGCCGATACTACCCGCTGGAGGGCGTCCGTCTCATGCACTCCGCCGAGTTCATCGCCGAGCTGGTGCGCTCCGGCCGGCTGAAGTTCCGCCCGCCGGACACCGCCGTCACGTACCACGACCCCTGCGATCTCGGCCGCGGCCTGGGCGTCTATGACCCGCCCCGCGAGGTACTGCGCGCCCTGGCCGGCGGGGCCTATGTCGAGCTGACGCCTTCCCGCGAGCGAGCTCTCTGCTGTGGCGGCGGCGGCGACGTCGAGATCTGGGATCCGGAGCTCGTCGGCGAGGTCAACAACATGCTGACGAGCGCAGTGGAGAAGAGCGGTGCTGACGTGGTGGTGCAGGGCTGCCCTCAGTGCAAGCGCACCACCCAGCGGGGCCTATCGGCGAAAGGATCCGGCGTGCGCAGCATGGACATCGCCGAGGTAGCCCTGGCCTACGGCATCTTCACCGACGGCGCGGCCGACGATTGACGCCCATTATCCTCCCGAGAGGTGACTTCTGATGGCTCAGGTCAAAGAGTTCCATCTGCCCGATGACCTCTACTACGACCGCAAAGAGCACATCTGGGCACGCCTGGAGGACGAAGGCGTGCGGGCCGGCCTGGACGCCTTCGGAGTCTGTGCCGCCGGCACCGTGGCTTACGTCAAGCTGTCGCCTGTGGGACGCCAGGTGCAGAAAGGACGGGCCTTCGGCTCCATAGAGGCCGGCAAGTACGTGGGCCCGCTCAAGGCGCCCGTGGGCGGCACCATCGCCGCGGTGAACCAGGAAGTGCTGTCCAACCCGGGCCTGCTGAACGTCGACCACTACGAGCAGGGCTGGCTGGTGGTCATCAGCCCCAGCAACCAAACGGAGGATATGGTCGACCTGGTGCACGGGCCCGATGTCCAGCCGTGGCTGGAGGCGGAGTTGGTGGAGTACGAGCAGAAGGGGGTGCTGAAGAAGGAAGAGGAGCGCCAGTGCACGTAAGGCTGCTGGACCTGGGCGCCGTTCCCTACTTGGAATCGCAGACCATCTACCACGGCGTGGCCCACGCCATGGACGAGGCCACTCCCAACACTATCGCGCTCGTGAGCCCCGACCGGCCCTACGTCTGCATCGGCTACCACCAGGAGCTGGAGAAGGAGATCGACCTGGAGTACTGCCGCTCGCGGGGTCTCCCCATCCTGCGCCGTGAGGTGGGTGGAGGCGCCGTCTACCTGGACGGCGGCCAGCTCTTCGTCCAGCTCATCTTCCACCGCGAGAACCTGCCCCGCCAGGTAGAGGAAGTGTACAAGCTGTTGATCGGGCCGCTGGTGGAGACCTACCGCACGCTGGGGATCGAGGCGTACCACCGGCCGCTGAACGACATCCTGGTGGGCGAGCGAAAGATCGGTGGCACCGGCATCGCCTCTATCGGCGAGGCGATGGTGGTGGTGGGCAGCCTCATGTTCGACTTCGACAGCGACACCATGGCCCACGCCCTCAGGGTCTCCTCGGAAAAGATGCGGGACAAGATCTACCAGAGCCTGCGCGACTACATGACCACCATGAAACGCGAACTGGGCCGCCGGCCGCCGCGGGAGCGGGTCAAGTCCATCCTCATTGGGAAGCTGCACGAGGCGCTGGAGGTGGAGCTAGAGCCGGGCCGCCTGAGCTACAAGGAGAGGAAGACCATCGAGGCCCTGAACCGCCGTTTCCTGTCGCCGCGCTGGTTAGGACGCAAGGGCGGCCGCCCCCGGCGCGGCGTCCTCATCCGCGGCGGGGTGCGCGTGGCCGAGGCGGAGCACAAAGCCCCCGGCGGCCTCATCCGCGTCACCGCCCGCCTGCGGGAGGACGTCATCGAGGACCTGACCCTCTCCGGCGACTTCACCTTCCACCCCCAACACCTGCTGGAGGCGCTGGAAGTCTCTCTGCGCGACCGCCTCCTGGAGGACGACCAGCTGATTGACGCCATCGACGCCTTCTACCGCTCGCACGACGTGCAGTCGCCGGGCGTCTCCCCTCAGGAGCTGGCCACAGCCGTGCTCATGCTGCGAGACGTTCCCTCACCCTAGGCGTTCCGCTTGCACGGCTTCCCGCGGGTGCTATGATGATGGCTGGAAGCGCACCCCGCGCGCCGCTCGTGGGCCCGTAGCTCAGCGGCAGAGCGGCCGGCTCATAACCGGTTGATCGTAGGTTCGAATCCTGCCGGGCCCACCAAGGACAGACTCTTCACAATGGCGGCGTTGCTCGGGGAGACGGGAGGGCAAGACGTGGCGCAGAAGGTCAAGACCGAACGGCCCGGAGAGGGGCCCGCCAGGGGGATGCCGACCAATGTCATGTGGGTGGTGGCGAGCACAGTTGCGCTCGTTATCTCAGCCGCCGGCCTCTTTGCGGCGGGATACTTCACCCGTGACTCGGTGACCGAAGATGACGGCGGGAAGGCGGTGGTCGTGCAGCCCAGCCCCTCGGGTGGCACGCCGTCAGCTCAGCCGACGGCCGCAGCAACGACCACGCCTCGGCCGGTGGTGCAGGTCAGCACCGATGGCGCCCCCTCGTGGGGTCCGGCAGACGCCAAGGTGACGATCTTAGAGTTCAGTGACTACCAGTGACCGTACTGCAAGCGTTTCCGTGATGAAACGCTCGACCAGCTCAAAGAGACCTACGAGGGCAAGATCAGGTTTGCCGTCCGCAACTTCCCCCTCAGCTCGATACATCCGAACGCTCAGAAGGCCGCCGAGGCGGCTGAGTGCGCCAATGACCAGGACAAATTCTGGGAGTACCACGACCTGCTGTTTAGTAACCAGTCGGCCCTGGACGTGGCCAGCCTCAAGAACTACGCCAGCCAGTTGGGCCTGGACACTGCGGCCTTCGACCAGTGCCTGGACGGCAGCGAGCACGCCCAGGACGTGCAGAAGGACATCCAGGACATGAGCTCGTATGCCCAGACCTTAGGGCTAGCAAACTATGGCGTCCCCAGCTTCTTCATCAACGGCGTTTACCTGTCGGGTGCGCAGCCCTTCTCAGTGTTCCAGCAGGTGATCGATGCCGCGCTGGCCGGCGAGGTCGGTGCTGGGCAAACACCTACGCCCCAAGCCGCAGGCGGGCCTCCTTCTGTGAGCGGAGAGACCACGATGACCGCAAGCGGGCTTCAAATCATCGACGTCGAGGTTGGCAGCGGCGAATCGCCTCAGACGGGCCAGACGGTGGTCGTGCACTACACCGGCTGGCTGGCCGACGGCACTAAGTTCGACAGCTCGGTAGACCGGGGCCAGCCCCTCTCTTTCACGATCGGCACTGGCCAGGTGATCGACGGTTGGGATGAAGGTGTCGTTACGATGAAGGTCGGCGGCAAGCGCCGCCTGATTATCCCGGCCGAACTGGGCTACGGCGCGGGTGGCTACCCGCCCATTATCCCGGCCAACGCTCAGCTCACCTTCGACGTCGAACTTCTCGAAATCAAGTAGCTTCCAGCAGCGCGGTTTCCCAAGCGAATCCTGCCGGGCCCGCCACGGCTAGGCCGTCCGCTGAAAGCCAACGTCCCATCTGTGCGTGGTGAGGGGGCGAGGAGAGGACAAAGAAGGGGCGGCTAGGGAGCGATAGCGGCTTCGTCCTTCTGGAGGCCAGCGAGAGTCTCTAGCGCACTTAGGCTTCGTTGGCCCATCTCGCCGAGCTTCCTGTCGATCTCGATGGCCTCCTGAAGGTTGGCCCTTTGTCGCTCCACCAACTCGATCCAGGCTACCAGGAAATCGCGCTGCGCGACCAGGCTCGCGTGCTCACTGCCCAGCCCCTCCAAGTAGTCTCGTAGCAGGTCCGACGGCCGCTGTGAGCGTCCCTTACCCTGGTTCATCGCCGTCCTCCCTTCGTCCCGATGACCATCCGACTGGCGCGGCTAGTCCATACTACTCGCAGGTGCAAGGATTGACAAGGAACAAGTTGGTCCTGCAAGCGAATCTGGCGCGTCGCACCCGTAGCTCAGCCGCGCAGGGACAAGCGGCGAAGCCAGGGCCTGGGCTCCGACTGAGGTTAGTACGGCGGGGTATCCGTGTCCCCGCCGTCCCCAAACAAACGTAGGGTGGGGAGAGCCGGTCGATCTCCCCACCCTACATACGTCAGGAGTAATGGGCCGCACCCCCAACGTTAGGCTCCATTCTCCCCGTCGTCCCCTACGCTGATCAAGGCGAAAACCAATCATTATGTCTTGGGGGTTCTCCACCAGTGAGGGGTCAAAAAGGAGAGAGAGCCTTCGGGGGTGCGGCCACAAAAGCTCTCTCGTGGGTCGGGCACGCGAGCGCCCGGCCCAGAAACACCTTAGGGCGGCCTCACTGGTTTGTCAAGCGCTTACGGTCAAGTAGCGCAAGAAAGTTCCCTGTAACCTTGCATCTCTCTCCGCACGGTGCGTGTACAAGTTAGCGTCGCTCCAGTCATTCCCGCGATCCCGCCTTTGACAGAGTTCCCTCTCTCGCTTAGACTGAGGCGAGCATTGGACCTTTCGAATATCTCTACCCTTCGCTTATAGGAGGCCGTCCCATGATTCTCAGCCCGATTCGGCTCGTCCTGATGGCAATCGGCGCCGCCGTGGGACTTGTGGTGGTGCTCGCCGTGGTCGTTCTGGTGGCGGCCTTTGCCGGCAGCCCCGGCGAGTGCGACAGCAGCGGCCGCGAGGTCGAGTCCAGCCCAACCCTCGCCCAGCAGCTTCAGGCGAAACTGGACGAGCTCAACGCGCAGCTAGACGCGGGCCAGGCGGCGTCGTTCACCTTCGACGAGAGCGAGGCCACGTCGAGAGGCCGCCAGTTCCTGGAGGACGAGAACGCCCCCATCGCCGACCTGAAGATCTGCTTCAACCCCGACGGCCCGTCAGCGTCGGGCAATCTGGATGCTGTCCTGGGCCTGGACGTGACGGCCAAAGTTTCCGGCGATCTCTTCCTCGGTAAGCACCCGAGCGTCGACAACCTGGACATTGACGTCGGGGCCGTCCCCGGCTTCGCCGCGAGCGGCTTCGAGGAGGCCGTCAAAGACGTGATCAACGATCAGCTCGCTCACATCGACATCGAGCATCAGCTCACGATAGAGTTCGGCGAGGGCACGGCGACCCTTAAGGGCCAGCCCTAGAGCCGGGGCGCTCGAGCGGGCCGCTCGCCCTTCGACACGCTTCCGCCAGAGGCGGACAGGCAGTGAGCGGGAGTACACAAGTGGCCTGGCCTCCCGGCCCCTGCATGCGATATCATGCGATCAGGGACGCCAGTGTTGGTTACAGAGGCCAGCCTTCTCCAGCAGATACGAACCTTCCTTGCTGGCTACCAGCCGGTCCGTCTTTCCGTGGACGGGACGCCGGCGGCCGTTCTCCTTCTGCTCTACGAGAAGCAGGGCGAGCCGCACATCCTCCTCACCCGTCGCACGAACTACGTGGAACACCACAAGGGCGAGACCTCTTTCCCCGGCGGCGCCTTCGACGCCGAGGACGCGGACCTCCTGACCACGGCCCTCCGGGAGACACAAGAAGAGATCGGCGTGCACCCTCAGGACATAGAGGTGCTGGGCCGGCTGGACGACATCGTGACCATTACCGATTTCCTGGTGAGCCCCTTCGTCGGAAAGCTGCATTCGCCCGATTACCCCTTCGTGGCCAACGCCCACGAGGTGGCGGAACTGGTGGAGGTGCCCCTGCGCCACCTGATGGACGAGCGCAACCTGGAGCGAACCGTGCGCCCCTTCCGCGACCGCGTGGTGCCGATCCTTACCTACAGTTACGGCGACCACCGCATCTGGGGCGCCACCGCCCGCATATTGAAGGGCTTCCTGGACCACCTTTCGTGAGCGTGGAGACGAAGGACGGCGCCGCCGAAGCCGTTCGCCGCGAGGAGCAGGGCCCGCCCTGCCGGCGCTGCGGCGGCCGGGCCTGGCAGGTCGTGCGGCGGCCGAAGAATCGGTTGCGCTACCTGCTGGAGGTGTCTATCGCCGCTCCCGACGTGTTCATCTTCCAGAGCGATTCCGGCGGCTGGCCCTCACACGTCGCCGAGTGGTGGACGTGCCTGAGCTGCGGCCGCCGCGTGCGCCGCTGAGGCCCACGGATAAGCGATGCGCTGGCTTCTCATCCGTCACGGCGAGTCGGAGGGCAACCGCGAGTGGCGCCTCCAGGGCCAGCGCGAGTACCCCCTGACCGACCGCGGCCGGTGCCAGGCACAGGCCCTGGCCCGCCGGCTGGCGCGCCAGCAGGTTGCAGCCGTGTACAGCAGCCCCCTGCGCCGGGCCTGGGAGACGGCCGGCGCTATGGCCGAGGCGCTGGGCCTGACGGTACAGGCCCTGCCCGCGGTCCAGGAGTACGACTTCGGCGAGCTCTCTGGACTCACCTGGCGGGAGATCCATAAACGGGCGCCCGCGGTGGCGGCGGCCGTGGTCTCCCGCGGCGCCGAGTACCCGAACTACCCCGGCGAGGAAGGTCGCGAGGCCTTTCGCCAGCGGGTGTGCGGCGCCCTGTGGGACTTGCGGGAACGTCACCACGGCGAGACGATAGCAGTCGTGACCCATGCCGGCGCCATCGCCGTGTTCCTGATGGAAGTGCTGGGCCGCCCCTATCGGCGGCCGATTCCGTTCGTGGTGGAGAACGGCTCGATCACGGTCGTGGAGACGCTGGGGCAACGCTGGCCGGGCGCCCCCCCGGCGGTGCTGGTGTCGCTGAACGACGTCTGCCACCTGTCCGCGATCGGCGAGGCCCCAAGCGAGGCCTACGACTTCGAAGAGACGGGAGAAGGATAGCTATGGCTGAAGCCCGTGAACACCCTCGGCGCCGCAAACGGGCGCGGAGCGCCGTGTCGGAAGATGACTTGCG
>Ga0315286_10002956_pt1 | contig 15935 bp, 10 predicted proteins | sample YL17G10_0_MG_FD_205038 | JGI IMG/M metagenome (GOLD analysis project Ga0315286, IMG submission 205038) | Sediment microbial communities from Yellowstone Lake, YNP, Wyoming, USA - YL17G10_0 | ecosystem: Environmental > Aquatic > Freshwater > Lake > Sediment | place: USA: Wyoming | collected...
CCCCAAAGAGAACGTTGCGTCCAGACTTTTGGGCACCCTCTCATTTTCAACGATAAACAACCGGCTCATAACTGCTTATACCTAATTCCCTAACACCCTCTATTACTGAAATGACAACGACCAAGACGATTGCTTCCGCGATTCTGGTGGCCGCGTTCCTCGCGGCGCCCTGGGCGGGCCTGGCGGCGGACGCCCAAGCGAACCCCAAAGAGAAGAAGGCCAAACCCTATCCCCTGGACACCTGCGTGGTGTCCGGCGAGAAGCTGGGCGGCGACATGGGCGAGCCCTCCGTGTTCACCCACGAAGGCCGCGAGATCAAACTCTGCTGCAAGTCCTGCAAGAAGGATTTCGACAAGGATCCCGGAAAGTTCCTGGCCAAGGTGGATGAGGCGGCAAAGAAAGTGAAGCCCGACAAGCTCACCACCTGCGTGGTCTCGGGCGAGAAGCTGGGCGATGACGCCTACGTGTTCATCACGAAGGGCCAGGAGGTCAAGCTCTGCTGCAAGGATTGCCTGAAAGAGTTCAACAAGGACTCCGCCAAGTACCTGAAGAAGATTGAAGTGGCAGGCAAGTAAGACCTGCGCTACGTTAGCGCCCGTCGGTGACGCAACGCATGACCATCAGGGCCGCAACGACCGTTCTGTTGAGCGCTCTGCTCCTTCTGGGGCAGAGCGTGCCGGCGGCCCGGCCTGGTCCGCCGTCCGGCCCGGCGTGCGGCCAATGCCAATGTGCCCGCTGCGACGCGACGTGTTGTTCCCCGGCACCCTCTCAGCCGCGCCCGCCGGTTCCGGCTGCCCCGGCCCCTGATTCGACCCGCGACTTCCTTCAAGTTGCGGGGCCGCCTGCGGCCTTGCTGCTTTACGCGCTGGGCGCACCTCGCGCGCTCGAGACTCCGGTCAGCGACACGCCTTCCCTCCAGGCGGCGACGGTCCCGTTGTTCCAGTGGGACTGCGCCCTCCTGATCTGATCGGTCGTCCTTCACGCTCGTCGTGTGCCCAACGCCGGTGCGGGGGGCGTCGTTTTCGTTTCGAGTGTGCTCAACGACCGATCTCATGAAACCATTACCTATCTGTCTTTCGTTCTTTGTCATCTGCCTGAACAGTGTCGCGGCTGAATCGCCGACGACGAATGCGCCGCCGGTTGTCGTCACGCCCGAATACGTCAACCAGCTCTCCGAGGAGCTCCTCCGCACCCACCCCGCTCTTGGGGCCGCCCGCGCGCGCGTCGCCGCCGCCCAAGCCGCCACGGAGGCCGTCCGCACCTGGGACGACCCGATGCTTCGTCTGGGCGGGATGTTCGCCGAGAAGGAGATGCGCGCCGAGGATGGTGACCTGCTCTATGGTGTCGAGCAGAAGCTGCCGCTCTTCGGCAAGCCGCGCTCCGAACGGCGCGTCATGGAAGCCGAGGCGGCCAGGGAACTGGCCGTCTCGAACTACCAGTTCCAGCAGCTCCGACGCGACCTGGCCCAGGCGCTCTTCACGGCGGCGTTGGCCGAGCGCACCGTCGAAGTGGGCGAGGAAGATCTGAGTTGGCTGGACTTGATGGTGGCGTCGCTCGATGCCCGTTATCGCGTCGGCGAAGTGTCGCAGGTCTGGCTCCTGCGGCTTCAGAACGACCGCGCCAAACGCTCCGACCAACTCACGACGGACCTCCGCCAACTCGAGCACGGCCGGTTCACGCTCAATCGTCTCCTCAACCGCGATCCCAGCACTCGCTGGCCCCGCCTCGCCCTGCCGCCGCTGGCCAAGCCGGTGGTTTACAGCGAGCGGCTGGTTCAACTCTCGCGTAGCGGCGAGCCACGCCTCAAGGTCTTCGATCGTGAACTTGCCCAGGGCGCAGCCGCCGTCGAGGCCGCCCGGCGTCGGCGCTGGCCGGACGTCGTGGTCGGCGCCGAAAGCCGCAACTTCTCCGGGACCGGCGATTGGCGACAGGCTGAGGTGATGCTCGGCTTCAGCGTGCCGCTGGGCAACCGCGCGAAATACCGCGCCGAGGTGAATCGCGAGCAGGCGAAACGGCAGGTCGTCGAGCTCCAGCGCGCTGATTACGATCTGGGCCTGCGCGAGGAGGTTCACTTACTCACCGTCAAGATCGATGCCGCCCGTCGCGAGGCAATGCTCTACCGCGACCAGATCATTCCACGCTCCGAGTTGGCCCTGGCCAGCGCCCAGACCGCCTGGGCCGCCGGACGTGGCATGTTGCTCGATCTCCTGGAAGCCCGACGCATGCTTCTCGAGGCCCGCCTCATGCACGCCCGTGCCTTGGCGGAACAATATCAAATGCTCTCTGAACTCGTCCTCTGCTGCGGTCTCGCCGACCTGGAAGCCCTGGAGATGATCGGCGCCCAGCCCGACCTCCCCGAAGCCACCCCCAAACCGAGCCATGAAAACTGAACTCTCTTCCCTGCATTTCATGACGGCGTCCGTCAGATCACGACTATCGCCTGCGCGTGGCGGAGCCGCTTGGAAGCTGGCCCTGCTTTGTGTCGTGGTCTTCGCCTGCCTCCTCGTCGGCTGCGGCGGCTCGGACTCCGCCAAATCCGGCGGCAGCCAGCAGTATCATTGCCCGATGCACCCTACCTACGTAAGCGACAAGCCCGGCGACTGCCCCATCTGCGGCATGAAGCTCGTCCCCATCAAGGAGGACAAGCCGCCGGCGGGCGGCGGGCATGAAGGCCACAGCGCCGCGGCGAAGGAGGCCCCGGGCGTGCCCGGCCGGATCAGCATCAGCCTCTCGGCCGACAAGCGGCAGATGATTGGCCTGGCCCTCTCGAAGGTCGAGAAGCGCGAACTCACGAACACCGTCCGCACCACCGCCGTGGTGATGCACGACGAAACCCGCTATGCCCGCATCGCCCCGCGTTTCGGCGGCTGGGTGCGCAAGCTGCACGTCAACTTCACTGGCGCGCCCGTCGAGATAGGACAACCGCTCTTCACCGTTTATAGCCCGGAACTCTTTTCGACCGAGAACGAGTATCTGATTGCCTGGCGTGGTCTCCAGCAATTGAAGGCGGACGTCTCCGCCGAACCGCGCACCGGGGCCACCAATCTGCTGGGTTCCGTGCGCCGCCGGCTCGAACTCTGGGAAATTGGCGACGGCGAAATCCGCGCGCTCGAACAGCGCGGCACGGCCAGTGACGAAATGCCCTTCCGGTCGCCCATTGCGGGCCACGTCGTGGCCAAGATGGCGGTCGAGGGCAAATCTTTCATGGCGGGCGAGTCGCTTTACGACGTCGCCGACCTGTCGCATCTCTGGCTGGATGCCTGGGTGTTCGAGTCTGATTTGCCCCTGATGAAACTGGGCCTGCAAGCCACCGTCACGTTCCCCTACTTGGGCAACAAGACCCTCACGGCGCCGATCACCTTCCTCTACCCGCACATTGACCCCCAGACGCGGCGCGGTCGCGTCCGCCTGGAACTGGACAATCCCGAACACCTGTTGCGCCCGGACATGTGGGCCAGCGTCACGATTCAAATCCCGCTCGGTGAAAAGGTGCTCATTCCGGCCAGCGCGGTGATCGACACCGGCCAGCGGTGCGTCGCCTTCGTTGATGGCGAAGACAAGCACCTCCAACCGCGCGAGCTGAAGGTTGGCTTCAAGACCGATGACTACTACGAAGTGCTCGAGGGCGTGAAAGAAGGCGAGAAGGTGGTAACGCGGGCGTTGTTCCTCGTGGATTCGGAGAGCCAGCTCAAGGCCGCCATTGCCGGCATGACAGGAGAGCAGAAGCAATGAGCAATTCGATGCTCAAGAAGATGCCGATGGGGAACTGGGTTCGGCGGGCAGTCGAATTCCCTCGCGTACGAAGTGCCTGTCGCGCGCAATCGCTTCAGTCAGGCCAAGTCGTTTCATCACCTCGAACGAAACACGGTCGGTCAGACTCAGGAGCCGCCGCCGCTCGCGCCGACAGCGGGATGCAGCAGCTTCATAAGTGGAATCGTCCACCCACGTCAGTTGACAGAGTGGCAGCAGGCCATCGAGAAAAGCGTCCACGCAATCCCAGCCCAGCCGGTTCTGGATCAAGGCCCACGTCTCGTGGACAACATAGTTCGTGGCCAACAACCGCCAGTCCTCAGCTTGGGCCTGCCGAAAACAGCGCGCCGCCTCGACGTGAAACGGATCGGTCCGATCAAGCGCCGCGTAAAACCCCGAAGTGTCAGCGAAGACCGTCTTCACGGTTCGTCGACGCCTCGCTTCGACGCCAGAATCGCCTCCGCGAACCAATCGTTGTGGTCCTTGACCTCCGGCTCAGGCAGCGGGGTGTACTTGCCAAGCACTTCGTCCAGCGACCGACGACGCGATGGACTGCTGTTGCTTCGGGATTCCTGCAACATGGTCTGGACCAGTTCACGCCGTTCCGGCAACGGCAACTTTCTGAACCGCTCCAGAATTTCAATAGAGGCGGTGCTCATGGGCGGACTTTACCAACCAACGGCGGTTCGATCAACTGACAACCTCGCCCCCCGATGAACCCGACCTTCCCGCACCAGGACTCCTTCATCGAGCGCGTCATCGAGTGGAGCGCGCGGAACAAGTTCATGGTCTTCATGCTGGTGGGGGCGCTCACCCTCGGCGGCGTTTATTGCCTGCGCAACACCCCGCTGGATGCCATTCCCGACCTGACCGACGTGCAGGTCATCGTCTTCAGCCAATGGGAAGGCCGCAGCCCAACGCTGATGGAAGACCAAGTCACCTATCCCATCGTCACCAAACTCATCAGCGCGCCCAACGTTCGCACGGTGCGCGGCTATTCCTTCTTCGGCTACTCGTTCGTGTATGTGATTTTCAAGGACGGCACCGACATCTACTGGGCGCGGTCCCGCGTTCTGGAATACATGCAAAGTCTGGCCGGGAACCTGCCGCCGGGCGTCACCCCCACGCTCGGGCCGGACGCCACGGGTGTCGGCTGGGGTTTCCAATACGCGCTGGTGGACAAGAGCGGCAAGCGTGATTTGGCGGACCTGCGCTCGTTCCAGCAATGGCATTTGCGCTATTGGATTCAGAGCGTGGAAGGCGTCGCCGAAGTGGCCACCCTCGGCGGCTTCGAGAAACAATACCAGGTGGAGATCGATCCCGACCGACTCCTTGCCTACAATGTCCCGATCAGCAAGATCGTCTCCGCCATCCGCAGCGCCAACAACGACGTGGGCGGACGCGAACTCGAACGAAACGGCACCACCTACCTCGTGCGCGGCAGAGGCTACATCACATCGCTCGACGATTTGCGCCTCGTGGTGGTGGGCGCCGATGCCCGGGGAACGCCTGTCCTGTTGAAGGACGTGGCCCGCAACATTGCCTTCGGCCCGGAGATGCGGCGCGGCGCGGGCGACTTCAATGGCGAAGGCGAAACCACCGGCGGCATCGTGGTGGTGCGCTTCGGGCAGAACGTCCTGCAGGTCATTGACCGCATCAAGGCCAAGCTGGAGGAGGTCAAGCCGTCGTTGCCGGAAGGCGTGGAAATCGTGACCACCTACGACCGCTCCGATCTCATCAACCGTTCCATCAAGACCCTCACGCGCACCATCATCGAGGAGTCCATTATCGTCTCGATCATCGTCGTCGTGTTCTTGCTGGATTTCGGCGGCGCGGCACGGGCCATCGTCACCCTGCCCATCGCGGTGGCGCTGGCCTTCATCCCGATGTACTTCATGGGGCTGACGGCGAACATCATGTCGCTGGCCGGCATTGCCATTGCCATTGGCGCGCTCTGCGACGAAGCCGTGGTAATGGTGGAGAATGTCCACAAACATTTGGAGCACGCCCCGCCGGGCTTGAACCGCCACCAGAAGCAGGAGGTCATCATCAAGGCGTGTAAACAGCTCGGCAAACCGCTTTTCTTCGCGCTGCTGGTCATCACGGTCAGCTTCATGCCGGTGTTCACGCTGGAATCGCAGGAAGGCCGGTTGTTCAAGCCGCTCGCCTTCACCAAGACGTTCACGATGGCCTGGGCCGCGTTCCTTTCCCTCACCATCGGCCCGGCGCTGATCGTCCTGATGACCGGCGCCAAGGTCATTCCCGAGCACAAACATCCCATCAGCCGCATCCTCCACAGGATTTACTACCCGTGGGTCAGCATGTTGATGACGCGGCGCATTCTGTCCATTGTCATCGCCGTCGCTGCGGTGGCTTCCTCCTACCCCATCTACAAGAAGCTCGGCTCTGAATTCATGCCGCCGCTCAATGAAGGAACCATCCTTTACATGCCGGCCTCGCTGCCCACGATGTCCGTCACTGAAGCTGTGCGGGTGATGCAAATTCAGGACCGCATCCTTAAACAGTTCCCCGAGGTGCTCACCGTCCATGGCAAGGCGGGCCGTTCCGAAACCGCCACCGATCCCGCGCCGATGGAAATGTTCGAGACCGTCGTGCAGTTGAAGCCCGAAAAGGATTGGCGCCACGTCCCCAACCCGCGCTGGTATTCGAGTTGGACGCCGGAGTGGATGCAGAAGGGCCTGCGCAGAATCTGGCCCGACGCGCGCCCGATGCTATGGGACGAGTTGATCACCGAAATGGACGAGGCCCTGCAAATCCCCGGCCAGGTCAACGCCTGGACCATGCCCATCAAAGGCCGCATTGACATGCTCACCACCGGCATCCGCACACCGGTCGGCATCAAGATTTTCGGCCCTGACCTGGACCAGATCGCCAAATTGGGCCAGCACCTGGAATCCGTGATGCGCGAGATTCCCGGAACCCGCAGTGTGTTTGCCGAGCGCACCACCGGCGGTTACTACCTCGACATCACGCCCAACCGCGCGGAAATCGCCCGCTATGGCCTCAACGTCGAGGACGTCCTCATGCAGGTCGAAATCTCGATTGGTGGGATGGCCATCGCCCGCACCATCGAGGGCCGCGAGCGTTACACCATCAACGTCCGCTACAGCCGCGAACTGCGCGACGATGTGGACAAACTCAAACGCGTGCTCGTGCCAGTGGCGATGAATGAAGCGCGGAACGGGAGAACCGGAGAACCGGCCATGGGGACGAGCGCCGATTCGCCGTCTCGCCGTCTCGCCGATTCATCTTCAATCGCACAGGTCCCGCTCGGTCAACTGGTGGACATCCGCACCACCAGCGGTCCGCCGGTCATCCGCAATGAAAACGGCGCGCTCACCGGCTGGGTCTATGTGGACATGGCCGGCCGCGACATCGGCGGTTACGTCAACGAGGCCAAAAAGCTCGTGTCGGAAAAAATCGAGAAGGCCGGGCTGCTTCCTGCTGGTTACCGGTTCGAGTGGTCCGGGCAATACGAGCACATGCTCCGCGTGCGCGAACGCCTCAAGCTGGTGGTGCCGATCACGCTGGCTCTGATCTTTGTGCTGCTCTACATGAACTTCAAGAGCGTGGCCGAGACCTTCATCATCCTGTTGTCAATTCCCTTCGCCATGACCGGGAGCATCTGGTTGCTCTGGCTGTTGGGCTACAACCTGAGCATCGCCGTGTGGGTCGGCATCATCGCGCTGGCCGGCCTCGCCGCGCAAACCGGCACCGTGATGATCATTTACCTCGATGAAGCGTTCCACGCCTATCAGAAGGCCGGACTCATGAAAACCCAGCACGATCTCTTCGAATCCATCACCTATGGCGCCGTCCAGCGCGTACGTCCGAAGCTGATGACCGTGTCGATGATCACGCTGGGCCTCGTGCCGGCCCTGTGGGCGCACGGCGCCGGCGCCGAGGCCATCCAGCGCATCGCCGCCCCGATGATCGGCGGCCTCATCACCAGCACGATCCTGACTCTAGAAATCGTTCCGGCGATCTACTCCCTCTGGCGCGGGCGTCAGGTGGAATGGGTCACCGGTCCGAAACCGCCGAAGAAGAGGTGGAGCGAGCTGAGCGATATCTTTATGGAGATTGAGAAGAAGGGGCACCAGCAGGATCTGGCGTAGCGGCTTACCGTCATCAAGTTCTTTGCCCTTCCCCTCGACCAACTTTGGAGAAGCATCGACCGACACCGAAACAGGCGTTTACAGGCACCGCGCCAGTTGAGTAGAGTGCGGCGCGTGACGAGCGAGTATGCCTGATGAGAAGTACCTTTCCGCTGCGTCAAAGCACCTGCATGACGCCGAGTTGCTGCTGGCCGCAGATCGATCCGACAACGCCGCATACCTTAGCGGCTATGTCGCCGAATGCGCCATGAAGGGCCTGTTGCAGGCTCAACATGGCTTCATGGGAATAGGCTTTGGGCACGATTTGCCAGCGATGTCGAGGGCGGCTGCAAGTTTGGCTGCAATCTTGAGCCCGGTGGCCACGCGCTACATGCTGCCCTCCGGACCAGACGAGGCAGCGCTGTTCACCAGTTGGCACCCCCGTTTGCGCTACAATGCCGATCTGGCTATTCCTAAACCAACGGCACAAGCATGGCTGCGTGCGGCCAAATCGTTCCACCGTCAGATCATCGTGCCGTTGCGGCTTGATGGCTTCACTGACCCGACATGAAACATCTTCTCGAGGCCAAGAACGCGGCGCTTCAGGCACTGCAAGATCCGGCAAACCTGAGTGGAATTCAAAAGGTCTGCCTGATTGTGGACGTTCAGGGCAGACTCCATGTGCTCGCTTTGTTGGAGGATTCAACCCCCGCCTCTTCAACGGAGAGCAGTTTGAGGTTGGTGCTCCAACGAGCGGCAGAGGATTTCTGGTCGGGAGAATTGCTTCTGCAAAGGAGCAAGGACCATCGCGACGGTCGGAGCAACTCCGCGGACGATCCGTTGTTCTCCGCCATTTGGAAAGAAGCCAAGGCCACACCCCCGAACCAAGCGAAGACGTTCCTCGTGGAAAGGCGGTTCTCAAAGGAGCCGTGGTTTGATGCGACCGTGACACCGCCATGGCCACTGCATCCCAAGACCCCGCGGATTGTCTCTTTCTACAGCTTCAAAGGCGGCGTGGGGCGGACCACTGCATTGGCTGCCGTCGCGCTCCAACTTGCCCGGAGCGGGCAGCGCGTGGTGCTATTGGACTTCGACTTGGAGGCGCCTGGCCTCGGGTCGGTATTTCCCCCGCCGTCGCACATCGCTCCTCCGTTAGGCTTGCTGGACTTCTTGGTCGAGTCGCCTGTCCTTGGCACTGAATTCCCCCTCGAAGACATCTTCTACGCCTATGATGATCCGAAAGCCTTGGAGGGAGGCGAACCAATTCAGGTGGGATGGAGTGGGATGCCTAGTGAGGATTACCTGGCCAAACTGAGCCGGCTCAACCTGCATCGTTTGCTCACACCGCCTACGGGCGGACCGGGTTCGGATGATTCGCTCGGGCACTTGTTGAAGCACGTCAAAGACTCCAAGAAGCCTGATTGGATTCTCATCGATTCCCGTGCCGGGCTTCACGATCTGGGCGGATTGGCCCTCAGCGGATTGGCCCATTGGCACGTTCTCTTTGGATTGGATTCCAGCCAGAGTTGGGCCGGCTTGAGCGTCGCAGTGGCACGGTTGGGGAAACTGCTCGTGCAAACCAACAGAACACAGGCCGACTGCCTCATTGTTCAGGCGTCCGTGCCGGCTCCGCCAAACGCTGAAGCCAGCAAAGCGCGGTTCCTTGCGCGTTCGCACGAGATCTTCTCGGATCTCTATTACGTGAGGCCGGAGGAAGATCCGAACGACATGTTCTACGTATTGGAGGATCCCGACTCGACAGAAGCTCCCCACTACCCAATCTCCCTTGCCCACGATCTTCAGGTCATGGGCTATCAGTCCGCGACTGAAGTTGCGGATCGCCTATGCGAAGGGGACTTCAAACGGTTGGCCGAGATTCTTGTGAACCGGGTCAACAACTCCATGCCCTCATGAGCTTAAAGCATCTGGAAACACGCCGTAACGACTTGCTCCAAGGGCTTGTGGATATGGGGGACACCGGCTTGGCCGAATCGGAGCGCCATGATTTCGTTCTGCGGAAGTTCTTGCCTCTAGCCGAGTATGGCCGAGTCTTGGATCCGGACTGCCTGCTCGTCATTGGCGACAAAGGCGTGGGCAAAACCCAGATTTTCCGGGCGATCCAGGATCCCGAAGGTCGCAAAGCGATTACTGAACTCGTTTCGAATCGGCTGAAGGCCGAATGGTTGGAGCGTGGCGAGTGGCTGGTGGGGTATTCCAGCCGCGGACAGGAATTCGCTTGGAACGAAGTCTGGAGCTCGCTGACTCCGAAATTCAACGCCACGGATTGGAGGCAGGTGTGGTCTGCGCTCTTTATCCGCACACTTGCGCAAGCTTCCAAAGACTCTCTTCCACCGCTGCCTCCCCAGGTTCAACAAATCGTTCAGGCCACGGCAAACGATCTGGAAGGATTGCGCAGACGGTTTTCAGATGCGGTAGTGCAGGCCGGAACCTGGTTGGACGAGGTGGATCGCCAACTCGAAAGCAACGATCGTTGGATTTTCGTGGCCTATGACGAACTGGACCGAATCACTGGGACCAGTTTGGAGGGCTACCAAATGATTCTCCAGGGGCTTCTCCAGTTCTGGTCGGTCAACTCTCGTCGCTGGCGTCGGCTACGGCCGAAGATCTTCTTGCGCCGGGACCTTTTTGAGCAGGCGATGCTCTCAGGCTCAGATGTCTCCAAGCTCAATGCACAGCGGGCCGAGCTTTCGTGGAGTACCCGGAACCTGTATGCCATGCTGGCCAAGAGGATTTTCAACCAAAACGACCTGTTCGCCGAGTATTTTGCTGGTTGCCAGCCGGCGGGTTCGACACACGGCGCACTCGGTTGGCTGCCCACCGCTCCCGATGCTGAAGATTACCGCCCGATGATCGAGCATCTCATTGGGCGCTACATGGGAGCCAACTACAAGAAAGGGGTGACGTTCAAGTGGCTGCCGGGCCATTGCATGGACGCCAACGGCCTCATTCTTCCGCGTTCATTCGTCCGACTCATCGAGTTTGCGGCCAAAGAAGAACAGGAGAAGCAGCGCGCTGTTTGGCCACATCTGCTGCATCCAACGTCGTTGACCCTGGCTTTGGATCAAGTGTCGGAAATGCGCGTACAGGAACTGGGCGATGAATTCGGCTGGATGCCGAAGGTTCAGAAGAAGCTAAAGCAGACACGCAGCGAGGTGCCCGCCAGCAGATTTGAGCTTGCCGAAGCCCTGAAACTGGACTGGAGCAAAGAAAACAGCCGTCCTCCCGAAACCTCGGGCACTGGGCTGGTCAGCTTCCTCGGGAGGTTAGGTGTCTTCTACGAGATTCCCGATGGCCGAATCAATGTGCGAGACCTGTATCTGCGAGGCTTCGGGTTCAAGCGGAAGGGCGGGGTGAGCAGAGGGTTTTGACAATCATCACCAGTTTCCTCTCAAACCCAGCCGTGTGAACCGGTTAACGCCGCGCAGGCCGGCGCCGAGGCCATCCAGCGCATCGCCGCCCCGATGATCGGCGGCCTCATCACCAGCACCATCCTCACGCTCGAAATCGTCCCCGCGATCTACTCCCTCTGGCGTGGTCGCGAGGTCGAGTGGGTGAAGGAGCCAAAGCCGCCGAAGAAGACCTGGGATGAGCTCAGCCACCAATTCGCAGAGTGGGAGAAGCGCCAGCATTCGGACCCCCACTCTGCGTGTAGCAGCCCCCGGGGCGACGGGCCGGCTCACTCCCGTTCGAGGCGCAGATTGTCCAGGAAGAACGCCGTGTCCGCCACGGCAGTACTGCTGAAACCGAGCCAGTGCAGTTCGGCGAGATCCTTTCCGCCGAAGGGCAAGTCCCTGAAGACCTGGGCCGCCTGACCGTCCGGGATCAACGTGAGCGTGAACGTGTGCGGCGCGGTGCGCCCCAGCCCGGCCTCGATTTCGACATGGACCCAGCGCCGACTCGGCACCGACGCGACGGTTTTACCACCGACCGCCACCCCGCCATTGCCATCGAACTGGACGCTCGGCCCGACATTCTGTGGGTAGGACTGGGTGTCGCGCCATTCGGTGAAGAACTGCGCGTTGGTCTCGAACCACACGTCGAAGGCGAATCGCGCGCGCCCGTTGGTGAAGTGCGGTTCGTAGTAAAAGTGCGGTTGCCAGCCCGGCTCGAGGGCCTTCGCGTCGGTCACTTTCAGGCTGCGCTGCCCCCGGGCGGGGCGCTCCGCGCTCACGCGGATCGCCGCGCCGTGTTCCTCACCGCTCACCTGGGCGTGGGCCGGATGCGCGCCCACCGCCGTGGATTCGAATCCATCGTCGAGGTTCAGCGGCTGGGGCGGCGGCGGCGGGGTGGGCAGCGGTTGCCTCGGGCAGTTCTCGTGACGCGCTTCGTTGGCCCAGGCGGCGTCGCCGTAAAGGCCGACCGACTTGAGATCGAGAGGCTGGAAGCCAAGTTCGAGCGCCGGGGAAGAGGGCTTGAGTCGGAAATCTTGCCCGGCTGCATCAGCAAACCGTGGGTCGGCGATCCGCGAGTTTCGGTCCAGGCCGAGCCCCTGCCAGTCGGTGAAGCTGCGGCGGTAGAAGCGCAGCGACTCCGGGCCGCCGGTGTGCCAGTAGAGGTTATGGTCCCACTCACCGGGCGATTCCTTGGCGGCGAGGCGTTCGTTGAGCGAGCGTTCGCCATACGGGATGAACAGCTCACCCTGGGTGAGATAGACGAGGTTTCTGCGGAACGTGTTCGGGCGTTTCTCCGAGTAAGGCCACAAGGCGTGGTTGGCGGACAGGGCGAAGACGTTGTTCTGAATGACGTGCTCGTGGCCGCCGTTGTTGAACATGAGCCCGCCGCTGAGGGTGTTGAAGACGAGGTTGCTCTCGACGAGGTAGTTTCCGCACGTGGCGTCGAGGTAGATCCCCCAGCCAAAGGGCGGAGTCGAGTAGGGCCAGATGTCGTGGAAGACGTTGTTGCGGATGACGCTGCCGGGCGATACGCCGAGGCAGTAGATCAACCCGGCGTCGCTCAGCACGCCGTGGACGAGGTCGTGGACATGGTTCCACTCGATGACATTGTGGTGGGTGCGGTTCGTCGTGTTGTCCCAGTTCCAGCCGATGCTCAGGCCCGAGTACAGCAGGTCGTGAATGTCGTTGTGCGAAATCCGGTTCGCGCTGCTCTGCGCCATCCAGATGCCCACGCCCGCGGGATAAACGTGACCGCCGGAGAAAATGTGATTGTTATCGACGACGTTCCGCCTCGATTCCGCCGCGTCCGTCCGGACCGGATTCGCCTCTCCCACGCGGATGCCTCCCGCGCCGAGGTCGAACAGGCGGTTGCGCTCGAGCCGGCAGTCCTGGCAGCCGCGCCGGAGCCAGACGCCGTAGGCGCCCACGTGCGCCACCTCGCCGCCCTCAATCGCGCAATGGCGCGCCCCGTCCGCCATCACCGACGCCGGCACTTCGACCGCCGCCTGCGTGCTGCTGTTGCTTTTGGGATCCAGCACCCAGTCCGCGTGGTGGAAAGCCAGCCCGCGCACCGTGACATGCTCGACGAACCGTCCTTCGTCGGCGTTCCCGGCCAGGCGCAGCAGCTCGGTCAACGCCGGCGCCACGAGCTCGGTTTCGCCGAGCCGCTCGCCGGGCATCGGCCAGTAACTCAGCACGCCCGTGTCGCGGTTCAGATACCACTCGCCCGGCGCGTCCAGCAGCTCGAAGGCGTTCTCGACGTAATACCGCTGGGCCTTCTCCCAATAGCCGATGCTCCACCATTCCTTCATCGGCGCCACGAACTCGACGATGTTCGACACGGCGTCCACCGACTTCAGCGGATGAATCGAGGTTTCCCAAGAATGCATCAACACGAGGTTGACATCGCCCAGTCGCGCCCACGGCTTCAGATCGCCGGGCGCGAAACCGAACTTCTCCCGCGCCACCGGGTAGGCGTTGGGAATGGGCGGTCCCGGCAGCAGCGCCGCAATGCGATGATAACCCGTGTTGGGCGAGCGCGCCCGCTGACGTCGCCGGCCGTTGACGAACAGTTGCCGGAAATACCAGCGACCAGCTTTCGCTTCGGGGATCACGGTTTCCCACAAGTGGCCGTGCTGCTGAAAACCAGCGATGACCCGCCCGCCGCTCAGCACGGGCCGCTCGCCGGGCTCCGCCTCAATCACCACGGGGGCTTCGGCCGTGCCGGAGTCTTGCGGCTCGAGGACCAGCGGTGTCTCAAGCCGATGGGTGCCGCCGTGAACCCGCACTGTCACGGGTCCCAGCGTGCCGGCCGCTGCCGCACGGGCCCGCCGCACCGCGTCCCGTGCTCCGGTCGCCGATGCCAGGGGACCGTCGGTGCGGTTGGCGTTGGGCGTAGCCAGCCGGCCGGACCATTGGTCGTTGCCGTTGGTGGCGACGTGAAGGAGCAACGGTTCCGCAGCCGCGGTCGCCAATGGCAGCGCACCCAGCAGCCAGGCCAAAGTGAGGACGAAGCCGATTCGCATAGTGTATTGGGACTTTCCCCGGACCGGACCTCGACATCAAACCCTAAAACCGCGAACCTGAGCGGGCGACACCAAGCAGCGGCGAATCGCGCCTCAACAACCGGTTCGAGAAGCATGCCTTCGGTAGGGCGAGGCGTCTCTGCCGAGCCGGACATTGGCGGACGTAGCAACGGCTCACCGAGGACGGTTCGCCCTACCTGGAATTGCCTGATTGCAGCTCCTCGGCAGGATTCGGCCAGCGTTGTCCAAACACCCTCAACATCGCTCGTGATCCCGGGGACGCAGTCTTGTCTCTTGCCTAAGACTCATGGCTGTCGGCCATCAGAGCGGTGCCGAGATCGGGGCGGTCGGGTGCGTGATCGCGCTCGATGCCCTCTCCGGCCTTCCGATCAGCCTCGTCGGGAGCAAGGCGGCGAATCTCGCCCGGATGCTCGCGGCGGGGCTGCCCGTCCCGAACGGCTTCTGCATTGCGACGGGAGCCTACCGTCAATGGTTCGACACTTGCCCCTCGGCGGCTCCCTATGTCGAGCGTTTGGAGCAGTTGAACCCGACGGACATCGAGTCAGTCAAGACGGCCGCCGCCAAACTTCGCCAGACGCTCGCCCAGGTCCCCGTTCCGCCTCTGCTGGCCGCCGCGGTCGTCGAGGTCTGTGCCGGGCAGGGCGAGGATCCGGTTTGGGCAGTCCGCTCCAGCGCGACCTCGGAGGACGGACACGACACCTCCTTTGCCGGCCAGCACGACACGTTGCTGAATGTCCGTGGTCCGGCAGCGATCATGGACGCGGTGCGCGTTTGCTGGGTCTCCCTGTTCACGGATCGCGCGGTGGCCTATCGGCTGCGAAACCATCTTCCCCAACGCTCCGCCGCCATGGCTGTCGTGGTGCAGCAAATGGTGCCCGCCGACGCGGCCGGCGTGGTGTTCACTTCAGACCCAATCACAGGAGACCCAGATTGCATTGTGATCGAGGGCGCGCCAGGACTGGGCGATGCCCTCGTGTCCGGCAAGGTGAATCCCGACCGGTATGTGGTCGCGCGTGACACGCGGAACATCGTGGATCGCCAGGTTAACCCAGGGCTCGCAGGAGTTGCCGCGGGCCAATCCGTCGGTGCTGGTCCGCAAATCGAAACCCGAGAACGGGCCGGGGATTCCGCGCTGAACGACTCGCTCGCTCGACGTCTGACTGAACTGGCGCTTCAGGCGGAGCGGCTCTTCGGCGCGCCCCAGGATGTGGAATGGGCCGTCGCCGGCGGCCGGGCGTTTCTGCTCCAATCCCGCCCGATCACCCGCGCACCGGTTTGGCGGGCCCCGACGCCCGACGTCTGGAGCAACGCCAACATGTGCGAGAACCTCCCGGACGTGCTCACACCCATGGGTTGGTCGGTCTTCGAAGCGCTGGTCGTGGGCATCTTCCGGCCCCTCCTGCGCCAGTTCGGCATCGACCTGGACGCGCGGCCGTGGTTCGGCCTTATCGCCGGCCGGGTCTATCTGAACCTGACCGTCACGCAGCAGGTGTTTCGCGGCCTGCAGAGCTTCGCTGACGTGGATTTGGGCGAGATGCTGGGCGGCCTGCAACTGCCCTCTGACGCCCTCACCTCAGCGCCGCCCACCGGCCAGCGCCTGTGGAGCATTC
>Ga0315286_10002957_pt1 | contig 15934 bp, 21 predicted proteins | sample YL17G10_0_MG_FD_205038 | JGI IMG/M metagenome (GOLD analysis project Ga0315286, IMG submission 205038) | Sediment microbial communities from Yellowstone Lake, YNP, Wyoming, USA - YL17G10_0 | ecosystem: Environmental > Aquatic > Freshwater > Lake > Sediment | place: USA: Wyoming | collected...
AGCGAATATACGGCGGCTCCTGTCCCTTGTCTTTGTATTGCTGCAAAACTTCCGGCGTGAAAAACAGCGGTTTATCAGCGCCATTTTCCAAAATATCTTTCAGTAAATCAAGATATTGGCATTCGGGATGCTTTTTCTTATTCATAAATTTTGTTTTAAAATATTTTCACAGCTAGCAACGATTTGCCTTTGATTTTTTATGCTCTTTTGAGTCAAGACTTTCAGCCGGCTCGCAAAGCAACTTCCCTTCAAATTTTCTTATTTTTATTTTTTTCATTTTTGCTAAATCATCAGCCTCCGTCTCTTCTTCAAATTTTTCGCCCCCGGTTTGCGTTCTTAGATATTCTTCATAATAAACGATTTCTTTTATGCCGGCGTTGGCCAATAATTTCATGCAATCGTAGCAGGGATGCTTAACGCAATAAAGCGTGGCTCCCTTTAGAGCTCTTGGGTCTACCGCATTAATTATCCCGTTTATCTCCGCGTGGGCTCCGCGGCATCTTTCAAGCTTTCCAGTTTTAGGATTTCCGTGTATCTTGGCGCATCCAACTTCAGTGCAGTTATATCCGCCGCTAACCGGACCATTATACCCAATGGAAATGACCCTGTGGTCCGCGTCAACGTAGACAGCAGCTGTTTTAACAACTATACAAGAGACCCTTCTGGTTAAAACAACCGCCATGTTCATAAAAGTCTCGTCCCAGTTTATCCGCTTTGTTTTTGCCTTGTTTTTGTACTTCATGTCATTGCTTGATTATTTTTTTAATTATTTTATTGATTTGTTTTATTAGATTTGCCTTGGAACTTTCATTTATGATTGTGTGATCCGCCAGTGCGATCGGGCCGCCCTGGAAAAGATTCTCTATCTGGGCGTAATCCCGGCCTTGCGCCTCTTTGCGGCCTAGCGGTCTTTTTTTACGTTTTCCAAGACGCCCATATCTGATTTCCGGTTTGGCATACACGGCAATAGTTTCTAGATCATCCTTGAATTTATTTTTCAATATCAGAAATTCCTGCCAAGCATAAAGACTTTCTACTAAAACAACTTTTGCATTTTTTATTCCGGTTATCTTTTTAATCATTTGCTCCGGATAATATGAAAACCCGAATTTTTTGCGGATATCCTCCCTGACTGCTCTTTCATTCTTTTCATTAATCTTCAATCCGCGTTTTTTTAACTCATCAAAAGTCACATCTCCAAAATATACTTTGGGCCAGCCGTATTTTTCCATCAAATAATTTATGGCTTCGGTTTTTCCCGATCCCGGCAGACCCAAAATGGCTATGATTCTTCGAGCCATATTTTTATTTTAAATTTCGATATATTGGAAATTTTTTGCAAAGCGTAATAACTTCTTTGTGCAATTCTTTTAACACCGCGGACTTATTGTGATTTTCAACCGCTTCCTTTATCCATTTGGCAATTATTCTGATTTCTTTTTCTTTCATTCCGCGCGTGGTTATGGCCGGCACGCCGATGCGGATTCCGCTTGGATCCATCGGACTTCTTGGGTCATCCGGAATCATATTTTTATTAAGCGTTATGCCGATTTCATCCAGCGCAACTTCCGCCTCCTTGCCGGTCACGCCTTTGGAGCTGAAAACATCCACTAAGACCATATGATTGTCCGTGCCGCCGAACATAATTTTGAATCCATGTTTTTTCAGCTCCTGTTCCAAGACCTTCGCGTTCTTAAGCACCTGCTTAGCATAAGTTTTAAAAGATGGTTTCAGCGCTTCCAAAAAACATACAGCTTTCCCCGCGATTTGGTGCATATGCGGCCCGCCCTGAAAACCGGGAAAGCAAGCCTTGTCAATAGCTTTGGCAAATTCTTTCTTGCAAAGTATCATTCCTCCGCGCGGACCGCGAAGAGTCTTGTGTGTGGTAGTGGTAACAATATCAAAATATGGCACCGGATTCGGAAGTGCTTTTCCGGCAATCAGTCCTGCGATGTGCGCGATATCAAACATGGTGATGGCGCCGACTTTTTTGGCGATATCCCGGAATTTTTTATAATCCAGCTGTCGCGTATAAGCCGAAAAGCCGGCCAAAATCATTTTCGGTTTATGTTTTTTTGCCATTTGCTCAAGTTCTTTGTAATCAATTTTCCCATCCCGCCCGGTTTTGTAGCGCACAAAATTATACACTTGCGCTGAAAGCGTCACCGGATGGCCATGGGTCAGATGTCCGCCATGCGAAAGATCCATCCCAAGCACTGTATCGCCAGGCTTCAACACAGCACTGTAGGCAATCATATTGGCTGGCGCGCCAGAAAGCGGTTGGACATTTACATGCTCCGCGCCAAAAAGTTTTTTCGCTCTTTCAATCGCCAAACTTTCAACTATGTCCGTATATTTTTGTCCACCATAATAGCGCCTTCCCGGATAGCCTTCGGAATATTTATTCGTAAGCACCGTTCCCAAAGCTTCCAGCACCGCCTCCGAAACATAATTTTCCGAAGCAATCAATTCCATACCCTCTTGTTGTCTTTTTATCTCACCCTGAATCGCCTGATAAATTTTTGGGTCTTGTTTTTTGAGATGCTTCATTGATATTTTAAGATTATTTAAGTTTCTTAATTTTACTATTTTTCGCCTCTTTGGTCAAAAAACACCATCTTTACAAAAGACGGCGTTTGTTGTGTCCTATTTCTGTATTTTCGCCATAATCTCATCCGCGGATTTGAGCAAAAACTCCAGATCTTTTTCGTTGACTATTTTAAAATCAGCTTTGGCACCAATTTCCGGAATGTGCACTTCCGTTTCCACCCGCTCCATCTCCTGAAATTTTTCAAAAGTCATATCATCATCTGCCTTCTCTCCCCGGCCAGTCGTCCGCTCCCAGCGCAATTTCTGGTCGGCGGTAGAATAAATAACATACCCCGGCTCAAAACTTTTGACAAAATCATAGTCTTCCCAGAAACGCAGGCCATTGATAACAATCAGACCTTCTCCGCCATCAATTTTTTTTCGGAGCGCCCGCGACAAAATGTCGTTTCCGAATCTTTTCCTGAATTCCAGCGCCAGCCACTGCTGGTCTTCCCGCGAGCTTTGTTCAAAATAAATATTCAGTGTTTCTTTGATCGGATCCGCGAAGCGCATGAGCTTGGCTCCATATTTTTCGCTCAAATATTTCGCCACTGTATCTTTTCCCGACCCGCTTTCGCCTACTAGACCAATAATGATTTTAGTCATGATGATGATAAATTAAAAATATTTTTAGAACACCTAATCAGTTTAACAAAGAATATAATCCGGGTCAATACAAAAGAAAAACCCCGCTTGCGCGAAGTTTTTCAGAAATCCATATTCTATACAAAAACTACATATTAATCCTAATCCCCTGTCCCATAGTTGAACAAACAGTGATACTGGCAATGAATTTTCCTTTGAGTCCGGCTGGTTTGGTTTTTTCGATGCTCGCGATAAAAGCGTTGATATTTTCCGCCAGTTTTTCTTCGGAAAAAGAGATTTTACCGACAACTTGGTGAATATTGCCTGTGTCATCATTTTTGAACGCTGCTTTGCCTTTTTTAAGAGCCTCTACAGTTTCTTTAATCTTGGTCGTTACGGTTTCAGTTTTTGGATTTGGCATCAAACCTTTGGGTCCGAGAATTTTGGCAATTTTCGCGAGTTTTGGCATCATTTCCGGCGTCGCTACTAAAACATCAAAATTTATTTTTTTGGCAATTTTTTCTATCATTTCTTCGCCACCTACAATATCTGCTCCGGCATCTTTAGCCTCTTTTTCGGAAGTTGAGGTGATAACCGCGATTTTTTTGCTCTTGCCGGTTCCGTGCGGCAAAATCACCGTGCCGCGCACCTGCTGTTCGCCTTTTTTCGGATCGATGTTGGTTTTAATGTGGATTTCAACCGCCTCATCAAATTTGGCCGCCTTATTTTCCTTCAAAAATTTTACAGCCTCCGCCACTGGATAGATTTTATTCTTGTCCAATTTTTCCGCTGCCGCCCGATACTTTTTTCCGTGTTGCATATATTTTCGCGGTAATAACGATTTTTAATCTCCCGCAAATTAAAAAATTATTATTCTATTTTGACCCCCATGGATCTGGCTGTGCCGGCAATGATTTTTTCCGCCGCCTCAATATCATTGGCGTTAAGATCCGGCATTTTCTTCTCTGCAATTTCGCGAAGTTGCGCTTTGGATATTTTACCAACTTTGTCCTTGAGCGGATTCCCTGCGCCCTTTTCAACCTTAGCGGCTTTGCGCAAAAGATCCGAAGCCGGGGGAGTTTTCAAAACAAAAGTAAAAGTCCGGTCTTCAAAAACCGTAATTTCAGCTGGAATAATATCTCCCATGCTATTTTTAGTTGCTTCGTTGAACTTAGTGCAAAATTCCTGAATATTCACACCGTGCTGCCCCAAGGCCGGTCCCACCGGCGGCGCCGGATTAGCCTTACCTGCTTCAATTTGTAACTTGATTATAGTTTTTATCTTCTTGGCCATAAGTGTAATTATATTTTATTAATCTGTAGGAAGTCCAATTCCACCGGCGTTTCACGCCCAAAAATAGAAACCAGCACTTTAATTTTGCCTTTGCCCTCATCCACTTCATCAACCTTGCCGTCGAAATCCTTGAAGGGCCCATCAATAATTTTGACCGCGTCGCCGACTTTGACATCAATTTTATATTTCGGCTCAGCCACGCCCATTCTTTTCTTGAGCATTTCAATTTCGGCCGGATCCACCGGTGTCGGAGTCGTGCCAAGACCGATAAAACCAGTAACATTCGGCGTGTTGCGAACCACATACCAGGAAGCGTCCGTTACCATCATTTCCACTAGAACATATCCGGGATATATCTTTTCTTCAACCACCGTTCTTTTGCCGGCTTTGATTTTTATTTTCTTTTCAATCGGCACCATTACGTCAAAAATTAAATCCTGCATATCCATCGATTCAATTCTCTGCCGCAGGTTTCTCGCGACATTATCTTCATAGCCGGAATAAGTATGAATTACATACCACGCCCGCCCATGATGTTGTGATTGCTTAGGCATATTATTTAATTACAAATGTCTTAATTATATATTCAAAAACATAATCCAGACTGCCCAAAAAAATCGCCACCGCTACACTGATGCCAATAACAATCAGCGTGTAGTTTCTAGCCTGCGCCCTGCTCGGCCAATTCACTTTCAAAAGTTCCGCCTTGGCTTCCTTTAAAAAGGTAGTGATTTTTTGCATATTTTTGATCCTTTTTTAAAAAGCCCCCAGGGCTTTTATTACTTTAAATATACAGTGTTTTATTTAACCTGTCAAACGGTGGGCTTATCTGGATTCGAACCAGAGACCTCGTCATTATCAGTGACGCGCTCTAACCATCTGAGCTATAAGCCCGTATATTCAATTTTAATATCGACCTCGTCATTACTCGCCGCGGCGAGCGCGCTCTAACCATCTGAGCTATAAGCCCGCCTTGTGGACCGGACAGGACTCGAACCCGCTACCTCCTCAGTGCAAATGAGGCGCTCTACCAGGTGAGCTACCGGCCCAAAAACTAAATTTCATTATAACAGAAAACTAAAAAATGTCTAGACTACCACGCCGAAAGCCGGATACCCCTATTATTTATTTCAACCCCTTCACCGCTTCTTTAAATTTATCTCCTCGGTCGAATTCGTTGGCGAAAAGCCCGAAGCTGGCCACGCCTGGCGAAAGCAAAACCACATCCCCGGTTTCAGCCGATCCCCGCGCTAGTTCCACTGCTTTCGCCATTGAATCCACAATCACAAATTCTTTTTCTCCATCTGCAGTAATATGTTTCTTGACTTCACTGATTATTTTTTCCGTCGCCGTGCCTTTGAGAAATACTACGGCTTTTACTTTTTCAGCAATAGCTTCTCCTAATTCTGAAACGTCCAGATTTTTGTCGGCTCCGCCGCTAATAAGAATTATCGGCTCGGAAAAAGAGTTAATTCCGGCCAGCGCTCCTTCCGGCGAAGTAGCCGCCGTATCATTGAAATATTTCACGCCGCCAAACTCCCCCACAAATTCCAGGCGATGCGCAATTCCGGCAAAATTGGTGATGGCTTTTTTCATACTTGCCAGATCCACGCCCAGTGCCGCGCAAGCTCCGATGGCCGCCAGGATATTGGGAATATTATGAATGCCTCTGATTTTAATATCCGCGATATCCATTACTTTTTTCTCATCCACTCCGTTGTTGAAATAAATCGCTTTGTTTTCCACAAAAACCGCCTGGCCGCCGGAAATTTTATTAACAGAAAACTTTACGAGATTTGACTTTACCTCTCCCGTCATATCCATTGTAATTTCATTGTCCCAGTTGATAACGCAGGTATCTTCCGGCTTTTGGTGCAGAAAAATATTTCTCTTGTCCGCCGCGTAATCTTCCATCGTTTTATAGTAATTCAAATGGTCCCGATAAATATTAGTTATTACAGCAACTTGCGGACTCAATTTACATCGCCCCAATGCACTCAACCGCCAGCTGGAAAGTTCAAAAACAACAATGCTGTCTTTTTTGAGTTTTTCTAATTTGCTCAGTACCGGAATTTGCCCGATGCCGGCCTTGATTGTATTTTTGCCGGCCTCTTTTAATATTTCATAAATTAACGAGGCCGTTGTTGTCTTGCCCCGCGTTCCGGTAATCCCGACAATGGGATTTTTACACAGCTTGAAAAAAAGGCTGGAATCAACTTCCACTGGAATATTTTTTTCCAGCGCCAATTTTATGTATTTATTGTTCCAGGGAACCGGCGGGGTTTTCACTATCATATCCGCACCCGTAAAATCTTCCGGACGATGCTGGCCCAAAACATATTCAACGCCCTTCAGATCCTTGAGTTTTTCCAGTGATGGCGCCAGTTCTTCTTTAGACTTCAAATCTGTAACAATTACTTTCGCTCCGGCGCCAGACAAAAAACGGACGGTTCCAATACCGCCGCCGTGGAGTCCCAGGCCCATTACCGTTACTTTCTTATTTTTAAAATCTTCAATTTTCATTTATTTTTTTAACACTTTGCCGTTTCTAACGCCCGCATATTTTCCCTCGCTCAAAACAATTTTTCCGTTAACCAGGACAAACTCCATTCCCCGGCTGTATTGATAGGGGTTATCCACAGTGGCAAAATCCTTAAGCTCATCCCGATTCATAACCACAATGTCGGCAAAATAATCTTTTTTGATTACTCCGCGCTGTTTAAGGCCGAATTTGGAAGCCGGAAAAGAAGTCATCTTCATAATCGCTTCTTCCCAATTGATTATTTTTTCCCCAATTACATATTTGGAAAGTACTTTGACAAACGATCCGAAACTGCGCGGATGCACCTGTTCGCCGGTTTTGGCATGCTCTAAATTGTAGCCGGCGCCGTTGGTCGCGACGAAAGAAAGCGGGTGAGCTATCGCCTGATTGACATTGCCCTGGCTCAAAACTTCCATAGAAGTAATAACGCGCCCCTCGGAAGCAATCAGAACATCCAGGATCGCATCTTCAATTGATTTCTCCTGCGACTTGGCAATATCAGTAATATTTCTTTTGTCCAAAGTTTTGTCCAGCGCCGAAATGGCAATTTCGACTTTTGAAAAATCAAAGCCGGATTTTTTCATCTCGCGGATGATGCGCGGGCGGATTGATTTGTCTTTGAGGCGGTTAAGCATCATTTTTCTCCCGCCGTCTGTCACCCAGGCCGGCAGCAAAGTATACAAAACTGTCCCAGTGTTAGTGTAAGGATAAACATCGAATGTTATGTCGATGCCGTCTTCCTTGGCCTTGCCGATCAAAAACATAGCCTCGTCCATCATATCCCAATTTTTTTCACCGATAATTTTGAAATGGGAGATGTGCAGCTTTACTTTGGATTCCCGCGCCACTTCAATCGCTTCTTTGAGCGCCTCCTGGAAATTATCAATTTCGTCTCGGATATGCGTGGCATAAACTCCGTTGTATTTTTTAACTATTTTGGCCAAGGCCACCAATTCTTCCTTGGTTGTTGTGCGCGCGTGAGTATAGACCAGGCCGCTCGACATTCCGAGCGCCCCCGAAGACAAAGCATTCGCAAGCATTTTTTCAATGAAGGCCATTTCTTTCGGATTCGGAGCGCGCATTTGATCTTTTAAAATTCCGCGCCGGAGCGTCCCGTGTCCGACCAATGTCGCAAAATTTACCGACAATTTAGAATTGGAAACTGCTTCGAAAAAGTCAGGCATGGTCAGCCAGTTGACATTGACTTGCTTAATATTGGACCATTTCTGGATGGAAGCGATGGTTTCTGAATCGGCCAGTGGCGCTAAGGAAGATCCGCAGTTTCCGCCAACAATGGTCGTGATGCCTTGATAAACCAGGCTTTCCAGATCCGGATTGTTAAAAATACGCCAATAGGTATCGCTATGATTGTTAACATCGATGAACCCCGGACAAACCAGCTTGTCTGTCGCGTCTATTTCAATTTCGCCTTTTTCATTATGCAGTTGCCCGACTTGAACAATTTTATCTTCTCTGATGCCAATATCCGCCTGGAACATCGGCTGTCCCGTGCCGTCAATCACCGTTCCGTTTTTGATTAAAATATCAAACATTTTATTTACTTATATACTCCGCCATTTCCACCAAACGATTGGAATATCCCCATTCATTGTCATACCAGCCCACAACCTTGGCTAAATTGCCGTTGACCATGGTGAGCGGTAAATCAATAATCGCAGAATGCGGGTCGCCTTTGAAATCCATAGAAACTAATTCTTCTTCCGTTACCCCCATTATCCCCATTAACTCCCCTTCCGCCGCTTTTTTGAAAGCTGAATTGATTTCCTCAATGCTCGCTTCTTTTTTGAACGTGCAAATAAAATCCACGATGGAAACGACTGGTGTCGGCACGCGGAGAGATATGCCGTCCAATTTACCCTCCAGGTGTTTTATTACTTTTCCAATTGTTCGCGCCGCTCCGGTCGTCGTTGGAATAATATTCAGTGCCGCCGCCCGCGCCCGGCGCAAATCTTTGTGCGGCAAGTCCTGCAAGCGTTGGTCATTGGTATAGGAATGCGTGGTTGTCATAAAACCCCTCTCCACTCCAAAATTGTCGTCCAAAATTTTGATCATCGGCGCTAGACAATTCGTCGTGCAGGATCCGTTGGAAATAATACTGTCTTTTTCCGGATTATAATCCTGTTCGTTTATACCGATAAGATAAACAGGGATGTCGCCTTTAGGCGGCGCCGACAAAACGACTTTGCGCGCTCCGGCCATTAGATGCTTCTGCGCGCTCTCACGATCGCAAAAAACACCCGTGCATTCCAACACGACATCCACTCCCAAATCCGCCCACGGCAATTTTTCCGGATTAGGTTCGGAAAAATATTTTATTTTTTTACCGCCGACGATCATTTCCGAATTGCTTTCATCAATTTCCACTGGACGCCCATATCTGCCATAGGAAGAATCATATTTCAAAAGATGCGCCGAAGTTTTAATATCAGTCAGATCATTGATCGCCACCACTTCCACCCCCTCTTTTTCCAGGGCGATTTTAAATGACGGCCGGCCGATGCGGCCAAAACCATTAATTGCTATTTTTGTCATTTTTGTATTGTTTAAGTGTTTATATTAACTAAATTATACTTCAATATCCGTTATTTTCCAACTGTCTCCTGTGGTTTTTTTTATGTTAAATTTTGCTTTATCCAGGCTATATTTTGGCGTTATACTTTTCAGGAGAAATATAAGATTATCCAAATCTACATTTTCCAGATGGTCGCCATGGGCAATATTCCCGATTTCCAAGCTGGCACTTCTAATTTTGGCCGCTTTTTTATCTTCGGCTACTTCCATAAGCTTGTCAATTATTTCTTTGGCGAGCATTAAATCATGCATGCGAATTTTTCCAAAGTCCATGAATATTACAATACGCCCGAGCCTGAATATGTTCCGCTTCCAGAAAAAATTCCGCTTCGGGATACATACCCGGCTCTAAGTGCTTGCGATAAACGCGATGCTCGGTTAAAACCTCAGTCCATTCAATGTAATGGTCGCTATCCATCGGATGGGCTATTTCTCCGACTCTCACTATCACGCCGCCACTCAATCTCTCAATTACCGGCTTATGTTTTTCCTGGCCTTCGCCCTCTTCTTTTTCCTGCTGAAGATCCATCGGCTGGCCGCAACAAACAAATTCCCCGGCTCCATCATGCAAAACCTCTGCCATATTGCCGCACACGCTGCATTTGTAAACTTGTCTGACTTCACTCATATATATTTATTTAAAAAAATTAATGGACTGCGCAGGAAATACACGGGTCATACGCCCGGATAAAGCCGCGCAATTTCTTTTCCCTTTCTTTGCCTTCTAAATTAATCACGGTCTTGAGATATTCAGCTATATCATCTTCGAGATTCGCCAAAAACTGCGCTGTCGGCGTGATGATATTCAAGTTTTTCACATAGCCTAGATTGTCCACTTCCACGTGATAATAGAGCGTGCCGCGCGGCGCTTCCACTGCCGCCACGCCCGCGCCTTCTTTGATTGCATATTCTTTAGTGATCACAGCCTCCATATCTGAATTTAAAAACTCCTTCAATAATTTTTCAACTTCGCTAATGCAATGGATAACTTCTGTCATTTGCGCCAAGATGTTATGGAAAGGATTGTAGTCCGGAAACTCAAGTCCCCAGCTTTCCAGATACTTGGCAGCCGCGGGATTGAGTTTTTCGCGATTGATGTTCACGCGCGCGATGGCGCCGATCATATAGCTTTTGCCTTCATGCTCAACTTTTTTGATTACTTCATTTTGCTTTTGCAATTCCTGGAAATTCGCTTCGAATTTAGCCACTGGAATATGCAAACCCTCAGACGACACAATGTCGCCGTCATAAAATGGATATTCGCCGTTTCGCCCCAAACAGACATATTCGGTTTTACGGGAAAATTCCGGCAATTTTATCTTTTTAAAAAATTCTCCGAGCGCCAGCGCGTCCTGCAAAGCTCCTTCCGCCTTGGCGATTATTTTTTGCAATCCCTCCACGCTTGGAACTTTTTTGAAACCGCCGACTTCATTGGTCAGCGGATGCACTACCCGCCCGCCGATTTCGCGCACAATGTCCATGCCAAATTCGCGGATGCGAATAGCCTTTTTTGATTCTTCTGGATATTGTTTCACTAATTGGATATCATTTTCAATGTCCAAAAAATCAGCCAATGACAAAAAGAACAGATGGAGCGCGTGCGAATGGATAACCTGTCCAAGCTCCATAATTGCGCGCAGTTTTTCCGTTTCGGGCGAAACTTCGACGCCCATAGCGTTTTCAATGGCTTTGATAGAAGTCAGATTGTGCACTACCGGACAAATTCCGCAAATTCTCTGCGCCACAATTGGAACATCTTTGTAATGCCGGCCGATTAAAATACCCTCGATGAGGCGGATTCCTTCTTGGACTTCGAGTTTCGCCGATTTTACATCGCCCTGGATGACACTCGCCATAAATCCGGCGTGCCCTTCCATTTTCGCGATATGATTTATTTTGATGTTCACTTAAATAAATTTATTTATAAATTAGCATGTTTTTGCTTTCTATTTCAGCATCCAGGCTCAACACAGCCCATACACGACGGATCATGCTCGCATTTTTCTAAGCATTGTTGATACCATGCCTTTTCCTCATAATTATTATAACTTACAAATATTCCAACAATAAATAGAAGGAAAAATAAGAAGCAAATTCCATAAAAAATTTTGTGTCTTTTATTATTAATTGGTTTTTCTTCATCTTTAGTTTTTTTATTATTATTGATAATGATTATTGAAAAAATAATAAAAACAACAAGAACTGATCCGGAAATTAGTGAAGGAAAAATAATATAAAAGGTCGAATCATTGCCACAAGCAAAAGCAAATTTAGAAAGTAAAACAAACACAAACAACATAATAATAAAATAATAACCGCCTTTTCGAAGCCCAAATTTTGTTTTCATATAATTACATAACGCTATTGAAATTTATCCAGATCATTTTTTGTTAATAATTTTGTTTCGCTTACTTTTTTCATTAGACCAAAACTTGGTCTATACGAGAGACCTACATATTCAACCTTCTTTTTTAATTTTATCACTTTTTCAACCGCAGGGATAAGATCCGTATCGGAACTTATTAAAATTACAGTGTCATACAAATTTTCGTAGGCTCCAATCATCATATCTACAGCTATCTTAACATCAACACCCTTTTCATGATATGTGCCGTCATTTTTCATCATATATCCTCTCACCAGCTCGACATTTTGTTCTCCCAACTTGACAAATAATTTTTGCTGTCCGGAAACCAGACGCTGGCTATGTTCAGGATTATTTTTATCAAATCTTGCGATTCCGACATAATATTTAATGCTGATTATTTCTCGACCATTTGCCAGCCATTCAGCAATTCTTCGATATTGATACTGCAAGGTCACCTGAATGCCAACATTCTTATTTTTCAAAATATGATAAAAATTACTGCCATCAAATATAATCGCTACTTTTTCTTTTTTGTTATCCATAAAACCTAAAACCCGCCCTTATCCCAGAAGGATAGGAGCGGGGCTTTTAGCTGATTTAATAATAGCAAAAACAATATTCTTGTCAAGTCTCTGTATTTTAGTACTAATTGTACGATTATTTTCTTTCATTTTTTTGTTTATAATTTGAATATCAATTCAACTGGCAGACAGTTTTTAATTCTGCCATATCTTCCTGGGCCAGCGCTGGATTTTCCAAATTTTGTTCGCCCATCAGATAGTACATAATCGATTGCGGATTTTGCGTGTGACCGATGCCGAGCGCGTGGCCGAGTTCGTGAATAATAGTCAGACGCAAATCAGCTGTTTCCCGAAATTGATAAATTGTAATTCCCTGCGCCGGATCATAAACTCCTTTTTCAAATTCTTGCGCTTCTCCATACTTATTCTGATAAGTCGTAACTGCCGAATTGTATTTGTTAACCAGCGTATTTTCTTTGTTCGCGATGCCGTTTATATTGGAAGCCAGGCTTTTAAGTTCGCTTTCCCGATCTTTGAGCGCGCCGTATTTTTTATCCAAATCTTTCTGCTCTTTTTTCAGCTTGTCATATTCATCCGCCGGCGCGCCGCCTTTTTTGTTCCAATAAGCCACCTCTTCATTGTAGTCTTTCAATTTTTTTTCATAAGCAGCCAGGGCGGATTTAAACGCAGCTAACTTTTGGTCATATTCCTTGTCCAAACCCCCGTACTGTTTATCGAGAGTTGAACGTTTGGACTCTAAATTTTTAAGATCAGTTTCCAGTTGAGCGGCTTCGTCGGTTTCCTGCTGCCGTCCGTCATAAACCATTTTTATCTGTAGCGTTGCGTTCGGATCATACTCAAACAAATTCAGCCCGGACGCTTTATCCCACACCGCCCCCGCCTGGGAAATTATATCTTTCAATTGATCTTGGGTGACATTAAACCGCGAATCGATTTCGCCAATGGAATATTTGAGCGGCGTCCGGCAGGGCTTGGCAAATGGAACATATGTTCGATTTCCTGACTGGAACTTTCCAGCTATTACCATTCCACCCACCGAAAGAATTGTAAGTAACAGTAAATATAAAAATAACTTTCTTAAAAATCTCATTTTATTTTTTTCTTGGCTTCCGCTTCCGGTTCAAAAAGATCATCGCGCAGACCGTAAATTTCCGTCGTATTTTCAAACTCTTCATCTGTCATCATCGTCTTGAGCGTGGCGCGCATCGCTTTGGTGTTGCCCTTAGGTCGCAATCCTCGGCAGCCTTGGCACATCATACGCGAGCTAGGGCACACGGCATCACAGCCGCCTAAAATCATCGGCCCAAAACACGGTTTTTTGTCGAGCAAAAGACAGCGATTGCCCTTGGCTTTGCATTCCACACAGACTGGCTGATCCGAAATTTGCGGAATTTTTGACAAGTCTCCGCTCTGCGCTGCTTCGATGACAGCCGGCATATATTTCAAAAATTCTTCACCGTTTATCGGACAACCCGGAAAAGTGAAATCCACTTTCACGAAATTATCCACCTCTTTTATTTCAGGATTACTAATGCCTTGCAAATATTTATACACATGCTTAATGGTGTTGGTCCCTTCCTGATAATTTTTGATTTCCGGAATCCCGCCCATGGCCGCGCAATTTCCCAGAACCGCCAGAATTTTACTTCTTTCGCGCAGCTTGAGCAAAGTTTTCACATTATCCTCCGTTACCGGATTGCCCTCAATAATCCCGATATCAATTTTGTCTCCGGGGTCTTCCTCGTCTTCAATCAGACGGAAATCTACCATTTCAATTTTGTTCGCCAAATCCAAAAACCGCTCTCCCAAATCCAGGAGCGCGAACTGGCAGCCTTCGCAGGAAGTCAGCGACACAATCGCCACTTTCGGCTTCCCGTTAAAAAATTTCTCCTTAATCGCCATCTTGATATTATTTTAACATAAAAAGTGAAATAAAAAAAGTGAGGGCTCTATTTTTATTAGAACCCTCCTAAACCTTAGCCGCATAAATTCTTTGAACTATCTCAGCAAGCTTTCGGCAATCTATTCTTTTTACATCTTTTAGCGCTTTTGCGAAAGCTTTGTTTTTTCGCTGAATTTTTAAGATCTTTTTTTCCGTCTTTTTGTCTATATTTACCGCCACTATCGATCCATAATGCACAAGCACTCTGCTGCCTTTTTCCACCGTCATATTCCTGAAAATCGCGAATTCTTCCGCAAGAGAAATAAGATTGTCGAAAAAAATTTCAACCGAGCCGTTCCTGTAAACACCCTTGAGAGATCCTTCTGTTTCGGTAATTTCGACAGGCAACTCTACATGAAAAACAACAAACAAACTGCCCAGATCTCCCTGTAATAAATTTTCGCATTCCTTAATTGCATATTCAATATGCGGATCACCTCCAAAAAAAAGATCGACCACCTCCTCGTCGATAGCTACTTTTTTAAGACTGGCGGCAAATTTTTTTATTTTTTCTCCAGTATTCATCTCCAGAGGAAAAGCATTCAGAAATTCATCGAACATAATATTTTCTTTGAGGCGCGCTCTGATGATAAGTTTTTTCTGCTTATCTTCCGGTTCTTTTTTGTGCAGGTAAATACAGCTCGACATCATCCCCGCCGTTCGTAAAAGCCCCTCAGCCAAAATCTTCATATTTTTCACCTCCCATTTATTGAATTTAATATTTTAAAGATCTCTTCAGCCTCCTTCTTGTCTATTTTATTAGTAACGACATTTTGCTGTGTTAAGCAAAAATCACCGGCTTTTAAGTCTACAATGCTTTTCACTTCTTGTCGAATCCCAGCCGGATTTTCGACAATTATAGTATCCTTTCTTATTTCAATGACTTTTTTAGGAATAGTAAGACACATGTGATTTAAGCTTTATTAGCGCTGCCATAAAGCGCTATTTTCTTTTTTATGCTTTCTTTGACTGCGTCTCTGGCTTCGCCCAGAATGCTTCGCAAATCAAAACCCGGCTCGCGATCCCCGCGAAAAAGGCTGCTTAAAGTATTTACAAAAGCTACCCGCGTGTTGGTATCCACATTGAAACAGCTCACGCCTCTTTTAATCGCCTCTTCAACTTTGCCGTCGTCCCAATCTGAAGCGCCGTGCATAACTATTGGAATATCAATAAGGCTTCTTATCTTCGAAAGCCTTTCCCAATCCGGCGTTTCTCTTTCTTTAAAAAAATCATGGGCATTGCCAATAGCCACCGCCAGCGCGTCAATCCCGGTTTTTTCCACAAAATCTTTAGCCTGTTCGGGATTGGTCATATATTTATCCCAATCAGCCTCACCCATTTTTTGTTCGCTCAAATAGGGGACACTCCCTAATTCCCCCTGGATCGAAGCGCCTTTTCCGTGCGCAAAATCAGCCGCTTTTTTGGTTGTGGCTAAATTATCAATATAATCTTTGCGCGAACCGTCATACATCACTGAATTA
>Ga0315286_10002958_pt1 | contig 15931 bp, 11 predicted proteins | sample YL17G10_0_MG_FD_205038 | JGI IMG/M metagenome (GOLD analysis project Ga0315286, IMG submission 205038) | Sediment microbial communities from Yellowstone Lake, YNP, Wyoming, USA - YL17G10_0 | ecosystem: Environmental > Aquatic > Freshwater > Lake > Sediment | place: USA: Wyoming | collected...
GCCTTGGAATCATTGAGCTTACAATGATCTTCAGCAACCTCAGGCCGGACATCGTTCTTGTGGTGGGAGATCGGTTCGACGTCATGGCTCCGACCATCGCAGCGTCATACATGAATATTCCCATAGCGCACACGATGGGGGGGGAAGTCTCGGGGACGATCGACGAAAACATTCGGCACGCCATCACCAAAATGGCGCACGTTCACTTCCCCGCCAACGAGGACGCGAAACAGCGGATCTTGAAATTGGGAGAAGATCCAAACCTTGTTTTCAATGTGGGTTGCCCCCGAATGGATCTTGTCAAGGAGTATATCGAAAAGCATTGGAACGGAGAGAGAATTGACCAAGAACGGTTTTTCAACGTGTACAAGGGCGTCGGGGGGAAATTCGATATCGAGAAGGATTCCTTTTTGCTCGTGTCGCAGCATCCTGTCAGCACGGAATATGGAAGGAACAGAAGATATATAGAAGAAACACTTTGTGCGCTTAGGGCATTAGAAATGCCGACCATTATGATCTGGCCAAACGTCGATGCTGGCTCAGATGAGGTTTCAAAAGGTATCAGACACTTCAGAGAGACCCAAAGGCCGGAGTGGCTTCATCTTTTTATCAATTTACCGATTTCCATATATGTGAAGCTGATGGATTTGTGTGCCTGCATGGTGGGCAACTCGAGCAGCTCGATCAGAGAGGGCTCCTTCATAGGCGTACCCGCTGTAAATATAGGAACGCGCCAAAACGGCCGCATGAGGGGAAGGAATCTGATCGATGTGGGCAATGACAGAGATCAGATTGCACGAGCGATCAAGAAACAGCTTCAGAACGGAAGATACCCTCAGGAGCACATTTATGGAGATGGGATGGCCGGAGAAAGGATAGCGGACGTCTTGGCAAATTGTGAAGTTGGAGTACAGAAAAGGATTTCCTATTAGACGGTTTAGCTGCCTTAGAGAACTCGAGAACTGCACCTGCCTTCGGCCAGGCGGAGCGGGTATCGCTTTGGAGCGGCCTCTATTTCGAGAAAATGCAAATTGAAGGTGGAGAGGAGGACTATTGGTCTTTGAGTTAAAGATGCTTTGCCCATTATGCCAGAGCAGCCGTCATCGCAAAGAAGAAGAAATAAAGGTTAGGGATTTGACCCGTCTTTATAACGACTTCTTGGGCGAGAGCGTTGAGGAAATATTCAGAAGACATGAAACGATTTGCAGACTGAGATGTCGTGATTGTGATTTGATTTTCTTCCACCCTGCGATCGTCGGGGGGAAGAGGCTTTATTCATTACTCCAGAAGAAGACAGGCTACTATCCTGCCGACAAAGAGGAATACGGTCATGCCTTGCATTTCATAGCGACGGATGACCACGTCCTTGAAATTGGGTGTGGTACCGGCGAGTTCGGGAGGACAGTTTTAAACTATGTTGGCCTAGACATGAACGAGGAGGCCTTGCTCAAGGCAAGAGAGAAAGGTCTTAAGGTCGTTAACCAGTCTTTAGGCGAATATGCGTTAGAGAATCCCAGCAAATATGATGTGGTTTGTGCCTTCCAAGTTTTGGAGCATGTGGAAAACCCCAAGGAGTTCATAAAGAATTGCCTCGCATGCCTTAGGGAAAATGGAAAGGTGATCTTTTCGGTCCCAAGCGCTGATTCGTTTATCGTTTTCTCACAGAACCATCTGCTCAATCTCCCCCCCCATCACCAGACTTGGTGGACCGACATGGCCTTGAGGAATATCGAAGCGGTTTTACCGCTCCAGCTAATCGATATCACCCATGAAAAAGTTCAAGATCAACACTTAGCAACTTTTGTGTACGTTCTGTACAGGGAGATTTTGAACAGGTTTATCCCAAGCCGGAGAGGGAGTCTTATTGCGAACCCGGATATCGTGGACAAGGTGGTGCACAAGGCTTGTGGATACTTGAGCAAAAGGACCATAGACCTGTTCTCAGGAACGACTTTCAGACCCAACGGACATACGGTCACAGCGGTATACCGGAAAAAGGGATGAACATCGCATAAACTTCGGTTAGATTCCCTCTGCTGTCGGACAATTCGAAGAAGCTGCGACTCCACGTGCACGTGACGAACCATCAAACACAAAACGGCAAAGAAAATATGTGGCGGATCGTACACCTCAACACGGCCGATAACGAGGGGGGAGCTGCGCGTGCTGCCTATCGATTGCATAAGGGGCTTCGCTCGCTGGGATTAGACTCGAAAATACTCTCAATGTATAAAGTGACCCAGGATAGCAACGCCCAGACCGTCTACGGCAATAAGTACTACAAGCTGGCGGACCGCATGACCTATCCCGTCCTGGAATGGGTGGGCTTGCAGGATTTATTCTATCCTTCGACGTTGCGCCTATTGAGAAACGAATGGATTAAGCAAGCCGATATTATTCAACTGCACAACCTGCATGGACGATACTTTTCGTTTCCATTCTTGAGGTTGCTGGAAAAGAAACCCCTTGTTTGGTACTTGCATGACATGTGGCCGATCACCGGTCATTGTTTTTATTCTTATGAATGCACCCGATGGCGAGATCACTGCGGTGATTGTCCCCAATGGAGAAACGACTACTTGCCCTTGAAGTATGATACGACCTCCATCCACCACAAGCTGAAGGTACACACATACAAAAAACTGAATTTGTCTATTGTTGCTCCGTCAAAATGGCTGTACCAGGTCGCAAAGGAAAGCAAGGCGTTCAGCATATTCCGTGCGGCACACATCCCCTACGGCATCGATTGTGATTTCTTTTTTCCTATCGACAAAAAGTCATGCAAAACCATGCTGGGAGTGGACGCGAGCAAGGTTTGTGTTCTGTTCTCCGCCCATGTCCTTGAAAACAACACCAGAAAAGGAGGGACCTATTTTCTTTCGGCACTGCAAGAGCTGGGAGAGGAATTCAAGAAAGACCTCGTGGTTATGTTTATGGGCGCAAACTATCCGTCGTCTCAAGAAATGCCTCCCATCGATTCTAAGTACATTGGGTATGTCACCAATGACTATCTGTTGAGGATCGTTCTCTCTGCTGCCGACGTGTTTGTCATGCCCTCGCTGGCAGATAATCTTCCTGTCAGTATCATGGAGAGTATGGCCTGCGGAACTCCCACAGTAGCGTTCAACGTCGGGGGAATTCCGGATTTGGTTCGCCATATGGACACGGGATATCTCGCCCGGTATAAGGACGCCAGCGACCTTGCCAGCGGCTTGAAGTTGATTCTTAAGGATGAGTGGCTGCGCCAGGCGATGGGAAGACGGTGCAGAGAGGTGATTGAGAGTGAATTTTCGGTGGCATTGCAGGCAGAGCGCTTCAGGGAACTTTACGAAGCGGTCTTGGGGAAATAGCAAATCCGAGATCCCTGAGTATGTCCGATCGGTATCCCAAAGTCCTCTTCATTACGCCATGCGCTTTCAATAAAATCACCGGAGGTGGTGTAACCTTCAGCAACCTCTTTCTGGATTGGCCTAAAGACAAACTGGCGACTGTGACCAATGACCCAGTTGCGGTGAGTCGTGATGTTTGCAGTAAGTACTTTTTCCTGAGTTCAAAAGAGCTCAGCCATATCAGACCGTTCTCATTCCTCAAATCGAAGAAGAGGGATAGCCTTGGGGATTGGGAACCTATGCATGCTCAAAGGAACACGGGAATATCTTCTTGGGTTCTGGCTGTTGGCAAGAAGCTTATGGGAGAGGCTGGAATACCAGACCGCGGGATCCTGAGCGAAGAATTGAAGGCTTGGATCAATGAGTTCCGGCCTGATCTCCTATACACCATTTTGGGAACTCCTGGTTATATCGATTTAGTCCTTCAAATAGAGCGGGAGTTCAATCTTCCGCTGGTGACCCACCTTATGGACGACGGGGTAACCGATCCGAGAAAGAGGGGCTTCTTCGGTAAGTACTTGCGATTTCTCTACGGATGCAAGTTTCGAAGGGTTCTGGGCAGAACAAAGCTTGCGATAGGGATTTGCGACGCTATGGCAAAGGAATATTCGGGACGGTACCGGGTCCCGTTCGGGCATTTCCAAAATGCTGTAGATCTCCAAAGGTGGGAAAGATTCGCCAAGAAGGATGTGATCGTTTCTGAGAAGCCGCGGATTGTTTACGTCGGATCCATCCTCAAAAACGCACAGTTCCAAAGCCTGTTGGATTGTTGTCACGCAGTTAGAAAACTCAACCAGATGGGCGTGGCCGTGGGACTTGATATTTATGCGCCGAAAGAACTCTTTTCAAGTGTTCTTCCTGTTTTCAAAGTTTCTCCGGATATCAACGTGCTGGATATCCCGGAGAAAGACGAGGATTACTTTTCGTTACTTGGGAAGGCGGATGTGCTGCTGCTACCAGTCAATTTCGATCCCTCCTCTGTTGATTTCGTCCGGCTCTCCATGCCCACGAAAGTGCCTTCTTATCTGGCAAGCGGCACGCCGATTCTTGTGTATGGCCCGCAGGGCGTGGCGCAGGTGGAATACGCACGCGAGTATGGTTGGGGAGAAGTGATTGATCGGCAGAATATCGATGTGCTCGCAGGCGCCGTGCGGCATATGATAGAGGATCCGGCTCTGCGCCAAGAGCTCTCCACGAAGGCGAAGAAGGCTGCAAAAGATAATCATGACGGCAGGAAGGTGAGGGAGGCCTTTCAAGAAGCTTTGTGCCATGCCGCTTTCAAGGATGGTTGTCCTGAACCGTGCTAGAATCAGTGATGGACAACACCTTCTGCTGGCCTTCTGAAACCTCATCCGCTCTGAGAACCCGACTGGAGTTCGTCTACCATGCTTTACTGCCGGTGAACCCCCGAAAGGTATTGGATATTGGATGTGGGACGGGAGAGCACCTCACCCAGTATATCGCACGGCTCTTTCCCTCTGCGGAGGTGTATGGCGTCGACTCAGATGAGAAGAGCATAAATTTTGCAAAACTGAAATCAGCAAGTCAAAACCTTCGGCTTTCCTGCGATATTCCTCAGAATGTATTTTTTGATTCCATCATCGCCTCCGAGGTTTTGGAGCACGTCCAAAATCCATATGACTTATTGCTCAGTCTGAGGTCGAAGTTGAGATACGACGGCCTCCTGGTCATTACGGTACCCAACGGCTACGGTTGCTCGGAATTCATGTCGGCTACCGAGTCCCTGCTGCATTTGAGTGGAGCTCTGAAGGTCTTGCGAAAGGCCAAGCAGGCTTTGAAACCCGGCCGCAAGCCAAGAGACGCTAGGCCGGATACCCTAGCCATCAGCCCCCATACTAACTTTTTCAGATTCAAGAAGCTCTTGAGAATGTTCTCTGAGTGCGAGTTTGACCTCATGGCCTATCAAGGCAGAATGTTTCTACACAATTTCATTTGCTCTGTCGTAATTGATAAGTCGGAAAGCCTCTCCAAGATAAACGCTGATCTGGGCAAAAGTCTCCCAGCCTGCATGGTGTCAGACTGGATGTTTGCACTGAAGAAAAACAAAGGGGCGGCCTTCACGGGGCACAAGGTCTATCAGAGAAATCTTTATGAACGAATGAGGAAATTTCTGAACCAGAAGCGCTATAGGTTGTCCTAGGGTCTTCTTTAGGGAGAGTGACGGTGTGTGGAATCGTAGGAGCCTTGGTTTTCAATAGCAGCCCCTTCCGTATTGATGAGAACTATCTCATACGGATGCGGGAATGCATGGTCCACAGAGGACCCGATGGGGCAGGTCTCTGGATATCGGAAGACCGGCATATCGGATTCGGGCACCGTCGTCTTTCCATTATAGATCTGAGCGACGCGGCGTCGCAGCCCATGTGTAATGAGGATGGATCGATCTGGATCTCCTACAACGGTGAAATTTATAACCATTCGGAAATTCGAAAAGAATTAGAAAAGTCGGGTATCCACCGATGGAAGACAGATCATTCTGATACGGAAGTCATTCTCCACGCTTTTGAAGAGTGGGGCATAGGGTGCCTCGAAAAATTGCGTGGCATGTTTGCTTTTGCGCTTTGGGACGGGAGGAGAGAGGAACTCTGGTTGGTGCGAGATCGAATTGGAATTAAGCCTCTCTACTACAGCGTGCATCATGGTCGGCTGGTCTTTGCATCAGAAATCAAAGCGTTGCTCAAGGACCCGGACCAAAAGCGAGAGGTCAATGAAGAGGCCTTGTTTCACTATTTGTCCTTTCTGACAACTCCTCCCCCCCAAACCCTGTTCGATACGATCCAGAAGGTGAGCTCAGGCAAATGGCTGAAAGTAACCCGAGACGGCTCGATTCATGAAGAGAGATACTGGGATGTGTGGGATCATACGGCCCCCCTGTTATCGTTGTCCGAAGAAGAGATCGCCGATCGTGTTTTGGCTGAACTCAGAACATCGGTCCAGCTTCGAAAGGTCAGTGATGTCCCCGTCGGGGTCTTCCTTTCCGGAGGAATTGATTCCAGCACGAATGCAGCCCTATTTTCAGAGGGGGAGACAAAACCTGTCAATGCCTTTGCCATCGGATATCAGGGGGAGTACAAGAGTTATAGGAACGAGGTGCACTATGCAAGAAAAGTCGCGGATCTTGTGAATGCCCGGTATCACGAAAAACTGATTTCCATAGATGATTTCATGGATTTCTTACCGAACATGATACGCCTCCAGGATGAACCCATCGCCGATCCCGTCTGTGTGCCGCTCTACTACTTGTCTAAGTTGGCAAAAGAAAACGGGGTGACCGTATGCCAAGTGGGGGAGGGCGCGGACGAGCTGTTTTGGGGTTACCCGGGATGGAAGAGAGTCATGCAGGTTGAAAGGTTTAATCGGTCTCCGATCCCTCTATGGCTGAGAGATCTGATTCTCGGAGGAATGAAATCGTGGCGAAGCGAAAACAGTCAGCTTTATGCGTGGCTGTATCGAGGGGCAAATGGACGTCCAAGTTTCTGGGGGGGAGCCGAGGCTTTTTTTGAGCCACATAAGGTTCGTTTGCTCAGCCCCAGGCTTCGAAAAAGGTTCGCGGACTATTCGTCCTGGGAGGCTTTGAAACCAATTAGGTCCCGCTTTGAGACCAAAGCCTGGGAGAAATCGGATCTGCACTGGATGACCTATTTGGATATGAATTTTCGCTTGCCAGAGTTGCTACTCATGCGCGTTGACAAGATGAGTATGGGTGTCAGTCTAGAAGCACGAGTACCCTTTCTGGACCATAAGTTGGTGGAAACGGCCATGAGCATTCCGTCCTCCGTTAAGATGAGGAACGGCACACTCAAGTCCATTCTTAAGAAGTCTGTTCGAGGCTTGATTCCAGCCGAGATTATTGAGCGAAAGAAACAGGGATTTACCGTTCCGCTGCAAGAGTGGTTTTTTGACCGCTTGGGGGAAAAAGCACGTCTCGTTTTGCCGGCCTTTTGCGAGCAATGCGATTTCTTAGACAGAAAAGCGGTCGTGGAATTGCTTGAGCAGGGGAGGGGTGCACAAGCGTGGTTCCTATTGAATCTGGCTTTGTGGTGGAATGAGTACATTCGGTAAAAGCGGAGGATTTTATCTCTCCTCTAAGATTGCAACAGTAAGAAAAAGGTAAATTGTGAAATGTCCTATGTGAAGACGCAAGTGAAGGATTTCTGGAATAGGAGACCGTGTGGGACGGAAGTCACCACGGAGGAGAAATATTCCATTCCATATTTTGAGCACATTGAGAATTACCGCTACAACGTTGAGCCGCAGATTTTTTCCTTTGCCCAGTTTACACGGTTCCATGAAAAGAGAGTGCTCGAGGTGGGGGTGGGAGCTGGTACGGACTTCTTGCAGTGGGTAAGAGCCGGAGCACGCGCATACGGTATTGATCTAACACCGGAAGGAATAGAGCATGTCCAGCAAAGGTTGAGGCTTTATGGGTTAAAGGCGGAGGAACTCAGGGTGGCGGACGCAGAATTTTTGCCATACCCGGAAGATTTTTTCGATCTCGTTTACAGCTGGGGGGTCATCCACCACTCCCCAAATACGATCAGAGCCCTTGAGGAAATGATACGCGTCACGAGACCGGGAGGCATGTGCAAGATTATGGTCTACAACAGGCATTCCTTGGGGGCTTTCTACCTCTGGGTTAAACATGCTCTGCTAAAAGGACGGCCGTGGAAGTCCATCCCATGGTGCCTGTACCACTTTCAGGAGAGCCTGGGAACGAAGGGATACACCGCAAAGGAGGTTGCCCATATCCTGCGAAATTACCCTGTTGAGAGAGTGAAGATCAGATCCTTGAAGACATACTTTGATACTTTGGAACTGAGCAAGAAAAGGCTTTGGCGAGCCCTCGGCGGGATCCTGTCTTACATTTTCGGGGAGGGGCATTTCGGCTGGTTTCTGACCATTGAATTCACTGTAAGGAAGTGAGTTTTGGGAATGTCTTGCTATCTTTGGGTATGGAGGATCAACCTCTTCCCCTTTGGGTAGATGGTTCCGGAGTCACACGATGGCCAGGAACCCCTTCTGCTTTACCTTCCTAGATCGGCCATATGATTTACTCAAGAGACTGCTCCATCTTCCTGTGGAAGGGATAAGGGAGATGTTCGAACGGAGAAGAGATGCAGCTAGACCAACCTACAGTTCCTCCTTGGCGGATGGGACTCTCCAACGCTATTTTTCCCCACCCAATCTTTCGCACCTTTCTACAACAAGAGAAGCCGTGATCGGAGTGACGGGACATTATTTGGATCACCGGTTTGAGCTTCTGGGATCAGGCTGGGTGCGGGTTTTTTATGGGATGCCCTGCCGGGGTTTGGAGGGATATGGTTATGCCGTGGGAGAGAAAATCGAGGCGGATAAGGACGGAGACTGGTTGACGCGCCGAATTCATGGCGCCAACCTGGCAGTGGCCCGGAGTATCTGGAGGCTGGTGGATGGGGGTTACAGACCCATCGACTGGCAACTGGACTTCAAGTCCGGGTATCGTTGGTCAGAGAGAACATGGTACAAGGATGTGGATTACAGCCCCGAGCCCGGCGTTGACATAAAGGTTCCATGGGAATTGGCGCGCATGCAACACCTCCCTCAGATTGCTCTGGCCTACGGATTGGCGAAAAGCGAGGCAAATGGAACGAATGGGTGTTCGGAGATTGGAGAGACAAAGAACGCTGGAGGGCGCTTGAAATCGCCCGAGACGTATGTCCATGAATTTCGCAACCAAGTCCTCGATTTCATAGCAACCAATCCTCCGCGGTTCGGCGTTAACTGGAAGTACTCGATGGAAGTGGGAATTCGTGTGGTGAACTGGCTTGTGGCGTATGATTTTTTGAAGGCACTAGGTGCGCCTTTTGATCTCCCCTTTGAGACCGTATTTATGAAAAGTGTTCATGAACATGGTCTCCATATCGCGAATCACCTGGAGTGGCATGAGAAGCTGAGAACCAACCATTACCTTGCGAATCTTGTGGGTCTTGTATTTGTGGGAGCTTATCTCCCACGCACCCAGGAAACAGATGCGTGGCTATCGTTTGGCGTGCAGGAACTGATTCGGGAAACAAGGCATCAATTTTACGATGATGGGGGAAACTGCGAGGCTTCAACAAGCTATCACAGGCTTTCGGCAGAAATGGTCGTTTATGCAACGGCTCTGGTGTTGGCGCTCTCGAGGGAAAGGGTCGCGGCGCTGAAAGAATATGATCACACACTTATGGGGAAAAGGCCGGGGCTAAGTCCCTCCCCAATGCCTTTCTATTCTATTCCCCGTGCGAAAACGTTTGTTCAAAACACGGAAAGTGGATGGGTTCAACACGAAAGTCCTTTTCCCGCATGGTATTTCGAGCGGATTGAAAAAATGGTCGAATTCACCATGCACGTGGCCAAACCGAATAACACGGTACCGCAGATAGGAGATAATGACAGCGGTCGACTTCTCAAATTGAATCCAATCTATGAAGGGCTGACCGTGAAGGAAGCAAAGGAGAGATACGAGAATCTCGAAGGGTACGACCAGCTACAGGATGAAGATGTCTATTGGGACGAAAGGACACTGGATCACAGGCATCTGGCTTCAGCAGCGGGTGGACTCTTTAGAAGAGAGGATTTTGATAATTTCGCCGGTAATGTTCGGTTCGAGAAAATGATCATCCATAGTTTGTCAGGGGGAGGAAACATAGGGTCCTACAAGGGAGATGAAGAACCTTCTCAAGCAATGGGGAGGTGTATCGGTGGAGAAGATGATCTGAACGATCTTATGAAAAAGTTCGGGGGATTGCCGGGATATGTCAGTCATTGCACAGATATTCCCATCGATGGCCAAAACCTTAAAGAGGGCATGGAACTTTATGGATATCCGGATTTTGGACTATTCATTTTTAGATCAAAGCGGATGTATGTGGCGGTTCGTTGCGGACCGGTTGGACAAAGCGGCTTTGGGGGACATGCGCATAATGACCAACTGGGTCTGGAGCTGAGCATTGACGGAATAGATCAATGGGCAGATCCGGGTACCTATTTATATATGCCGCTGCCTGCCTACCGGGATGCCTATCGCTCGGTGAAAGCCCACTTTGCGCCGCAGTCGAAGGATGGCCGTGAACCGGGAAAAATGAACTTGGGTCTGTTCCAGCTAGGGGACGAGGCAAAAGCTAAATGCCTTTACTTTGGTGAAAATGGATTTGTTGGGTGCCACTGGGGGTTTGGAGAACCAGTTTATCGCATCGTGACGTGGACGCAACAGGGGCTTAGAATCATAGACTATCAGAAGGAGCGATCTCATTTGAACAGTGGCTCAAGGAGGAGAGTCAGGAGAGATCAAACTCTGAAATTCATTGGGTTCAGCAAAGGATATGGAGTCCGAATGCGACAACCGGGTTGCAAAACTTTCCAAGATCGGGAAATCGGCAAAAGGGTTTCTCCGTAAGCGTGATTTGCCATGAACGTAATGATTATCACGCATTCTTATCTCCCTTCGTTCACTCCTCGCGCTTTACGGTGGTCAGCCATCGCTGAGCAATGGGTGAAAAAGGGAAATCAGGTGGACGTCTTGAGTGGTTCAAATGGCAGTCCTTCCTGGCAGGAGAGGGTAAATGGCGTCCAAATCTACCGTATTGGAGGCCTATTCCTAGAAAGGCGAAGAGGTCAACTGGGTGCATTGCAGGGTCCGTCAGAGGGGAGTATTTCACGGTGGTTAAGAAGGCTCTACGATGTCTCCTGGAAGAAGGTCTACTGGCCTGACTATGCCTGTCTTTGGTACTACGCTGCAAGCAGGAAAGCCAAAGAACTCCTCGGGAGAAAAAGATATGACGTCATCATCAGCGTGTCACTCCCGTTCACGAATCATCTCGTGGGGATGAGGCTTAAGAAGAATAGCAAGGATATCCCATGGCTGGTAGACGTAGGAGATCCCTTTTCTTTCAGTGAGATGAGACATCTTAACAACCGCGTCCTTTACGGAAAGCTCAATGAGCGAGTGGAGGGTGCCGTCTTTACCCGGGCGGATTGGGTTACAGTTACCACAGAGGAGGTGTCATCCCTATACAAACAGAAATTTCCTGAGAATGCTTACAAAATGAATGTCATACCGCCACTTCTGAATGAGAGGGAAGAACTCAAGAAAGCTTCTGCAGTGAAACTAAATGAAGGGAAAATTAATATATCCTATGTAGGTAATTTCTATCGTTTGATTCGCGAACCGGATGTGTTGATATCCTTGCTAGAATCTATGCTCATGGCAGATCCTGCGTTAAGGGAAATTGTAGCATTTCATATTTTCGGCAATACGGAGCGGTTCCCTACCGCTTTGCGGAAGAGCAAAGAATTGGAGCAAGTCTGCACTTTGCATGGGAGCGTAGAGCATTCTTTTGTAGGACAAATTATTAGTCAATCACAGATGCTCATCAATTTAGGAAACACCACATCCTATCAACTCCCCAGCAAAATAGTGGAATATGCGGCATCAGGAAAGCCGATTATTAATATATGTACTTCGCAGAGTGACAGTTCCCTGAGGTTCTTAAGGAATTATTCACTGACGATGAACGTTATGATGAAGGGAAAGATACCTCTCAGTCCCATAAGAGGACTCATCAGATTTATAAAGGAGAATTATGATAAGCAAATTACGGAAGGGGTTTTACAGGAATTCATAAAACCATATCGTTCAGAGCAAATATCAGACCAATATCTTGCTATTATGCACAACAAATTAGCAAGAGTTTCGTAACCTTCAGGATTGAGAAGAAAAGAGGATTGAAAGGCAGAGGACCTTCGAGATCGGAAATGGAGGGACGGCGTCTTTTCTCCAGGCCCGATGCCATGGAGGTCTAAATTCCTAGCGGATACCAGAGTATCCTAGACGGATGTCTTGTGGAAACGGCACTAGAGAAATATACTTCGGGTGAGTATTTTCGTAATAATCCTTCTTGGGATATGGAAGACAGCCCGTGGAAAGCCAAGAAAGTCGCCGAACTCTTGGCTGCGAGTCATTATCGCCCGAAGTCTATTTGCGAGGTGGGCTGTGGGGCAGGTGGGGTTCTTGCGGCGCTTAGCCAGTTGTTTCCCGAGGCTGAGCTGTTCGGGTACGAAGTGGCCCGTGATGCAGAGGAATTCTGGGGGGCGCACAAAGAAACCCAAATTCATTTTGCGGTAGGTGACTTTTTCGAATTGAACCAAAGGCATTTTGATGTGATGCTCCTGCTGGATGTGATTGAGCATCTCGAAAATCCCTTCCAGTTTCTCCGACGCCTGAGAGCATATGGTCATTTTTTTGTGTTCCATATTCCGCTGGATCTTTCAGTGACCAACATTATCCGAGAGAGCCCATTGCTGCGATCCCGATCGAGAGTCGGTCATCTCCATTATTTCACTAAAGGTTTAGCCTTGGCACTGATTAAAGAATGTCAGTATCATATTTTGGAGAGTCGATACACGGGAGCAGCGTTTACAAGCCCAAAAATCAATTGGAAAACGTGGTTGGCGAAACTGCCAAGGTTTATAGCATACGCACTAAACAAGGATATTGGGGTACGTCTCATGGGCGGCGAAACCCTTATGGTATTGGCCCAAGCAAGAAATGAATCTGGTTATTAATGCAGCAAACGTGCGTACTGGGGGCGGTTTTGGGCTCCTTTCCGCTCTTTTGGAGAGTTTGAGTGAAGGTTTTCAAGGACGTTTGATATTGGATGAGCGTTTGCAGCTTCCCGTGAATTTGCCTGAGAACCTGGTTGTTTATCGAATTAGACCCACGATTTGGGCGCGCTTAAGAAATGAATGGTATCTGCGAAGATCGACTGAGCCTGATGATTCGGTACTGTGTTTTGGGAACCTCCCTCCCATTTTCAGATTGCGGGGGAAGGTATTGCTGTTCCTGCAAAACCGGTATCTGGTTGAGCCAAGAAGTCTAAAGGGGTTCCCGTTTTTCCATCGGCTCCGAATCACACTGGAACGTATCTGGTTCAGATGGGGAAAAAGAAACGTCACCCGCTTTATTGTCCAGACTCCTTCCATGCAACGAACCGTAGAGCGAAACCTGCGCATGCCGTCTACCGTCCTCCCCTTTTCAAAGAATCCCAAGGGCTACACGAGGGCAATTGACGCTCCTTGTGGCACGACGAAAACAAAACACGGTCTTCTTTACGTCGCCTCAGGTGAGCCTCACAAAAACCATCGCACTCTGGTGGAGGCATGGACCCTGCTGGCCGAGGAGGGGATCAAGCCTGGTCTTTGCCTGACGCTCGACAAGAATAGATTTCCTGACCTCTGCGGCTGGATCGAAGATAAAGCCAAGGATATGGACCTAAACGTAACGAACGTAGGAAGCATATCCGCTCAGGATCTCGAGAGGATCTATAAGGAGTCGCTCGCTCTGATCTATCCGTCTGATTTTGAATCCCTGGGGCTTCCGCTGATTGAAGCAAGATGTGCGGGGTTACCCATACTGGCTTCTGAGAGGGATTATGTGCGAGATGACGTTGACCCTGAGGAGACTTTTGATCCAGGCTCACCCGTTTCAATCGCCCGCGCTGTAAAGCGGTTTCTGGGGATTCCAGAAAAACCTCTACCGCTGCTGGATGCGAGAGAATTCCTGTCAAAGGTATATGAAATTGCCAAGCGATGAGAGTGTTGATTGTCTCACAGTACTTCTGGCCTGAAAACTTCCCTATCAATGATCTGGCGAGGGGGCTCCGACAGAAAGGGCATGACATCACTGTCTTGACAGGCATGCCGAATTACCCTGAGGGGCATTTCTATCCCGGATACAAGGCCTTCCCGATCAGAAGAGATTATTACGAAGGGATAAAGATTGTCAGGGTCCCCATGGTCCCCAAGGGAAGCGGGAATGCAATCCGGATGCTGCTGTACTACTGGTCTTTAGCCATATCAGCATGCCTTCTTGTACCCATCTTTTTTCGCAGGAGGGTGGATCTGGTTTTTGTTTATCAGCCTTCTCCCATTACGGTTGGTCTTCCTGGGCTGGTGCTCAAAGCTATGGAACAAACTCCAGTATGGATATGGGTTCAAGACCTTTGGCCGGAGACGCTTGCTGGGACAGGAATGGTTCGTTCTGCCTTTCTCCTAACGCTCACGGATCGTCTGGTGCGATTTATCTATTCAAGATGCGACCGAGTGCTGGTGCAGTCGCAAGCTTTTGTCCCCAGGATGGTGAAGAAAGGCGTGCCAAGAGAAAGGATCCAGTTTTTCCCAAACAGTGCTCAGGAGCTTTACAAGCCTGTGATCGTCGAGCCCGACGCTCTAGAACGAAATCTCATGCCTCAAGGATTTCGAGTTCTATTTGCGGGAAACATCGGCAGGGCTCAGGATATCCCGACGATCCTGTTGGCCGCCGAACAACTGAAGCAGGAGATGGGTATCCACTGGGTTATCCTGGGGGACGGGCCCATGCGATCATGGGCCGAAGAAAGAATCAGAGCGCGCGGGCTTGAGAAAACCGTCCATCTCCTGGGCAGATACCCTGAACAGGCCATGCCCAAATTCTTCTCCCTAGCCGATGCGCTTCTTGTGACCCTGAAGAAAGATCCCGTCTTCTCCATCACGATTCCGTCAAAAATCCAGTCTTATCTCGCCTGCGGGAGACCCATTGTTGCTGCTCTTGACGGGGAAGGGGCGAGGGTGATCGATGAATCAGGAGGGGGTCTGACGGTTCCTGCCGGTGATGCGATTGGTTTGGCTGAAGTCATTATGAACATGTATGGAATGCCGAAATCCGAGCTCGAAAGGATGGGGCGACTTTCAAGAGAGTATTCTGAAATTCATTTTGAAAGGAATACCTTGTTGGATAAACTGGATCGCTGGATGAAAGAAGAGGTTGGCAGATGAGAATCCTCATTTTGGGCGGGGACGGCATGCTGGGGCATCAGCTGTTCAAATCCCTCAGCAGCAGGCACGATGTCCGTGTCACCCTCAGGCAGAGGCTTTCAGCATACAAGGATTTTAACTTGTTTAGTGCTGAGAATGCCTACGAGGGAATTGAGGTGGGCTCCGTGGATCGCCTCATTGATGTATTGGGAGAGTTCCAGCCAGAGGCGGTCGTGAATGCGGTCGGCATCGTGAAGCAAAGGTCCACGGCAAAAGAAAGTATTCCGAGCCTGGAAATCAATTCCCTTTTCCCACACAGACTGGCCGGTCTCTGCAGGGCTATGGGTATCCGCATGGTGCACATGAGCACGGATTGCGTTTTTTCGGGGAGGAGAGGAAGCTACCAGGAAACGGACGGATCTGACGCAGAAGATTTGTACGGAAGAACAAAGTATCTTGGGGAAGTATACGACAGCCACTGTGTGACCTTAAGGACCTCTATGATCGGCAGGGAACTTTCTCGCAAGCAGGGGTTGCTGGAATGGTTTCTGTCCCAGAGGGGGGGAAGTGTCCAGGGCTTTAAGAATGCTCTGTTCAGCGGGTTCACCACCCTCGAATTAAGCCGAATCATTGAGAAAATCCTGATGGAATATCCTGAAAAAGGGGGGCTCTACCATGTATCGAGCGATCCCATCAGCAAGTTCGATTTGCTC
>Ga0315286_10002959_pt1 | contig 15927 bp, 15 predicted proteins | sample YL17G10_0_MG_FD_205038 | JGI IMG/M metagenome (GOLD analysis project Ga0315286, IMG submission 205038) | Sediment microbial communities from Yellowstone Lake, YNP, Wyoming, USA - YL17G10_0 | ecosystem: Environmental > Aquatic > Freshwater > Lake > Sediment | place: USA: Wyoming | collected...
CTTCGAGATCGAGGAGATGTACCCTGCCTACGTCAAGGTCGCCGAGCTCCAGGGAGAGAAGACCGCCCTGATCTTCCTGAACTATGCGCTGGCCGCGGAGAAGGTCCACGCCGGGATCTACAAGAATACCAAGGCCGCTGTGGATAAGGGCCAGGACATCGGGCCCGGCCCCATCTTCGTCTGCTCGGTCTGCGGCTTCACCATGGAGGGCGACGCCCCCGACAATTGCCCCGTCTGCGGTGCCCCGAAGGCAAAGTTCGTCACGTTCTAGGCCCCGGGCCTGGATCGATGGAGGGCCCCATGACGTTGGATCCGGAACTTCGGCCGTTTCAGGTCGTCGCCGCGGCCATCCGGTCGGAGATCGACGCGGCGGCGTTCTACACGAAACTCGGGGAGCGGGTGAAGAACTCCCTCCTCGTCCGAAAACTGGCGTTCCTGGCCTTCGAGGAGGAACAGCACCGGAAGATCCTCGAGCGGCTCTTCGCACAGAGGTACGCCGGGATGAGCCTCGAGGTGCCCGAGCGCTCGCCGATGCCGCCCATCGGCGCCGCGCTCGGCGAGGCCCCGGCGGTCCTCGACCTGTTCAAGGCCGCGCTCACCGCCGAGGAGACCTCCGAACGGGTCTACGGCGAAGCGGGGGAGAAGGCCGAGGACGAGGGAAGCCGGCGGATCCTGACCTACCTCGGCCGGGTCGAGCGGAGCCACGCCGCCATGATCCGCTCCGAGATCGACCTCCTGTCCAGGTTCCCCGATTACTACGACGTCGAGGACTTCCACGTCGGGCAGGACCTGTTCCATGTCGGCCCCTGACGGCGGGCGATAAAATAATCCGGGCGGAGGGTCGATTGAAAGGAGCCAAAGAGCGCGTCGCCGGGATCGTGATGATCCTCCGCCGCGAGTTCCCGGAAAGCCGGACGGCCCTCGAATTTCGGAACCCGCTCCAGATCCTCGTGGCCACCATCCTCGCCGCCCAGTGCACGGACCGGCGGGTCAACATGGTCACGCCGGAGCTGTTCCGGAAGTACCCCACGGCCGGGGCGTTCGCCGGGGCCGACCGGCCGGAGCTCGAGGGAGCCATCCGCTCGACCGGCTTCTTCCGGAACAAGGCCAAGAACATCACCGCTGCCGCGAAGCGCATCGTCGAGGTTTACGGCGGGAAAGTCCCGGACACAATGGAGGACCTCGTGACCCTTCCCGGCGTCGCCCGCAAGACGGCCAACATCGTCCTTGCGGCGGGCTACGGCAAGGCCGAAGGGATCGCCGTCGACACCCATGTCCGCCGACTGGCGGGCCGGCTTGGGCTGAGCCGAGAGACGGATCCCGTGAAGATCGAGAGGGACCTGCTCAGGATCGTCCCCCGGGAGGCCTGGCTGGATTTCAATTTCTTGCTCGTTGAACACGGCCGAAAGACTTGCCCGGCCAGGAAGCCCGATTGCCCGAACTGTCCGATCAGGCATCTGTGCCCGTCGGCCCAGGGGCCGGACGGGCACAGATAGCGAGACAAGCGAGACTCGCGAGATGGGCGAGACTCGAGGAAGGGCCAAGCATATATTTAAGGATCCGCGACATGATCAGAGAAGCGATGCTTTGGAAGGCCCTCGAGGGGGGGAGGGTCTCCTGTGCCCTGTGCGCGCACCGATGCGCGATCGCCCCTTCGGACGATGGCGTCTGCGGGGTCCGGCGGAACCTCGACGGCAAGCTCCACACCCTCGTCTACGGCGAAGTCATCGCCGCGGCCGTCGACCCCATCGAGAAGAAGCCCCTCTATCATTTCCTGCCCGGGACGAAGTCGTTCTCGGTCGCGACCGTGGGATGCAATTTCAAGTGCGGCTTCTGCCAGAACTGGCAGATCTCCCAGGCCTCCAAAAAGGACAAGGATGCCGGGGGGTTCGAGCTCATGCCGGAGGACGTCGTGCGAGAGGCCCTGGCGCGCGGCTGCCGGAGCGTTTCCTATACCTACACCGAGCCGACGATATTCTTCGAGTACGCCTTCGACACGGCGAAGCTCGCAAGGGACAAGGGCCTCCTGAACGTCTTCGTGACCAACGGCTACATGACGGGCGAGGCGCTCGAGACCATCCGCCCGTACCTGGACGCCGCCAACGTGGATCTCAAGGCCTTCCGGGACGAGACCTACAAGAAGGTCTGCAAGGCCCGGCTCGAGCCCGTGCTCGATTCCATCCGCCGCATGAAGGCGCTGGGCATCTGGGTCGAGGTCACGACCCTGGTCGTCCCGGGGCTCAACGACGGCGAGGGCGAGCTCGCGTCCATTGCCCGCTTCATCGCCTCCGTCGACCCGGACATCCCGTGGCACGTCAGCCGGTTCCATCCGGACTACAAATATGACGATGCGGCCCCGACCCCGGTCGCGACACTGGAAGGGGCCCTCATCATCGGAAAAAGGGAAGGGCTGCGTTACGTGTACGTCGGCAACGTCGGGGGATTCGACGAAGACACGCGTTGCCCGACCTGCGGCCAGGTCCTCGTCGGCCGCGAAGGCTTTCGGGTCGGGAAAAACGCTCTCAAGGGCTCGAACTGCCCCTCCTGCGGGACCCGGATCGCCGGGGTCTTTTGACCCGTTCGCCGACGCTCCCCCGCCCGCCCGTCCGGGCGCTGTCCTTTAGGACATGGACTCTGTTAGAATGGGAGCATGGGTCATTCCTCGGGACGATACAGGATCCTCCCCCACACCGCCGACGGGAAGTTCCAGGCCTACGGGGCGACCTTGGAGGAGGCGTTCGGAAACGCCGCTCTCGCCACGGCCTCGCTCATGTGGGACTGGACCAAGGTCGAGCCCCGGACGCGCTACGCGGTCCATATGAAGGCGAGGGACCTCAAACAGCTTTTGGTCAAGTTCCTCGGAGAGGTCATCTATCTTTTAGAAACGCGGCGCTTCCTGCTCGGGGAGGTCGCGGGCCTGACGATCGAGCGGGAGGAGGCGTCGAGCCGCATCGAAGCCGTCTTCATCGGCGATGCGCTCGCGGACCGGTACGCGCTCTTCGGGGACGTCAAGGCCGTGACCTACAACGAGATGAAGATCGAGGAAAGCGACTGCGGCCGGTACACTGTCCAGGTCGTGGTCGACATGTAGGGGGATGGAACTCCGGAAGGTCGACGGCAACACCTGGGAGATTCCCAGGCAAGGGGATATGCTTGTTCCCGGCGTCATCTATGCGTCGGAGAGGCTCCTCAAGGACATCCGGCGGGACCTGACCCTGACCCAGGCGCGGAACGTCGCCTGCCTGCCGGGCATCCGGAAAATGTCCTACGTCATGCCCGATGCCCACCAGGGCTACGGGTTCCCCATCGGCGGCGTCGCCGCCTTCGACCTCGACGAGGGCGTCATCTCGCCCGGCGGGGTCGGCTACGACATCAATTGCGGCGTTCGGCTCTTGGCCACCGGGTATCGGGACAAGGACATCGCCGCGCGGCGCAAGGAGCTCCTCGCCGGGATCTTCAAGGAGGTCCCGGCCGGCGTCGGCAAGGGCGGCGTGACGAAGCTCAGCCTCGGCGTCCTGAAAGAGATTCTGGTCGAGGGCGCGGAATGGGCCGTCCGGAACGGATATGGTTTACCGGAGGACCTGGAGCGGACCGAAGAAGGCGGCCGGATGCGGGATGCGGAGCCAGGCGGGCTCTCGAATCGGGCGATGGAGCGGGGCATTCCCCAGCTCGGAACCCTGGGCGCCGGGAATCACTTCCTGGAGATCCAGAAGGTCGCCGAGGTCTTCGACCCGGAGACGGCTCGGGCCTTCGGCATCGTCGGCGTGGGCCAGGTCACGGTCATGATCCATTGCGGGAGCCGGGGCCTGGGCCACCAGGTCGCTTCCGATTTCATCGAGCGCATGGAGAATGAGCGCGGGACGGATGGCCTTCCCGACCGCGAGCTCGTTCACGCGCCCTTCCGGTCGGACCTCGGCCGGAGCTATTACGGCGCCATGTGCGCCGCTGTGAACTACGCCTTCGCCAACCGTCAGATGATCGCCCACTGGGTCCGGGACGTCTTCGCCCGGGTCCTGGGCGGTCCCGCCGCCATGGGCCAGGTCTATGATGTCTGCCATAACGTGGCGAAGGTCGAGACGCACCGGATCGACGGCGTCGAGACGAGGCTCTGTGTCCACCGCAAGGGCGCGACCCGGAGCTTCGGCCCCGGCCGCCGGGAGATCCCCGCCGCGTTTCGGGCGGTCGGTCAGCCCGTCATCATCCCGGGCTCCATGGGCACGTCCTCTTACATCCTCGCGGGGACGGCGGAGGCGGAGGAGAAGAGCTTCGGCTCGACGGCCCACGGCGCGGGCCGGGTCATGAGCCGCCACGAAGCGCATAAGCGCTTCCGCGGCGAACGGATCCGCGACGAGCTGGCCGCGAGAGGCATCGAATTGCGCACTGCGAATTTGAAGGGCGTCGCCGAGGAAGCCTCGGAAGCCTACAAGGACGTGGACGAGGTCGTCCGGGTCTCCGACGAGGCCGGGCTCGGCCGGCTGGTGGCCCGGGTCGTCCCCGTCGGCGTCATGAAGGGCTAGGCTGCCGGGCCTATATCCCGACCTTCTTGTAAGGGATGTGGAAGTTCCCGGCGGTGAACCGGCCGGCCGAATGTATGAACACGCCGAGGATGGGTTTCGGCTCAAGCCACCGGGGGAACCATAGAGCAGTCCGCCAGCGGCCGTCTCACGACGGCGCAGGCTTGCCTGGACGGATAGCCGATCTCGAACTGCGCGCTCGCATCGCCGCGGCGTGTTCACGCAGGACCTCGCGTTCCCGCTCGTCGTTCATGGGGCATCGGCCCCGTGTCTTCAGCCGAAGCGCGGACGCATGGCGATGCCAGATGGGCGAGAGCGGTTCTTCGCGCACGTTGCCGACGGCCACGGGGACGGCGGGACAGGGCAATACATCGCCCACGGGATTGATCGTGATGATCGATTTGGCACAAGCGCAGCATAGGATATGCGGCGTCGGGAACTCGATCGACACGAGGGGGTATTTCAGAAGCCTGCGGAGGCTGGCCATTTCCTTATCCGACAGCACCTCCTCCTGATGATCGGACCAGCGGCCCGCGAGGAAGGGGATGTTGAAGTAGATGGAATTTACCTTGATCTTCCGGCCCAGTTCGATGATGCGCTCGGGGCCCCCGTCGATATTCTCGTGTGTGACGTAGCCGAGGATCTTCTTGTCGATACGGCATTCGCTCAGGTAGCGGAAGCCCTGCATCGCCCGCTCGAAAGCTCCCGGCAGGCCCCGGAGCCGGTCGTGAACGGAGGGATCCGCGTCGTCGATCGAGATCCCGCACTGATTGAGCCCCGCCCGCTTGAGCTCGGCCGCGCAATGGCGCGTCAGGAGATAGCCGTTGGTGTTGAGGCGGGTGAGCAGGCCGGCCTGGTGGGCATGAGCCACCAGATCGAAGGTGTCCCCGCGCAGTAAAGGCTCGCCTCCGGTGAATAGAACATTGAGCGTACCAAACGCCTTGAGCTGGTCCAGGACCTCCCGGAACTCTTCCGTGGACATCTCGGGGCCGACGCCGAAACCCTCGACGTGGGCGTAGCAGTGAGGGCAATGGGCCTGGCACCGATAGGTGATCGCCAGGATGGCCGATTCCACGACCGTCCGGCCCGCGGCTTTGAGGCACACGTGGACGAAGGCCCGGAGGAAGGCCCGCGGAGAATGATTGGTGATATAGAGCCGCGCCACCCTCGGGAGTAGGGGGAGAGTCGCCTTCAGGAAGTCCATGGGATCCCTCAATAGGGGTCCGCCGCACCTCGCGGATGCCGATAGCGGGAGGACTGCCAGGATATTCCCAGAAGGGAGAGAAGAGACAGGGTCATCGGAACCCACACCCATGGTTCTCTCCGGGCCGAGAAAAGAAAAAGGACCGGGGGCAGAACGCAAAATAAGAGATAGGTGAGTCCGAGATAAAGCCAGGGCAATTCCTTGTTCAAGACGGACGTGGTCGGGGAATCGTCCCTGTTGACCCTCGCCGCATAAGCCCGGGAGACGGCGAGGACGGCGACCGCTAGGGCCAGGACGGCGATGAACTGAGGAGCCGCGGGGCTCGTGAGAAAAAGGACCGCCCCGAGCGTGGCAAGCAACAGAATAGAAGCGGCGAGGGAAGCGCGCCGGAGCGTTGATCGCGCGCGATCCAGTCCGGCCCGAACGGCATACGTCCGGGTCGCCTTCCCGAGATCCGCCGCGTGGTCGTCGACCTGATGGAAGTGGATCTGGATCCATTTGTCCGACATGACGGCCGCCAGAAGCGTCCCCAGGAGCGCCGGCCCCGAGGGGAACCACGTCCATGGGACCAGGACAAAGATCATCGTCGCCGACAGCGCATAGGCCAGGAGACCCCAGACGCCCCGTTCTTTAAACCTTAGGGGCTTAAGGGAATAGAACAGGCCCAGAAGGATCGTCCCCGCGTAAGCCAGCGCGGCTCGAAGAGAGCCGCCCATGAGGAGGACCGTCGTGAGCCCCGCCGCAAGGATAGAGGTCGTGATCATCAAACCGACGGGTCCGGGCAGGGATGCGATCCATCGCTCTTTTCCGGCGGCCTGATCTTCCCGCCGGTCGCAGAGATCGTTCAACAGAATGCTGAACTGCACCTTGCAGAGAACGGCGAAGATCAGGCCCAGAGACCGGGGGAGGGCCGCTTTTAGGTCGGACGCGGAACGGGACAGCAGGAGGAGGGCAAGGGGAAGCCAGAGATGGGACAATTTGGTGAACCCTCTCGGCCCCAGAAGGATCTCTCGTGATGCCCATTTCCAGACCGAGGAAAGCCCGCGCGACGTCGCGGACGTTTCTTTTTGGGAACCGCGTCCGCGGTTCATGCTCTCATGTTCCTGCTCTTGAAATGATCACAGTGGGGATCGCTTGAAAGGATCCCTTGGGAGCCGAAGACAAAGGCCTCGTTCCGGCAGCCTCCGCGGCACTGCGATCGGCGGGAACACTCGCGGCACGCGGGAATGTTTTCGAACAGGGACCGGAATCTCTCGATCTCCGGGGAGGCCCAGATCTCGTCGATGTCGCTGTCATGGAGATCTCCGACCACGAACTCCGGAGCGTCCTGACAGATGCAGGCCGATACCCGGCCTTCATTCGTGATCTTGAGATTGAACTGGCCGGCCCCGCAGGGATGCAAACGCAGATCGAGCTTCGTCGTCCATCGGGAATAGATCTCCGAATCCTGAACGCAGGGGATGCTCATGTCGACGAGTCGCACCGGGCACATGGCGGCGTATTCGGCGAAGAGACGATCAAACACTTCGATCTGGTCGGGGATGGGGAGAAGCAGATCCGCATGGGTCCTGGCCGCGGGAACATTGGGGTACAGGGTGAAGGAGTCGAGGCCGAGCTCATAACAGAAGCGCATGATGTTCCCGATCTCATGGGCATTGACCTTGGTGAGAACGCTGGACGCGACGATGCGCAGGGGGGACCGAACGGCATAGGCGAGGTTCTCGAGGATGGCCCGGAGATTTTCCTCTGAACCCTTGTTGAGCTCACGGAAAACGGCAGGCCTCAGGGAGTCGAGAGAGACCTGGACGGATTGGACTCCCGACGAAACCCATCGATCGACGATGTCGGGCTTCATCAAGATTCCGTTGGTGGCGATCTTGGGGCGGTGGCCGAATTCCTGAAATAACGCGAGGGCCTCGAAGAGATCCGGATAGCAGAGGGGTTCTCCGCCCGACAAGAACCAATTCTTCACGTTCTTCGAGATCGGTGAACGGAGCGCTCTTCTGAGGAGTTCGATCCCGAGATGGGAGGGGCGAAGACCCAGCTTATGGCCGTTGAAACAGTAACGGCATCTTAAGTTGCACCGGTTGGTCAGGTCGACGAACATCAGGTTCAGGACGCCGGGCGCGTTGTAGGAATCCAGATGCTTATGATTGAATCGGAACTTAATTTTCTGCATGGGGCGACTCGGGTGGTGAAAAGGCCATTCAAACGTTCTCCCTGTTGAGCACCAACCCAGCCTCGGGATTGCGATGCATTTTACTTGAAGGCTGTCCGCCCGTCAAGATTTCCCGGTCGCGGTGCTTGACAGGACCGAACCCCGGATGACCTCGAGTTCTACGGGCTGGCGCATCGTGTTGGGACGCATTCTTGGCCGGTCTTAGGCACAGAGCTCGAGCCGCGCAACACCCCTTTGCGGAGAGCCGGGTCGACGGGGGTCAATTGTCAGGACATTTCCTGACCGTGCGGACCTTGTGCCGGGCGCCGCCGGCATCCGAGTAGTCGATCGTCATCTTGACCCCGTCGGTCTTGAGGAACACGATATAGGTGCAAGGCAGCCCCACCGCTTCCCAGCCGCCCGGGGGGACGGCCGGGATCGCGACCGACATCGTCTTGGTGGTCTTCAGCACAAGGTCGTAATACTCGAACGCCACGGTTCCCGGGTTGGAAGCGAACGTGCCGTGATTCTCGATGTAGATGTCCGGGTCGAAGTAGGCGAACAGGCCCATCTCGGCCATGCCCTCGCAGTGGATGCAGCCGTCTCCCGGAAGGCTGAAGATGCGGACGTCGAGCCGGGCGCAGTTCGTGCAGATCGTCAGGTCCGTCGGGGGCCGGAACTGGACCTGGAGGGCCTGTTTCGGTTTGACCGGGACCTGGCCCTTCATGGGCCCCGCGGCGAACACCGCCGCAACGAGGAACACAAGAGAAACGCCGATACTGAATCTTCGAAAAGTCATCATGGTTCCCTCCCTTACGGCCCGATTATACACCGGAGAGGATCGCGCTGGAAGGACCGTCTCGGGCGTCATTGAATCGCTTCAACCCTTCTGCTATGTTTATCCCCGTGAAGATCGTTCTTGCGGGATATAACGTTGACGCCGAGGTCCTCAGCGAGCTCAAGCGCGGCTCTCCGCCCAGGGCGGACGTCACGCCGGAGACCCTTTCGGCGGCCTACGCCCGGATCTCCCGCGATCCCCGGCCCGCCGACGAGCTCCGGGCCGCCGCCCGGGCGGAGGTGGAGCGGGCCCGGCGCTCGAACCGCAACATCATCTTCGGGATGGGGCATCATTCCGTGGCTGAGCACGCCGTCTTCAACTTCGACCTCATCGGCGTCTCCCGCCTGGCCATCGAGGACCTCGAGCGGTTCCGCCTCTGTTCCTTCACCGAGAAATCCCAGCGTTACATCAGGCTGGGCGAGGATTTCGTCGTCCCGGCGGAGGTCCGCGAGGCGGGGCTTGAGGATGTCTTCGTGGCCACGGTCCGAAGGCAGAACGCCCTGTACCATCGTCTCTACGAACGGCTTCGGCCTCACGTGTTCGAACGGAACGCCGACGCGGCGGGGGACCCCCGGAACCATTCCGTCCTGGACGGGTGGGCCAAAGAGGACGCGCGGTATATCGTGAGCCTGGCCACCCAAGGCCAGCTTGGGATGACGATCAACGCCCGCAACCTCGAGTTCCTCATCCGCCGGTTCGCCTCGAAGCCCCTCGCCGAGCTCCGCGAGATCGGCTCTCGGCTCCACGCCCTGGCCGGGGAGGTCGCCCCTTCGATCATCCTGTTCACCGAAGGCGCGGCATTCGACGCCGAAACCCTTCAGGACATAGGAAACGCGTCCCCGGGGTCCGTTACGGCCGGGCGCTCGCGCCGGGCGGAGAAAGGGATACTGCCCCGTCCGGTCCGGCTCATCGACGCCACCCCGGATGCCGACGACAGGCTGTTGGCTGCCCTGGCCTTCGCGACCTCCGGCGACCCTTACGACGCCTGCCTTGCCCGCGTCCGGGCCATGACGGCCGCGGCGAAAAAGCGCGTCGCGAAGGCGGCCTTCCGGCGCATGGAATTCTACGATTTTCCCCTGCGGGAATTCGAATTTCCCGACCTGACCTTCGAGCTCCTCGTCTCTGCGTCCTGCTATGCCCAGCTCAAGCGACATCGGATGGCGACCCTGACCTCCCAGCCTTACGACCCGGTGCTCGGCGTGACTGTCCCTTCCTCCGTCGGCGAGGTCGGAGCGGCCGCCGAATTCCTGAATGTCGTCGCCGCGACGGACGAAGCTCATGCCCGCCTGAAAAGGGCCGTTGGCCCGGCCGCCGATTACGTCCTGACCAACGCCCACCGCCGGCGCGTGCTCCTCAAGATCAGCGCCCGGGAGCTCTATCACGTCTCACGGCTCAGGGAGGACGCCTCCGCCCAGTGGGACATCCGCGCCGCCGCCGCCGGCATGTCCACCCTGGCCAGGAAGGCCATGCCCCTCACGTGTCTGATGCTGGGCGGCAAGGATGCCTACCCGGGGACCTACCGGAAGGTTTTCGGCCGTCCCCCGGTGATGACGCCCCCGCCGATGCTCAAGTGAATCCCTGCCGCCGCAGTCCGGGGTCGAAATAATCATTGGATTTTCAGGTCCCGGCGCGCTATAGTTCCGGTTCATCCAGGCGAGAAGAGGCGAAGCGACCATGTCCGAACGGCATATCAGGTCCTTGGTCCACGGTTGGGAGACCGTCCGCCTGGAACTGCTGAACACCAAGATCCTGGACCTCGGCCTCCGCCTCGAAGGCTCTCCGGTCGAGCCCTATACCCGCAGGCTCGTCCGCGAGCTCGAGTCCCGGCGGATCTTTTTCCGGCCGGAATTCTACCTCTCCGACGTCTGGGGATGCCCGAACAAAGTCCCGGTGATCGGCATTCCGTTCTACCTCGCCGACCCGCGCCTCGTCCGCCTGGAAGAGGAGCAGGCGGGGGAGATCGAGGACGGGCGGGAGATCATGATGTATCTGCGTCACGAGGCGGGGCACGCCTTGAACTACGCCTATCGGCTCTGGAAAAAGCCGGGCTGGAGGGAAATGTTCGGGCCGTTCTCCAGGCCGTACCCGGGCACGTTCCGGCCGGACCGCCGGAGCCGGGGGTTCGTCAGGCATCTCGAGACCCGCTCCTACGGCCGCATGTACGCCCAAAGGCACCCGGACGAGGATTTCGCCGAGACGTTCGCCGTCTGGCTGACACCGCGCGGCGGCTGGCGGGAACGGTACCGGCTCTGGCCGGCCTTGCGGAAACTGAATTACGTCGACAGCTTGATCAAGGGCATCCGCGGCGAAACGCCTCGGGTCCGCAGGGGCGGATTATTGAGCCCCGTCGCGACGATGAACATCAGGCTCATCCGGTACTACGGGCTGAGGGCCGAGAGATACAGGAAAGCCGCCCAGGGCTATGTGGACGACAAGCTCCGGCAGGTCTTTCCTCCGTTCCGCGGAAAGGCGCCCGTCCCGGCGTCGGGTTTCCTGCGGGAACGCCATCGGGACCTCCTGGCCCTCGTCGTCCGATGGTCGGGGCTGGACGAGGAGGAGACGGGCGCGATCCTGAACAAGCTGGAACACCGGGCGGAGGTCCTCGACCTCGGGTTCCCGGGGAGTCGCCGCTCGCGGAAGCTCATGGACATCGCGGCCCTGGCGACCGCTTTGGCGATGGATTATTCCTACACGGGCCGGCTCACCGGCTGACGGTCATCTTCGCCCGGCCCGACGGGCGGTCGTGGCGAAGGTCATCGGGATATGGACGTCGTGGGGAGGGCCGTCGAACGCCGCCCGGATGACGAGGTTCAACAGGTCCGGATAGGGGATCCCGGCGATGTGCGCCGACCGGGCCAGGCCGATGCCTTCGTCGAGACAGGGATTGCAGTTCACTTCGAGGACGCGGGGCACGAGCTCCTCATCGAGCCGGATGTCAACCCGGCCATACCCCCAGCCGCCGATGGCCCGGAACGCTTTGACCGCCGTGCTCGAGATGCGGGCGGCGAGCCCGGACTCGACGTCGGCCGGACACGTCACCGAGATCCGCTGGTACTCCAGCGAGGTCTCGATCCACTTGGCCGCGTAGGACATGATCGGCGGGACCTTCTTCGGCAGCCGGGAATAGTCGACCTCGGCCGGCGGGAGGACGCGGAGCTTCTTGCCCCCGACGAGCCCGATGTTGAACTCGCGCCCGGAGAGGAATTGTTGGGCCAGGGCGGGCTGGTGGTACTTCGTCAGGATCTCCCGGACCTTCGTCCGGAGCTCCTTCTTCGAGCCGACGATGGAATCGCGGCTCACGCCGATCCCGGCGTGCTCCTGGCTCGGCTGGACGATCAGCGGAAAGGTCCATTTCGGGCCGTCGACGTCGCGGATCCGCTCGAGGAGGGTCGTGAAAAGGGGGATGGGGATCCCGGCTCCCTGGAGAAGGCTGGCGCACATGTATTTGTACCGGCTCAAGCCGAGTCCGAGGGCGGGCGAACCCGTGATCGGGTACCCCATGATCCGGACGAGCGCGGCCACGCGCATCTCGTAGAGAGCTCCGTGGACGACGTCGTCGTACTGGTTGAAGACGACGTCCGGCTTCAGCCGTTGGAGGTCCCGCTGGAAATTCCGCAGGTCGTCGGCGAGGGAAATGACGGCGACCTCGTTGCCGCCTTTCCGGAGGGCGCGGGCCATTCCGCGGATCATCTGGCGCAGGTAGCGCACGCCGCCGCCGTCCGCCGCGGATTCGGCCACGCCGTCGGTGTACGCGTTGTAGACGAGAGCGACCCGCGTTTTTTTCATGACCCCCTCTATCATAAAGGAATCGACCCGGGGACTCAACCGACTTTTTTCACGTCGCGTCCGTTGTCATCGCCGGCGGGCTGTGCTATAAAATGACCAGGAGCGCAAGGGACGTGAGCGGCAACGTGTATGACGAACTGAAAGAACGCGGCTTCATCGCCCAGGTGTCCGACGAGGTCGCCGTGCGGAAGATGCTCGGCGAAAGGACGGTCACCTTCTACATCGGCTTCGACAGCACGGCCCCAAGCCTTCATGCCGGGAGCCTCGTGCCGATCATGGCCATGGTCCATCTGCGGCGGGCCGGCCACCGGGCCATAGCCCTGACGGGCGGCGGGACGACCATGGTCGGCGACCCGAGCGGCAAGACCGAGATGCGGCAGATGCTCGACGAGGCGACGATCCGCGCGTACGGGAGGTCGATCCACGCCCAGCTCGACCGCTATCTCGGGTTCGACGGGAAGGGGGCCCTTACGGCCGACAACGCCGATTGGCTCCTGCCGCTGAACTACGTAAGCTTCCTGCGCGACATCGGCCGGCATTTCTCGGTCAATCGGATGCTGGCCTCCGAGGCTTACAAGCTGAGGCTCGAGAAGGGCCTTTCGTTCATCGAGTTCAACTATCAATTGCTCCAGGCCTACGATTATCTCCACCTCTACCGGACCCTCGGCTGCGCCCTGCAGATGGGGGGGGATGACCAGTGGGGGAACATCCTGGCCGGAGTCGACCTCGTCCGCAGGGTCGAAGGGGCCGAGGTCCAGGCCTTGACCTTTCCCCTGACGACCACGTCCTCGGGAGCCAAGATGGGCAAGACGGCCAAGGGTGCTGTGTGGCTGGACCCGGAGCTCTTCAGCCCGTATGATTTCTACCAATACTGGGTCAACAGCGACGACCTGGACGTCGGCCGGTTCTTGCGCATTTACACTCTTCTCCCGCTCGACGAAATCCGCCGCCTTGAGGCGCTCAAAGACAATGAGATCAACGAGGCGAAACGGATCCTGGCCTACGAAACGACACGGATCTCCCACGGAGAGGCCGCGGCCCGAGAGGCGCGCGGAGCGGCGGCCGCCGCCTTCGGCGGCGCCGGGGAAAAGGACATCGAAGCCCTCCCCACGACGGCCATCCCACTGGCCCGCCTGGAAGCCGGGATCGGCGCGGCCGAGCTCTTCACCGAGGTCGGCCTCACCCCGTCCCGGGGCGAAGCGAAGCGGCTGATCAAGCAGGGCGGGCTCTACGTCAATGACGAGCGGATCGAGGGCCTCGAACGGCTCCTGACGGTCCGGGACGTCGGCCCTGATGGATTAATACTCAAGGCCGGAAAGAAGAAGATCCACCGGATCGTCGTCGCCCGATAACGGGATCGCCCCCGAGCTTCCTCAGGTTTTCCTCCTTTATATAAGGAAATTTTCGGCAGATTTCTGAAACGTCGGCACCTTCCGATGATTTCCTTTTGCTTCCCTTGACGCCGAAGCGCCCGGGTCCTATGAAAGAAGGGGGGAAGATGAATGCTCCCGAGGGTTCGGATTCGCGGAGAAGAGAGGTTCATGGTGAAACCCCGTCCTTCCCAACGGGGAGCAAGACCTCTTTTCCCTCTATATTCAACTCCTTCAAAGTAGGGACGCGCAGGGGCCTTCTCCCCGGCGCGTCCCTCGTCTTATGTTTTCTCTTGCCGATGGGCTGGGCCTCGTTCCCCGCCTCCGGCCGGGCCCGCGCACCGAGGGACGTGTCGATCAGGCTCGTCATCGAAGACGGTTACCGGTTCGGCGGGACCTGGCAATTCCAAGCGACCCGGGTGGTGCAGAATTGCGCCGTTGCTTTCCGGACCCGTTTCGGCATCGACCTCCATGTTCGGGAATACGGGAATTGGCGCCCCGGCAGGGGAAGCGCCACTTTGGGCTCTCTCCTTTCCGACCTCATGGCCGGGATCCCTCCGGGCGGCTGCGATATCGTCGTCGGCCTGCTCGGGCCCGGGAGGCCCGCCTTCGGGGGGAGCGGCATCTCGAGCTATCTCGACGGGTACGTCCTCCTGAACGGCGGCCCGGCTTGCGGCGCAACGGAGCGCTTGCTGACGCACGAGCTCTGTCACCTCTTCGGGGCCAGGGACCTCCTCGAAAAAGGATCGGTCATGGGCACCAAGGAACCGGGCAGGCGATTCGACGACCTGACCGCCCGCGTCGTGACGCTGAACAGGGACCGGGTCTTCGACCGTCGCGTCTTTCCAGTTTCCGTCGAAGCCCTGGATGAGATGACGGGGCTCTTCCGCGAGCGGGCCGCGAAAGGGCTCGGCGAAGATGATGTGCTTGTCATGCTCTCGCACCTGTGCCAGCTGAAAGAAGATTGGGCGGGGGGGCTCGACGCCATGGAGGAGGCCCTGAGGATCCATCCCGACCTCGACTGCTTCGACCGGGTCCTCGACGGCATTCTGTTCGGTGACGCGACAGAGCCCTCGATACGGGCCTATCGGGAGACCCTGCTTTCCGAGCGGGGTTATCCCGAATTGCACATCCGCCTGGGGCTGGAGCTTCTGGCCGGGGGGTTTTCGGAAGCGGCCGGCACCGAGTTCGCGAAAGCCATCAAGGCCGATCCGGGATACTCGGTCGCAAGCTACGACGATCAGGGGCTAAGCACGAAATGAGTCCCCGGCCGGGTCAGCCGAGGATGAAGACCCTTCGCCCCTGGATCTCGATCCTACCTTCGAAATAGAGGCGGACGGCCTCGGGGTAGATCCTGTGCTCCTCGACGAGAATGCGAGCGGAAAGCGATTCCTCGGTGTCGTCCTGCAGGACGGGCACAGCGGCCTGCAGGACGATGGGGCCCATGTCCACCTCCTCGGCCACGAAGTGGACGGAGCAGCCGGAATAGCGGACCCCCCATTCGATGGCCCTTTGCTGGACGTGGAGGCCGGGGAACGCCGGGAGCAGGGCCGGGTGGATGTTCAGGATGCGGTTCTTGAAGGCGCGACAGAAGACCGGGGTCAGGATCTTCATGTACCCGGCCAGGCAGACGAGGTCGACCTGCCGGGTGTCGAGCTCACGGACGATCGCCGCGTCATAGTCCTCCTTGGACGCGAAGAGCTTGGGGTCGAGGAAGAGCGTTTCGAGCCCCGCTTCCCGGGCGCTCGCGAGACCCGGAGCGTCCGCCTTGTTGCTGAGAACGAGGACGATCCCGGCGTCGACCCGGCCTTCCCGGGCAGCGGCGAGTATGGCCCGGAAGTTGGAACCCCTTCCCGATAGAAGGACGGCGATGCGCCCCCTTTTCCGCGGGCTGCGATAGATCTCGTCGGTCACGTCGCCTCCTTCCCGCCTAGAACTTGACGAAGAACCCGAGTTTCAGAACCAGGCCTCCGTAATCCACGACGGCCCTCTGGACTGACCGGAAGATCTCGCCGGCCGGCGGCCCGTCGAGGAGGCTCATCTTCGCCTGCCAGAAT